>Ga0207951_100232_pt1 | contig 34037 bp, 33 predicted proteins | sample Subbio12Aug_8Bad_FD_184830 | JGI IMG/M metagenome (GOLD analysis project Ga0207951, IMG submission 184830) | Serpentinite rock and fluid subsurface biosphere microbial communities from McLaughlin Reserve, California, USA - CR12Aug_8Bad (SPAdes) | ecosystem: Environmental > Terrestrial > Deep... | reverse complement strand
AAGCCTGGCGGGAGGTCAAGCGCTGGCAGTCGCAGCGCCTGCGCCGCACCTATGCCGACCTGTTCGCGCAGGCGCGCTACGCCGCGGCCGGCGAGTTCTTCCTCAACGAGCTGTACGGCGCCAAGGACTTCGCACAGCGCGACCGCGAGGCGCTGCGCGTGGTGCCGACGCTGGCGCGCATGCTGCCGGCGCGCGCGGTCGAGACCCTGCTGCTGGCGGTCGAGCTCGACGAGACCTCCGAGCAGCTCGATGCGCGTGTCGCCGCGCACGTCGTCGTGCCGGTGACCGAGGCCTCGTACGCGGCCGCCTATGTCGCCGCCGGAACGCCGGCCGAGCGACGCGCGCAGATCGAGCACGTCGATCGCATCGGCCGCACGCTGGAGCGACTGGCGCGGGTGCCGTTGCTGTCGGGCATGCTGCACCTGATGCGGGCGCCGGCCGAGGCCGCCGGCCTGGTGCACCTGCACTCGTTCCTGCAAAGCGGCTTCGATGCCTTTCGCGCGATGGGGCCGGCGCACGAGTTCCTCGACACCATCTACCGACGCGAGACGCAGTTGCTGGAGCGGCTGTTCGGCGGCGATCCGGCGCCGTTTCGCGACCTCGAGCCGCAGTCACGCTGAGATCGCGCGCGGTCAGGCGCGCACGACGCGGGTGGCGAGCAGCCGGTCGTGCAGCAGGCGCCGCTGCCGATCGAGGCGGGCGGTGAACAGCATCGCCACGTAGCTCGCGGCCAGCGCCGCCAGGTCGACCGGCGCGCTGGTGCCGGCCAGCGCGACCCACGCCAGCCCCGGCAGGAACAGGTGCCAGGCGAGCAGATAGCGCAGCGCCGCGCGGCCGGCGCTCGGCGGCCGGCCGGCGTCGTCGACCACGCGCAGCCCCCAGGATTTCATCGCCAGCGTTTGCCCGCCGCGCGACCAGCACCAGACGAAGTAGGCGCCGACCGCGACGAACAGCACGCCTTGCAGCGCCCAGCGCTGCGCCTGCGCCAGCGGATGGGTCCAGCCGGTGGCCGCCAGCAGCGCGAAGCCGGCGGCGAAGGCGACCGCGAACAGCAGCACCGCTTCGTAGACGGCGGCGGCGAAGCGCGGCCACAGCGCAGCGGCACGTGAGTCAGGCGCGGCGGACACGGCTGATCGCGGATTGGACATCGCCAGCGCGCGCCGCTTGACCGGCGCGCAGCGGCACGCCGCTACGCTCGCTCAACGGCCGGGCGCATCGGACTTGCGCGCCCCCGTGGGCTGCACGCGGTCGGCGGCGCTGTCGCGCGCGGCGCGGCGCGGCGTCTCGGCCTTCTTGCGCGCCTGCTCGCTGAGCGCTTCGCGCTTTTCCGGCGGCAGATCCTTGAACTGCCGCACGACCGCACGGCGCTGCTCGGCCGGCAGTTCGTAGACCTTGCGGAAGTTCTCGCGCAGCGTGCGCCGCTGCTGCGGCGTCAGTTGCGCGAACTCGGCCATGCGCTCGTGCAGGCGCTGCTTGCCGTCGGGCGAGAGATACGGGTACCTGCTCGCGACCTCGAGCCACTTCTGCTTGCGCCCGGCGTCGTAGCCGTCCCACTTCGACTCCAGCGGCGCCAGCGCCTCGCGCTGGATCGCTGTCAGCTCCTGCCAGGTCGGACGCGCCACCGTGCTTGCCGCGGCCGGTGGTGCGACTTGCGCCGGCACCGGCTGCGTCGCCAGCAGCGCCAGCGCCAGCGACGCGACCGCCAGCGCCGGCAGACCGAAGCGTCGACTCATCGTGCAACGGCCGCTACTGCCGGGCGCCGGCCTGGTCGGCGTCCGGCGCGCTCGACTCGGCGGTCTCGGCGGCGGCCGCAGCCTCGATCGCGGTCGCTGGCTCCACCTCGCCGACCTCCTCTGCCGACACGTCCGCCTCGACCGCGGGCACCAGGCTCGGATCGGCGATCAGGACGCCGAAGCCCTTGTCGGCGAGCGCCGAGATCGGGTGCTCGTCGAGCAGCACGGCGAAGTCGACGTCGGCCAGTTCGGAGATGAACTTGCGGTCGTGCCACTGGTGGATGGCGACGAAGCCCACCGCCAGTGCCAGCAGCGGCGCCGCCAGCCCCGCCCCGCGCAGCCACGACCAGAAGCTGCTGCCGGCCGGTGCGTCCAGGCCGGGCCCGCAGGCGGTGGCGATCTGCATCGCCGGCAGGCGCACGGTGGCCGGTGGCAGCGCGGCGCCGCGGGCGCGGCCGACGGCGAGCTGGCGGGCGCGCTCGAGGCGCAGACTGGTCTTGTAGCTGACCCGCTCGGCGCCTTCGTTCAGGGCCTGGCGGATGCGAAAGGCGAACTCGGCTTCGTTCATAGGGTCAATCCGCGCGCGCGTAGCGCGCGCGCCAGGGCATCGGTCGCTCGCGAGCAATGGGTCTTGACACTGCCTTGCGAGCATCCCATCAGCGCCGCCGTCTCGGCCACGTCGAAATCCTCCCAGTAACGCAGCAGGAAGGCCTGGCGTTGACGCGGCGGCAGGCGGCCGACTTCCTCCTCGATGATCGCGATCACCTGCGCTCGTTCCACCTGGTCGGCCGCGCTCTCGGCGTGGATCGAGCCGTGCTGCGCCTCCAGGGTTTCCAGGGGGTCGGCATCCTCGTTGTCGCCGGTGGCGAGCGACGACAGCAGCGTGACCCAGGTCGAACGGACCTTGTGGCGGCGAAAGTGGTCGTGGGTGGCGTTCTGCAGGATGCGCGTGAACAGCAGCGGCAACTCCGCCAGCGGGCGGTCCGCGTAGTGCGTCGCGAGCTTGATCATCGCCTCCTGAACGATGTCGAGCGCGGCATCCTCGTCGCGCACTGCGAACTGGGCCTGCTTGAACGCGCGCCGCTCGACGCCGGCGAGAAACTCGGAAAGCTCGTCTGGGGTGGCCATCGCAGCGGGCCGAGGCGGCAGGCCGACTGCGCGCCTCGCGGCCGCTCTCGTTGATCAGGGCGGCGCGATGCTATCAGAGGCAAATTGCGCTGCCGGCCGCCGGCGTCGCGGCGCGCCGCCGCCGGCAGCGTGATTTGCGCCTGCTGATGCGGTGCAGTATCGTCTCTGCCTCTTGTACGACAAGACCGTCACTGAAGCGGAGCAACTCACCCGGGTGCATCTGGTTTAGTACTTTCAGCCAGCGTTCAATTGCGCGCGCCGCCGCACCAGTCGTCACGAGCGACCACGGAACGGCATCCAATCAAACTCCAGCAGGACTTGAGAGGAACAGCTTCATGCAGTCCGTCAGCGCGGAAACTCCCGTCCGTGCGGCCGCCGCGGCCGCACACCTCAGCGGCGCCGAGATCGTCGTGCGGTGTCTGCAGGAAGAGGGCGTCGAGCACGTGTTCGGTTATCCCGGCGGTGCCGTCCTCTACATCTACGACGAGATCTTCAAGCAGGACAAGTTCCAGCACATCCTCGTGCGCCACGAGCAGGCGGCGGTGCACGCCGCCGACGCCTACTCGCGCTCGAGCCGCAGGACCGGCGTGTGCCTGGTGACCAGCGGTCCGGGCGTGACCAACGCGGTGACCGGCATCGCCACCGCGTACATGGACTCGATTCCGCTGGTGATCCTCACCGGCCAGGTGCCGACGCACGCGATCGGCCAGGACGCCTTCCAGGAGTGCGACACCGTCGGCATCACGCGCCCCTGCGTCAAGCACAACATCCTGGTCAAGGACGTGCGCGAACTGGCAACGGCGATCCGCAAGGCCTTCTACATCGCCGCCAGCGGCCGGCCCGGGCCGGTGCTGGTCGACATTCCGAAGGACGTCACCGTCGCGCGCGCGCCGTTCGTCTATCCACGCGAACTGCCGATGCGCTCGTACAACCCGGTGCTCAAGGGTCACCAGGGCCAGATCAAGAAGGCGGTGCAACTGCTGCTGCACGCCGAGCGACCGATGATCTACACCGGCGGCGGCGTGATCCTGTCGGACTCCTCCGACCTGCTGAACCGGCTGGTCAACCTGCTCGGCTTCCCGTGCACCAACACGCTGATGGGGCTGGGCGGCTGCAAGGCGAGCGACAGCCGCTTCGTCGGCATGCCCGGCATGCACGGCACCTACGAGGCGAACATGGCGATGCAGCACTGCGACGTGCTGCTGGCGATCGGCGCCCGCTTCGACGACCGCGTGATCGGCAATCCGAAGCACTTCGCGCAGAACCCGCGCAAGATCATCCACGTCGATGTCGATCCGTCGTCGATCTCCAAGCGCGTCAAGGTCGACGTGCCGATCGTCGGCGACGTGCGCGAGGTGCTGACCGAACTGCTGGCCCAGATCGAGGCCGCCGGTGCGCGCCCGAGCGTGCCGGCGCTCAAGGCCTGGTGGACGCAGATCAACGACTGGCGCCAGCGCGACTGCCTGAAGTACGACCGCGCCGCCGACATCATCAAGCCGCAGTACGTGATCGAGAAGTTGTGGGAGGTGACCGGCGGCGAGGCCTTCGTCACTTCCGACGTCGGCCAGCACCAGATGTGGGCGGCGCAGTACTACCGATTCGACCGGCCGCGCCGCTGGATCAACAGCGGCGGCCTGGGCACGATGGGGGTCGGCCTGCCCTATGCGATGGGGGTGCAGATGGCCAACCCGGGCGCCCAGGTCGCCTGCGTCACCGGCGAGGCGTCGATCCAGATGTGCATCCAGGAGCTGTCGACCTGCAAGCAGTACCGGTTGACGCCGAAGATCGTCAACCTGAACAACCGCTACCTCGGCATGGTGCGCCAGTGGCAGCAGATCGACTACGGCTCGCGCTACTCGGAGTCGTACATGGACGCGCTGCCCGACTTCGTGCGCCTGGCCGAGGCCTACGGCCACGTCGGCGCGCGCATCGAGCGCAAGGCCGACGTCGAGGGCGCGCTGCAGGAGGCCTTCGGCAAGCACAAGGACCGGCTGGTGTTCCTCGACTTCATCACCGACCAGACAGAGAACGTCTGGCCGATGGTCAAGGCGGGCAAGGGTCTGACCGAGATGCTGCTCGGCTCGGAGGACCTGTAATGCGCCACATCATTTCGGTGCTGCTGGAAAACGAGCCCGGCGCGCTGTCGCGCGTGGTCGGGCTGTTTTCGGCGCGCGGCTACAACATCGAGACCCTGACGGTGGCGCCGACCGAGGACCCGTCGCTGTCGCGGATGACGATCGTCAGCGTCGGCGCCGACGACGTGATCGAGCAGATCACCAAGCACCTGAACCGCCTGATCGAGGTGGTCAAGGTCGTCGACCTGACCGAGGGCGACTACACCGAGCGCGAGCTGATGCTGATCAAGCTGCGCGCGGTCGGCAAGGAACGCGAGGAGATCAAGCGCATGGCCGACATCTTCCGCGGCCGCATCATCGACGTCACCGAGCGCTCCTACACGATCGAACTGACCGGCGATGCAGGCAAGCTCGACGCCTTCATCCGTGCCGTCGATCGCGCCGCGATCCTGGAGACGGTGCGTACCGGCAGCTCCGGCATCGGCCGCGGCGAGCGCATTCTCAAGGTCTGAAGCAGTGAAGCGTGCGAGGCGAAACGTGCGACGTGGCTGAGCACGGCGCGTTGCGCCTTGCGCACTTCACCTCGCAACTCTCGCCTGTCAACTTTCAACTTTCACCTTTCACGGAAGAAGTCACGATGAAGGTCTACTACGACAAGGACGCCGATCTGTCGCTGGTCAAGGGCCGCCGGGTGGCGATCGTCGGCTACGGATCGCAGGGGCACGCGCACGCGCTCAACCTCAAGGACTCCGGCGTCGAGGTCACCGTCGCGCTGCGTCGCGGCGGCGCCTCCTGGGACAAGGCGACCCGGGCCGGGCTCGCGGTCAAGGAAGTCGCCGAGTCGGTGCGCGAGGCCGACATTGTCATGATCCTGCTGCCCGATGAGAGCCACGCGCAGGTCTACGGCGAGTCGATCCACGGCCACATCAAGCAGGGCGCGGCGCTCGCCTTCGCGCACGGCTTCAACATCCACTATGGGCAGATCCAGCCGCGCGCCGATCTGGACGTGATCATGATCGCGCCCAAGGCGCCCGGCCACACGGTGCGCTCGACCTACACCCAGGGCGGCGGCGTGCCGGCACTGATCGCCGTGCAGCGCGACGTCTCGGGCAGCGCGCGCGAGATCGCGCTGTCTTACGCGGCGGCGATCGGCAGCGGCAAAGCGGGCGTGATCGAGACCAACTTCCGCGAGGAAACCGAGACCGACCTGTTCGGCGAACAAAGTGTGCTGTGCGGCGGCTGCGTCGAACTGGTGAAGGCCGGCTTCGAGACGCTGGTCGAGGCCGGCTACGCGCCCGAGATGGCCTACTTCGAGTGCCTGCACGAGCTGAAGCTGATCGTCGACCTGATGTACGAGGGCGGCATCGCCAACATGAACTACTCGATCTCGAACAACGCCGAATTCGGCGAGTACGTGACCGGCCCGGAGGTGATCAACGCCGAGAGCCGGCGCGCGATGAAGCGCGCGCTCGAGCGCATCCAGACCGGCGAGTACGCGAAGGCGTTCATCCTCGAGAACAAGGCCGGCGCGCCGACCCTGACCGCGCGCCGCCGCCTGACCGCCGAGCACCCGATCGAGCAGGTCGGCGAACGGCTGCGGGCGATGATGCCGTGGATCAAGGCGCAGCGCCTGGTCGACCGTTCGCGCAACTGAACGGCGCCGCGCCGGCGGCGCAGGCCGGCACATCGAGCCGTCGAGGCCACCATGATGCGAACGCTTGCTGCCTGTGCCCTGATCGTGCCGGCGCTCGTTTCGGCGCAGGTCGCGCCGTCGCCCACCGACGCAACGCTGGTGCTGATGACGGCAACGGCGCAGATCGAGGTGGCCAACGACGAGGCGGTCGCCCACCTCTACGCCGAGGTGCAGGACGCCGACCTGACGCGCGCCCAGTCGCTCGTCAACCAGCGGGTCGCCGAGGGCAGCGCGCTGTTGAGGCGCGCCGACCCGAAGGCGCAGTTCGAGACGGCCGGCTATGCGAGTCATCCGATCTATTCGCGCGACGGCGGCCGCCGGATCGTCGGCTGGCGGGTCAGGCAGGCACTGACGCTGCGCACGACCGACCTGGCGGCGCTGCCGAAGGCCATCGCCGCCGGCCAGCAGCACCTGGCGGTCGGCGGCATCGATTTCCGTCTGTCGCGCGCGGCGCGCGAGCAGGTCGACGGCGAGCTGATCCGGCAGGCGATCGCCCATCTGAACGTGCGTATCGATGCCGCCGCCCGGGCGCTCGAGGTGCCGAAGGCGCGCGTGCGCATCGATGAGCTGAACTTCGCCGCCGGCGTCGATCGGCCCGAGATCATGCCGATGGCGCGCGCGCTCGCGCACGGCGCCGAGGCCGTGGCCGAGCCGCGTTTCGACGCCGGCCGCAGCAGCCAGCAGCTGACGCTGACGGCGAAGATCCGCTTCCTGCGCGAGTAGCCGCGAGCGGTGGCGGACAGGGGCGCGAACGGCAGCGTTTGGCGACCGCGGCGGCGGTCAGCGACGAGAGGCGGCCGGCAGGTCGATGCCGGTACCATAGCGCCGTCGTTCGTACCGCTGCCTGTGCCTGATTCGTGACTGCCTACCCTCATCCCCTGCTGGCCCGCGAGGGCTGGCCTTTCGTCGGCGCCGCCGTCGCAGCGGCGCTCGCCGTCGGGTGGCTGGCGGGATTCGCCTGGTCGCTGCCGCTGTGGCTCGTCGCCGCGTTCGTGATCCAGTTCTTCCGCGATCCGCCGCGCGCGGTGCCGGCGCTGGCGGCAGCGGTGCTGGCGCCGGCCGACGGCCGCATCGTCAAGGTCGAGCGCGCGCACGATCCCTACCTGGAGCGCGATGCGCTGCTGATCAGCGTGTTCATGAACGTGTTCAACGTGCACTCGAACCGCTCGCCGGCTGATGGCCGGGTCGACCGCGTCGTCTATTCGCCTGGCAAGTTCATTAACGCCGACCTCGACAAGGCGTCGGTCGAAAACGAGCGCAACGCGGTGCTGATGACGCTCGCCGACGGCGCGCGCATCGCCGTGGTCCAGGTCGCCGGACTGATCGCGCGCCGGATCCTGTGCTACGTGCAGGCCGGCGATCAGTTGGTCCGCGGCCAGCGCTACGGCTTCATCCGCTTCGGTTCGCGGGTCGACGTCTACCTGCCGCTGTCGGCGCGACCGCGGGTCGCGCTCGGCGATACGGTGCGGGCGACCAGCACCGTGATCGCGGAGCTGTAGCCGGCATGCGCTTTCGCCGCCGCAAGCCGCGCCCGCTCGGGGTGCCGGGCGCAGCGCCGCTTGCCGATTCGCCGCAGTTGCGGTTTCGCCGGCGCGGCATCTACCTGCTGCCCAACCTGTTCACGCTGGCGGCGCTGTTCGCCGGCTTCTTCGCGATCGTGCAGGCGATGAACGGCCGCTTCGAACTGTCGGCGATGGCCATCTTCGCGGCGGTCGTGCTCGACGGCATGGACGGCCGGGTGGCGCGACTGACGAACACCCAAAGTGCCTTCGGCGAGCAGTTCGACTCGCTGTCGGACATGACCTCCTTCGGCGTCGCGCCGGCGCTGGTGATGTACGAATGGATCCTGAGCGACATCGGCCGCTGGGGCTGGGCGGCGGCCTTCGTCTACTGCGCCGGCGCCGCGCTTCGCCTGGCGCGCTTCAACGCCAACCTCGGCGTGGTCGACAAGCGTTTCTTCCAGGGCCTGCCGAGCCCGGCGTCGGCGGCTCTGGTGGCCGGCTTCGTCTGGCTGGCGGTCGACGAGCGCCTGCCGATCGGCGATTCCTGGCTGCCGTGGGTCGCCTTCGGCATCACCGTCTACGCCGGCCTGTCGATGGTGTCGTCGGCGCCGTTCTACAGCGGCAAGAGCTTCCATCTCGGGCGCAGCGTTCCCTTCGGCGTGATGATCGTCGCCGTGATCGGCGTGTTCGTGGTCTCCGGCGATCCGCCGATCGCGCTGTTCACGCTGTTCTGCGCCTATGCCCTGTCGGGCTACGCCTTCTGGGGCTACAAGTGGTTCCGCGGCGAGCCCAATCCGGCCAAGCCGGTGCCGGCGCCGCCCGGCGACAGCGGCAAGGCCGGCTGAGCCGCGACCGGCGACTATCGCGCCGATTGGAAGGATTGCGCCAGCCGCGGTTGATCTGCGCCCGACAGTGCGCCTATAGTGGCGCGATGGCTCGCCAATTCCTCCCCGCTCTTCCTCTACCGGCCGCGCTGCTGCTGCGGCGGCCGGGTCTGCTGCGCCGCGCGCGCAGCTGACCTCCCCCCTCCCACAATTCGGCTGTACCACCCGCTTGCAAGGGGCAGGCAGGGCAAGACTCAACCTGGAAACCGCCATGGATCGCCTGATCATCTTCGACACCACCCTGCGCGACGGCGAACAGAGCCCGGGCGCCTCGATGACGCGCGAAGAAAAGCTGCGCATCGCCAAGCAACTGGAGCGGCTGCGCGTCGATGTCATCGAGGCCGGCTTCGCCGCCAGCTCGAACGGCGACTTCGAGGCGGTGCGCTCGATCGCCAACTCGGTGCGCGACTCGATCGTCTGTTCGCTGGCGCGCGCCAACGATCGCGACATCGGCCGCGCCGCCGAGGCGCTGGCCGGCGCGCCGCAGCGGCGCATCCACACCTTCATCGCGACCTCGCCGCTGCACATGGAGAAAAAGCTGCGCATGACGCCCGAGCAGGTGTACGAGCAGGCCAGGCTGGCGGTGCGCTTCGCGCGCCAGTTCACCGACGACGTCGAGTTCTCCCCCGAGGACGGCTACCGCTCGGAACCGGACTTCCTGTGCCGCGTGCTGGAGGCGGTGATCGACGAGGGCGCAACGACGATCAACATCCCGGATACGGTCGGCTACGCGGTGCCCGAGCTGTACGGCGAGTTCCTGCGCCTGCTGCGCGAGCGGATCCCCAACTCGGCGCGCGCCGTGTGGTCGGTCCACTGCCACAACGACCTGGGCATGGCGGTGGCCAACTCGCTCGCCGGCGTGAAGGTCGGCGGTGCGCGCCAGGTCGAGTGCACGATCAACGGTCTGGGCGAACGCGCCGGCAATTGCTCGCTGGAAGAAATCGTGATGGCGGTCAAGACCCGGCGCGACTTCTTCGCGCTGGAGGTCGGGATCGACACGCGCCAGATCGTGCCTGCCTCCAAGCTCGTGTCCGGCATCACCGGCTTTCCGGTGCAGCCGAACAAGGCGGTGGTCGGCGCCAACGCCTTCGCCCATGCCTCCGGCATCCACCAGGACGGTGTGCTCAAGGCGCGAGACACCTACGAGATCATGCGCGCCGAGGACGTCGGCTGGGCGGCGAACAAGATCGTCCTCGGCAAGCTGTCGGGCCGCAACGCCTTCCGGCAGCGCGTGCAGGATCTGAACATCCCGATCGAGAGCGAGACCGAACTGAACGCCGCCTTCGCCAAGTTCAAGGAACTGGCCGACCGCAAGGCCGAAATCTTCGACGAGGACATCCAGGCGCTGTTCTCCGACGAGGCGGTCACGCCGCACGACGAGCACTTCAAGCTGCTGTCGCTGGCGCAGCGCTCGGAGACCGGCGAGCGGCCGCATGCGCGCCTGGTGTTCAGCATCGGCGGCCGCGAGGTCGTCTCCGAGTCCGACGGCAACGGGCCGGTCGACGCCTCGCTGAAGGCGATCGAGACGCAGGTCGGCAGCGGCTCCGAGCTGCTGCTGTACTCGGTCAACGCGATCACCACCGGCAGCGAGTCGCAGGGCGAGGTGACGGTGCGCCTGGCGCGCGCCGGCCGCATCGTCAACGGCATCGGCGCCGACCCGGACATCATCGCCGCCAGCGTCAAGGCCTATCTGAACGCGCTCAACAAGCTCTACACGACCGGCGAGCGGCTCAATCCGCAGACCTCGCTCACGCCCTGAGGCGGTGCCGGTCAGCGCAGCGCGGCGCGGCCGGCGACGTCGTCGAGCACGAACAGCGCCCAGTCGCTGCCGGGGCCGTCGCGGCACATGCCGAAACGGAACGGCACGCGGCCGCGGCCCGGGAACGAGAAGCGCAGGTCGCGGTACCAGACGCAGGTCGCGCGCTCGTCGGCGTCGATCCGGTAGACCAGCGGGAACATCGCGAACCAGCGGAAGAACTCGAACCGCGGGTGCTGCCAGACCTCGCGCGCGAGCGCCTGCGCTTCGACGCCGAACTTCGGCAGGCGCTCCCAGGTGGCGAGCGCCAGCGGCTGGTACGGCGCCGACAGACGACGGATGAAGTGGTCATCGTCGCCTGCCACCAGGGGCTGGCTGCGGCGCGTGTTCACGTGCGCCACGTGGTAGGACTCGCCGTCGAACACGTAGACGGTCCAGTTGAACGGCGAGGCCGGCCGCGGCGAAGCGCCGATGCTGCGGGCGGCGATGCCGTTGTCCTGCGCCCAGACGCGTGCGAACTGCGTCGCCTCGTGGCGGCCGACCAGGCTCACGCCGATCCAGGCCGGCAGCAGCGCCAGCGCGACGAGTGCCGGCAGGCGCGAAGCGCGCAGCAGCGCCGATGCCGCCAGGCCGGCGACGATGATCGCGCTCAGCACCAGGTCGATGATGAACGTCGAGCCCAGGCCGAAGCGCGCGTCCGACAGCGGTGCCAGCAGCATCGTGCCGAACTGGGTGATCCAGTCGCCGGCGATGTGGATGCCGATCGCCGCTGCCGAAATCCAGCCGTAGCGGCGCCAGCCGGCGCGGTTGCGCAGGACTGCCGCGGCCAGCGCGCCGAGCAGCAGCGACCACAGCGGCAACATCAGCAGCGAGTGGGTGAGACCGCGGTGCCCGCGCAGGTAGGCCAGGTCGGAGACCAGGCGCAGGACGACGTCGCCATCCGGGAAGGCGGCAGCTACAGTGCCCACGGTGACCGCCTGCCAGACCGGGATCGGCGGACCGAACAGGCCGCCGCCAGTGGCCGCGGCGGCGCCGGCGGGTGCGGCCGGCCGCGACGGCGTGAGCGCGCGCGCCAGCAGGGCGCCCGACAGGGCATGGGTGAGGGTATCCATGAGGTGGCGCGTGCCGCTTCGGGGTCAGGTGGCGTCCACAGCCGCACCCGCGGCTTCCGCACCTCGAGGTGGCAGTCGTTCTGGAAGAAGTTCAGGTGCCGCAGCCGCTTGGTCTGGGTGTCGTGCACCGGGTGGTTGGCCTGGGTGCGCCGGGTGGGCAAAGCGGCTGCCGGCGGCAAAGTCCACGGCGATGGTCAGCCGGCGCGCCGCGGCGTCGACGCGCACCTGCCTGACCGCCCACGGGGCCGCAATCCCCAGCGCCTGCTCGAGCAGCCGTTCCGTGCCCACCATCGCTCGCCTCCAAGGCCGAGTCCGTCAAGCCGCCGGACGCGGCCTCGTTCCAGCGTGCCTTCTGTCGTGCCGCGTCAAGGGTGCGGCTTCGCCCGGCCTGCGGCCGCCCTCGACCCGTTCAGCCGCCCAGCTTACCCACTCGGAATTCAAAAGAGGTTCGATTCGTGACTTGCCCTCCGCTGAACGCGGACGTTGCCCTGTACAGCAACTTTGTCGACATTTTTGTTGACACAAGTGTCAGCGAAAAGCTAACGTAGTCGCCATGGCGAAGGCCTCATTGCGCAGTGTTCCGATGACCCGCAAGCCGCGAGCGGGCGGGCCATCGCGCGCGAGGAAGGTTGCTCCGCCAGACATCACGCGTGTTCTGCGGGAGCGCATCGCCACCCAGGAGATTCCGCCCGGATCGAAGCTGCGGGAGAACGAGCTTGCACTCGAGTTTGGCGTGCCGCGCACGCGCGTGCGCGAGGCACTGTCGGTGCTCGAGCAGCGCGGGCTCGTTGAGCGGATCCCGAATCGTGGTGCGGTGGTGATGCGGCTCGAGCTCTCACATGTCGCGCAGCTCTACGACGTGCGCGAAGTGCTCGAAGGCCTCTGTGCGCGACTGGCAACGATCAACGGTGATCGCGCACGGTGGGAACAGGCATTTGCGTACTTCAAGGGGCCAATGGCGAAGTTCGTCGCAGCCGGCGACCTCGACTCGTACATCGCCGGGTACGAGGCATTCCGCCGCGAATTAATCGACGGCGCGCGCAATCCCGTGCTCGCCGGGATGCTCGACAGCATCCTTGAGCGAACGCAGGCGTTGATCCGCCGCATCATCATCCTGCCCGGCCGAGCGGAGATCGGGTTGAAGCAGCACACCGCCATGCTCGAGGCTATGTGCCGCGGTGATGCCGACGAAGCGGAGCGCCTCCGGCGCGAGAACATGCGCAGCGCCAAGGCGTACCTCGAGCGCTATCAAAAATACATCCTCTAGCGATGCCCGACGCCACGCCATACGGCCAGACGGCCGCGGGTCCGCTCACGGGCTACCGCGTCCTTGAGATGGGCTCCACCGTTGCAGGGCCATTCTGCGGCCGACTGCTCGCGGACTTCGGTGCGGACGTGATCAAGGTCGAACCGGCGGAGGGCGACGCCGTCCGGACGATGGGCAAGTCCTTTCACGGCAAGTCGCTCTACGCCGCGAGCATCTTCCGCAACAAGTCGCTGATCACCCTTGACTTGCGCAAGCCGGAGGGGCAGCGCATCGCGGCCGACCTCGCGGCGAAAAGCGATGTGCTGGTCGAGAATTTTCGACCTGGAAGTCTCGAGCGCTGGGGCCTCGGCTACGAGCTGTTGTCGGCCCGCAACCCGGGGCTCGTGATGGTGCGAATCAGCGGCTTCGGTCAGGACGGCCCGTACAGCCAGCGCGCGGGATACGGTGTGATCGGGGAGGCGCTGAGCGGGCTGCGCCACCTCACCGGTGATCCCGACCGGCCGCCGGCGCGGGTCGCTGTATCGATGACGGACTACATCACGGGACTGTATGGCGCGTTCGGCGCGGCACTGGCACTGCTGGCACGCAACAGGACAGGACGCGGTCAGGTGGTCGACGCCGCGCTTTACGAGTGCGCATTCAGTTTCATGGAGCCATGGATCCCTGCGTATGAGAAGACGGGCCACGTTGCCGGGCGCTGCGGCTCGCGTCTGCCTGAGAGCACGCCGAACAACCTATACCCGACCAGCGACGCACAGTTCATACACATCACCGCGATGGGCGAAGCGGTCTTCCGACGGTTGACCGGCGCGATGGGCCAGCCGGAGCTTGCGAACGATCCGCGCTTCGCGACGGCGCGCGCGCGCTCGGAACATCACGAAGCGATCGACGATCTGATTGCGCACTGGACATCGACAAAGTCGCTCACGGAACTGGAGCGCGTGCTCGAGGAAGCGGCCGTTCCTGCGACACGCATCTACACGATCGCTGACATCTTCGGAGACCCGCACTACCGCGCGCGCGGTGCGATCGTCGCTGCGCCCGACGACGACTTCGGGACAGTGGCAATGGCGAACGTCTTCCCGCGCCTTTCGGCGACGCCGGGCGCGGTGCGCCATGCGGGCCACGCCACCGGACAGGAGACGCGTCGCGTGCTTGCAGACGTGCTGGGGTTATCGGACGAACGGATCGACGCGCTGGCGCGCGCGGGCGTGATCGCTGAGCGAGTGGCCCCTGCAGGAGCAGGCTGACCGCACAACGGACATCCGATGGAAGACAACCTCTTAAGCCAGGACCTGAGCTTGCGCGAGCGGCTCGACGCGGAGTACGAGGAGCGTCGCCGCAAGGCGATGGCGATGGGCGGGCCGGAGAAGCTGGCGCGTCGCAAGGCGGCCGGCGTGCTTAATGCCCGCGAACGGATCGACTACCTGTGCGACTCCGGGAGTTTCATCGAGTCCGGACTCTTTGCCACCTCACTGGCTCCAGAGGATCGCGATAAGTCGCCGTGCGACAGCAAGATCGCAGGGTTCGGCCGCATTGACGGCCGCGATGCAGCCATCGTCGCGAACGACTTTACGGTCATGGGCGCTTCGAGCGGCGGCACCAACAGCCGGAAGATCGCGCACATGAAGCGCGTCGCCACGCAGCGCGGCATGCCGCTGGTATTCCTCGGCGAATCGTCCGGCGCGCGCATGCCGGACCACATGGGCTCGCGCGGCATGGGCGCTCTGCTTGGCAATGACGGCGCCCAGTATCAACGCCTGCGCGAGGTGCCGTGGATGTCCGCCACGCTCGGCCTGTCGTACGGGTCGTCGTCGTGGTACTCGGTGATGTCGGACTTCCACGTCATGCGCAAGGGCGCCGTACTCGCCGTGTCGAGTTCGCTGCTGGCATCGCTGGCTATCCGGGAAGAGGTCGACCCGCAGGAACTCGGCGGCTGGAAGTTGCACGCCGAAGTGACCGGCCTTGCGGATCTCGTCGTCGACAGCGACGAAGAGGCGCTCGACGCGATCAAGCGCTTCCTCGATTACCTGCCGAGCCACCACAACACCGCCCCGCCGGTGCGCCCGGTACCAGCCGGCTCCGGCGAGGGCATGCGCGACATCCTTGACCATCTGCCGTCCAGCCGCACGCAGGTCTACGACGTACGTAAGGTGATCCGCACGATCGTGGACAAGGACAGCTTCTTCGAACTGAAGGCGCGCTTCGGCAAGGTGAGCGTCACCGGGCTGGCGCGCCTCGCCGGCAAGACCGTCGGGATCATTGCGAACAATCCGCTCGTGAAGGGTGGGGCGCTCGACGTCGAGGCCTGCGAAAAGATCACGAGCTTCATCGTGCTGTGCGACTCGTTCAACATCCCGCTCGTGCTGCTCGTCGACACGCCGGGATTCGTGATCGGCACGGATGCGGAGCGCAAGCGCGCTCCCGGCAAGATCATGAACTTCATGAACGCGCTGGCCCTGACCACGATGCCGAAACTCTCGGTCGTTCTGCGCAAGAGCTACGGGCAGGCCTACCTGAACATGGGCGGCGGTCGCAATTCGGACGAGATGGCAGCGTGGCCGACAGCCGAGATCAGTTTCATGGACCCGCAGTTCGCCGTGAAGGTCGTGCATGGACTCGACCCGAACGACGAGGGTTACGAGTCTCGGCTCGCCGAGATGAACCGCGCCAGCGAGGTTTGGGACATCGCCTCGATCTACGCGGTGCAGTCGGTCGTACGGCCGCAGGAGACCCGGGATTACCTGATCCGCATGCTCGACGTGCACCAGTTGCGTTTAACGAACGGAGTCGGTCAGCACATGATGCGCGCCTGGCCGACGAGCTTCTGATGGTGCCGATCGATGACGTCGTCATCGCCTGCTGTCGAGCGGTCGCTGTACCTGTGCGGCGCGCGATGGGCACCATGGGCGCACAGCGGGAGGAAGTGACGCACACGAAAGCGATCGCGCGTACGGAGCCGGCCATGCGGGCTTTCGGTCGCCAAGGTGAGTTGGAGGTCAGCGGGAAAGGGGAGGCATGGCATTAACGGAACTGAAGGCGGAGGTCACCGGCTCGGTGTGGAAGATCGTCACGCAACCCGGCCAATCGCTCGCGGCCGGCGAGACGGTGATGATCCTCGAGTCGATGAAGATGGAGATCCCGGTGATTGCGGAGGACGGCGGCACGCTCGTCGAGATTCGCGTCGCCGAGGGCAACCCGGTCGCGGAAGGCCAGGTGCTGGCCGTGGTGAGAGAATGAATCAACGCGATCCGCTGCCGCCTTCCCGGGCGCCGGCCGAGCCGTGGGAGGCCGAGCTCGACGAGCTTGCGCGGCGTCGTGCCTTTGCGCAGGGACTCGGCGGCGCCGAGGCGATTGCGAAGCATCACCAGCAGGGCCGGCTGACGATCCGCGAGCGCATTGCCGGGGTGGTCGATCCGGGGTCGTTCCAGGAAGTCGGCCAGCTGACCGGCCACGGACGCTACGAACACGGCAAGCTCCTGAGCGTTACCCCCGCACCGTACGTGATGGGGCTCGCGCAGATCGACGGGCGGCTCGTGGCCATTGGCGGCGAGGACTTCACGGTCCGCGGCGGCACGAGCTGGAGCGGCGACCGGAAGAAGGGCGGGCAAGGTGGCTTCGTCGAGGATCTCGCACACCAGTATCGCATTCCCCTGGTCAACCTGATCGACGGCGCCGGCGGCAGCGTTACGTCCATCCAGCGCCGCGGCCACTCCGTGTTCCCGGGCGTGCACGGCTTCGAGCGTTCCGTTCAGTTGCTCGGCGAAGTGCCGGTCGTCTGCGCGGTGATGGGCACCGCGGCCGGTGGTCCCGCGGGGCGGGCAATCCTGTCCCACTGGTCGGTGATGGTGAAGGATACGAGTCATGTCTTCGCGGCCGGGCCGCCGGTGGTCGAGCGCTCGCTGGGCCAGAAGATCACCAAGGAGGAGCTCGGTGGGCACGAGCTCGCCGTGACGACCGCGGGAACGATCGACAACGTCGCGGCCAGCGAGCAGGAATGCTTCCGGATGATCCGGCGCTACCTGTCGTACATGCCGCAGAACGTGTGGGAGCTGCCGCCGCTCGGCGATCGCACCGACCCAGTCGACCGCTGCGACGAAGCGCTGCGCACGATCGTGCCGGAAAACCGGCGCAAACCGTACGACATGCGCAAGATCATCCGCTCGATCGCGGACACCGACTCGGTTCTCGAGATCCAGCCGACCTTCGGCAAGGCATTGATCACCTGCTTCGCGCGTATGAACGGCACCGTGGTCGGGTTCATCGCCAACAACCCGATGGTCTACGGCGGCGCAATGGACGTGAAGGCTGCGCGCAAGCAGTCGCACTTCATGGAGCTGTGCGACTGCTTTCACATCCCGATCGTCTTCCTTGTCGACGTGCCGGGATTCATGGTCGGCAAGGAGGCGGAGGCTGCAGCGACGCTGCGCGAAGGCATGCGCGCAGTGTATGTCGGACTCCAGGTGACGGTGCCGATCTTCACTGTGGTGATTCGCAAGTGCTACGGCATGGCCGGCATGGCGACCACCGACAAGAATGGCCTCGACTTCAAGATCGCATGGCCGTCGGCCGAGTGGGGCTCGCTGCCGATCGAAGGCGGAGTCGCTGCCGCGTTCCGGCGCGACATCGAGGCGGCTCCCGACCCCAAGCTGCGCGAGGCGCAGATCGAGGCCGAACTGCGGTCGGCGGCGTCGCCGTTCCGAACCGCCGAGGCGTTTGGCGTGGAAGACATCATCGACCCGCGCGAGACGCGGCCGCTTCTGTGCCGCTTCATCGAGGCGTCGCGGGCGCGGCTGGCAACGAACGTCGGACCGAAACCGAAGTACGGCGTGCGGCCATGAACCGCGTGCCGACAAGGGAGCATTGCGATAACAACAGGTCGGACCGCCCGGCGGCGCGCTGACCGAATCACCTCAAAGGAGTGGAGACATGAGGACTCTGATGTGGAAGGCGACGCTGGCGGTGGGCGCGCTGGCGTTTGGCGTGTCCGCGCACGCTGAGGTCAGCGAACTGAAGCTGATGTCCCAGCACGGCATCGGCTACATGCCGTTGACGGTCATGAAGGCCGACAAGCTCGTCGAGAAGCACCTGGCGAAGAACGGACTGCCCGACACGAAGGTCACGTGGGCCACGCTCGGCGCCGGCGCGGCGGCGAACGCCGCGCTGTTGTCCGGCAGCCTACACGTGGCCGCGGGCGGCACGGGTCCTGCCCTCATCCTGTGGGACCGCACGCGCGGCAACATCGACGTGCGTGGCATCGCCGCGCTGGCGTCGATGCCGAATCTGCTGGTGACGATGGATCCCCGCATCAAGACGATCAGGGACTTCACAGAGAAGGACCGCATCGCGATGGCAGGTGCGGGTGCGTCGGTCCAGACGATTTACCTGCAGATGGCCGCTGCGAAGGAGTTCGGGCACGACAACTTCAAGAAGCTCAATCCCTTGATGGTCAATCTGCCGCACCCAGAAGGTTTGCAGGCGATGCTGTCAGGGTCGGGCGTGATCAAGTCTCAGTTCACCTCGCCCCCGTTCCAGAACCTGGCGCTGGAAAAGGGCGCGCGGGTCGTCCTCAACTCCTACGACATCATGGGCGGACCCAACACATTTCTGATGCTGTGGACGACCAGCAAGTTCCGCAGCGAGAACCCGAAGACATACAAGGCGCTGGTCGACGCCCTGCGCGAGGCGACCGACTTCATCAACGCCAACAAGCGGCGGGCCGCCGAGATGTACGTGGCGGAGGGCGGCGGCAAGGAGAGCGTCGACAAGATCCTCGAGCTGATGAACGACCCGCAGGTGCGCTACACGCTCGCTCCCGAGCGCGTGCTGCCGTATGCCCTTTTCATGAACCAGACCGGCATGCTGAAGAACAGGCCGGAATCGTGGAAGGACCTTTTTTTCCCGGACATTCACGATCTCCCCGGCAGTTGATCGGGTTTCCTTCCGCTGGTCTTGAACCTGGACGGAGGATAGGCATGAGCGCGCAGGGCGGGCCGTTGCTCGCGGTCAATGGCGTCACGCTGCAGTACAAGACGAAGGAGCACCTCGTCACGGCGACGTACCGGGTGAGCTTCGACGTGAACTTGTCGGACCGCTTCGTGCTGCTCGGCCCGTCGGGCTGCGGCAAGTCGACGCTGCTGAAGGCGGTCGGCGGCTACATCACCCCGGTGGAGGGTGAACTGCAGATGAAGGGACAGCGAATCACGCGGCCTGGCCCGGACCGCGTGATGGTGTTCCAGGAGTTCGACCAGTTGTTGCCGTGGAAGACGGTGAGGCAGAACGTGATGTTCGCGCTTCAGTCCTCCGGGCGCCTGAAGGGCAAGGAGGCGGAGGACCGCGCGATGGCGTACATCGAGAAGGTCAACCTCACGCGTTTCGCCAATTCCTTCCCGCACACGCTATCGGGCGGGATGAAGCAGCGCGTCGCAATCGCGCGCGGCATGGCGATGGAGCCGGACATCCTGCTGATGGACGAGCCCTTCGCTGCGCTCGACGCGCTCACGCGCCGCAAGATGCAGGACGAGCTGCTGCAGTTGTGGGACGGCACCCGCTTTACCGTGCTGTTCGTCACGCACTCGATCCCCGAGGCGGTGCGCATCGGCAACCGCATCCTGCTGCTGTCGCCGCACCCAGGCCAGGTAAAGGCCGAGGTGAACAGCGATGGCACCGACCCGGTCGATGCCTCGACTGGCATGCGCCTGTCCGATCGCATCCACAAGATGCTCTTCAGCGGGCAGCACGTCGGGCAGGAGGTTGCGCATGTCTAACCCGCCAATGCCCCGCCCCGAATTCGTACGCGACCAGGTCGCCGAACGGGACTTTGGCGTCGTCGAGCAACCGCTGACGGCGTGGGAGCGCATCTACGGCAACGGGCTGGTCCGCAAGCTCTTCATCCTGATTGTGCTGGCAGCCGTCTGGGAGATCTACGCGCGCTACCTTGGCAATCCGCTGGTGCTGCCGACCTTTACTTCGACGCTGCAGACCTTCGTCGAGCGGATCGCGAATGGCGAACTGGTCGCGCGCGCGGCAACGTCGCTCCAGGTCCTGCTGCAGGGATATGCGATCGGGCTGGCGCTAGCGTTTGTGTTCACCGTGCTCGCGATGAGCACACAGATCGGCAACGACCTGCTCGAGACACTGACTGCGATGCTGAACCCGCTGCCCGCGATCGCGCTGCTTCCGCTCGCGCTCGTGTGGTTCGGGCTCGGCAACGCGAGCATCGTCTTCGTGCTGATCCACGCCGTGATGTGGCCCGTAGCGCTCAACACGCACTCGGGCTTCCGGTCGGTGTCGAACACGCTGCGGATGGTCGGGCGCAACTACGGTCTGCGCGGTGCCGGCTATGTGACTAAGATCCTTGTGCCGGCCGCCTTCCCCAGCATCCTTTCGGGCCTGAAGGTCGGGTGGGCGTTCGCCTGGCGCACGCTGATTGCCGCCGAACTCGTGTTCGGGACGACGGCGGGCTCCGGTGGCATCGGCTGGTTCATTTACGAGAACAAGATCACGCTCGACATCCCGGCCGTGTTCGCGGGCCTCTTCACGGTGATCATCATCGGGCTGCTCGTCGAAAGCCTGATCTTCCGCACAATCGAGCAGCGCACGATCCGCAAGTGGGGCATGCAGCATTGACCGCCGCCGACCCGACCTGGCTGGCGCGCGCGTCGGGCTGGTTGCTGGTCGGCGTCTGGCTCGCGGAACTCGGTTCGATCGTTACGTCCGCGCGGGTTCTGTCAGGGCTGGCGCTCGTCGGCCTCGTCACGTACGTTGCCCTGGCGTGGATGCGCGCGAGCCGGCACATCCGGGTGCTCTTCGTCTGCGTCACCGGGCTTGCCTTCGCGATCGCATGGTTCGCCGGGGACTGGCGCATCCTGCTGCGCGGATTCGAGCGGGTGCAGATCTTCGGCGCATTTTTCCCGGCGATACTGCTGCTACGCGCGACGGCAGAGTCCAGCCCGCAAGTGAACCGCCTGCAGACGAGCGTGGAGCGCTTGAGCGCCGCACAGGCGCGCGCCTGGACGCTGTATGGATCGCACGCGCTCGGTGCGATCCTGAACGTCGGCGCGATGGCCATTCTCGCGCCGGTGCTGACGCGGGACGCCGGCGACGCTCGTCGCGCCATCCTGGCCAGCGGCGCGGCGCACGGTGTCGGGACGGCCGTGATGTGGTCGCCGTTCTTCGTTTCGCTGGCATTTGTCAGCCAACTCGTTCCGACCGCGCCTCTGTGGCAAGCGATGCTCATCGGTGCCGGACTCGCCGTGATGGGGCTCGCTCTCTCGCACGCCATTTACACCCCTGGCCTGCGCGGTACGGCGTTCGCGGAAAGCGTGCGACTGCTCGGTGGACTGATGGTGCCGACCGCCATCATGGTGAGTGCGGTCGTCGCTGCCACTCTCCTGTTCGGGCTCTCGGGCCTGCAGGCGGTCGCAGTGGTGGTTCCGATTGTCTGCACCGGGTATCTCGTCCTTCAGGAGCACACGACTCGCCTCGAAATCGCTCGACGCACGCTGATCAGCTTCGCTCGTTTGTCTGACGAGTTGTTGATCGTGGTCGGGTCAATGGTGCTGGGAGTCGCCGTCGGATCGTTGCCCTTGGTCGGCGACCTGGCGGCGAGCGTCACGCCGGGCGTCATTGCAGGGTGGCCGCTGCTGGCCGCCATGGTTGCGCTGCTCGTCGGACTCGGACAACTCGGACTCCATCCAATGGTCGGCGCGAGCGTGCTGGTGCCCCTGATCTCGGCGGGGGCGTTCGAGATCAGTCCGTCTGTGCTGGTTGCCGCTGCCGTATTCGCATGGGGCTTGAGCGCAGCGGTCTCGGTCTGGACGCTGCCCGTTGCGGTCGCCGCCACAACCTTCGCCGTCCCACTGTCGCAGCTCTGGACGCGGCGGAGCGTGGCGTTCGGCGTCGTGCTCGGCGCACTCGGGATCGTCTACCTCGGCGCGGTCAATGCATGCCTGACCGGGCAGGGGAGCTGACATGCTGCAGGCGCCTCCATCGGAAAGGAGATAAGGATGACCAGAATGTCCGGCGGCACGTCCGTGGTCGAGGCGCTGCGGGCGGAGGGCGTCCGTCACGTGTTCGCACTGATCGGCTCGGCCGGGATGGAAATCTTCGACGCGCTGTACGATGAACCGGGAATCCGCTTCATCGGCGTGCGCGACGAGCGCACCGGCACGCACATGGCGGACGGCTACGCGCGCGCCTTGGACGGGCCCGGCGTCGTCCTCGCGGGCCAGAACGGTCCTGGCGCCACGAATCTCGTAACCGGTCTCGCGCAGGCGGCGGCCGCGTATTCGCCGGTCGTTGCGCTGGTCGGTTCGTTGTCCTCCGCGCACATCTACCGCGACGCGTTCCAGGAGGTGAACCAGCAGGCGTTGTTCAGCGCTGTGACCAAGAAGACGTGGACGCTGACGCAGACCACGCGCATTCCCGAGATGATGCGCGAGGCGTTTCGCACGGCGCTCACGCCCCGGCGAGGCCCGGTCGCGTTGAACCTGCCCCGCGACCTCCTCGCCGACGTCGTGGAGATCGCCGAGATATACGCGCCGCACGGCCGTGGCCCGATGGGCCGGGCGGGCGCGGATCCGTCGCTGATCGACGCGGCGGCGCGCCTGCTTGCCGGTGCCAGCCGTCCCCTCATCATCGCAGGCGGCGGCGTCAAGAACGGTCGCTACTCGCGGGAAGTGATGGCGCTCGCGGAACTCCTGCAGGCCCCGGTGGCGCTGTCGCCCGGGCACGGCGATGCGGTGCCCTGCACCCACCCGCTCTATGCCGGTCAAGTCGGTCCGCGCGGCAATGCAGTCGCGTCGGCGCTTGCACGCGAGGCCGACGTGATCCTCGCGCTCGGCACCCGGCTCGGCTTCAACACGACCTTCTACACGTACGACAACCTCAACCGCGACGCGAAGATCGTCCAGGTGGAGATCGAGCCAACCGCGATTGGCCGTTTCTTCCCGGTTGAACTCGGCATCGAGGCCGACGCTGGGGTCGTGGCGACCGCGCTGCAAGCCGCGCTCGGCGGCCACCGCGCCACCGCCGCAGTCGGCTGGGCGGCGGACTTCGCAACAAGGCGCGCAGCGCTGCTGGCCGAGCGCGACGCAAACGCCGGAACCGCGGGCAGCCCGATTGCGCCGGCGGCGCTGTATCGCGCGCTGCGCGAAGCCCTGCCGCACGACGCAGTGTTCACGATGGACGCGGGCACCTTGTGCCTGCAGGCGACCGACCAGATGCTGTATCGGCAGCCGCCCGCGCTGTTCACGCCGCTCGATTTCGGGCTCGTCGGCTTCTCGTATGCCGCCGGCCTCGGCGTGAAGCTCGCCTGTCCGGACCGTACCGTCGTCAGCCTGATGGGCGACGGTGGTTTCGGCATGACGGTGAGCGAGATCGGCACGGCCGTGGCAAACGGCATCAACACGGTGTGCGTCGTGATGAACAACGGCTGCTGGGGCGCGGAGAAGGCGTACCAGCGCGACTTCTTCGGGGGCCGGTACATCGGCGCCGACGTGCCCAACCCGCCGTACGACCGTCTCGCCGAGCTCTACGGCGCGCGCGGCTTCCGCGTCGAGCGGGTCGAGGAGATCGCGCCGGCCGTCGACGCCGCCGTGCGTTGCGGCAAACCCGCGGTGGTCGACGTCCAGGTCGATCCGAACGCGCTGTACAGCTTCCGGCGTGACTCGTTCAAGCACCGCGACAAGGGCGCGCAGTGACGGGCCGGACGGTTGACTACATCGTCGTCGGTGCCGGCGCTGCCGGCGCGGCCCTCGCTGCGCGCCTGTCCGAATCGGGCCGCTTCCAGGTCTTGCTGCTCGAGGCCGGCGGGGCGGACCGCAGTCCGTGGATTCATGTTCCGCTCGGCGTCGGCAAGCTGCTCAACGACGCGCGGTACGTGTGGAAGTACCAGACCGAAGCGCAGTCCTTCATGCGCGGTCAGACGATCTACTGGCCGCGCGGCAAGGTGTTGGGTGGGTCGAGCGCGGTCAACGGCATGGCCTACGTCTGGGGTGACCCGGTCGAGTACGACCGCCTGCGTGATGCGGGGTGCCGCGGCTGGGGCTTCGAAGATGTATTGCCGTACTTCCGGCGGCTGGAGAACCTGCCGACAGCCGCCGACGGCCGGCGCGGCATCTGCGGACCCGTTCGCATCACCGACCGCGCGCTTTACGACCCGGATCCGCTGTCCGACGCCTTCATCGGCGCTTGTGTCGATGCGGGCATTGCGCCGACACCGGACTACAACGTGGTGTCGTACGAAGGCGTGCGCTACCTCGAGCAGACGGTACACAAGGGTCGGCGCTGGACGAATGCAGTGGCATACCTGCGCCCGGCGCGCGGCCGTTCCAGTCTATGCATCGATACGAACGCGCTCGTTTTGCGCGTCCTCTTCGACGGCACGCGGGCGACCGGCGTCGAGTACGCGCATGACGGAGCGCTACGACAGGCGCGCGCGTCGCGCGAAATCCTGCTGTGCGCGGGCGCGATCGGTTCGCCCCAACTGCTGGAGTTGTCGGGCATCGGCGATCCGCTGCGGTTGCAGGCGCTCGGCGTACCGCTGGTCGCGCGCAGCCCTGAGGTCGGCGAGAACCTCGTCGAGCACCTGCAGGTGCGCTGCACCTACGAGACGACGCTGCCGATCACGATCAACGACGTCATGCGCAGCCCGAGGGTCCGGCTCGCAACGGGCCTGCGGTATCTGCTGACCCGCAAGGGACTGATGGCGGGCACGTCCTCGACCGCGCACGCCATCACGCGCAGCGCGTCCGACCTCTCGCGCCCGGACGTGATGGTCCGCATCTACCACTACAGCGGCAAGCACCGTTACTCGCGCAGCTCGGGGCAGGGCATGGATTCGTACTCCGGATTCTCGATCGGCGGCTTCAAGCTCTATCCGGAGTCGCGCGGCTCGGCGCATGCCGTGTCGCGGGATCCCGCGCAGGGTCCGGCGATCCAGCCGAATTACCTGAAGGCGGAAAGCGATCGGCAGACGGCGGTTGCATTGCTGCGCCTGATCCGTCGCATCGCGTCCCAGAAGGCGCTGCAAGAGGTCATCGTCGCCGAACACCGCCCGGGTCCGTTGGTGGCCGACGACGAAGCGTTGCTCGAGTACGCGAGAGAGAGCGGGCAGACGGCGTGGCACGCGGTCGGTACCTGCCGCATGGGCACCGACCAGAATGCCGTAGTCGACGAGCGCCTGCGGGTGCGCGGCGTGACCGCGCTGCGCGTCGTTGACATCTCCGTCTTCCCGCGCATCGTTTCCTCGAACACGGTGGCGCCCGCCACGATGCTTGGCGAGCGGGGCGCGGACCTCGTGCTCGCCGACGCCGCCTGAAGAAACTCTGAACAGGGAGACTCATCGTGCCGCAAAGCAGAGCATCGAAGTACCCGGGCATCGACGCGCAGAAGGCGTCCGGCGACTGGAACCCGTTGTGGAGCACGCTCGAACAGTGGGATCCGGCGTTCATGGAAGCCTACCTTCAGCTGAGAAACGTGCCGTTTCGCACCGGCCCGCTGCCCCAGAAGACCAAGGAGCTGATTCTCGTCGCCATCAATGCGGCGACGACCCACCTCTATGCCCCGGGGGTGCGGCGGCATATCCGCAATGCGCTGCGGGCTGGTGCCAGCCGCGAAGAAATTCTGGAGACGATCCAGCTGACGACCGTGCTTGGTATCCATGCGTGCAACCTCGCCGTTCCGATTCTCGAAGAGGAACTCGCGGCGAAACCGCAGGCCGGGAAGCCGGCGACTGCAGAGCGTAGGACGGCGAAAGGCCGGGCACAGCAGCAGAGGGCGCGCGGATGAGACGGCTGAAGAAGGTGTTCATCGCGAACCGCGGCGAGATCGCCGTTCGCATCATCCGCGCCTGCCGCGACCTCGGCCTTCGCACGGTGCAGGCGCACTCGGAGGCGGATGCTGAGTCGCTGCCCGTGCAACTCGCCGACGAGGCCGTCTGCATCGGACCCGGTCCGGCGAAGCAGAGTTACCTAAATCACGAGATCCTGATCGAGTCGGCGCGCAAGAGCGGCGCCGACGCCGTGCATCCCGGCTACGGATTCCTGTCGGAGAACGCCGATTTTGCCGAGCGCGTGGAAGGCGCGGGACTCGCGTATGTCGGCACGCAGCCCGAGGTGATCCGGCTGATGGGTGACAAGGCCGCGGCCCGCAAGCTCGCGGAAGACACAGGCGTTCCGATCAGCCAAGGCTCGCGCGATCCCGTGAACGATCCGGCTGAAGCGGCAGAGATCGCGCGGCGTGTCGGCTTCCCCGTTCTAATCAAGGCGGCGGCGGGCGGCGGCGGGCGCGGCATGCGGGTGGTGAACCACGAGGCCGAGTTGCGAGAGAGCCTCGAGCGGGCCTCCGCGGAAGCCGCAGCCTCGTTTGGTAGCGGTGCCGTTTACATTGAACGTTTCCTTTCACCGGTCCGGCACGTCGAGGTCCAGGTTTTTGGCGACGGGCGCCGCGTCGTGCACTTTGGGGAACGCGACTGCACGATCCAGCGTCGTCACCAGAAGCTCGTGGAGGAGACCCCGTCGCCTGTGCTGACGCCAGATCTGCGGCGTCGCCTCACCGAGTCCGCCGTGGCTCTCGCATCCAGCGTCCATTACCGCGGCGCCGGGACAGTCGAGTACATCGTCGATGCACAACGGCAGCAATTCTTCTTCATCGAAATGAATACGCGGATCCAGGTTGAACACCCAGTCACTGAAGTGGTGACCGGCGTGGATCTAGTGGCGCTGCAACTGCGCATCGCGGCCGGAGAACCGCTTCCGCTGGCGCAGAGCGACATCAGGTTCCACGGTCATGCAATCGAGTGCCGAATCAACGCGGAGGACCCGGAGCGTGGCTTCATGCCGAAGCCCGGGAGGCTAGCTGCCTTCGCGATGCCGTCCGGGCCGGGCGTGCGGATGGATACCCATGCGTACAGTGGCTACGCGCTGCCGCCGTTCTACGACTCGCTGATCGGAAAGCTGATCGTCTGGGGCGTTGACCGCCCGGAGGCCATCGCGCGCATGCGGCGCGCATTGCGTGAGTGCCGCATTGAGGGAGTCCCGACGACTGTACCGTTCCATCAGCGGCTGCTGGCCGAGTCGGACTTCCTTACGGGGAATGTGCACACGCGGTACGTTAAGGAAACGATGTACGCGGGGCTCCCCATGCAAGGCATGCTTTGATCCGGCCGCGCTCTGCCGAGGCTTGGTGGACCAACGCAGTGTGCAGCTGAAACTGATCCGCCTCGATGCCCATGCGCCGCATCAGCGTGGTCAGGTGAGCGCGGCCGACATCAAGACCGTCCTCTCGCAACTTCGGCCGCAGCCGGCGGCTGCCGAAGAACGGAAACGCCAGATGCGGTTCGTCGATGCGCCGCATCAGCCGCAGGTCGGCCTCCGACACCGGCACCGGCCGGTAGTACACGCAGCCGCGCGCGATGCCGAGCCGCCGGCACTGCGCCGCCAGCGGCAACACATGGGTCCGGTCGATCATCGCTTGGCGCTCGGCATGCCCGCCTTGCCGAGCGCTCCGGACAAAAAACCGTTCTCCATCGCCAGCTGGCCGATCTTGGCGTGCAACTCCTTGACGAACGGCGACAACTCGGGCTCGGCCGCCTCGGCGCCGAAGGTATACTCCGCCGCCGATTTTTCGCAAGCGAGGTGACGCGGTGTCGATTTGCGGCAGGTGGCGGGTGGCGGTGGGACGGGTGGTCGGCCGTTGCGCTACGTTGATGGCGGCGCTGGCGTTGACGCTGCCGGCCGCGGCCGCCGAGCCGATCGCGATCGGCATGATCGAGGGCCTGTCCGGGCCGTTCGCCAACGCCGGCGAGGCGGTGGCGCGCAATCTGCACTTCGCGGTGAACCGGGTCAATGCGCGCGGCGGCGTGAAGCTGCCCGGCGGCGCGCGGCCGCTCGTGCTGCGCACCTATGACTCCAAGGGTCAGGTCGAGGAGGCGCTGATGATGCTGCGGCGCGCGGCCGACGACCGCGTGACCTTCGTCCTCCAGGGCAACAGCTCGGCGGTGGCCGGCGCGCTGATCGATGCCGTCGGCCGCCACAACGAGCGCCAGCCGGCGGCGCGGCTGCTGTTCCTCAACTACTCGGCGGTCGATCCGAGTCTGACCAACGAACGCTGCAGCCCGTGGCACTTCCGCTTCGACGCCCACGCCGAGATGCGCATGGCGGCGCTGATGGACGTGCTCGCCGCCGATCGCCGCGTGCGCCGCGTCTACCTGATCAATCAGGACTACAGCTTCGGCCGCGAGGTGGCGCGGATCGCGCGCGCGATGCTCGCCGAGCGCCGTCCCGACGTGCAGATCGTCGCCGACGAGTTGCATCCGATCGGGCGCATCCGCGACTTCGCGCCCTACGCCGCCAAGATCAGGGCGAGCGGCGCCGACACCGTGATCACCGGCAACTGGGGCAACGACCTGACCTTCCTGATCCGCGCCGCGCGCGACGCCGGGCTCGATCTGGGCTTCTACACCTTCTACGCCAACGGTCTGGGCGCGGTGGCCACGATCGGCGAGGCCGGCATCGGCCGCGTGCGGGCGGTGGCCGAGTGGCACGGCAACGCCGGCCTGACGTCGATGACGCCGGTCTACCGCGACTTTCGCGCCGCCTATCCGGACCCGCGCGACGACTACTTCCTGGCGCGGATCACGGTCATGGTCGAGATGCTGGTGCGCGCGATCGAGGCCGCAGGCTCGACCGACGCGGTGGCGGTGGCGCGCCAGCTCTCCGGCATGCGCTTTGGCGCCGCCCATGGCAATCCGCTCGGCGAAGTGTGGATGCGGCCGCACGACCAGCAACTGCAGGCGGCGCTGTTCGTGTCGGTCCTCGACCGCGCCGGCACGCCGGGCGTGGCCCTCGATGTCGAAGGCTCGGGCTTCGGTTTTCGCACCGAGCGGCACATCGACGCTGCGCGCGTCGCGCGCCCGCACACCTGCCGGATGGCACCGCTGCCCAGCTAGGCAGGCGCAGCCGGCGCGGGCCGGGGCTCGGCTATACTGCCGGGCTCGATTTCCTGCATCCCACGGCGCGGCCTTCCTTCCGCGTCCGCGAGTCCGACCGAAAGGGAAACCATGTCCGTTGCCGACATCAAGAAGGGCGAGATCGTCGCCAAGTTCCAGCGCAGCCAGACCGATACCGGCTCGCCCGAAGTGCAGGTGGCGCTGCTCACCGCCCGGATCAACGAACTGACCGAGCACTTCAAGGCGCACGTCAAGGACCATCACTCGCGTCGCGGCCTGCTCAAGATGGTCAGCCGCCGCCGCAAGCTGCTCGACTACCTGAAGGGCAAGAACCCGGAGTCGTACAAGGGGTTGATCGACACCCTGGGGCTGCGCAAGTAGTCGTGCCCCGATCGGACCCGAATGCACGCCCGCAAGGCTCCGCCCGCTGCGGGCGTGTGCTTTTGGACCGCCGGCAGCGGGGCCAGCCGCCGCGGTCTGCCGCGCGGCCCTGACGGCCGCCTGAGTTGCGCGCCGCCGCTCGCCCGCTGATCGGGACAGCGCATCCGCAAAGAACGCAAAGAGAGGAAAGCCAAGTGTTCGACAAAATCACCAAGACCTTCCAGTTCGGTGCCCACACCGTCACGCTGGAAACGGGCGAGATCGCCCGCCAGGCCACCGGCGCCGTCGTCTGCTCGATGGACGGCACCGTGGTGCTCGCCACCGTCGTCGCCCGGCGCGAGGCCAAGGCGGGACAGGACTTCTTCCCGCTCACCGTCGACTACGTCGAGAAGACGTATGCCGCCGGCAAGATCCCGGGCGGCTTCTTCAAGCGCGAGGGGCGACCCTCCGAGAAGGAGACGATCACCAGCCGCCTGATCGACCGGCCGATCCGGCCGTTGTTTCCGGACGGCTTCTTCAACGAGATCCAGGTCGTCGTGCACGTGCTGTCGGTCAATCCGGAGGTCGACCCCGACATCCCGGCGATGATCGCCACCTCGGCGGCGCTGTCGGTCTCGGGCATCCCGTTCAAGGGGCCGATCGGCGCCGCCCGGGTCGGCTACCTCGACGGCCAGTACCTGCTCAATCCGACCGCCACCCAGCTCAAGCAGTCGCAGCTCGACCTGGTGGTCGCCGGCACCGAGCGCGCGGTGCTGATGGTCGAATCCGAGGCGCAGCAACTGCCGGAAGAGGTGATGCTGGGCGCGGTCGTCCACGGCCACACACAGGCGCAGGCGGCGATCGACGCCATCCACGATCTGGTGCGCGAGGCCGGCAAGCCGGTCTGGGACTGGCAGCCGCCGGCGAAGAACGAGGCGCTGCTCGCCAAGCTGGTGCAGTTGGCCGGCCCCGGTTTCAAAGCCGCCTACGAGATCCGCAGCAAGCAGGCGCGCACGCAGAAGATCGATGCCACCTACCGCGAGGTGTGGGCGAAGCTGATCGAGGACGCGGCCGCCGCCGGCGAACCGAAGCCGGACGACAACACGGTCGACGCGATCCTGTTCGACCTGCAGGCGAAGATCGTGCGCAGCCAGATCCTCGACGGCGAGCCGCGCATCGACGGCCGCGACACGCGCACCGTGCGGCCGATCGCGATCCGCCAGGGCGTGCTGCCGCGCACCCACGGTTCGTCGCTGTTCACGCGTGGCGAGACCCAGGCGCTGGTCACCGCCACGCTTGGCACCAAGCAGGACGAGCAGATCATCGACGCGCTGATGGGCGAGTACCGCGACCGCTTCATGCTCCACTACAACATGCCGCCGTTCGCCACCGGCGAGACCGGCCGCGTCGGCGCGCCCAAGCGGCGCGAGATCGGTCACGGCCGCCTGGCCAAGCGGGCGCTGATCCCGGTGCTGCCGAGCGAGCAAGAGTTCGGCTACTCGCTGCGCGTGGTCTCCGAGATCACCGAATCGAACGGCTCCTCGTCGATGGCCTCGGTGTGCGGCGGCTGCCTGGCGCTGATGGACGCCGGCGTGCCGCTGAAGGCGCACGTGGCCGGCGTAGCGATGGGCCTGATCAAGGATGGCAACAAGTTCGCCGTGCTGACCGACATCCTCGGCGACGAGGATCACCTCGGCGACATGGACTTCAAGGTCGCCGGTACCGCCAGCGGCGTCACCGCCCTGCAGATGGACATCAAGATCGAGGGCATCACCAAGGAGATCATGCAGGTGGCGCTGGCGCAGGCCAAGGAAGGCCGGATGCACATCCTGCAGAAGATGCAGGAAGCGATGGAGGCGCCGCGCGGCGAACTCTCGGCCTTTGCACCGCGCATGATCAAGATGAAGATCAACCCGGAGAAGATCCGCGACGTGATCGGCAAGGGCGGCTCGGTGATCCGCGCGCTGACCGAGGAGACCGGCACCCAGATCGACATCGAGGACGACGGCTCGATCACGATCGCCAGCGTCGACCTCGACAAGGGCCGTGAGGCCGAACGCCGGATCCGCGAGCTGACCGCCGAGGTCGAGGTCGGCAAGGTCTACGACGGCACCGTGCTGCGCCTGCTCGACTTCGGCGCCATCGTGCAGATCCTGCCGGGCAAGGACGGCCTGCTGCACATCTCGCAGATCGCCAACGAACGCGTCAATGCGGTGGCCGACTACCTGAAGGAAGGCCAGCAGGTGAAGGTCAAGGTGATCGAGGCCGACGAGAAGGGCCGCGTTCGCCTGTCGATGAAGGCCGCCGCTGCCGAGGTGGCCGCGGCCGCCTCGCAGTAGTCGGCAACTGCCGCTCGCAGCCGGACCGCGGCACGCGCCGATCGCATCGCCGCCCGCCGTCGTCATGCGCGCAGTCGAGATCCGCGAACCCGGCGGCCCCGAGGTGCTGCGCCCCTGCGAGCGTCCGCCGCCTATCGCCGGCGCCGGCGAGGTCCTGATCCGCGTCCACGCCGCCGGCGTCAATCGCCCGGACGTCCTGCAGCGCAAGGGCGCCTACGCGCCGCCGCCGGGCGCCAGTGACCTGCCCGGCCTCGAGGTCGCCGGCACGGTCGAAGGCGGCGACCTGCAGGGCAGCGACCTGCAGATCGGCGATCCGGTGTGCGCGCTGGTCGCCGGCGGCGGTTACGCCGAGCACTGCCTGGCGCCGGTCGGCCAGGTGCTGCCGGTGCCGCGCGGGCTGTCGTTCGCCGAGGCCGCCGGACTGCCCGAGACCTACTTCACCGTGTGGAGCAACGTCTTCGACCGCGGCCGGCTCGCCCCCGGCGAGACGCTGCTCGTGCACGGCGGCGCCAGCGGCATCGGCGTGGCGGCGATCCAACTGGCGGCGACGCTCGGCCACGTCGTCTACGCGACCGCGGGCGGCGATCGCAAGTGCCGCGCCTGCGAGGCGCTGGGCGCGCGGCGCGCGATCGACCATCGGCGCGAGGACTTCGTCGCCGTGGTCAACGAGGCCACCGGCGGTCGCGGCGTCGACCTGATCCTCGACATGGTGGCCGGCGACTACCTGGCGCGCGAGATCGCCTGTCTGGCCGACGACGGCCGGCTGCTGATCATCGCCACGCAGGGCGGGGCGACGGGTCGGATCGACGCCGGCGCCGTGCTGCGCCGGCGCCTGACGATCACCGGCTCGACGCTGCGGCCGCGATCGGTCGCCTTCAAGGCGCAAGTCGCGCGCCGGCTGCGCAGCGTCGTCTGGCCGCTGGTCGAGGCGGGCCGGATCAAGCCGATGCTGTTTCGCAGCTTCGCTCTGGCGCAGGCGGCCGACGCGCACGCGCTGATGGAGTCGGGCGAGCACATCGGCAAGATCGTGCTCGCGGTCTCGCCCCGTGCGGCAGAAGTCCCGGCGCCGCGCGCGGTCGCGCTCGCCTCTTAGAATTGCACGCTTCGGGACCGCCGTCGTGCGCCGCAAACTCGTTGTCGCCAACTGGAAGATGAACGGCAGCCTGGCTGCCAACGCGGCCTGGGTGGCTGAGTTTCGTGCCGCTGCCGCGCCCGGCTGCGAAGTGGTCGTGTGCGCGCCGTTCGTCTATCTCGAGCAACTGGCGCGGGACCTGGCCGCTGTCGGGGCGGCGCTTGGCGCGCAGGACCTGAGCGTCGAGGCGCCGGGTGCCTTCACCGGCGAGGTCGCGGCCGAGATGCTCGCCGATGTCGGCTGCGACTGGGTGATCGTCGGCCACTCCGAGCGGCGCGCGCTGCACGGCGAGACGAACGAACTGGTGGCGGCCAAGGCCGCGCGCGCGCTTGCGCTCGGGCTGCGGCCGATCGTGTGCGTCGGCGAGACGCTCGCCGAGCGCGAGGCCGGGCGCACGATCGACGTGATCGCGGCGCAGCTCGACGCCGTGCTGGCGCGCTGCCCGCCGGCGCAGTTGGGCAGCGGCGCGATCGCCTACGAGCCGGTGTGGGCGATCGGCACCGGTCGCACTGCGGCTGCCGCGCAGGCGCAGGAAGCGCACGCGGCGATCCGCGGCCGGCTGGCGGCGACCGATGCGCCGGCGGCGGCGCGCACGCGCCTGCTGTACGGTGGCAGCGTCAAGCCGGCCAACGCGGCGGAACTTTTCGCCCAGCCGGACATCGACGGAGGATTGATCGGCGGTGCCTCGCTGTTGGCGAAGGATTTCCTGGCGATCTGCGCCGCCGCCTGACAGCAGCGCGCGCCGATTGCGGGTGGCGCGCCTGAACATCGATTGAAGGAGTTGCGAATGGACCTGTTGAACACCGTTCTGATCGTCGTGCTGGCGCTGTGCGCGATCACGGTCATCGTGCTGGTGCTGCTGCAGCAAGGCAAGGGCGCCGACATGGGCGCGGCCTTCGGCGGCGGCGCCTCGGGCAGCCTGTTCGGTGCCACCGGATCGGCGAACTTTCTGTCGCGCAGCACCGCGGTGACGGCGACGATCTTCTTTCTCGCCACGCTCGGTCTGGCTTACATCGCCACTGCGCAACGCACCCCAGCGCCCGAGCGCGGCGGCGTCATGGGAACCATGCCGGAAGCCGGCAAGCAGCCCGGCGTGCCGCGGCC
>Ga0207951_100231_pt1 | contig 34063 bp, 39 predicted proteins | sample Subbio12Aug_8Bad_FD_184830 | JGI IMG/M metagenome (GOLD analysis project Ga0207951, IMG submission 184830) | Serpentinite rock and fluid subsurface biosphere microbial communities from McLaughlin Reserve, California, USA - CR12Aug_8Bad (SPAdes) | ecosystem: Environmental > Terrestrial > Deep... | reverse complement strand
CGCGGGCTCGCCGCCGGGCCGGCCTGGCCCCCTCCCCCGCTTCGCGGGTACTCCCCCCGATGGGGGGAGACTGCCGGGCGGATCGGAAGGGAGAAATATTTTTTCCTGGCGCCCGGTGTGTCGCTGCCATGGGCCTTTGCGGGGCGCGGGGGGCGTTTTGCGCGCCGCAGGCGCGGCGTGTGCCAGACTGGACGGATGACCCCGTCGCCCTTCCGCTCCGCGTCCCGCCGAATAGACTCATCAGACTCTTCAGACGCTTTGGACGGTGTTTTTTCCGCCCCGGGGCCGGTCTCCCGGGGCTCCGCCCGTGCTAAGGCCGCCGCATGACCGCCCAGACCACAGATGTCCTGATCGTCGGCGCCGGCGCGGCCGGGATGATGTGCGCCATAGAGGCCGGGCGGCGCGGCCGCTCGGTGCGGCTGATCGACCACGCCCGGGCCCCGGGCGAGAAGATCCGCATCTCGGGCGGCGGCCGCTGCAATTTCACCAATACCGGGACCAGCCCCGCCAATTTCCTCGGCGAGAATCCGCGCTTCGCGACCTCGGCCCTGAAGCGGTACACCCAGCACGACTTCGTCAAACGCGTCGACCGCGCCGGCATCGCCTGGCACGAGAAAACCCTCGGCCAGCTGTTCTGCGACGACAGCGCCAAACAGATCATCCGCATGCTGACCGACGACCTGCGGGCGGCCGGCGCGACCCTGTCGCTGGGCGTCTCGGTCGAACGGATCGACCGGGTCGGCGACGGCTTTGAGGCCGCCCTGTCGGACGGGACCAAAGTCCACAGCCGTTCGCTGGTGCTGGCCACCGGCGGCAAGTCGATCCCCAAGATGGGCGCCACCGGCTGGGCCTATGACACGGCCCGCCAGTTCGGCCTGCGCGTCACCGAGACCCGCCCGGCCCTGGTCCCCCTGACCTTCGAAGCCGGCCTGCTGGAACAGCTGACGCCGCTGGCCGGCGTCGCCGTCGACGCCGTGGTGAAGGGCGGCGGAACCAGCTTCGCCGAGGCGATGCTGTTTACCCATCGCGGCCTCAGCGGCCCCGCCATCCTTCAGATCAGCTCCTACTGGCGCGAGGGCGAGGCCATCACCGTCGCCATGGCCCCCGGCCAGGACCTCTACGCCCGCCTGAAGGCGGCGAAAGAGGAGAACGGCAAACAGATGGTCCATACCGCCCTGGGCCATCTGATCCCGCGCCGCCTGGCCGAAAGCATCGCCCAGCGCGAGGGCGTGGCGGGCAAGCTGGCCGAGGTCGGCGACAAGACCCTGCGCCGCCTCGACGCCGCAGTGAACGGCTGGACCGTCAAGCCGGTCGGCTCCGAAGGCTACCGCACCGCCGAGGTCACCCTCGGCGGCGTGGCGACCGACCAGCTGGACCAGCAGACCATGGCGGCGACCTCGGTCCCCGGCCTCTACGTCATCGGGGAGGCCGCCGACGTCACCGGCTGGCTGGGCGGCTATAATTTCCAGTGGGCCTGGTCGTCGGGCTGGGCGGCGGGGCAGGCTTGTTAGGGTCGAGGGTCGAGGGGCGAGGGTCGAGTAAGGAAGCCGGCCCGGACCCTTCGTTTTTGATCCCTCGCCCCTCGCCCCTCGCCCCTCGACCCTTCTCACGCTACGAACCCGCCATGACCGCCCGCCCGCCCTTCACCGCCACCGTCCTGACCATGTTTCCCGAGGCGTTTCCGGGGCCGCTCGGCGTCTCGCTGATCGGCACGGCGTGGCGCGAGCGCGGGCTCTGGAGCCTTGATACGGTTGACATTCGGGCCTTTTCCACAGATACGCGCGGCTTCCTGGACGACACCCCCGCGGGTGGCGGCCCGGGAGCCGTGCTGAAAGCGGACGTGGTGGCGAGGGCGCTCGACAGCGTATCCGGACCGGCGCGGCCGCTTTTGTACATGAGCGCCCGGGGTCGGCCCCTGACCCAGGCGCGCGTCAAGGAATGGGCCAGGGCGGATGGCATTACGGTGCTGTGCGGCCGGTTCGAGGGGGTGGACCAGCGCGTGCTGGACGCGCGCGGGTTCGAGGAGGTCTCCGTCGGAGACGCGGTGCTCGCCGGCGGCGAGGCGGCGGCGATGGTGGTGATCGAGGCGTGCGTACGATTGATCCCCGGCGTGCTGGGCCAGGCCGAAAGCCTGAGCTCGGAGAGTTTCGAGGACGGTCTTCTGGAGCATCCGCAGTATACGCGACCGCGGACGTTCGAGGGGCTGGAGATACCCGAGGTGCTTCTGTCGGGCGACCACAAGAAGGTCGCACAATGGCGCGAAGAGCAGCGGCGAGTGACGACCCGGGAGCGGCGGCCAGACCTCTGGGCGGCGTATCCCGACAAGACGACCCATGCGGGCCACGAGCCCGCCAAATCACAGGTAAAGAGCAAAAAAGCTCAAGGAGACTGACATGAACATCCTGCAGACCATCGCAGCCGAAGAAAAAGCCCGCCTCGTCGCCACCCGCGCGATCCCCGACTTCCAGCCGGGCGACACCCTGCGCGTCATGGTCAAGATCAAGGAAGGCGAGCGCGAACGCATCCAGGCCTTCGAGGGCGTCTGCATCGCCCGCGCCGGCGGCGGCATCAACGAGAATTTCACCGTGCGCAAGATCAGCTTCGGCGAGGGCGTCGAGCGCGTCTTCCCGCTGATGTCGCCGAACATCGACGCCATCGAGGTCAAGCGCCGCGGCGTCGTCCGGCGCGCCAAACTCTATTATCTGCGCGATCGCCGCGGCAAGTCGGCCCGTATCGCCGAGAAGCAGACCGTCCGCCCGGCCAAGGGCGCTGTGGTCCCGGAAACCGGCAAGGCCGAAAGCCCCGCCGAAACCGAATCCTGAGCCGTTTCACCCGGCTGAAATGACGAAGGCCCCGGTCCTGCGACCGGGGCCTTTTTCATCCGGCAGTTCAATCAGTTAGGGCTGGCCTTCTGGCCTTCCAGGCTGTGCTTCAGGTCGCGCATCTGGTCGTGGCCCTCCTTCACCGTCGCATAGGCCCGGCGGATGGTCTCGCGCGTGGTCGCCGAGACCTTCGAATCCTCCAGGGCCGATTCGAACTTCGCCTTGATGTGGTCCTCCCCGTTCTCGACCGAGTTCACCACCGCCTGTTCGTCACGCAGCAGGGCGTGTTTGATGTCGAGAAAGGCGCGGTGGGCCTTGGCCAGGACCGAGCCGTCGTCCTCCGGCTCGCCGCCGAGGCTGCGCACCGAGCCCTGCAGGTCCGAGGCGACCTGCTGCCGCTCGAAGCTGCGGGCTTCGAACAGGGTCCGGTAGTTGCCCTTGTCGGTTTCCTTGGCGGCTTCGCGATAGCCGTCGGCGCTGTCGATCGTGGTCTCGATCAGGCCGTTGAGAACGTGGATGTCGTGGTCATTGGGGGTGCTCATCGGGGAGGCTCCTTGGGGTGAAACACTGCCCTAGAAACCGTCACCCCCCCGCTTTGGTTGCGCCTCGTCGCGACGCCGACAGCCCGCAATCATGTTTTGCAGCCCGGCGGGCGATACGGCGACGAGCGGGCCGGCGGACTGGCTGCCGTAGCTCGCAAACAGCGCCTCGCCCCGTTCAAGACGTTCCAGCAGATCGGGATCCGGGGAGCCGAAGGCGGTGACGCCCGGGCCCGGCGCCGAGAGATCCGCGACGAGGGCCCAGGCCTCTCCATCCGTCCCGATGCTCAGGCGGTCCTCGCTGCCGATCGGCTGGAAGCCGGGCACGACGATGCCGAGCCCGTCGGGCCCGCAGCCGAGGGTCGCCGCGACGGCGGCGGATGTGTCCACAAAGGCCAGGGCGGACCCGTCGGCGTCGGGCGGCCCCGGCGGAGAGTTGATCGGGACCGGTTCCGGAGCCGGGGCCGGAGGCGCCTGTGGGCCTTCGCAGCTGGTCAGCAGAAACGCCATGATGGCGGTGGCGATCCCCCTCATGGCGATCTCCTCAGAGCCTTGTGCGCAATGACCACAGCTCGGGAAAACAGCGGCGTTGCAGGGTCTCGGTCAGATAGGCGACGCCGGCGGTTCCCCCGGTGCCGCGGCGGCGGCCGATGATGCGCTCGACCGTCACCACATGCTTGTGCCGCCAGGTCAGGAGCGCGTCGTCCAGGTCGACCAGCTTTTCGGCCAGCTGGTAGAAGGGCCACCATCGCGCCGTATCGCGGTAGACCTCGAGCCAGGCCGCTTCGACGCCTTCCGACGGCTCCCACGGCTTGCTGACATCCCGGTTCAGGACATCGGCCGGAACGGGCAGGCCGGCGGCGGCAAGCTGTCTCAGGGCGTCATCGTACAGACTGGGCGCTTCAAGCGCCGCGCGCAGGGCCGCATGAGCCTCCGGCCGCTCCTCGTGATAGCGCAGGAAACGGTCGTCCTTGAGCCCCATCGTATATTCAAAGCGGCGGAACTGATCGCTCTGGAAGCCCGAGGATGACCCAAGCACGCTGCGGAAGCGCAGATAGTCGGCCGGGGTCATGGTGGCGAGGATGTCCCAGCTCATCGTCATGACCGCCTGGATGCGGCTGACACGGGCCAGACTCTTGTAGGCCGGCACCAGATCGCCGGCGCGGACCAGGCCCTGGGCCTGGGCGACCTCATGCAGAATCTGCTTGAGCCAGAGCTCCTTGGTCTGGTGGATCACGACGAACAACATCTCGTCGTGCTGGTCCGAGTGAGGGTGTTGTGCGGCCAGCAGATCATCGAGCGCCAGGTAACCGGCGTAGGTGATGTCGGAGGGAGGGGCCTCGGGGGCGTCGGTCATCCGGCACCTATCGCGCGGGACCGGCGGGGGCTCAAGGCCTGTCGGGATCGTCCGGCCGGTCATCCCAGCCCTCACGGCTGGATTTGAACGCCAGCGCCATCAGGGTCCAGGTCATCGCCACTGTGCCAAGAACGCCCAGCGAAAGGGCGACCAGGCCATGGACGCCAAGCGGTCCGCCGCCGATGGCGACCCAGGTCAGGCTGACGCCGGCGGTCGCTGCAGCGGCGACGGCGACGATCAGAAGCAGCCGGAGGAACAGACGGCGCGCGGTCAGCGCTGCACCCACTGGCCCTGGGCGTTGCGGTACCATTGCCCGGTGCTGATGCGCGGGAGCAACTGAGTCTGGAACATGCGCACGGCCGCCGCCTCGGTGGTGGCCCCCGGGCCGGCGACCTCGGCGCTGCGCGCATAGGCCTGGCGCCTCGCTTCATTGGTGACCTGAACGGCCTCGGTCAGGTCCGTGTCCGAAATGGGGACGCGAAAGCCGAGATAGCCGTCGGCCTGTTCGCCCACGGCCCCTCGGGCCTTGGCGGCGTCGATCATGGCCTTCTGTTGGGCGGTCTGGGCGAAGGCCGCGCCCGCGGCCACGCCGAGGGCCGCGACGGCCGCCGTCACGACGAAGAGCTTGCGGAAAGACATCTGGGTCAACTTTCGCTTCAGAACAGGTTGGGGTTCTCGATGAGGAGGTCCTGAAGCTCCTTGTCGAGGCGCACGCGAACATCGGCGTCGAGTTTCGCATAGATCTGGATCGGATCGACCTGAAGCCGGACGGTGGGCGTGCAGGCGGCGACGCCAAAGGCGGCGACGAGGCCGAGGAGGGCGAGGCTCTTGCGCGTCCAGGTCATGGTGGAAGTCTCCGGTCTTCAATCCTCAGCCACTTAACGCGGACCGGGGTGAACGGGTTCTGAACGGCGAAGGTGACGCGATCACGGCAGCGATGGCGTCTCGCTCGATTCAGGGCGCGCGGACGTCTCCGGCGGCGCCGCGAGCGCGGGAGACGGCCGGCCGTCGCGGGCGCGGTTGACCTCAAGCAGATCGCCGATCAGCTGGTTCAGGTTCAGAGTGGTGTCCAGCGTCAGGTCGATGCCCGTGCCGGACGGCAGCGGCAGCGGACGATTGAGGAATTCGCGGCTGATGAATTCGGCGATGGTCAGTCTCAGTTCCTGATTCTGCGGCGGATCATGCCGGCCCCGGATGCGGAACAGGACGCCGATCCGACCCTCGTCGAGGCTGTTGACCTCTGCCGACAGGATATCGAACGAGAGGTTCTCCATCGCCTGATAGGCCAGATCCTGGACCGTCCCCGGGGGTACAGCCTCGCCGCCGCCACCGGCCTCGAGACCGGTGAGAGCCTCGCGCGCGATCGACAACCGGCCGGGCTGGATCGCCGCCAGTGCGCCACCGGCGATGCGAACGCCGCCGACCCGGTCGGAGGTGAAGGGGAGGCGCCCCGAAACCACCGCGTCGAGGCTGACCTTGTCGCCGAAGCCAGCGCCGGCGAGCACCTGGCCCAGCTGGACATTCTCCAGAACGATGACCCCGGTGATGGGCTGGTTCGGGTCGAGCGGAACGGCGAAGGGCTCGACCCGGATCGTGCCGCCGGCGGCCTTCAGGTCCCCCGCCTCGACCGTCATCGCCGCCTTGTCGAGGCCGAACGTCAGCTCGAGGTCGGTCAGGGGAGCTATTGACTCCAGCAGGTCGGCGGTCAGCCTCTGACCGGGTGCGGCGGTCAGCGGCGCCAGGTTGATGAAGTCGACGACACCGCGGAGACCCTTGATCGGCCCCGCCGGACTGACGAAGTCGAGACCGGGGATGGTCAGGCGACCGGAACTGGTCCCTTCGGAGTCGGCCAGCCAGTCGATCCGGCCCTCGAAGGCCACCGTTCCGGTCGCGGGTGAACCGACAAACTCTGCGATCGGGCTGAGATCCCCCGGCTGAAGACCCTCTTCGGCAAACACGATCGCGGGTGCGTCGATCGTGACGCCGCCGGCTCCGGCGGACCCGTCATGAGCCAGAGTCAGGGCTCCGAGGCTGTAGGGGCCACGACTCAGATCGAACGCGCCGGACCAGTCCCGGTCGGCCAGCCGGGCCGAGCCCGTCGCGATCACGGGGTTAAATCGCAGCGGCGTCGTGGCGTCCTCGACCCTGGCCCGCGCGACCCGGGCCTCGAGACCGAGGCCGCCCGCAACGCGGGGCCCGCCGGCCGCGGTGAAGCCGCCGCCGGAGTCGCGGAAATTCAGCGCCAGGAAAGGTGCGGAGGCGTCGAGGCCTCGCATGGCCCCGTCGGCGCGCCAACCGCCGTCAGCAATGCTTACGAGCGGCCGGGAGACAGGGCAGATTTCGCCCTTGATGTCAGTGATGTCGTTGCCATCGAGCTCGAGCCGTTCGACCGTCAGGGGCCGGCAACCCGCTGCGACATAGTCCAGTCGACCGTTGGACGAGACAAGGTCGCCCTCTATCTGCAGTGCGATGCCGCGAGCGAGGCCGAAGTCGAGGGCGGCGCGGCCGTCGAGCCGCGCGGTGAAGCCGGTCGGGGTCAACCGCCAGGCGGGGATGGCGAAGTCGGCCTCGGGCAGTCCCTGTCCACGCGTGGCGGTCAGCGAAAGGGCGCCGCCGGCGGCTCGGCCCCGCGCATTTGTGAAGATGGGTTCCGCGGCGGGACGAAGGGTGAGGACGCCGCCATTGGCCGGTCTCACCACGGCCGGACGGCCAAGCACCAGCCTCGCGCCCCCGGCGCCGGCCTCCAGGGCGAAGGCGGGTATGTCGACGGCGAAGGCCGAGAGCGCGTGTTTCATCCCCGCCAGTTCCGGCAGGTCGTCCCCGCCGGCGGGGCCGAACAGGGGCCAGTTTCCCCGGGCGGCGCGAAGGGAGCCGGAGGCGGACAGCCGCAGGCCCGTGGCCGAGACCAGGTCGAGTTCCGTCGCGCCGCGAACATCTGTCAGAGTCAGATTGCTCCAGGCCAGGCGGCTGGAGGCCAGGACCACGGGCCCGGTTGCCTCCATTGCGCGCCCGCGCCCGCCGACTGTGAGGTCCGCACTGCTCAGCCGCAGGTTCTTTCCGCTCAGTCCGGCCCCCGAGGCATGGTCGGCCGTTGCGACTGCGGCGCCGCGGACGCGCCAGACCAGCCCCTCATCACCACGGTCCAAAAGGACATCGGCGCCGGTCAGGCGTAACCGGATAGCGGCGGCGCTGACGTTCTCGCCCGCAAGGCGGGCCGCGCCGGCGTCGAGGTCCGCAGCCCCGTTGAAGCGGAAGGTCTCGATCCAGCCTGCGCTCCGACCGTCAAAATCCAGACGGGCGTCGATGTCGCTAAAGGACGAGGCGCCCGCTGTCAGGCCAGCGGCGGAGGCTGTCAATTTGAACTGCGCCCGGCCATCGCCCCGCCGGGCCTCCAGATCGGGATAGGGCAGGTCGGCGACGAAAGTCAGTCGCGCGTTCTCTCCACCGAGGCCCGGGCGGACGGCGCGCTCGGCGACCGCCTCGGCGCGCAAGGCGATGCGGTCGCCGGTGGTGGTGAGGTCGACCATCGCCTCGAGGCCCCGCGCCTCGAAGGCGCCGCTGCGAAGGGCGGTGGCCGGCATCCGCGCGGTCAGACGCATCAGCTTGCCATTGTCGATGCGGGCGTCGCCGAGGATGTCGGTCGGGCCGTAGCCGGTGTCGAGCCGCAGCCTTGCGCGCTCGACGATCACCAGCGGGCCGCGGCTGTCAGGGCGTGGCGGCCGGGCGGTGAACCGCTCGACCAGAGGATCAAGCGAGCCGAGGGTCAGTTTGCCGCCACGAACGCTGGCCCGAACCACCGGCCGGACCAGGCGGATCCGACTTGGCGTGACGCCGAGGCCCTCTTTCGACCACGGCGCGCCGATCGCATAGTCCACCTCCACCCGTTCGACCGTGACGTCCGGGTCGGCCGGATCGCCGATCCGGAGGCTGGCGACCACGCCATCGATTTCGACGCGCTCGATCTGCAGGTCGGCGTCCAGGCCCTGTTCCTCAAGCCAGCCGACCAACACCTGCCGCGCCGCCGCGCGGCGGTTCAGGTAGAGCAGGGCGACGAGCACCAGCAGGACGCCGAAAATGACGCCCGCGACCGTGAGGCCGCGCGCCCGCCGGGGCCTCGATGGCCCCGCCGGGGAGTTGGAACGGGTTTCCGGGTCAGCGACGCTCATCGACCGCTCATATCGACGGGGCTCGAAAGATGGAATGAACTGCAAGCAAAGGCGACGTTCCGATCAGCACAAAAACGTGTCCACAGGGGCACAACAGAGTGGCGCAAGAGCCACTTTGAGTTCAGGGAATGTCACGCAGGGGAAGGCCGGGCAACTGACCCGGAAAACCTGACCGAAAGGTGACAAATACCCGGCCAGGTTCCCGGATAATCTGACGGTTCACGCAACCTTTACCCGACGATACGGCCCCGGTTAATGGTCTGTAACGATCCGTCTTCCCATGATGGGACAGACGGGCTATAGGGCCTCTCTCGCGCAGGGGGCCGTTTCCGGCGCGAACCTTGCTTGTATTTGCTTTGGCGCCGATCGGCGTCGTCATTTGTCGGGGACCGATGGCTCAGTTCGATCCACGTCGCCAACCGATGCGCATCGCCCCGCACGTCCTTACGGCGGTGGCGGCGATCTCGGTGGCCTTGCTTGCCGGTCGTGTATACCAACCCGCGAGAGCCGAAGAGGCTCCGCCCCTTACCCAGACCCAGATCGCGGCGCTCGCCGACCAGGCCTTTACCGCCGCCGGCATGCCTGCTGGACTGACGACGCCGGAGGCCATCCCGGTCCAGATCCGCCGCGGCGAGACCTTCGAACAGGCCGTGCGGCGCACCGGCATCGCGCCGGAAGAGGCCTCGGCCGTCGCCGCCACCCTGTCGAATGCCATGGACGTGACCGCGATGCGGGCCGGCCAGCGCTTCGAAACCGCCATTTCGAAACCACGGGGCGGACGCGGCGACGCGCGCCTGATCGGCCTGACCATGCGGACCGGGCCAGCCAGCCAGCTGACCGTATCGCGCAGCTTCGACGGCGCCCTGCGCCTGCGCGCCCTTGAGGAAAAGGTCACCCACGAGACCGTGGTCCTGACTGGCAAGGTCGAGGGCTCGCTGTCCCGCACCGCGCGCCGCGACGGCGCTCCGGCGGATGTGGCCCGCGCCGCCGGACGGCTGTTCTCCGGCAAGTTCGACATGGAGCGCGATATCCGCGCCAATGACGAATACACCTATATCTTCGGCCGCCTGGTGACCGAGAACGGCCGCACCATCGACACGGATCCCCTGCTCTATGCCGAGCTGAAGGGCGTAAGCTTCTACCGCTTCCAGCCCGCCGGGGCCAAGGAGGCGCAGTATTTCGACGCCACGGGCAAGAATACGCGCTCGGCCTTCATGCGGACGCCGCTGGAACGGGGCTTCCGCGTCTCGTCCTCATACGGTTATCGTCGCCACCCGATCGCCGGCTATCGCAAGATGCACCAGGGCATTGATTTCGCCGCGTCCATGGGCACACCGGTTGTGGCGCCCGCCGACGGCGTGGTGGTCGAGGCGCGCCGCTGGGGCGGCTACGGCAACTGGCTGAGAATCCGCCATTCGAACGGCCTCGAGACCGGCTACGCCCACCTTTCGCGCTACGCTTCGGGGGTCCGCGCCGGCCATCGCGTCCGCCAGGGCCAGGTCGTGGCCTATGTCGGCTCGACCGGCGCCTCGACGGGGCCGCACCTTCATTATGAAATCTGGCGCGGCGGCCAGAGGATCAATCCGGCCGGCGTGCGCACCACCGAGGGCACGGTTCTGTCCGGGGCCGACCTCGTCGCCTTCCGGGCCGAAAAGGCCCGTATCGACCGCATCCGCGCCGCCGGCGGCGAACGCCGGCCGGTTCTCCAGAACGCCAGTGCAGGCCTCCGTCCGGCCCAGGGCTGACGACCGTCAGCCGGTCGGAGCGGCCTCGGCGATCAGGGCGTCGTCGATCGCGCGCGCGCGTATCGCCGCCACCCGTTCGTAAAGCCGGCCCGCATAGGCCGTGAAGGCGTCGCGTTCAGGCAGGGTCTTGAACTGCAGGCCCCAGCCGATCTGGCTGCCCACATAGACATCGGCCGCTGAAAAGCGATCGCCGAGAATCCACGGCCCGTCGCCCGCCACCGCCGTCTCCAGCGTATCGACCGTCTGGTCGAAACTGCCGTAGCCGGCCATGCCCGCCTTGTCCGGCGGGGCCAGCAGCCCCATCGACCGGGCCGTCACGGCCGCCTCGAGCGGGCCCGCGGCGAAGAAGAGCCAGCGCAGATATGGGCCACGCGCCGGGTCGTCCGGGGCCGGAGCGAGACCCGCCTCGGGGCAGGCGTCGGCCAGCCAGGCGCAGATGGCGGCGCATTCGGTCACCGTCACGCCGCGCCAGGTGACGGCCGGAACCTTCCCCATCGGATTGATCGCCAGATAGGTCGGGGCCTTCATCGTCGTGCCGTAATCCAGCACCACGGTGCGGTAGGGTCGGCCGACCTCCTCCAGCATCCAGCGCACGATACGTCCGCGCGACATGGGGTTGGTGTAGAAGACGATTTCGTCGGACGGCTCGCTCATCGGGACCTCCCTCGCGCTGGACGCGACCACGCTAGACCGAAGACGGCATGGAACAAAGACGAAACATACTGAAGGGCCTTCTCGTCGGCGCGGCCTTTTGCGGCGCGGGCCCGGCGCTGGCGCAGGGCCGCTTCCAGTCGACGCGGATCACGGTGTCGACGCGCGGCCGCGGTCCGGATCTGATCCTGATCCCCGGCCTGGCGTCCACCGCCGACGTCTGGCGCGGAGTCGCCGACCGGCTGGCCGGGCGGCGACGTCTGCATCTGATCTCGGTGCGGGGCTTTGGCGACCTGGCTCCCGGGGCCAACGCCAGCGGGGCGGTCATGGCGGCCGTCGCCGGGGAGGTCCGGCGCTACATCTCCGATCAAAGCCTGGATCGCCCGGCCGTCATCGGCCACTCCATGGGCGGCCAGGTCGGTCTGCGCGTCGCCGCCGATGCCGGAGCCCGCGTAGGCCGGGTCATGGTGGTCGATTCCTCGCCCTTTTTTCCGGCCCTGATCAGCCCCCAGGCGACCGCCGGCGACATCGAACCGATCGCCCAACTCGCCTATCAGGCCATCCATTTCCTCGGCGACGAGGCGCTGCGGACGCGGGGACGATCCATGGGTCTGGAACTGGGCGGCGCCGCCGACGCCGTGCTCGGGGCCATGGGCTGGCAGGGCGGCGACCGACGCGTCCTGGCGCAATCGCTCTATGAGGTGATGACGGTGGACCTGCGTCGCCGACTGCCCGACATCACCGCGCCGGTCACCGTGGTCTATGGCTGGAGCGCCGACGAGACCTCGCCCCGCGCCCGAACCGACAGCCTGTTTCGGGGCGCCTATGCCCGCCTGCGCGCCCCGGCGGTGTTCGAGCGCATCGAGGGCGCCGAACATATGGTCATGATCGACCAGCCAAACCGGTTCATGGCGGCGGTGGAGCGTTTCCTCGCCTGAGCGCCTCAGTCGGCGTCGGGCTGTCGGTCCGGATGCGCGGCGGCGAAGGCGGGGTGGGCCGCGGCCGCGGCGTCTACGGCCAGCAGGCGCGGAAACGCCTCGAGCGGAACGTTGAACCGGCGCGCCGAATAGATCTGCGGGATCAGATAGCAGTCGGCCAGGGTCGGGGCGTCGCCGAAACACCAGCCCCCGCCCTGTTGCGCGACCAGCGCCTCCAGGGCGGTAAAGCCGGGGGTGATCCAGCGCGCCGCCCAGGCGTCGACGGCGGCCTGATCGGCATTGAAGGTCTCGCGCAGGGCCTTGCCGACGCGCAAGTTGTTGAGTGGGTGGATGTCGCAGCCGATCACGGCCGCCATGGCACGGACCCGGGCACGGTCCAGCAGGTCCGGGGGCAGGAGGGCGGGCGTGGGGTGGGCTTCTTCCAGCCACTCAAGGATAGCCGGGCTCTGGATCAGGACCGCGCCGTCGACCTCGAGCGCCGGGACCATGCCTTGGGGATTCAGCGCCACAAAGGCGGGCGACCTCTGTGCGCCGGTGCGCAGGTCGACGCCCTGCTGCGCATAGTCCAGCCCCTTGAGTGCGAGGGCGATACGGGTGCGCCAGGCGGCGCCCGAGCGCCAGTAGCCATGCAGGATCATCGCGGTCTCACGGTGAAGGCAAGGGGCTCGAGGCCGCCGATCGAGGCCTCGACGCGATCGCCAGGGTGAAGCGGGCCGACGCCCTCGGGCGTGCCGGTGAAGATCAGATCCCCGGGCCGCACGTCCCACAGCGTGCGCGCCTTGGCGAGGATTTCATCGGGATTCCAGACCATGTCGTCCAGTCGCCCCGACTGGCGGGCCTCGCCATTGACTGACAGGGCGATGGCCGCCGCCGGGTCCGGCAGGGGGCCCAGGGTGATCGCGCCGCATGGGGCGGACTGGTCGAAGCCCTTGGCGGCGTCCCACGGCCGGCCCTTGTCCTTGGCCGCCGCCTGAAGGTCGCGCCGGGTCAGGTCGCAGCCGACGGCCCAGCCCGCAATGCCGCCGCCCACGCCCACGGCGCAGACCAGTTCGACCTCGTGATGCAGGTTTTGGGTCGCGGCGGGGAAGACCGGATCAGCGCCGTCCACGACCACCGCATCAGCAGGCTTTGTGAAGAAGAAGGGTTCGGCCCGGGCGTGGCCCATTTCACGGGCATGGGCCGCATAATTCTGACCCACGCAGAGAATGCGACGAACGGGGAAACGCTGTGCGCGACCCGAAATGGGGACGGAAGGCGTTTGGGCGGGCGGGAAGAGCCAGTCGGTCATCCGCACTGTCTATGCCCGGATGCGGCGCTTCGCCACCTCGGCTTCATGCCGCAATGCGCGGAACCGGCGCCGGACAGTAGCGTTCCGGTCCAGGGTTCTCTATCTAACCGTCAAGCTTTATGAACGGAGCGCGCATCATGGCGACGACCAAGGCAGCACGGGCGACCGTGAAGAACGACATCAACACCCTCAAGGAAGATCTCAAGGTTCTGGGCGCCGAGGAGAAGGCGCGGCTGCGCGAAAAGGCGACGGCGGCGGAAGCCCGCCTGCGCGCCAAGGCGGCCGAAGCCGAGACCCGGGTGCGTGAGGAAGCCGAGGTCCTGCGCGACCGGGCCCGCGGCTATTACGACACCGCTCGCGTGCGGGGTCAGGAATACTACGACGAGGCGACCGAGCGCTTTGACGAAGCCCAGCGCTATGTCGTCGAGCGGGTGCAGGAGCGGCCGGTCCAGTCGACCGCCATCGCCCTCGGCGTCGGCGTGGTGCTCGGCCTCCTCCTCGCCGGTCGTCGGCGCTGATGCTCGGCGCGGGCCTGGCCCGGGGCCTGATGAAGAAGGCCGTCGCCGCCGCGGCCGCGGCGGGCGCCGCCCTTGTGGCCGTCCTGGCCTTCGGTGCGACGGTCTTCTACGCCCTGCAGCTGGTCGTCGTGCCGCTCGCGGCGGCGGCCATCACCTTCCTCCTCTTCGCTGTCGCGGCTCTGATCATCGTCATGATGTTCTTCGCAAGTGAGAGGGCGGAGCCTGATGAGGATGAGGATGAACCGGCCGGCATCGGCCAGCGAGCCTATACCCTGTTCCGGCAGCGCCCGATCCTCGGGACGGTCGCGGCCCTGGCGGGCGGCTGGATATTCCTCAGGAACCCGGCCCTCGCGACCATGGTGGCTGCGGCCTTCACCGAGACCTCCCACGGAGGCCGTCGTCGCCGATAGGTCGGAACGCCGCAGCGGTTCCGAACGTTGATCCCTCAGGTGCGGCGCTTGGCCGTTCCTTTGGATAGAACGTTCCGGGAGTCACCGCTCATGCTTCGTTGGGCCATCATCTTTCTCGTTCTCGCCCTCGTGGCCGGCGCACTTGGCGCAGGCGGCGTGGCGGGTCTTTCGATGAACATCGCCTATGTCTTGTTCGTCGTCTTCCTGATCCTGCTGGTCGTGCATTTCTTCACCGGCCGCGGACGAAAAATCTAGTCACGCAAAACCAGAGAAAAGGCCGCGGTCCATCAGACCGCGGCCTTTTCCATGACGCCGGCGCGTTCCGGGTCGGGCGCGGTCGATGGATTGCGGGTGTCCTGACGACGGGGCAGACGCCAGGTCTGCGCCGGCTCGAACCCGATCCCGGTCCAGGCGATCGCGGTCACCGTGATGGCATGGGCGTCCCAGTCGATCTGATTGAAGCTGGGCGGGGCGCCGCGCTCGCGATGCGACAGGGTCCCGCAGCCGACCGCATAGGAGCAATGGTCGCCGAGGCCGATCGGCAGGGCGAAGGGCACATGGACATGGCCCGTCGTGATCAGGTCGACGCCGGCCTCTGCAAATATCCGCGCCGCGGCGGCGCCGCGTTTGACCTCGCCGGTCATGGGGGCGCCGATCATCTCGATCAGCGGATGGTGGCAGGCCAGCACCCGCAAGGCTCCCACCGGAGCCTGGCGCAGGGCCTCCGCCGCCTGGCGGGTCTGCTCGAGGTCGATGACCCCCTTGGACCAGTTGGGCCGCGCCTGCCAGCCGCGAGCCGTGACGACGCCCCGCACCATCAGGTCGCCGCCAAGGAATTCATGGTCGTGGGCCGGATGTCCGGTCGCGCGTTCAAACGCCTTCCACGGGCCGAACAGTCGCGCCGCCAGGCTCCAGTAAGGCACATCGTGATTGCCGACGATCACGAACCGGGGATCCGGCATCTCGCTGATCCACCGCCCGGCCGCCTCGAACTCGGCGGGAAAGCCCTGCTGGGTGATGTCACCCGTGACCAGGACGAGGTCCGGTGCGGCGGCGTGGGCGAAGTCGAGGGCCGCAGCGCAGGCGTCCTTGTGTTCGCAGCCGAAATGAATGTCGGAGAACTGGAGGATGCGACCCACTAGACGCTGTCCTCCGCCGCGGGCGGATTTGGCGCCAGAGCACGGAAGGCCGTCTGGATGAAGCGCACGCGCGCTTCTCTCCGGAGAAGAACCGGCTCGCCGTCGATGACCGCCGGGATCCGCGACCGTGCATGAATGGTCGCCTGCCGGATGGCCTTGGTGGTCACTGCGGGATCCTGGCGCCAGTCGTCGAACACCGCATGAGCCGCGAGGCGGAAGGCCTCGAGGGCATCGGCGGGATTCATGGCCGCAGCCTCCAGTCCGGTGGCCCCGTCCATCGCCCTGGAGATCATCGGGCTGATGAAGACCATGGCCTCGGCGCGACGTTCGGCGCGGTCGTCGAGGGCGAAGCGCAGACGCCCGGAGAAGGCCCGCTTCAGGGCACGCCGCCCATAGGCCCAGGCGAGGCCGAACTTGCCCTCCCGCACCGCTTCGCGCGCCGGCGCCCACAGCGCCGGAGACCCCAGGATGGCGGCGCAGTAGAAGGCCTTTCGGAACTGGCCGTCCGACACCTCTCCGCCGGCGACGTTCTGGGGCGCGCCCTCTTCCAGCGCGCGCTTCAGCGCCGCCTGCCAGTCGCCCGTTCCGTACAGGGCCCTTGGCAACATATTCATGGTCCCACCCGGAAGCGGTGCGATCAGAGGCCCGTCCGGTCCGGCCCGCGAGGCGATGGTTCCGGCGGTGCCGTCGCCGGCCAGGACGAACAGGGCGTCAGGCCGGGCCTCCAGGGCCGCATCGATCTGGGCGTCGAAAGCCCCGCCCTCCAGAGCCACCACTGACGTCTGGCAGGGGTAGTCGGCGAGGATGGCCTCCACCTCCGCCACGGCGTTTGCTCCGACGCCGCCGGCCTGGGGATTGACCAGAATTATCACGCGATCAAGCACCACATGCGGGCTGAGCACGCCCGATCGGGCATTGGTGTCTTGCGGCCCGACCGCATGATCAGCGGCGGGTTTCAGGGTATCAGTCATGTCGCCCGAACGTCCCGACCGGTACGATGTTCCGGTCGAACCGGGCCAAGCGTGACTATTGCTTCTTCATCTCATCCGAAGCCGCTGTCGCAGCGGCCTGGGCGGCGTCTCCCGCCTTCTCCGCAGCGGCGCCGGTCGCCTCGGTGGCTTCGTCGGCGACGCGCGAACCCTCGCCCCGGACTGTGGCGACGCCTTGCGAGATCCAGCCGTCCATGATGGCTCCGCCTTCGGCCAGCGATTGCTCCTTCACGCCGAGCCCCGCGGTCAGCGCGCCGAAAAGCGCCAGCAGGGTCACGACGATCCCCACGAGCGGATTGCCGGATCGCCGCCGGGTCCGGGCCCACACCGGACTGTGTTCGCCATCGTCCGCCATGCGGACCGGTTCAGAAAAACGCATACGAAACCCCCGTCTCAATCCAGAAAACCGAAGCCACGCCCTCCGCGCGCAACGGTCTGAAGCCTAATACAGACTTAACAATCATCATAGCGAGGGAACCGCCACGCTTATCCAGCGTTCTCACCCGTGGGGCGAACCCGAGGGATGAAGGACACACCATGAAAAAGACAATCATCGCGATTGCCGGCGCCGGTCTGATGGCCACCGCCTGCGCCAGCGACCCGTACTCCACGAGCGGCAACAACCAGGCCGTTCGCCAGGGCGCGATCGGCGCAGGCATCGGCGCTGTCGCCGGCGCCATCATCGGCAACAATGTCGGTGACGGCAACGCCGGCCGCGGCGCGGCCATCGGCGCCGTCGTCGGCGGTGTCGCGGGTGCAGCCCGCGGCTCGGCTCAGGATCGCGCCAACCAGCAGCGGTACCGCGACGCCCAGAACCGCTACTACTACTGCTACGATAACCGTCAGGACGAGTGTTATTGGGAGAATGGTCAGCGCCGCTACTAGGCGCAGGCTTTTCGCTTGAACATCAGGGCGGCTCGTCGGATCGGCGGGCCGCCCTTTTCACGGGGACTATGGGGTTGGAAATGAAGCGATCGATCGGCGTTGCGGGCATCGCCCTCGGACTGGCCCTGTCCGGCTGCGCGATCCCGCGCTTCATGGACCGCAGTGCGGTGGTGACCGAACCGTCGCCCTGCACCGCCAAGCGGTTCGAGGTCTATTTCGCCGACAGCGAGGCGCGCCTGACCGAGTCAGCCCGCCAGGCCATCGGCATGACCGCGGCGCAGCTGCAGGGCTGCGACATCCGCAAGGTGCAGGTGACCGGACTGGCGGACGCCCGCGGCGGCGCGACGGCCAATCAGGACCTGTCGGAGCGTCGTGCGGTGGCGGTGGCCGAAGCCCTCACCGCGGCCGGCTGGCCCGCGCCGGTGTTCGAGGTGGAGGCGGCCGGGGACGCCGGCGCCATGACCGAGGGCGGCGTCAGGGAGCCGATGCGGCGGCGCACCGAGGTCCTGATCGACGCCGCGCCGCGGAACTGAGACGCGACGCCGCGCCTGATCATGGGGTCGTGACGGCGGCGGGCGCCGACGGCTAGGGTAGCGAGGACCGTCTCCGGAGGCCGCGTGACCCTTTTCGCCCGTTTGTTGATCGTGATCACCCTGGGGCTGTGGCCGGCGGCCGGCCAGGCCCAGACATCGCTCATCGACGCCCCCGTCGACGCCCCCGTCGCCGCCGGTCCGCAGCGGACCGAGCGGATCGAGGCCGAACTGGTCCCGATGTCGGCCTGGGCCGCGCCGGGGTCGACGGCCGTGGTGGCGATCCGCCAGCAGATCGAGCCGGGCTGGCACACCTATTGGCGCAATCCCGGTGATTCCGGCGGGGCCACCACCCTGACCTGGACCAATCCGGCAGGAACCGAACCGGGCGAGATCGTCTGGCCGGTGCCCGAGCGCCAGAGGCTCGCCGGGCTGATGAACTACGGCTATTCCGGCGTCGTCTATCTGCCGGTCCCGGTCGAGATCCCCGCCACGGCAAGGGCGGGGACGACCCTGCCGCTGACGGTCCGGGCGCTGTTCCTCGTCTGCAGCGACGAGATGTGCGTGCCCGATGAACTGACGCTGCGTCTCGACGTCACGGTCCGCGAAGGGGCGGCGCCGCCGGATCCGCGCCATGGATCGGCCATCGCCGCGGTGCTGGAACAGGCCCCGCGCCCGGCGGGGATCGAGGCGCGCATCGCGCTGGAGGGCGGCGTGCTGACGCTCACCGCGGCCGGCGGGCCGCTCGCGGCCGGCGATCCCGGACCCGGCTATTTCTTCCCCTTCGAGGGCGGGGTGATCGATCATCCGGCCGCCCAGACCGGGACCTGGGGCCCGCAGGGGCTGACGCTGCGGCTGCGGCCGGGCGGCGCCATGACCGCGAACGGCCTGACCGGTCCGGTCGCGGGCGTCCTGACCACCGCCCATGGCGCGTTCGAGATCACGGCGGAGCCGGGGGCGGCCCTGGCCGGGACCTCGGGTTCGGGCGAACTCGCGGCGGCCGCGGACGGCGGCGCCGGCGACGCCGCGGCCGCCGGGACGAGTGCGGCCGTCTTCCTGCAGGCGGTGCTGTTCGCCATCCTCGGCGGGCTGATCCTGAACCTGATGCCGTGCGTCTTCCCCATACTGGCGATGAAGGCGGCGTCGCTCGCGGCCTCGGCCCATGACGTCCGCCGCGCCCGTCGCGACGGGCTCGCCTTTCTGGCCGGGGTTCTGACGACGTTCGTGCTGCTGGCCGGGGCGCTGCTGGCGCTGCGGGCGGCGGGCGAGGCGGTCGGCTGGGGCTTCCAGCTGCAGTCGCCGCCGGTGACGGCGGGGCTGGCCCTGCTGATGCTGGCCGTGGCCCTGAACCTGTCAGGGGTCTTTCATGTCGGGGCCGGGCTGCAGGGCGCGGGGTCGGGGCCGCTGGCGCGACTGCCCGGGGCTCCGGGCGCCTTCCTGACCGGCGTGCTGGCGGTGGTCGTCGCCGCCCCCTGCACCGCCCCCTTCATGGCCTTCGCCCTCGGGGCGGCGCTGTTGATGCCCTGGCCGATGGCGCTGCTGGTGTTCCTGGGCCTCGGTCTCGGCCTGGCCCTGCCCTTCGTCGTCGTCAGCCTGACCCCCGGCCTGCTGGCCAGACTGCCGCGGCCCGGACCGTGGATGGAGCGGCTCAAGGGGTTGCTGGCCTTCCCCATGTACGCCACCGCCCTGTGGCTGGCCTGGGTGTTCAGCCGCCAGACCGGGGCCGAGGCCCTGGGCCTGCTGTTCGTCGCCGGCCTGCTGCTGGCGCTCGGGGCCTGGCTGATCGGGGGCGGGCAGGCCGAGCGGATGGCCGGCAAGCGCGGCCGGCTGCATCTGACGGCCGGGACCGTCGCCCTGCTGCTGGCCGGGGCGGCCCTGTTCGCGGCGGCCCGGGCCCCGGTGTCGCAGCCGGAGGCCACGGCGAGCCGGCCGGGCGCCGGTCCGGCCTCGGCGCCGTGGTCGACGGCGGCGGTCGAGGCGGCGCTGGCCGAGGGGCGGCCGGTGCTGGTCAATTTCACCGCCGACTGGTGCGTCACCTGCAAGATCAACGAACGGACATCGCTGGCCTCGGCCGGGGTGACGGCCGCGATCGAGCGCAGCAACGCCGTCTATCTGGTCGGCGACTGGACCCGGCGCGACGACGCCATCACCGCCGAGCTGCAGCGCCACGGCCGGTCAGGCGTTCCACTGTACCTGCTCTATGCGCCGGGCGCGCCCGAGCCGCGCATCCTGCCCCAGCTTCTGACCGAGGGGGTCGTCGTCGACGCCCTCAAGGACGTTCGATCCTGATCGTCGTGAAGCGCCTCAGCCGGTCGAGACCTGATCCCTCTCCCATTGGGAGAGGGCTTGAGCGCCCAAGAGCGTCGCGATTGGTTGCGCGAAAGGGTGTGGGTCGGGTGGCGGCCTTCGGCGTAAGCCGTGGCGTCGCAAGGGGATCATCTGGCCGAATACGCCTGACCAGGGGCTTCCTCCGGGATATGAAGCGGCGGCTCGCATCCCGTCACGGCTTACGCCGACTCCCGGCAGGCGACCCACACCCTTTCGCCTTGCCGATCGCTTCGCTCCCGGAGGCTCAAGCCCTCTCCCAATGGGAGAGGGTTCGTGTCAGAGACCCAGCGCCCGTGCGTGTTCGCGGATCGCCGCCGTGATCCGTTCAGGCTCGGTGAGAACCGCCTCATTCCGGAACCGGAGGATGGTCCAGCCGAGCGCCTCCAGCTCCCCCTGTCTGAGATGATCTCTCAGGACGACGTCATCGCGGTCGTGGATTCCGCCGTCGATTTCGAGGATCAGCCGGAGGCGGTCGCAGGCGAAGTCGGCGACATACTGGCCGACAGGATGCTGGCGGCGGAAGCGGTGGCCATCGATCCGGGCGCCGCGAAGTCGTTCCCACAATCGGCGCTCCGCCAGACCGGCGGTTCGGCGCTGGTTTCGTGCGAAAGCTGTGCGTTGGCCAGCCATGGTGCAATCATGGATTATTTCGAAGCGTGAGTCAGCCTCCCTCTCCCTGTGGGAGAGGGCTTGAGCGCACGGCGGCGAAGCCGGCGTCCTTGCGCGAAAGGGTGTGGGTCGGGTGGCGCCTTCGGCGTAAGCCGTGGCGTTGCGAGCCGGGCACAAAGCTGGAGAAGCGGGGCCAAGGGCTCTTCCGTGACATCAGGGATCGACGAGCCGGAGGTCCGCATTCAGGGGATCGAAGCGCGGCTAACATCCAGTCACGGCTTACGCCGACTGTTGGCAGCCGACCCACACCCTTTCGCCTTGCCGATCGCTTCGCTCCCGGAGGCTCAAGCCCTCTCCCAACGGGAGAGGGTCGCTCACGGCCAGGATTCCGCCGCGCCGGGCGGCAGTCCAGCGTCCTCGCGCCAGGCGTCGCGGTTCGCCTGCAGGGTCACCGCATCCAGATACGACACGGGATGCAATTCCCCGGTCTCGCTCCACAGCGCCGAGGTCCAGCTGTACCGGCCCGCCCATTTCCGGTCGCGCGCCGCCGTCTCCGGCGTCAGATTGTCCGCCCGCCACGCCAGCACGAATCCGAGGTGCCACAGCGGCGTCCCCTCCAACGGCCCGCCCTGCATGGCCTCGGCCAGTTTGGCCGCCAGCAGCCGCGTCTCCTCCAGCTGATGCTCGAACTCGGCCAGTTTGCGCTGCGCATAGCGGTCCCAGCCCTCCACGGGCTCCGGCTCCGGATCGGCCGTCTTGAGCCGTCTCCATCCTTCCGACGCCCGACGCCGCCACAGGTTGGCAAGGCCGACGTCATAGCGTTGCGCCAGCGAGGCCGCCGTCTCTCCCCTCTCCCATGCCCGGCGCACCTCATGCCAGGTGTCTTCGGAGCGCAGTTTTCGACCGTGTTCCTGGTACATGGGCGCAGGGTCGGGCGCCGGTGCGTCGAGATCGGTCGTGCCGCCCGGGTTCGTCTCGCAGACGGGAGAAGGGGCCGGTTCAGGTCGTGTACTCATCAGGGTCGCGCGGCGACCTGCCGAACAGCAGACGCCCCTAACCGCCGCACCGGGGGAGAACGGACATTTTGCGTGTGGGGAGGGGCGGATGGAGATGAGTAGTTGACTACTCCTCTCTATGTAACGCATACTACCCATCAACACATCCAATGGAGGGCTCTATGTCAACGGTGGACCAGATATCGAGAGGGCGGGTTGGCTTCCTTCTGCTGAATGGTGTCGCCTTCGCTGTGTGGCAGTTCACAGAGATCGAGCGGGTGGGAGAGCTGTTCGGGGAAGGCGTGACACCCATGCTGGGCACTTCGGCGGTGGCGCTCTGGACGATCACCTTGGCCGCCCTGTTCGCGCCCGCCTTTGCCCGCCAGAAATCGACCATAGAAGATGAACTTACCCGCCAGAATCGCCGCGCGGCCTTTAGCTGGGGCTATTGGGTCGTGATCTCCGGCGCGATCCTCGCTCTTTTCGTGGCCAGCAATATTGCCGTGCCCGCCGACGATCTTTTGCGTTTGGTTCTGATTGCCGGCGTCTCAGCTCCGATCATTCGTTTCGCGGTCATGGAGCGATCGGCCCCCGATGGAGAATGAGCGGCTGAATAACTCGATGAAGCTGCATCGGGTGAGAGCTGGACTTACCCAAGGCCAGCTAGCCGACCTGGTCAATGTGACCCGGAAGACCATCAACTCGGTCGAGAACGGCGTCTTCGTTCCCTCTACCGTTCTGGCTCTGAAGCTCGCTCGCGAGCTTCAGACACCGGTCGAGACCCTCTTCTATTTGCCGGACCAGTAACCGTCCGACAACGTCCGCAACGGGTCGCGAGCACGCATTGACTTGCGGCTTGCAAGCGGACCCGCGGCATCGGCGATTTAGGAGCCCGCGCCCTGGGCCTCCGGCTGCGGCGGCGCCGTGATCACCGCCGCGTTGTCGTCCAGCAGATAGGCCAGCTCATCCAGGGCGACGCGGCGTTCGGCCGGGGTGGCGGCGGTTTCGACGGCGGCGACCTTCAGCGGCATGTCCTCGGATATGCCGCGCAGGATGCATTTCAGATCGCCGTCCACGCCGCGGTCCCGGAGGACCACATGGGCCTGCATGTCCATTGCGGCCAGTTCGACGGCCCGGGTCTTGAAGCCGGTGAAGGCGGCGCCGGCGGCGAAATCGGCCTGGTCCATGACGCCGGCGGCGATCCAGCCATCGACCACGCCCTTGAGGGCGCCGGAACGGGCGACGATATCGGCGAACAGGGGCTCGGCGGCGATCGAAACCGGGGCGGCGGGCGCCGCCGGGGGCGGGGTCGCAGCGACGACCCCGTTCGGATCGCCGAGCAACAGGGAGATGGCCAGGACGACGCCGCAGGACATGGGATACCTCTTGGGCGAACTCATTGAATTGGCCGATTCACGGATTCGGCGTTGAACCGGCTTACGCTCGACCCGTAAACGAGGGTTTACCCTCCAGATTTTCGAGCTTCGCCGATGACCGCACGCTCCCAGGCCCTCGACATGCTTCGCGCCGTGGCGCGCAAGGACGCCGACGGGCGTATCGTCCATCAGTTCGCGACCGATCCCGGCCGCATCGAGCGGATGGGGGTCGAGGCCGCCGGCCTGTATCTGGACCTGTCCAAACAGGCCTGGAGCGCCGAGGGGTTCGAGGCGGCGCTGGATCTGGCGCGGACCTGCGACGTCGGAGGACGGCGCAACGCCCTGTTCCGCGGCGAGGCGGTCAATGAGACCGAGGGCCGGGCCGTGCTGCACCCCGCGCTGCGGGCCGCCGATGACGCCGATTTCCACGCCCTGGGGGAGCCGGTCTCGGCCGGGGTGGCCGAGGCGCGCCGGGCCATGGCGGAATATGCGACGGACATCGGCTCGGGGGCCGAGACCGGCGGGACCAAACAGCCGTTCTCGGCCGTCGTCCATATCGGCATCGGCGGCTCGGACCTGGGCCCCCGGCTGTTGTGGGAGGCACTGCGTCCCGAGAACCCGGTCATCGAGCTCCGGTTCGTGGCCAATATCGATCCGCGCGACATGGCCGAGGCCCTGGCCGGGCTGGACCCCGCCACCACCCTGGTGGTGGTCGTTTCCAAGACCTTCACCACCCAGGAAACCCTGGCCAATGCCGAACTGGCCAAGGCCTGGCTGGCCGAGAGCCTGTCGCCCAAGCGGATGGTGCATCACCTGATCGGGGTGACGGCGGCGCCGGACAAGGCCGAGGCCTGGGGCTGCGGCCGCACCTTCGCCTTCCGCGACTGGGTCGGGGGCCGCTATTCGCTGTGGTCGCCGGTCAGCCTGTCGGTGGCGGTGGCCCTCGGCTGGGACGTGTTCGAGCGGGTGCTGGACGGCGCCCGCGCGATGGATGCCCATTTCCTCGAGGCCGATCTGGAGCGCAACGCCCCGGTGCTGCTGGCCCTGGCCCAGATCTACAATGTCGAGGGTCGCGGACGACGGGCCCGGACGGTGGCGCCCTATGCCCACGGCCTGCGCCGGCTGCCGGCCTTCCTGCAACAGCTGGAGATGGAGTCGAACGGCAAGCGGGTGAAGCGCGACGGGTCGCCGGTCGATACGGCGACCAGTCCGGTGGTGTTCGGCGAGCCCGGCACCAATGGCCAGCACGCCTTCTTCCAGCAGATCCATCAGGGCCCCGAGGTCGTCCCGGCCGAGTTCGTGGTCGTCCGCCATACGACCCGGGCGGCGCTGGACGCGGCCGAGGGCGACGCCGCCCTGTGGTCGAACGCCCTGGCCCAGGCCCAGGCCCTGATGATCGGCAAGACCGGGGCCGAGGCCCATGCCGACCTGATCGCCGCCGGCGCCGACCCGGCCGAGGCCGACCGTCTGGCTCCGCACAAGACCTTTCCCGGCGACCGCCCCTCCACGACCATACTGCTGGACGCCCTCTCACCCGAGGCGGTCGGGGCCCTGATCGCCCTGTATGAGCACAAGACCTTCGTCGAGGGGGTGATCCAGGACATCAACAGTTTCGACCAGTGGGGCGTGGAGCTGGGCAAGGTGCTGGCGAAGGCGATCCTGGAGGACGTCAGGGCCGGCGAGCCGTCACCGGGCCTCGATCCGTCGACTGCGGAGCTGATGAAGCGACTGATGGTGTGAAGGCCGCCGCGATGTGCGGATGCGCCGAAGGTCGCCTGAGGCGGGGTTGGCCGACAATGATTGCCGACGGCGACCATGGTGCGGACGGGAAATGATTCCCGGGAGGTCAGGGGTCCATTGAGCCCCGCTACAGAAACAGCGCGCTATTTCTCGTCAAGCGGCGCATGGCTCTTGGCCGAACGCTGCAATCCGTGTGGTTCAGCCGCTACGGGCGCGTTCGAGGATGGTGAATGACCAAAGCTATACCGTCGTCAGTCGTTTTGGTTGTCGAAGACGAGTTGCTGCTCCGGATGCGCGCCGTGGACATCGTTCGAGACGCGGGGTTTACCCCGGTCGAAGCGGTCAGCGCTGACGAGGCGATCGAAATCCTTGAGTCGCGCGATGACATTGCTGTTCTGTTCACCGACATTCAGATGCCCGGCAGCATGGACGGGCTGAGGCTCGCCTTAGTCGTGAATTCGCGCTGGCCCCACATCAAAATCATTCTGGTATCTGGACAGGTCGCGATCACCGAGGTCGAGAAGCCGGAAAACAGCAAATTCTTCCCGAAGCCGCTTGAAATCCAGCAGATGATATTGGAGCTGCAGGCAATGGTCGGGACCGTCGCGCGGAAGGTATTGCCTGACGTCTCGGTCGAAAATGGATCGCTGGCCAGAGAGAATAAAGAACTTCGATACCAACTTCAGCAGGCGGGAGCCCATGCCAAGGCCCTGCTGCTGAAGACCAATCGCAATACCGAAAAGCAGCAGCGGATCATCGATGGGCACCAGCCGTTTCAGGATGCCCTGACGACCGAAAACGATAGCCTCAAGCTGGCGTTGGAACAGGCCGGGATCGACGCGACCGCACTGTTGCTCCAGGCGGGCATTGAGGCGGCGGAACGCGACTCCGCAACAGTGCTCCAGAACCTCATTCACGCCGAGTTGCATCACCGGATCAAGAACATGCTCGCGACGGTGGGAGCGATCACCGATCAAAGCCTGCGTAATGCGATCAGCATAGAGGATGCGAGGTCCGCAATTGACGGGCGCTTTGCGGCATTGGCGCGCGCCCACGATCTGCTCACCCGGGTGAGCTGGGAAAATGCGACGATAGACAGCACGGTCCGCAGCGCCGTTAAACCGTTTGACCAGGGCGGGGGCCGCTTCGTCATTTCCGGCGAGGACACGCGGATCAATTCAAGCTCGGTAATCGCATTCGCAATGACGCTGAACGAACTCTGCACCAACACGACGAAGTTCGGCGCCCTGTCCCTTCCTTTGGGACAAGTTCGTCTTGGTTGGCAGATTGGGGATGCTCGCTTCCGCCTCGAATGGGCCGAGTCGGGCGGTCCGCTGGTGACCGAACCGACGCGCAAGAGCTTCGGAACGCGAATGATCACGTCCCTGGGGCAACAACTGAAGGGGCAAGTCGAACTCGACTACAAGCCGTGCGGGTTCGTTTACAGGCTGGATGTTCCGGTCGCGTCGCTCACCACGAGGTAGTGGCCGCTCAAGACTCGGAAGCCGACCGTCGGCCAGGGGCGGAAACTGGACGGTCCTGCGGTAACGTCGGAGACGGCGGACGGCGCCCGCGCCTTGACGGCGAGCGCCCCGAAGCCTATCTGCCAGGCCGTTAGCACTCTCGCGCTACGGCTGCCAAAGTCCGGCGCGCGGGTCGCTTTTCGGAACTCAAGGAGAACTACATATGGCGTTTCGTCCGCTCGGCGACCGCGTGCTCGTGAAGCGCGTGGAAGAAGAATCCAAAACCAAGGGCGGGATCATCATCCCCGATACGGCCAAGGAAAAGCCCCAGGAAGGCGAAGTCGTCTCGGTCGGCCCCGGCGCCCGTGATGAAGACGGCAAGCACGTCGCCATGGACCTGAAGGCCGGCGACCGCATCCTGTTCGGCAAATGGTCGGGCACGGAAGTGAAGATCGACGGCGACGACCTGATCATCATGAAAGAGTCGGACGTGCTCGGAGTGCTGAGCTAAGGCTCAGAGCTTCAGGGGCGAGGGTCGAGGGACGAGGGGCGATTGACGCCGCGTCCGGACCGACCCGCCTCGCCCCCCGACCCTAATCCCTCGAACCTATTCAAGGAGCTGCCTCATGGCTGCGAAACAAGTCCAATTCTCCACCGAAGCCCGCGAGAAGATGCTGCGCGGGGTCAACGTCCTGGCCAATGCGGTCAAGGTGACCCTGGGTCCCAAGGGCCGCAACGTCATCATCCAGAAATCCTTCGGCGCCCCGCGCTCGACCAAGGACGGCGTCTCGGTCGCCAAAGAGATCGAGCTCGAGGATCCCTTCGAGAACATGGGCGCCCAGATGATCCGGGAAGTCGCCTCCAAGACCAATGACAAGGCCGGCGACGGCACCACCACCGCCACCGTCCTGGCCCAGTCGATCGTCCAGGAAGGCCTCAAGGCCGTGGCCGCCGGCATGAACCCGATGGATCTGAAGCGCGGCATCGACAAGGCCGTGACCGCCGTCCTCGCCGACATCAAGGCTTCCAGCCGCAAGGTCTCCGCCAACTCCGAAATCGCCCAGGTCGGCACCATCTCGGCCAACGGCGACCAGGAAGTCGGCGACATGATCGCCAAGGCCATGGAAAAGGTCGGCAACGAGGGCGTCATCACGGTTGAAGAAGCCAAGACCGCCGAGACCGAACTCGACGTCGTCGAGGGCATGCAGTTCGACCGCGGCTACCTGTCGCCGTACTTCATCACCAATGCCGACAAGATGGAGGTCCAGCTCGAGGAGCCCCTCATCATGCTGCACGAGAAGAAACTCTCGTCGCTGCAGGCGATGCTGCCGATCCTGGAAGCCGTGGTCCAGTCGGGCCGCCCGCTGCTGATCATCGCCGAGGACATCGAGGGCGAGGCCCTGGCCACCCTGGTCGTCAACAAGCTGCGTGGCGGCCTGCGCGTCGCCGCCGTCAAGGCCCCCGGCTTCGGCGATCGCCGCAAGGCCATGCTGGAGGACATCGCCGTCCTGACCGGCGGCCAGGTCATCTCGGAAGACCTCGGCATCAAGCTGGAGAATGTCACCCTCGACATGCTCGGCAAGGCCAAGAAGGTCACCATCACCAAGGACGACACCACCATCGTCGACGGCGTCGGTGAGAAGGACGCGATCGAGGCCCGCATCGGCCAGATCAAGAAGCAGATCGAGGACACCACCTCGGACTATGACAAGGAGAAGCTGCAGGAACGTCTGGCCAAACTGGCCGGCGGCGTCGCGGTCATCCGCGTCGGCGGCTCGACCGAGGTCGAGGTCAAGGAGAAGAAGGACCGCGTCGACGACGCGCTGAACGCCACGCGTGCAGCCGTTGAGGAAGGCATCGTCCCCGGCGGCGGCATCGCCCTGCTGAAGGCGACCAAGGCGCTGGAAGGTCTCAAGGGTGACAACCCCGACCAGACCGCCGGCATCGCCATCATCCGCCGCGCCATCCAGGCCCCGATCCGTCAGATCGTCGAGAACGCGGGCGTCGAAGGCTCCATCGTCGTCGGCAAGGTGCTGGAGAACAGCTCGGCCACCTACGGCTTCAACGCCCAGACGGAAGAGTATGTCGACATGATCCAGGCCGGCGTCATCGACCCCGCCAAGGTCGTGCGCACCGCCCTGCAGGACGCGGCCTCCGTGGCCGGCATCCTGATCACCACCGAAGCGGCTGTGGCCGACGCGCCGAAGAAGGGCTCCGCTGGCGGCGCCGGCGGCATGGGCGGCGGCGGCATGGGCGGCATGGGCGACATGGACTTCTGATCCACGCTCAGCCCACGCTGAACAACAGGAAGGGCGGGTCCGGAGACGGGCCCGCCCTTTTCTGTGCCTTGGTGAGCGACCGCCCTGGTGAGCCGGCAAGCGCGCGTTCGGGGACGCGGTCCGAAGGGAGGGGTGCGGTATGTCTTCGGCGACGGGACAAGCGCCGGCCCCGACGCGGATCATCAGGGCCGGCGGCAGGATCAGCTGTTGCGGCGGGCGTCCGCGACGGCCATGCGGCCCCGGAGGTGAGCGTCCTGGGACACGGCGCTGGAGATGGCGTTGAACCGCTCGAGCGCGAGGCCGGAGCCGGTGATCGCGGCGGCCATCCCGGCCTGCTGTTCGGCCGAGGGCGCGGCGCCGTTCAGGGACTCGGCGATCGGCCTCACCGCGGCCATGGCCACAACGAACTGGTCGACCTCGGCGTCGGTCACGGCGGCCCCCGGAGAGCCGGCGGGCGACGGATCGGTGGCGGCCAGCTGCACCCGGGCCCGCACGACCGCATCGGTGGAGACAGCGGTCGAAATGGCGTTGAAGCGCTCGAGCGCCAGGCCCGAAGCCTCGATGGCCGCGGCCATCTGCGCCTGCTGTTCAGGCGTCGGTGCGCCGCCGGAGGCCTCGGCGATCGGCTGGACGGCCTCCATGGCGTTAGCGAAGCTGCGCAGTTCTGCGTCGCTGATGGCGTCAGCCTGGGCGAGCGTGGCGGGGACAGGGGCGAGGGTCCCCGCCATGGCGGGGACGGCGGTCGCAGCCGTCAGGGCGACGCAGGACAGGGCGGCGATAAGCGATGTACGCATGATAAATCCTTTCCGGCTCCGCAGGGTTGGCCAAGGGCCAGGCGCGCGAACACAGGGGCGCGCACCCCGCAAATGCGGAGAGACAAGGGGAGGTTGCGGGGTGGCCCACCCTAGGGCGGATGGGCCGTGCGAGCAAGTTTCAAGGCCGCAACGGCCGGCGCCCGAAGCCTAGTCTTCCTCGAGCGGCGGCAGGCCGGCTTCCTTGCGGGCGGCGGCGGCGGCCTTTTTTTCAGCCTTGGCGGCGGCTTTCTCAGCGGCCTTTTTGGCGTCGGCGCGGTCGCGCTCCTGGCGTTCGAAACTGTAGTTGGGCTTACGGGCCATCGGCGGCTCTTTCTCTTATGTGGCGCTGGCTCAGCGCGGAAAGCGCTGCGGGAGCGCCTTGTGTTCCCCAAGGTGGGGCAAGGAGGAGGCCGGGGCAACCATTGACGGTCAATCGACGGCGACGATCTCCACCATCTGGCCCGCGACGCGGGCCTCGTCGCCGACCGTCTTGCCCATCAGGGCGACGGCGAGGGGCGAGACGTGGCTGACCGAACCGGCGGCGGGATCGGCCTCGTCCTCGCCGGTGATACGCCAGGTCTGGGCCCGCCCGTCCTCGCGCTCGATGGTGACCGACCCGCCGAAGCGGACGCGGCCGTCGACCTCGGTCTCGACCAGCTGGGCCGTGGCCCGTCGGGCCGACCAGTAGCGAAGGTCGCGGGTGGCGCGGGCCATGGCGGTGCGGTCGGCCTCGATATCGCCCTTCGACTGGGCGGCGGAATAGGCGGCGCGGGCGGAGGCCAGGGCGGTCTCGATCGCGGCCAGGCCCGAGGGCGTGACCAGATTGGGATGCGGGGAGATGGGACGGTCGGGAAGATCGGCGGCCGTGGCCTCCAGGTCTTCCTCGCGGGTGAATGCAACGCTCATGGGGAATGAGCGTATGGCGGCTCGCGACGTTCCGGTCCATCAGGAGCCATGACCATTCGCAAGACCGTCCATGTCATCGGCGCCGGGCCCGCCGGCCTGATGGCGGCCGAGCGGCTGGCGCGGGCCGGCGTGGCCGTGGTGGTGCATGAGGCCATGCCCTCGGTCGGACGCAAATTCCTGATGGCGGGGCGGGGCGGGCTGAACCTGACCCACTCCGAGGCGCTGGAGGGCTTCACCGGCCGCTATGGCGCCGCCGCGGGGACGGTGGCGGGGTGGCTGGACACGTTTTCGCCGACCCATCTGATCGGCTGGGCCGAAGGCTTGGGGCAGGCGACCTTCACCGGGTCGTCGGGGCGGGTGTTTCCGCGCGCGATGAAGGCCTCGCCCCTGCTGCGGGCGTGGCTGGGACGGCTCGGCGAACTGGGCGTCGAGGTGCGGACGCGGTCGCGCTGGATCGGGCGGCGCGACGGGGGCTGGGTGTTCGGGACGCCGGACGGCGAGCGCGTGGAACGGCCCGATGCGGTGCTGCTGGCGCTGGGCGGGGCCAGTTGGCCCCGACTGGGGTCGGACGGCGCATGGCGCGAGCCGCTGGAGGCGGAAGGCGTCGCGGTGGAACCGTTCCGGCCGTCCAATGTCGGGTTCGACGTGGAATGGTCTGACGTGTTTGCAGACCGGTTCGCCGGCCAGCCGCTGAAGCCGATCGCCCTGACGCATGGCGAGCGGACCGTGCGCGGCGAGGCCATGGTGACCCGTTACGGCCTGGAGGGGGGAGCGATCTATGCCCTGTCGGCCGCGCTGCGCGAAGCGATCGAGCGGGACGGGACGGCGGCGCTGACGGTGGACCTGCGGCCCGACCTGTCGGTTGAGGCCCTCGCCGGCCGGCTGGCCAGGCCGCGCGGCAAGGACAGCGCCGCGAACTGGCTGCGCAAGGTCGCAGGCCTGTCGCCGGTCGCGGTCGGGCTGTTGCGGGAAATCCCCGGCGAACTGCCGGCCGGGGCCGACAAGCTGGCGAAACGGATCAAGGCGGTGCGGCTGACCCTCACCGGCGTGCAGGGTCTGGCGCGGGCCATCTCCTCGGCGGGCGGGGTGCGGCTGGACCAGCTCGATCAAGGATTGATGCTGACCGCCCTGCCCGGCGTCTTCGTCGCCGGCGAGATGCTGGACTGGGAGGCGCCGACCGGCGGCTATCTGCTGCAGGCGTCGATGGCCTCGGGGGCGGTCGCGGCGGAGGGGGTGGTCCGATGGCTGGCGGACTGACCCCCGACGGGTCGTGACGGGCGTCCGGCGAACCGGCTAGAACGGCGCATGGACTCACGGTTGCGCCCGAACCCCCTCGCCGCCTTCTGGCGCGACCTGACCGGGCAGAGTGAGCGCTGGCTCCGCACCCTGGTGCTGGGGGTGGTGATCGGACGGCTGTCGCTGGTGGCCGTCGCCGGCGCCATCCTGCTGGCGGTCAGCGTCACCGCCGACGGGGACGTCGACGGGACCATGAACCAGTACAGCGGCCTGATCGACGCGCTGACGCTGGAATGGGTGTTTGTCGCCCTGCTGTTCGCGCCACTGACCGAGTCCCTCGGCATTCGCCTGGTGGTCTGGCTGGCGGGCAGCCCCCGGGGTTGGAAATGGCCGGTGTGGGCGACCGCCCTGGCCTGCGCGGCCCTTGCCATTCCCATACATGGGCTCGGCCCCCTGTCGCTGGCTGTGGCTCCGTTCTTCGCCCTGATGGCGGCGATCCAGCATCACTGGATGGCGCGCGGGCGGGGCTGGGCCGGCTTCTGGCTGATCACCGCCATCCATGCCGCGGCCAACGGCCTGGCCGTGCTCGGGGTGGCGCTGCTGGGCCCGGGCTGAGGACAGGGCCGACTTTTTTGGCGCCGCCTGTTCCGCCGCGCGTTGCAGAAGCGCCCGCGCCTTCGCGGAGCGATGACAGGGGCCGCCCATGCGGATGATGGATTTCAGCTCCTGGCAGGGCATTCTGGTCAGCCTCGTCGCCCTGGCCCTGTTTGCCCTGATCGGGGTCGGCATCCGGCTGGTGATGATGATGACCTTCCAGCAGCGGCGCGAGCGGGCCAACCGCCAGATCAATGAGCGGCTTAAGACCCTGATGGCGGCCTACAAGGTGCTGGGCGGGTCGTTCACCGGCGATCTGTCGGTCGATCCGCGGCACATGCGCCAGTTGCGACGCGCGGCGGTCGCCGGGGACGCCGACGGCGTGACCCTGTCGGACCCCGGCATGCCGGAAGGCTCGGAGCGGGCCCGGCGCATCCGCGACGCGGTCGAGGCGGCCCTGTCGGACATCATCCTGCTGGGCACCGACGAACAGGTGCGGCTGGCGCAGCGGGCAGCGGTGGATCTGGTCGAGGGGCGGCCGGTGCATACGCATGAGCTGGTAGTGTCGCTGCGGGATTTCGTCCGGCACGCGCTGGACCTGGCGCCGGTTCCGGCGGATCTGGCGATGCCGGTGCAGGGGCCGACGCGGCCGTCGGGCTCGGGCGGCGGGTCGCGGGGCGGCGAGAGAGGCGGCCGGGGCGGCGGCGGCATGGGCGGCGGCGCGGGCGGCGGCGTAGGCATGGGAATGGGCGCCGGGATCGCAGGGGGCGAGGCGGGGTCGGAACGGTAATGAATGAACCCTCTCCCTTTGGGAGAGGGCTTGAGCGCCCGGGAGCGTAGCGATCGGTTGCGCGAAAGGGTGTGGGTCGCCTGTCGGCATTCGGCGCAAGCCGCTTCGCTGTCCGGAGCGGCGGCTTACGCCGACGGCGCCAGCCGACCCACATCCGGCGCTGCGCGCCACCTTCTCCCAAAGGGAGAAGGATCGATGGTCGACGGGCGCGGATCGGATGGCTAGACCCGGCTCATGACCAACCTCCCCGAAATCCACGGCGTCTGCCCGCCCCGTTTCGCCGCCGTGAAAGACGCCTTCGCCGCCAATTTCACCGACGCGCCCGAGGGGCTGAACGAACAGGCGGCGCGGTTCAGCGTCTGTATCGGCGGCGAGGTCGCAATCGATCTGCGGGCGGGCTGGGCCGATGCGGCGAAGACAACGCCCTATGGCGAGGACACACTGACGCCGGTGTTCTCGACCGGCAAGGCAGTGATGATGTTGCTGATCGCCACCTGCGTGGAGCGCGGCCTGCTGGATTACGAACGGGCTGTCGCGGAGTACTGGCCGGCGTTCGGACAGGCGGGCAAGGACCGCGTCACCGTCGGCCAGATGATGAGCCACCAGGCGGGCCTGCCGGGGTTCTCGGAGAGCGTGGACCCGTCGATCTGGTTCGATCGCGCCGCCGCGCTGGCGCGGCTGTGCGAACAGGCGCCGATGTGGCCGCCGGGGACGGCGTCCGGCTATCACCCGATCACCATCGGCCTGCTGGCCGGAGAGCTGTTCCGCATCGTCGACGGGCGCAGCATGGGGACGGCCCTGCGCGAGGATTTTCCCGGCCTCGACCTGTGGATCGGCCTGCCCGAGGCCGAGCACGGCCGGGTGGCGCAGATGAGGAAGCCGACGGCGGCGCCCGATCTGGGCGTCATCGACGCGGTCAAGCGCGCGGCCTTTCTCGACACCGGCTCGGCCCCCGGCGGGCGCGGCTCGGCGGAAT
>Ga0207951_100230_pt1 | contig 34110 bp, 34 predicted proteins | sample Subbio12Aug_8Bad_FD_184830 | JGI IMG/M metagenome (GOLD analysis project Ga0207951, IMG submission 184830) | Serpentinite rock and fluid subsurface biosphere microbial communities from McLaughlin Reserve, California, USA - CR12Aug_8Bad (SPAdes) | ecosystem: Environmental > Terrestrial > Deep... | reverse complement strand
CTAACCAAACATATTTGAAATTTTCCCCATTTAATCTCCTCCCCCTTCGATGGGGGAGGATGAAGGTGGGGGTGGACAAAACTAATTTGGTCCCCCTCCCCTCAATCCCCTCCCGCCAGGGGAGGGGAGATTTTTGGGGGGCCAAAATGTTAGAGATAAATTCTCAGACTTTAATGTGTAAGAATCTAACTATATGAAAATATCCCGCTAATAGCGGGACTGGAGTTTATCCCGATGAAAATCGGGGCAGGAATGACAGAAAATCTCCTTTTCAGACATTTTACGAGACCATCAAAGGTTGACCTAATCCTTAAACTTAACCTTTTTTAAAAGATGATTCTCCGGAAAAAAATTTTAATTTGGGTTATCTCTCTTTTTCTCTGCTTTCTCTTCGGAAGCCCTGGAAGGGTGTTGTGGGCCATGACGATCGAGGAAGAGAAGAAGTTGGGAAAGAAGATCCTTGTCGAAATGGAGAAGAGGGTCGATTGGGTGAGAGACCTGACCCTCCAGACGTTTATCAACAGGGTCGGCCATTCTTTGATCGCTCAGGCGGGCCCGACTCCTTTCGAGTTTAAATTCTATCTGATCAACGGAACCGATCCAAATGCCTACGCCATCCCAGGAGGTCACATCGTCCTGACCACCGGGCTTTTAGCATCAACAGAGAATGAGCAGGAGGTCGCAGGAGTCCTCAGCCACGAAATTGCGCATGTGATGGCGAGACATGTGGCCCAGCTGATCGAGAGGTCGAAAAGGCTTAACATTGCATCCATGGCAGCCATCATTGCGGGGGTTTTGCTGGGCGGAGGAGGAAAAGCCTCTGAGGCGGTGGCGATAACCGCAATGGCCGCAACCGAGGCTCTCGCCCTGAAGTATACGCGCGAGATGGAGGTTGAAGCCGATCAAAACGGCCTTCAATATGCGATCAAGGCGGGTTATGATCCGAACGGACTGATCACCTTTATGAGCAAGATTTACAAATTCAGCCTGACCTCCGGCCCCAGGGTCCCTACCTATCTCTCAACCCATCCGGCCGTCGAAGATCGAATCTCTCTGATGGAGAATCTCCTCCAGACCAGGCCAAGACCGGCAGCGCCTTTTAAAACTTCCGGAACTTATCGAAAGATTCAAGCGAAAGCCTTTGTGGAGGAGAGGGAGCCTCTTGTGGCGATCAACCACTTTCAATCCCTGATCGATTCCGGTCCGCAGAATGTGGACGCTTATTATGGCCTGGGGCTCGCTTACCGGAAGATGGGACGATTGGACAAGGCGATAGAGGCTTTTCAATACGGGCGCTCATTGGCTTTGGACGACAGGGATCTATTGCGGGAACTGGGGATCGCCTATTTTTTTTCTGGAACGCTGGATCAGGCGGTAAAATACCTCGAAGCGGGCCATTCACTCTTTAGAGACAGCGGCGATCGGGATGAGGATCTGTCGAGCCTTTATTATCTCGGAAGGTGCTATCAGGAGAAGAGGGATTTCACCCAGGCCCTGCCGCTCTTCCTGAAGGTGAAAAAGGATCATCCCGATTGGATCGATGTCCATCATAGTCTCGGCTCCGTTTATGGGAGAATGGGCCAGAAGGGGCCGTCTCACTTCTATTTTGGAAAATATTTTAAGTTGAGAGGGGAACATAAGAATGCCCTCCTTCACTATAGAACCTCCCTCGATTGGCTGGAGAGGGGAAGCCCGGAAAGGGAGGAGGCACAGAGAGAGATCAAGGAGCTGACGGGGGGGAAATAACTGTTCAAAGCAGGGAGTTAAACTCAAAACCCTAAACACTAAATCCTAAACAAAGATATTTGAAATTTTCTAAATAATTCCCTCCCCCTTCGACGGGGGAGGTTGCGGGTGGGGGTGGACAAAACAGAGACCGATTGGTCCCCCCTCCCCTTCATCCCCTCCCGCCGTGGGGAGGGGAGATTTATTGGAGACATCTCATAGAAAGTTAGAGATAAATTCTCAGACTTTCTGGTGTAAGTATCTAAATAAACACAAAACTCGAAATCCAAATGTTCAAAAAGGCTTATCTGGACTACTCTTTTTCCTAAGTCATTCAGTTTTTAAGTTTTGTATTTGGGCATTTGAGTTTATTTAGAGTTTAGAGTTTAATTTCTTTCAGCATTACAAGGGAAGGAGATAGGATGAAACCTGTTGAGGAATATTGCAAAAGCGCTCTCGAGAAAGGAGTGGATGGAGCAAAGGCGATCGATTCCAGCTCCATTGCCACAGCCGAATGGGTCAGGCTGAAATGTCAGTTCGGATGCCCGGGATTTGGAAGAAGCCACTGCTGTCCTCCCCACACCCCCACGCCAGAGGTCACCCGGAAGGCGATCGATTCCTATCAAAAGGCGGTCCTGCTCCACCGGCGCATCACCGATGGAACCAGGAGGCGGGAGGAGACGAAGCAATTTAATGAGATTCTTGTTCGACTCGAGGTTGAAATTTTTCTCGATGGCTATTATAAAGCCCTGAGCATGACCTCCGGGCCCTGCCGCCTCTGTAAGGAGTGTGATTTAAACAGCCTTTGCAAACACGGGATGGAGGCGAGGCCCTCCATGGAGGCCTGCGGGGTGGATGTCTATAAGACGGCAAGGGATAATGGTTTTCCCATCCGGGTGGTGCGAACTTCCGAAGATGAACAGAATATCTTCGGATTGATTTTAGTGGATTGAAGGGGATGGAAGAGATGGCCTTATGAAAGATGAGAAGAAAAGGGGAAAAAGAGAAGAGATCGTCAGGCTCAACCATGAGCTTTCGATCCTCAATGCCATCAGCCAGACCGTCAACGAGTCGATTGATCTCGACGAGATCCTGAACAAGAGTCTGGATAAGATCGTTAAGATGACGGAGATCCAGTCGGTAGGCATCCACCTTTTAGAGGAGAAGACCGGTGAATTGGTCTATGCGGCTCACAAGGGATTTTCAATGGCCTTTTCAAAGGGGATGAAGCGATTGAAGTTGGGTGAAGGAGCGACAGGAAAGGTTGCCCTTTCGGGGGAGCCCCTCTTCATTGAGGACTATCCCGGCTATGCGGAAGCCATCCCTTTTGCCATCGAAGAGGGCTTGAAATCTGTGGCGGTCATACCTCTTAAATCGAGGGAGAAGATCTACGGGACCCTCAATATTGCCCGAAAGGAATTTTATCCATTCACACCCTCTACCAGGAACCTCTTCAATTCCATCGGACAGATCATCAGCAGCGGTCTTGAGAGGGCCTACCTCTATACGGAGAATGTCAAACGCCTCGAAGAGCAGAAGACCCTGTATGCCATCAGCAAGGAAATCGCCTCCCGCCTCGAACTAAATGTGATTCTTGAAAAAATAGTGAAGAGCGCCGTCGAACTCTTAAAGGTCGAGGCCGGATCAGTTGCTCTCTGGGACAACCGGAAACAGACCTATGAGAACGTCATTGTTCATGGGTTGCCCGAATCCTTTATCGGAAGAGAATTTTCACCCTCGTCCGTTGGTATGGTGGGAGAAGTATTAAGAAAGAAGAGTCCTGTCCTTTTTAAGGATTATGAACACGATCCCAATCGAATGAAAGAATTGGATTCCATCCATTTCAAAGAGGTCGTGGGCGTTCCCTTGATCGTCAGAGATATGGTCATTGGAGTCATGGTGATTGGCGCCTCCGATCCCAAAAAGCATTTTCAGCAAGGTGAGATAGACATCCTTTTTGGTTTTGCCCAGCAGGCGGCCATCGCCATTGGAAACGCTCAACTCTATGAGGACTCTCTGGCCAAGATCAGGCAATTGACGATCCTCCATGAGGTCGGAAGGAAACTCTCTTCCACCCTCGATCTTGATGAGTTGCTCAAGAATGCTCTGGAACTTCTCAAAACACAATGGGGTTATGCGCTATGTGTTATTCTGTTCCTGGATCGGGAGAAGAATGAACTCTATATCCGGCAGGTGATCGGCCGGGACATCGAAGAAGTAAGGCATTTAAGGTTTAGGGCCGGTATGGACGGCATTGTAGGTTGGGTGGCCAAGAGCGGTGAGTTTCTTTATGCCCCCGATGTTTCAAAAGACCCAAGATATATTAAAGACTTTCCAGATGTAAAATCGGAAGCGGCCTTTCCACTTAAAATCAGGGACCAAGTCATTGGAGTGCTGAATGTGGAAAGCAAGGATCTCATGGGGTTTGACAAAGAGGATCTGCAGGCTCTCTCCTCCTATGCCGGCCAGGTGAGCATCTTCATTGAGAATGCCCAGCTCTTCTCTGATTTGAACCAGACCCTGAATGAATTAAAACAGGCTCAGGATCAGATCATCCAGGCCGAGAAGTTGAGAGCCATGGGGGAGATGGCAAGCGGAGTGGCTCACGATTTCAATAATGTCCTGGCCGCCATCCTTGGAAATATTCAACTCCTTCTCCATTCCTTTGAGCATTATGGGCCCGAGGAGATTCGGGAGCGGTTAAAAACGATTGAAAAGGCTTCAAAGGATGGGGCGGAGACGGTCCGCCGCATTCAGGATTTTACAGGGAGAAGAAGAGACAGGGAGTTTATCCCTCTTTCCCTCAATGATCTCGTCCATGAAGTGTCGGCCATTACAGAGCCGAGGTGGAAGGACCAGGCCCAAAAGAAGGGAATCCACATTGAGCTGATCAAAAGGCCTGGAGAAGTCCCGCCCGTCCTGGGAAATCCATCGGAGTTAAGAGAGGTCTTGACCAACATGGTCTTCAACGCGGTCGATGCCATGCCGAAAGGAGGGAATATCACCCTTTCAACCCAACCCCATTCGGAAGGCTGGGTGGAGATGAGGATCGCCGATACGGGCATCGGTATGTCAGAGGAGGTGAAGAAAAGAATTTTCGACCCCTTCTTCACCACGAAAGGGGTGACCAGCTCCGGACTGGGGATGAGCGTCTCTTACGGAATCATCAAGCGCCATGGAGGCGAGATCCTTATCGAGAGCGAACCCGGCAAGGGAACCGTCTTCGTTCTCCATCTGCCCATAGGTTACGGGGAAGAGGTCAAGGAGGCGGAAAAGAGGCTGGAGATGCCTCTGGGGATGATGCGATCGGCAAAAATCCTGGTGATCGACGACGAGGAGGCTGTCCGGGACATCCTTTCCCGGATGCTGAGAACCAAAGGCCATGAGGTGGAGACGGCTTCGGATGGGGACGAGGGAATAGAGCGGTTTAAGAAGCAACCCTTTGATCTGGTCTTCACCGATCTCGGGATGCCAAAGCTTTCAGGCTGGGAGGTGGGAAAGACGCTGAAGGAATTGAATCCGAAAATCCCCGTTGTCATGATTACCGGGTGGGGGATGGAACTCAATAGAGAGAAGATGAGCCAAAACGGAATTGATCTCATAATTTCCAAGCCATTCAACTTCGACCAGGTGACGCAGCTCATTTTTGAGGCCATGGAGTTGAAGGAAAAGATGTAACTCCGTAATTACCAAATTCCAAGCACCTGCCTTCGCCGACCTGCTCGCCGAACAAGTTCTTTGGCAGGCGAGAGCGCCTGCCCTCCTCAAGGCTTCTGGAGGCGGGGCTTCGCGCAGGCAGGCCAATAACCAAATAATAACCAATTATCAATGACCAAAATTCGTAACCAAAAATATTTGAAATTTCCCCAATATTAACCCTCCCCCTTTGGAGACTGTGTCGTAATTGGGTGAGGGGTAAGATTTTTTAGCATAACCAATGAAAAAGTTGCAATGCCTCAGAAGGTGTGAAAAAATTGGCGGCCTGTGCCTCGGCCCACATGGTTGGACGTCTTGCCAAAGCTTTAGGGCGCGAGGCATTAGATGTTATGGGTAACCTTCGTTTTCGGTAAATCAGAGCGATTACCCAGATTTAGACAACATAGTTTAATATTAGATGTTCCGCCCTAAAGCTTCTCCAATCCCCCCAACCATGCGGGCCTGATTGATGCCGATCTGGGAAATGTGATTTTTTCACACCTTCTCACTGAGTCGTGGGTGAGTTCCGATGATCCGGCAGGAATTCCCCCTAAAATCTTATCAAGCGGATGATCTATATTCTTAGGGGGAAGGGTAACGTTGGCCCTTTATAGGATAGTCCTTGTCATGAGGGATCATTCTTTTAGTTCATGGACGAGCTGAGGTTTCCGCTATAAGATTTTCTCCGGAATCCCCACCGGATCTCGGGAAAAATCCACGGGAGAGTGAGGCATTATAAAATATGCTTATTGAGTTAACTCCGAAAACAAACTGTAACTATTTAATTTTATTGATGTATTAGATATTTGAACGAGTTTTACAGTTTTGTTCCTAAGGCCTTAACAGAACATGTTTCAGCCATATTTATTCGGAGTTAACTCAATAAGCATATTATAAAAAGTTCATTTTTTTTCATTTTTTTTCTGTTAGCTAAAAATCAAAAGTGCACTGTTTAAAATTCAAAAGTGCACTCTCAAAACTGCATACTTTTCAGTTCCGTGCTTTTGATTTTTTGAGTTCCAACCAATTTGCTTTTATGCCAGAACCGTATCTCCGTAAGTCCTGTCTCCTCCTCCGGAACCATCCTTAACTCCACCTTCTCATGAGGATTGACTCCCGGCACCTTTAGCTCTATTCCCTCAAAAGATATTTTCCTATAGGCATTGGTTGTCCTTTCCTCTTTTATACAAAAGATGTCCTTTGTAGATTCATAGGGATACAGAATCTCAAAGGGCCGAAACAGGGCTTTCTTCTCTTTTCTTGCCCTTTCAAAGCGAATTATCGGTATCTCTCTTGTAGTGCTATGCACCTGCTGCTCATTGTAGCGTTTCACTTCGTAAGCCAACACCTCTCTTGCTTCTTCTATCTTCCGAATATTCTCCCTGGCGCAGGTTCTTACAATCCTGTCCTGCAACCATCTATACGGTCTCTCTATCTTCCCTTTCGCCTGCGGAGAAAGGGCATAGATTGGCTTAACCTTACATTCGCTCATTATCCGTTTCCATTGAGTATCCACCTCATCAGTCTTGAGATAATGCTTCCTCCAAACACTGTCTCTCCTCTCAACGAACCGAAAGATAGAATGACTGTCTGTATAATACTGGAAAGGGAATCCATGCCGTAACCACACGCTTTCAAGGGCTTTTATATGCGCCCATCTTGTTTCTTTCTCCTCAAGCTCTGCATAGAGCAGATTCCGGCTGTAATCATCAAGGCTGGTTATCAGATACCATGTCTCGTCAATGTATGGAGACCAGAGATGATGAGAGGAATCGTGCTGAATCAGCTCTCCTGCATGGTTGGTTATTACCTCACGATCATGGTGCCTATTCCGCTGATTCCGGCCACTCATTCCGAAGGATTCCGGCCGGCTGTTCCGATTGAAGGCGGCCACCTATTCCGATCCATTCCGGCCACCCTGTCGGAGCGAAGCGACGCTGGTATTTGATATTTTACTTATCCGTCAGTTTTCGTCAAGTTTTTGTTTCTTTCGCATCGGTCCTCCTTTCAGTTGAATTCGGTGAGATCAGTGAGCATTGCGTCCTTATTCTATTCCGATGATGGTGAATATCCAATCCGATTCTGGGCACGTGTTCCGACGGAAGCTGAATACTTGTTCCGAAGGATTTCGGGCGGTCCCGTCGGAGCGAAGCGACGCTGGTATTTCTGTTTTGACCCTGCACAGGGATGCTCTGAGGAGTTATCCATAAGGGGGTAGAGAGCAGAGAGATTTTAGCCCATCCCCCCTTGGGTGGAGCGGGGCGGCCCGAAGGGCAAAATCTCGGAGATCTCGTAGTCCTGCCTTGGCGGGATGGATAACTCCCCATGGGTTGAATCTTTCTTGTCTTTGGTCCGAAGTGTTTTGCATTGACTGTGCGCTTTGTTTTTCACATAAGGATCAGCTTCCGTCAAGTTTTTGTTTCTTTCGCATGGATCCTCCCTTAAGTTGAATTCGGTGAGCGTTGTGAATCAGTCGGTCCAGGATGGCATCGGCAATCGTGGGATCCCCGATATGATCATGCCAGTTTTCGATAGGGAGTTGACTGGTGATCAGGGTGGAACCCGATCCATTACGGTCTTCGATGACTTCGAGCAGGTCTCTTCGTTCCGTATCCGTGAGAGGCGCTAACCCCAGGTCGTCAATGGCAAGCAGATGCGTTTTGGAGAGCCTCTTCATCAAAGTGCCGTAGCTGCCATCCGCTCTGGCCAGAGCGATCTGATAGAAGAACTGAGGGGAGCGGATGTAGAGGGTTCGAAAGCCTTCACGGCAGGCTTTCTGAGCGAAGGCACAGCCGAGGAAGGTTTTGCCAACCCCAGTGGGGCCAGAGATGAGAAGGTTCTGGTGGTTGCGGATCCAGTTACAGGAAGCGAGGCTCAAGATCACCGATTTTTCCATTCCTCGGGGAGTTCTGTAGTCGATGTCCTCGATACAAGCCTGGAGTTTCAGTTTTGCATCTTTGAGGAGGCGGTTGAGACGTTTGTTTTGCTTCCAGCTCCACTGGCGCTCGACCAGCATCCCAAAACGTTCTTCGAAGGAGAGGTCTCGGAAGGAAGGTTGCTCAAGCTGTTCTTTAAAACCCTCGGCTATCCCGATGAGCTTCATGGCGTAGAGTTTATCAAAGGTCTGTTCATTAAGCATGCGTTCTCCTTTCGCAGTCGTCTTATTTTTTTTGCGTTAGCGAGAGAAATGGGGGCACTGTCCCTTGTTTCAGATTTTCGTGAATGAAGGCCGAATCAAGAATTCTTTTCATACGCGTTCGATCCTAAAAGCACCGATCAGTCGACTCTTGGAATCGTTGCTGCGGCACGGGGGCCCTCCTAGGGGTTGTTCTTGGATTGAATGACGGGCCATCTCTTTATAAGGCCTTTCACAGAAATCAGGCTGTAGCGGTTTTCTGACTTCTAAAATGACCTCCCCATTTGCCCTACAATCCATTTTCTTCGCCTTGTCCATACCCCCGTATCCCCCCCTTTCACTTGTAATATTCTCTTCCTCGCAGATTTTCATGCTCAAGCAGGGGGAGGCGGGTTTGAGGGGAAGCGCTCACAAGAGGCTGTTGGTCCAATCCATTCTTGAGGATGGATTCCACGTTCTTGTAGGAATAGGCCTTGAAGGCCAGGGCTCGGGCACAGGCCATTTCCAAGCGCTCCGGGGAATAGCGTTTCCCCAACCGCAACACCCCGAGGCAAGAGCGATAACCCTGCTCGGGATGGGGACGATTCTCCAGGATACAGGCGAGCAGTTTCTGAGTTTGAGGGCCGATCTGTCCTGCCCATCGGATCAGGCGGGAGGGAGTCCATTCGAGATGTTCTTGATGGGCTTTGGGCATGTGTTCGTGTAAAGTGGTATGTTTCCCTTTGAGGTAACTGCGGCGATGAAGGGCGACTCTTCGGCCCTTGAAGAGCACCTCCACCGTGGTATCGGTCAGGCGGACATCGAGCCTTGCATGAATCAGTTGATAAGGAACACTGTAGTAATGGTGATCCACTTCGATATGGTAATCGATATTGACCTTTGCCCTGCTCCATTCGGCGTACGTGAAGCGATGGAGGGGAAGGGGTTTGAGGGCTGGCTTATCAAGCGTCTCAAAGAGGTTCTTGCGGGTGCCGTCGAGTTTTTCAAAGGGGCGGTTATTTAAGATCTCCAATTGCACCGCAATCGCCTCATTAAGGTCTGGGAGACTGAAGAAGGTGTGATGCCTCAGAGGGGCAAGGACCCAGCGTTCTACCTGCAAGACACCCGACTCGACTTTCGCTTTGTCCCTGGCTTTTTTGACCCGGGCAGGGATAACGACGGCTCCATAATGTTCGGCGAGCTCTCGATACGTGGCGTTGAGATCGGGTTCATAGCGGCAGGACCGCGTGACCGCGTCCCTGAGATTGTCGGGAGTGAGGATCTCCGTGACTCCTTGGAAGAATTCGAAAGCATGAACATGGGACTGAATCCAGGAGGGGAGGTCCTGGGAGAGAGTGGCCTCGGCAAAGGTGTAGTTGCTGGCCCCCAGAGTTGCCACAAAGATCTGGGCCTCGTGGATCTCTCCGGTTTCGGACTCCGTGACCTCCATGGTTTGTCCGGCATAATCGACGAAGAGCTTTTCTCCGGCCCGATATTCCTGGCGGAGGCAGGGATCCAGTTTTCCGGCCCATTGATGGTAAATTCGGCAAAACTGACTGTATTGGTAGCCATCGGGGTTCTTCTGTTTATACTCATGCCAGAGAAGCTGAAGCGTAACGCCCTTCCTCTTTAACTCCTGGTGAAGATACTCCGGGGAAGGGATCTGACGCTTTTCTTGAGCAACAGCATTAATGGAAGGGAAGAGCTGATGTTCCAGGGAGGCTTCATCGAGTTCCGAAGGCAGCGGCCAACTAAATCCCGCCCGTTCGGCCCGGTCAAGGTAATCTCGGATCGTACTGCGGCTAATATCAAGACCCTTGGCAATCTGTCGGGTTGATAGACCCTTTTCACAATGTAACCGTAATACCTCTTTGATCTTGCGCATGGATAATCTCCTGGTTGCCATAAATTCCTCCTGAAAGGTTTTTTCAGGAGGATAATGGCTTTAAGGTTCGATTATCCAGCGCCGCTTCATTACCCCTTCAAGGGTGGCCGGATTGGATCGGAATGGCCGGCCGGAATGGATCGGAATAGGTGGCCGGAATGAATCGGAATAGGTGGCCGGAATGCGTCGGAATATGCACATGGATCTTTTTCTCCGGTCTTGGGATATAAAACCCCTTTTTTTCGCCCTATCTATGATGGTTGGCAAAGAGACCTCCTGTTGATATTTCTTCTCTATTTGATCCTTGATAAAGCTGTAATTGTAAAAGCGAACGGTCATCGCAGGATTATCAATCAATGCCTTTTCTATCTTCAATTCATTCTGAATGTTCTTCTCTATGGCATCGCTAATCTTCCTGTGTTCATTGCTCCGCTTGTATTCAATGCTGAAATCCTTCCCCTGTTCTTTATATCTTCTAACCCATTTTAAAAATCCCCTCCGTTTCAATCCAAGTAAGTTCATCCCTTGCTCTCCACTCAGTTCTTTTTTAAGATACCTGTCCAAAATCGTTCTTACCTGCTCGTCCGTAAGTCGTTTGTGAATATGATCTGTCATTTTTCCCTCCATGTTTCATTTGAATTTATGGGTTCAGATTAACATAGAGGAGTGCACTTTTGATTTTTAACTGACAACTATATCTTTTTCTTTGACAAAAATGCACTTCAGTATTATAATGCATTAGATATCCTTGGGAGGAAAAGATCATGAGAACGACAATTGAATTGTCTACTGACCACCGGAGTTCCTTACACTCCCTCGCGGCCCGGAGAGGGCTCCGGGGTTACTCGAAGTTGATCCAGGAAGCAGTCGATCTGTATATTCAAGATATGACGGCCAAGGAGGGTAATACTAAGCTTTTATTAAAGATGCGGGGAACATGGAATAAACATGATGCCAATACTTTTTCAAAAAAACTTAGGGGGATCAGAAGAAATTGGAAAATCGCCTGATCGTCGTCGATACAGATGTCATCATCGACTTCTTCCGGGACATCTCTCCAGCAGCCAATGTATTCGCCGAGCTGATTTCTTTGGAAAAAGCTGCAATGACGGCTATATCCGTTTTTGAATTATATGCGGGAATCGAGGGGGCAAAACGCTTAAGACAAATCGAAACTCTAGTTCAAGAATTAATCATCCTACCCTTGAATACCCTTGAAGCGGCCATAGCTGGGAGAATATACACGCAACTGAAATCGAGAGGCAAACTGGTTGGCACCCACGATATTCTAATTGCCGCTATCTGCCTCGCCAACGACCTGCCTCTTTACACCAAAAACATTGCTCATTTTTCTGAAATCAAAGATATCCGACTTCTATCCCCCAATGAAATTTTATCCTCTGAAACAAATTAGCCCCTTTCATTAGAACTTTTTTCCTGGTCTTAAGACGAAGGTAGTTTCACCCATTGAGTTAATAGAGGAGGTTGAGTCATGGCAATAGAAGCCCGGCCATTAATGGAAATAACAAAAGAGGCCCTTAAAGTATTGAACAAAGAGATGGGCATAGTCGATACGGTGCGATTTATAAATCAATTTACCACGGGCTATGGTGACTATACCCAGGACCGAGAGCAACTATTTAAGGACTTGACATTAGATGATATCATTTCCGCGGTAAAGAAAAAACAAACACCACCCCGCAATTAACTTAGCTGGTGCGCAAAAATTAATTGGCATTTTGGTTTGAAACTTTTGGGACCAGCGAATAGTTCCATAGTGGCAATTCATCATGCTGGACAAGGTTAATCTGTTTCATTTGATGATCGGAGACCTTGATACCCTTTTGATATTCTTTATCATTTAGAACGGCATCCACTTTCAAGCCCTTTTTGTTTGAGGTGGATCGGATGCACTCTATGGCAATCTCAAAAGACCTCAGAGGGCGGCCTTGCCAGTTGTCTGTGATTGGACCGAAGAGGCGGTGCTCGACGGGATTCCATTTCGAAGCTCCTGTTGGGTAATGGCAAACTCGAACGGAAATTCCGTACTTTTTGCAGAGCTTCTGATAAAGTTCATATTTCCACAATCTTGTCCTGGCTCCGTTGCTTCCTCCGCCGTCGCACAGAATGAGCAATTCTTGAAGATTGTTATATCTTTTTTGTGCAAAGTCATTTAGCCATTGTTCAATGCAGTCCACCGCAAATTCTGCAGTATCATAAGACCTCCCAACAAAAACGGTACCAAGGTTGTAGGCAGGCTCAAAGATTCCATAGGGTGCTGCAATTCCGATTGCGTGAGAACGGAAATCATGATCATAGACCTTGTCACCCTCCTTTCGCCAAGCCTTGCCCGGGTTCTTAAAATTGCCGATCAACTCCTTTTTCTTACTGTCAACGCTGATAATCGGCTGACCCGCATCTTCAAATCGCTTTTTTGTCTCGGTAACGATCTCAAACTGCCTGTTTCGATCCGGATGATAGGTTTCGGCGATACACTTTCGATTGGCTTTCAAAGAGAATTTGTTATCTTTCAGTATCTTTCCCACGCTACTCGGACATGCAAAAATACGATATTCTTTCAGCTCCTCACTTAACATGTAAGTGCTTCGCCTCGACCACCGGATCGAACTTACCGGACAACCGGCGATGTCATCTGCTATGAGCTCTTCGAGTACTTCTACGATTTCGTTTTTTTTAACACTGGCCTCCCGGCGCCTTTCCGACGGATACGATCAAAATCGATTTCCTTTGACAAAAGTTCTCGGCGTCCACGCGATATGGTCTTGACATTGACCCTTGCAACTGATGCCATACGAACATCGCCGCCATGGCCAAGCCTTATCGACTCAAGACCAAGATAAAGACGCCTCTGCTTTTCATTGAGCACGGAAAGGAAAGTCTTTAAATGCTCGGTGATCTCTTGTCCGTCCGAATCCGTTATGGCAACCGATTCCGGAGCCCCCTGAGTCAGAATTTTCTTTCTTGCAAGAAACTGGCTCTCCGCCAGCCCTGGAGCCAGATAAAGGTACTGATCACCAATCTGTTCTCGCAGCAATCGGCCCAGCCTAAAAAGTTTTCCCACGGCGTTATGAACAAATACGTGCAGTGATTCTTCAAGTTCTGAGGCAAAATAGCCTGCTTCAGATCTCTTTACCAGAACAGGAATCGTCTCCATGAGGTTCCCGTGTTTTGAAAAATGGACACCTCCGTACCTCCAAAGACCGTTTCTGTCGAACTCAGGGATTGAACCAAGGGTATAATATTTCCCAGAATGCGAGTAGCTGCTGTAATATCCAAGTGCTTTGATCTGCCGAAAACCGGTCATTCTCGATGTGGTACCGATGATTTCTTTTACTATTCCAAGACCGAGCACCTTCTCGGTCTGGAAAATTTCGATCAGTTTTTGTTCCCTGGTTTCTGTCTTCATTGCATCCCCCATGATACAATTATGATCGAGAAATTCCTACTATTCATAATTGTATCATGGAGACTTGCCATATTCAAGCTTTTTTATTCATATATTTCGGTATTATTAGCTTTCATATATGTTCCATTTATGAATGAATTAATCCAAGTTATTTATGCGCACGAACTTAGCAGTCAGCACCGGAGGTAACCATGCCAGCGATTGCATCTCTTGAAGATTTAAGAACTGCCCAGAAAGAACTTCTGGAAGCGAAAGACTTGAACGAGTTGAAGGTGGTATTTAAGAAATGGCGCAGGATAGGTTGGAAGAATGTCTGTAAATTATGGCTGGAGGGAAGGACTCCGGAGCGGTTAAAAGGTGAGGGGGAGCGAATAGTGTAGACACGACACCAAGGCCCAGGAAAATAAGCGACATGATAACTCAGACTCCAGATCGCAAGATCTTAATCATTGATGCAAAAGCATCAAGTCACGCATACGATGTAGGAGGGCCAGAACTCCGTCCTCTATTAGAGTATGTGAAGAATCAAAAGATCCGTCAACGTGGCCGTCTCGAACTTAGCGCAGCCGTCCTTGTAGCTAACCAGTTCAAACAAGAGAATGAGCGTCTAAATGAACTCAATGGAGAATTCCTCTCAGAGGCAGGCATCCCACTCGCTTTTCTTGAAGTCGATACCATGTTGAGAATTATCGGGCAAATGAAGCAGTATCCTATTGCGAGAAACACTCTGCGGTGGGCTCGGATTTTCTGCGCAGGCGGGCTGGTCAAACCTCGGCTTTTCGAACAAGAATTAAAGGCAGCAATCGAAGAAACCTTTCCTCGCTGATGGGGGAGAAAGCATATGGGTACCTCAACAAACCAATCATCACCTAAAACTCCTAATTGGCGCATTGCCAATGCTGTACTGGGGAATCCAAGTGCCAGCCCAGAGAGGCAACACCAGGAGCTTTGGCGGGCCGCAATCGGCGATCAAGGAGATGCTTTGGCCGAGGCGCTTGGCAATCCTCTGCTGGGTAATGCGTGTGCTTTATCGACTCGCTCCAAATCCCCTTCTGAAGCAATTCGACAATTCGAGCAATCTCTTATCGACTCCCACAATGCTAGCCTCATACTAGACCTCGGTAAACGCGCGCTTGTTCGTACGGTCGCTGCGGAAAAAGGAGCCGCTGCTTTTGCTTCCGAATTGTTTGCCGAGACTGTATCCTACTACGCTTCTCGTGATCTGCCGAGCTTTGTCGGCGCAAAAGGCCGGATTTCAACGACAAGCGATGCGATTGAACTGAAGAACCAAATACGGGATCATGCACGTAAGATAGCTAAAATGTTTCCTGTAAAGAGTGATCCAAAGGGCTGGAAGGTTTACGTCTCAAAGGTGCTCGACGCGCTACAGAAAGGTGAAAAGAAATGAGACGCTTTTTCGTCCAGCGGGATAAGTCCGCTCCTCCTTCTAATGTTTCCGCGCTTCGAGTTGGGGAGACGCTATTCACCGGCGAAGATGATTTTGCCTCTGGATTTAGTGCCCCTCCAGTTTGGAGGTTGACCTCCTATTGCTTGCTTCTGCCGTATTCGCTGCCGACCGAGCTCAAGCAAGAGGAGAAAGAGAAAAAGTTTGTCGGAATTTTGAACTCTCTATTCCAATTGTGAATCACGCGCGTCTTTATCCCTTAATCTTTCATATCGAGACGATATTATATCATCTGTCCAACGATGCCTGGAAGTTGGAATTCAGGCAAGCCTCCGGAACCCCGGAGGGCCATTTCCAGACCCCCAAAGAGAAAGGGAGAACTTTGCTCTTTTCTGGTGGTCTAGATTCTCTTGCTGCAGCTATCGAGTTTGGCAAATCACCTGGATCGATCCAATTGGTCAGTCACAAGACAAGAAACCGAATCAATGATGCAAGCCAAAAAGGATTGTATAGAATCCTGAAGAACAAGGGTTACAAGCTCAAACATTATCCCATGCTTCATTTCCTCACGGAGCGGCGGGGGCTCTGATCTGCAACATGATGAGGAAAATACTCAGCGAACACGTTCATTTGTTTTTTTAATATTGGGAGCTCTTATGGCCCGCCGATCTGGCCATAGGGAGATAATCTATCTGGCAGAGAATGGACAAATGGCAATACATCTCCCGTTAACCCATGGAAGGATAGGGGCATTTTCGACTCACACAGCACACCCTGGGGTACTAATGAATATGCAAGAATTCCTCAGCCAAGCACTGAATGTGGAATTTAGAATTATTAATCCTTATGTTCACCGAACAAAAGCGGAAGTTGTTGAGGTCGTTTACGATAGCGCTCCAGAGGCAATACCGATAGCCAATAGCTGCTGGAGAAACACTCGATTGCCTCCTGAATTTACGCATTGTGGGGAATGTATTCCTTGCTTCATCAGACGGATTGCAATCGAACACAATGTGACACCAGATCCAACAAGGTACTATCGTGATCCATGGGTAGAGAATATAGTATCTCTGACCCCCGAAGACGAAGCCCGCCGCAATCTTGTAGATCTAACCGAACTCGTTAAGAGATTTGAGCGGGATGACGAGGAAACCATTCTGAGTGAATGGCCCGAGCTCTATTATGGGGGAATTAATGCACCCGAGGTAATATCTATGTATCGCCGCTTTTCTATAGAGGCTCGGTCGGTACTTGGAAAGTACCCGGGAGTTGCACCCTTGCTTGCATGAGAATTAGCCACGCTGAACTTGAAAACTGCATTTCAAATCCCCGTCGGTGAATAACTCAAAAAATTGGGCCTTCTGTCGGTGGTCCGCGCACTGGTTATGCCGGAGCGACAAAATTGGCAATTTATAGATTCCATGCGACCTCCAGGAGATTAGATGCCCAGCGGCATCTTGATCAACTTCTATTGCGGCTGAACCTTAGAAATGCGGTCCAGTCAGACAGAGCAAGGGATAATCTAAACTCCTATATCGATTGGGTTATGAGGGAGTCCCCAGTAGTCTCAAATTGGAAATTACGGCTGGAGTTTGATTTGAGCGCTGGTTGGATATTGGGAGGCGAAGTCAGCCGAGTCGATATTGACCTCCCCTCCGAAGGGTACCATGGAATTCTGATTGGCAATCGACCGAATAATTGGCGCCGTCAAGTGAGAATGCCCTTGATTCAACGTGTTTTGGCTGCCAGACTCCAACGTCCGGAGGCGGAGATTCTCGTTGGTTTTCAGGATATCGATGGATCTGATTTAGAATTGGTGTCATTTCCAAGAGCTATTACGGACCAAGCTGAACGCTCAGCCAGAGAACTGGCACGGGAACTATCCGATGAATTGCGGCGGCAAAGAGGGTTTTGATGTAGAAGGGGAGGATCAGGGTCAAAGCTAAATTGTACACTTTACTTTATCATACATGATGTGGAGTCATCCAAAAAGATTTGGTATCATCCATAAAAAAGCTGGCCCAGTCGATTAAAAGTGAAGATGACAAGATGGGGAGATATGGGGACAGGTTAGATTAACGGCCTAAAGTGCCTTTTTGGCGGAGGGGTTTTAATAAGAAGTCGAGGGCATCAAGGATATCGGTTACAACCATATCCGCTCTTTTGAGTGTTTCTCCGGAGGCTCCTTCTTTACCGATAACACAGATACTGAACCCTGCTTCCTCTAACATTGGAGCATCGTCCATTCCATTTCCGATGGCAACCGTCCTCTCCGGGCTCAATTGCCTTAATAAGCCCAATTTCTCTCCGGAGGCTTCTCGTTCCGTTAAAAAGAGCACCTCAGCCTTCACATTCTTTAAGCGCTCTTCCACCTTGTCTTTTTCTTCCTTTGCCAGGATATAAATCTTAATTTTCTTGGAGAGGAGGTTGATTTTGTCTTTTGCCTTTGGGTGGACTCTCCCGTCTGAGGCGAGGGTTCCTTCGTAATCGATCAGAAGATATTCGATATCTATGGGTGGTTGTCCTGGCCTTTGAATGGAGATCATCGTTCTTTAACCTATCAGTTAGAAAATAAGGAGTACGTTCAACGGCAAGGGTAACGAGGCCCGTATCGTTAATAAAAGGCTACGTTTGTCGTCTCTTATTTCCTTGCACGTAACCTTAACCGGTAGCCGAAACGGGCTTCGTAACCTTTACCCAACTCCCCGGGGGATTATAAAGAGAGCGCTGTTTCATCGCTTCATAAAGTATCATTCCCCCAGAAACTGAGGCGTTAAATGAGGGGATGGGTCCGCTCATCGGGATGGAGAAGAGGCGATCGCACTTCTTCTTTACCAGAGGCCTGATCCCTTTTCCCTCCGCACCGATGACGATGGCCAGATCGATATTGAGATCGAGATCGTAGATCAGATCCTTTCCCTCCCCTGAAGAGCCGTAGACCCAGATTCCCTCTTTTTTCAGGCGGTCGATTGTCATCGCAATATTGACGACCCGGACAACAGGCATATGGGCAGCGGCTCCGGCAGAGGCTTTGATCACAGCAGGAGTGATTCCAACCGCTCGGTCTTTCGGGATGATCGTTCCCTGGACTTCGCATCCCAGGGCGGTGCGGATGAGAGACCCAAAGTTTTGCGGGTCCTGGATCCCGTCAAGGATGAGAAAGAGGGCCTTTATTCCTTCTTTCTTTGGTCGGGCAAGAATCTTTTCGAGGTCCGCATAGGGAGTTCCCTCGACGATACCGATGATGTGCTGATGGAGGCCTCCCTTCACCATCTTATCAAGAGTTTCTCTATCCGTAAAGGCAAGGGGGACATTCCTTTTTTGAGCGAGATCGAGAATCATCTGGAGGGAAGGGGAGGGGGTCCGGTAATACAGGCGGGGACGTAGTTTAGTTATTTAAGAAACCTTACCTCTGGAGAGGATGGTGTCATCCAGAAGAAGTCAGGTGTCGTCCCTAAAAAGTTGGCGTCCTAAAGTATTTTAAGATGGGTTCTTTTCCGGCGGTTGATATTTTTCTACCCCACAATTCCTGGTATGTCCCTCTGGGGTCGGACCAACGCAAGTAATTTATTTTACGAATCAATGCTTTAAAAAAGAGGCTGATTGGGGACTTAGGGTAACAATTTTGGTGTTGAAATTGCCATTATTAGGAATTTTTTGGAAGGCCAGGGCTAACAGGAGATTTTGGTTGACTTCTGACGCAGGGGAATGTTAGTTTGGAGGCATAAAAAAGGGGTGAAAAATGGCTTCGGATGAATTGAAGATTGTCTTGGAAGATGTAAAGGAAAAGTTCGATACCGTGATAGAGGGTATTAATATGGTTAGGGAGACCTTGGAACGTCACAAAGAGGAGAACCAAAGGGAGCATGAGGAATTTAAGAAGGCGATATTAGGAGTTCAGGTTGATGTGTCCGGACTAAAGACCGATGTAGCCATCCTGAAGACAGATGTAGGAATCCTGAAGACCGATGTAGCCATCCTGAAGACCGATGTGGCCATCCTGAAGACCGATGTGGCCATCCTGAAGACCGATGTGGCCATCCTGAAGACCGATGTCTCCGAAATAAGGAAAGACCTGAATGAACATCGGGATAACACCGAGCTCCATGCAGGGGAAATGAGGAAAAAGGCTTAATCGAAATACCTCGTCAATTAATAGCAAATCTCTCATCAAGATAAACTGTTTCCCCACCAAAAACCCTAAGAAAAAATCTGCCTGGCCCAATATCCCCTTTAGCTTCAATTCGGTTTAGGCTTACTGATCTCGGTCAGACCATCGAAATCAGTGGGGGGGCGGCCTCCGGCTAGAGTGAAAATCCTTGGGGTCGCACCTTCAGAATTCGATTAGGTACAAAGAGGTGGTCATCCATAAAAAAGTTGGCCCAGTCGATTAAAAGTGAAGATGACAAAATGGGGAGATAGAGGGATAAGGAAATCAGGGAAAAAACTCACTTCGATGAACTGCGGCATAATGACGAAAATCGTGAAAAGAAAGAAGCGAGTTTGTATTTCAAGATTTTTCTTCTCATTTTGACAATGGCATGAGTGGGGGGAACTTCTTTCGGACAGACCTTCACACATTGGAAAACCGTATTGCAGCCCCACACCCCCTGATGATGATCCACTGATTCAAGGATTTCCTTGTCCCTTCGGTCCCTTGGATCAAGCAAAAAACGGAAAGCCTTCGCCAGGATGGCCGGCCCAAAAAATAGGGCCTCCCTATTGAAGGCAGGGCAAACCCCAAAACAGATTCCGCAGAGGATGCACTGAATATAGGGATCAATCGCTTTCCGTTCTTCCTCGGTCATGATATGTTCGCGCTCAGGCATCACAGGCTTTCCATGAAGATAGGGCTCAATCTTCCTGAAGTGCTCAAAGAGGGGAGACATATCCACAATGAGATCCCGGATCACAGGGAAGAAGGGAAGGGGTTCAATCAGAGTTGTTTCTTCCAACAGTCCTTCCACCGGAGTCCTGCAGGCCAGTACCAGCTTTTCATTGACCTTCATCCCGCAGGAGCCGCAGACCGCCCCCCGGCAGGAATAGCGGAAGGATAGCGTTGGGTCCTTTTCATCCTGAATCCGCAGTAATGCCTCCAGGAGATTCATTCCTTTTTTCGTCTCAACGTTGAAGGTTTCCGTCCAACGGGGCGGGTCCTTCTCAGGATTGTAACGTTTGATTTTCAATATTAAGGCGGATGTTTCCATCATTATTTACTTCAGCACTGATCTAATCCCCCTTCATCCCCCTTTGTCAAAAGGGGGAAATATTTTCTCCTCCCTTTGGCAAAGGGAGGCGGGAGGGATTTTAAGAGGCTTTGTTCACACCGTTAAATTGAAACGATTTAGGTTAAAGCTTTGGCCTTAACCCTTCTCTTTAGTATGTCCTTTCCTTCGGGGGGTAGTTCGTGATCGTCACCTCTTTGTATACGAGCCTGGCCCCCCCTGTTGTCTTGTAGGCAAGAGTGTGGCGAAGCCAATGTTCATCATCCCTGTCTGGATAATCGGTTCGAAAATGGGAACCCCGACTCTCTTTTCGGGTCAACGCTCCTTCCGTAATGACCTCTGCCACATGAAGCATCCCTTCCAGTTCAAGATACTGGATCCATTCATTATTAAAGGCGAGGCTTTTCTGTTTGATACCGATCCGTCCAAACCTTTCCTTCAACTCGTTGATCTTTTCCTTTGCTGAAAGGAGATCTGATTCCCTCCGGAAGATTCCTACCTGACCGGTCATCAGGGCTTTCAACTCATCTCTCAGGCGAAAACAGGGCTCCCCCTCTTTTCTTGAAGAGAGTTGATGAAGACAGGATTGAAATGCTTCGGATTGTTTTTGAAAGGCCATTGGATTTGATTCTCCTTTTCCCCTCTTTACATTGGAAGCAGCCTTTTTTCCGGCCCTCGCCCCGAAGACCAGAGTTTCCAGAAGAGAATTTCCGCCCAGGCGATTTGCCCCGTGAACACTGACGCAGGCGCACTCGCCGGCTGCATAAAGTCCCGGGAGAGGAGTTTCCCCGTCAATATTGGTTGGAATCCCTCCCATGGAGTAGTGCTGTGCGGGCTGAATTGGAATAGGGTTCAGGGCGGGGTCAACTCCTGCGAAATCCACAGCGATCTGGCGAATGCCAGGAAGGCGATCCATTATTTTTTCTCTTCCTAAGTGTCTGAGATCGAGATGGACATATTGACCTTCGAAACCACGGCCTTCGTCAATCTCCCTTTGGGTTGCCCGGGCGACAATATCTCTCGGACCGAGCTCCATCAGATGAGGGGCATGACGTTCCATATAACGCTCCCCTTTCACATTGACCAGATATCCTCCCTCTCCTCTGGCTCCCTCTGTAATCAGAATATTCGTTCCCAAGAGACTGGTGGGATGGAATTGGACAAATTCCATGTCTTCAAGAGGGACGCCTGCCTGGTAAGCCAGATAACAACCCCTCCCGGCATTAATGATCGCGTTGGTTGACCTGATATAGATCCGGCCATATCCCCCGGTTGCAAGAATCGTCGCCTCCGCCCGAATGGGAACGGTCCTCTCCTCAAAGAGAGGAAAAGCAAGAACTCCGATACATTGACCCTCATCTACGACCAAAGAGAGGGCATGCCATTCTTCATAAACAGGGATTCGAAGGCCCGTAACCTGTTCATAAAGGACATGAAGGAGATTATGACCGGTGCGATCAGCGGCATAGCAGGTCCGTGGAAAACCGGCGCCGCCAAAGGGTCTCTGAGCAATCCTTCCATCCTCTGTCCTGGAGAAAAGGGCGCCCCAGTGTTCCATTTCAATAACTCGCTCAATTCCCTCTCGACACATAACATCAACAGCGTTCTGGTCCGCAAGATAGTCGCTTCCTTTAATGGTATCAAACGAGTGATTTTCCCAGGAGTCATTTGTGGGGGCAGGGATATTGTCAAAAGCGGCATTGATCCCGCCCTGAGCGGCGACGGAGTGGGAGCGGAGAGGGTGAACCTTAGAGAGGATGGCGACGTCTCTGCCGGCCTTTTGAGCCTCGATGGCCGCCCTCATTCCTGCGAGGCCCCCGCCAATGATTAAAATGTCGTGTGAAAGAAGTTCCATTTCTAATCCCTCCCTGCCAATTGTAGCGCCCTCGTCTGCCGCAGGATCGGGGGCGCCCATTTACGTCGGCATTTAATGCCGACGCTACGAAAGATAAAATATTCATGACGACTGCCCCAAAGTTCCACTACGGAGGGATTCCGGGCGAAGTTCCGGGCGAGGCGCAGATTTCTTAGAAAAAATGGACATAAGATAGGATAAACAACCCGGCGCTCATTACGGTAAAGACCCAGAAGAGGAGTTTTTCCTTTTTCACCATTCCTAAATCGATTAAAAAGAGCCGAAGCCCATAAAAGGCGTGAAAAATAACAAGAAAGAGGAGAAAAAAATCGAAGGTTTGATTCATGTGGAGAGCGGAGAGCCAGGACGGTCCGCCAATCTTTCCTGTGGCGGCATACCCGGAGAGGATTTTTAATCCTACCAGGATAAGGAGCAATGGGCCGCTAAAGCGGATGAAATAGTAAGGAAACATCGTCTTAAAAAATCATTGCAAAATAATCAATGTAAAATTATAAATTAGCAATAACAAAACCAATACTCTAAAAAAATGCTAACTTTTCAATGTTAATATTGCATTTTGCATTGGTTACTTACTGAGTGTGGCTTTCTGGCGATGGGGTTTCAATAGGAAGTCAAGTCCATTTAGAATATCTGTCACCACCACATCCGCTCTTTTGAGTGTTTCTCCGGAGGCTCCTTCTCTGCCGATGACACAGATGCTGAACCCTGCTTCCTCTAACATTGGAGCATCGTCCATTCCATTTCCGATGGCAACTGTTCTCTCCGGGCTCAATTTCCTTAATAGGCCCAATTTCTCTCCGGAGGTTTCCCGTTCCGTTAAGAAGAGCACCTCAGCCTTCACATTCTTTAAGCGCTCTTCGGCCTTATCCTTTTCCCCTTTTGCCAGGATATAAATCTTAATCCTCTTGGAGAGGAGGTTGATTTTGTCTTTCGCCTTTGGATGGACTCTTCCGTCAGAGGCAAGGGTTCCTTCGTAATCGATCAGAAGATATTCGATATCTATGGGTGGTTGTCCGGGTCTTTGAATGGAGATCATCCGTCTTTAACCTATCAGTTAGAAAATAAGGAGTACGTTCAACGGCAATGGCAACGAGGCCCGTATCGTTAATAAAAGGCTACGTTTGTCGTCTCTTATTTCCTTGCACGTAACCTTAACCGGTAGCCGAAACGGGCTTCGTAACCCTTACCCAACTCCCCGGGGTATTATAAAGAGAACGTTGTCTCATCACCTCGTAAAGGATCATTCCTCCCGAGACGGAGGCATTGAAGGAAGAGACAGGACCCTTCATCGGGATCGAAAAGAGGCGATCGCACTTCTTCTTTACCAGAGGCCTGATCCCTTTTCCTTCGGCGCCGATGACGATGGCCAGATCGATATTGAGATCGAGATCGTAGATCCAATCCTTTGCCTCTCCGGAAGCGCCATAGATCCAGATCCCTTCTTTTTTCAGATGGTCGATCGTCGTTGCAATATTGACCACCCGGGCAACAGGCATATGGGCGGCGGCTCCGGCAGAGGCTTTGATCACAGCAGGAGTGATTCCAACCGCCCGGTCTTTCGGGATGATCATCCCATGAACTCCACATCCCAAAGCAGTGCGCATGAGGGATCCCAAATTTTGCGGGTCCTGGATTCCGTCGAGGATGAGAAAGAGGGCTTTTATTTCTTCTTTCTTTGGTCGGGCAAGAATGTTTTCGAGGTCCGCATAGGGAGTTTCCTCGACGATACCGATGATATTCTGATGGAGGCCTCCCTTCACCATCTTATCAAGGGTATCTCTATCCGTAAAGGAAAGGGGGACATTCCTTTTTTGAGCGAGATCGAGAATCGTCTGGAGGGAAGGGGAGGGGTTCCTGGCAGAAACCAAAATCTTCTGAAAGCGGAGGGAAGGTGATGTTAATGCCTCCCTGACAGGATGGATGCCGTAAATGATTTGGGACATTCCCCCTCACCCTCCCCTCTCCCCATCGGGGAGAGGGATGGGGTGAGGGGGATTCAATTATGAAATATCTTCTACTATTTTCTGGACAGCCTCAACGGGGTCTTTTGCTTCCTTGATCGGTCGGCCGATCACAAGATAATCTGCTCCGGCTTCAATCGCTTCTCTCGGGGTCAATGTTCTCTTCTGGTCATCTTTTTTATCAGAAGGGTGACGAATGCCCGGCGTGACGATCAGAAACTTTTCTCCGCATCGCTGACGGATGATCCCTATTTCTTGAGGAGAAGCCACGACTCCGTCAACCCCCGCCTTCTGTGCAAGAAAGGCAAGCCGTCCCACCTCATCCACGAGAGGACCCTGGACTCCCACCTCCTTCAAGGTTTCCTCATCCATACTGGTGAGGATCGTAACCGCGAGGATGATGGGCCTCGTGATGCCAAGATTTTTTGCCACAGCCCTGGAAGCCTCAACGGTTTTTTTCATCATCTCGAAGCCCCCCAGGGCGTGAAGGTTAAACATGGCCACCTGGTGTTTTGTGGCCTCCTCCCCTGCCTTTGCCACGGTATTGGGAATATCGTGATATTTGAGATCGAGAAAAGCCTTCTGCCCCTTCTGGCAGATCATATCGATCACTTTTGGCCCGGAGTGGGTGAAAAGCTGTTTCCCTACTTTAAAGAGGCCCACGCGGTCTTTTAAAAGAGCGACCCAGCGCTGGGCCTCGTGAAAATGCTCCACATCGAGGGCAAAGATGATTTTGTCTTTAGGGTTGATTGGGGCCATTGGATTCATCTCATGCTTCCTTATATTTGGAAATCTATCACATTCAGTTTTTCTTTACAAGCGGTTCTTTCCGTAGTATAAATATCCGAGAAATGGAAAATCAGGACATCAAGGAAGAAAATCGAAGGATTCGATTTTTAAGGTTTTTGGTTGACCTTTCGCTCCGGTCCATTCAAGAGAACGATCACTCGCTCGAAGAGGCGTTGGAATTAGTGGAAGAGGCGAAGAGGGCGGCTCTGAATCTCTTTCCAGGAAAAGAACTGGCCTTTGAACTGATCTACCGGCCCCGCTTTCAGAGAGCCATCGAGGCAAGGTTCGGAACACCCCTCACCCCGCCCTCTCCCCTCAGGGGAGAGGGGAAGGTCGTTGCGACTCGAAACCGAGGTGAGGGGCCATCTCCATTCGTATCATCTCCAGAATCTTAGAGACCGCCTCCTCTTTCTTGACCATAAGGATTTCCCCTGTCTTCCTTTTTTTGATCTCGACCAACCCGTTCTTTAAATTCTTCTCTCCGAGAGTTACCCTCAAAGGGATTCCGATCAGGTCAGCATCTTTAAACTTCACTCCGGGGGTTTCTTCCCTGTCATCAAAGAGAACTTCGATCCTCTCGTCCAGAAGAATCCGATAGAGTTCTTCAGCCGTCTCCCTGATGGAGTCAATCTTCATATTCACAGGCAGGACCATGACCTGGAAGGGAGCAATAGGCATGGGGAAGATGATTCCATTCTCATCATAGGACTGCTCGATTGCGGCAGCCACCGTTCTTCCGACGCCGATGCCATAAGTTCCCATAACAATAATTCTTTCTTTTCCTTGCTCATCTTGGTAGGCCGCGCCCATGGCCTTACTGTATTTCGTCCCAAGCTTAAAAATATGGCCGACCTCTATTCCTTTATCCCATCTCGTTTCTCCCCCGCAGAGAGGGCAACGATCTCCTTGTGTGAATTTCCGGAGATCAACGAATTGGCTGATATGAAAGTCTCGTCCAATGTTGACGTGGAGGAGATGTGCATCTTTTTGATTGCCCCCAGTAACGAAGTTGACCATACTTTGAATATCGAGATCGGCCAATACGGGGATGGAGAGGCCCAAGGGCCCAGCAAAACCCTTTGGGGCATGGGTGATCTCTTCCACAGTCTCCTCACTTGCCAGCTGAAGGTTTTCTGTGCCCAGAATCGCTTTCAACTTCTTTTCGTTGATTTCATGATCACCTCGGACCAGTGCAGCGATCGGACCTTTGTCGGTTTCAAAAATGAGGGTTTTGACTAACTCCTTTGGTGAAACGCTTAGGAACTGAGTCACCTCTTCCACCGTGCGTTGATTCGGAGTCTGTACTTTTTGCAAAGGTTTGAAAAGGTTTGGATCTTCGGAGCGGTTCGTCCTATCCGATCTTTTAAATTCTGCCTTTTCAATATTTGCTGCATAGGAACAATGAGTACAACTGACAATTATTTCCTCTCCCGTTTCTGCAAGAACCATAAATTCGTGGGAGAAGTGGCCTCCGATCAAACCTGATTCAGCCTCGACCACTTTGAATTTTAATCCACATCGAGCAAACACTCGAGAGTAGGCATCATACATTTTTTGATAGCTCTCATCGGCATTTTTTTCATCGACATCAAAACTATATCCATCTTTCATGATAAATTCCCGTGCCCGCATCACTCCGAATCGGGGCCGGATCTCATCTCTGAATTTGGTCTGGATTTGAAACAGATTGATCGGCATCTGCCGGTAGGATCGAATCTCTCTCCGAGCAATGTCCGTAATCACCTCTTCCTGAGTGGGGCCCATACAGTAGTCTCGATTATGGCGATCCTTGAATCTCAGCAACTCCTTTCCGTATTCCTCCCACCGATGGGTCTCTTGCCAAAGTTCCGCAGGTAATACAATCGGAAGCAGGACCTCGATGGCTCCGGCCCGATTCATCTCTTCACGGATGATCGTCTCGACCTTTCGGATGGACCGCAGACCAAAAGGCAAATAAGAATAGATGCCTGAGGTCAGTTTACGGATCATCCCTGTCCGGAGCATCAACTGATGGCTCGGGACTTCCGCCTCGGAAGGAATTTCCTTCAAGGTGGGAAGAAGATATTTCGAATACCGCATTGTGATTCCTCCTGATTAAACTCGCCCCCTGGGGGGGTAGAAAATCCATTTTGATGAATCATTAATCGCGTGATACCTTCTTGTAACACTTTAGTTTTTTGAAAAAGAAATCTGGTCAAGATATCGAAATATCCAAAATCCCCCTCAATCCCCCTTTTTCAAAGGGGGAAGTATTTCTCCTCCCTTTGAAAAAGGGAGGTGGCCTGCCTGCGCGAAGCCGCTTCGGCGAAGGCAGGGGAGGGATTTTATAAAGCCTTTTTCAAAGCGCTAAAAGTATTACACCTTCTTGATCTTTTTGTCGATTTAGGGTATAGAAAATTCCCCATGAAACGATTAACTCCTACTGAAGGGTTGACCTTTTTCTTCCTCATCGGTCTTTTCCTTCTTGTTTTCTTCTTCCGGGGGCAAATCCCGCCCTGGCGGTCCCAGTTTCTCTTTTATGGCCTGCTGTTCGGTCTTCTATTGGCATTGAAAATATCCTCCGATCGAAAAAGATCGAAAGAGATCGGAGGGTTATTGCACGGTTTTTCCCCTGCTGTCTTCATCATCTTGATCTACCAATCCCTCGGCAATATGATTCAATATCTTCAGCCTGATATCGATCCCTATCTGATCCGGATTGATCTTTTTCTTTTCGGCGCACATCCGACCGTCTGGATGGAACGATGGATTACCCCCTGGCTCACAGATCTTTTATCCCTGGCCTACTTCAGCTATGTTTTCCTTCCGTTTATTCTCGTTTTAACCCTCTACCTGAAAGGACGAAATGAGGTATTTGGGCAAACGATGTTTATCCTGACCTTCGGATATTATCTTTCATTTATCGGTTATATCCTCTTTCCTGCAATCGGGCCTCGATTTACCCAGGTTCATCTCTACTCCGTTCCTCTGGAGGGAAGTTTCATCACCGATTTTACAAGAGATACTTTAAATGCCCTGCAGCATAATAAGCGGGATTGCATGCCCAGCGGGCATACTCAGATCGCCCTGATGGTTCTCTTTTTAGCCTGGCGCCATGAGAAAACCCTCTTTTACATCTTTACTCCCCTTGTAACCGGCCTGATCATCTCTACAGTCTATCTAAGATATCATTATGTTATCGACCTTATCGCCGGAACCGCATTAGCCATAGGATGTGTTCTCATCGCGCCCAGGGTTTATCGATGGTGGAAAGCAGAAGGATAGGTTTATTAACCACATTCCACTCTCTACTCTCCACCCTCAGATCTGCGTTTCATAGATCCGATAAGTTTTATACCGCCTCCCTCCCATGGCTTCGATGCCATGCTGCATCAGGAGGTTATTCTCAAGGATCCATGAACATTCTCCCTGCGGATAACCCTTCTGGGTCCCTCGCTTAAACGTTTCTATGTAGAGGAGCCCTTCCACCCCCCTTTTCTGAAAGGAATGTTTCACTCCCAGGAGCGGGATCCGTACGGTCTTGATCTTCCTTGAAAAGTAGAGAAACTTGATCGACCCCAGAAGCCCCAGTTTTCCATTGAGGTGTTTGAGGACGATATTGTAATCGGGAAGGGCTGTCGAAAATCCAACCGGTTCTTTACCCCAGTAGGCGAAGAGGACGAGTTCAGGAACGATGATCGGTTTCAGATTTTTTGCCAGGTCGTCGATCTCCCCTTCGGTCATCGGCACGAATCCCCAGTTTTTGCTCCAGGCCTGATTATAGATCTCTTTGAGGATGGTCAGTTCTTCATCGAAACGGCGGAGGTTGAGCGAGCGGACCGAGAGATGAGGTTCTCTTTTCAGGATTCGTTCGGTAATCCGGTTGAGACGATCATAGTTAAAAAAGGTTTTTTCAAGCCAGTAAGCATATAGGTCAATCGCCTTCTTGAGCCCCCAACCTTCGATCAGGGCAGGGTAGTAAGGAGGGTTGTAAGGCATCATCAGGCAGGGAGAGGAGTCGAAGGCATCGATCAGAAGACCGCACTCATCATTGGTGGAAGGATTCATGGGGCCTGCCATCTTCTCCATTCCCCGTTCCCTGAGCCAGTCCGCCACGGAGGAAAGAAGCAAACGGGCCGCTTCGCCGTCGTCCATCGACTCAAAGAAACCGAAGAACCCGAGCTTCTCCTGATGAAACTGAATATAATGGTGATCGATGATGCCTGCAATCCTCCCCACGATCTCCTCTCCCCGACGGGCAATGTAGAGGATCATCTCCGCATGGGCGCGGAACGGAGATCCCGGGCTGAATTTCTGAAGCTGGTCTTTAATGAGAGGCGGGACCCAATAGGGATTCCCCTGATAGATCTTCCAGGGGAATCGGATGAAGGCCATGAGATCACGGCGGTTTTTAACCTCCTGAAGAGTGAGTGTCGGCGCTGTCATATCTTGTGGTTCGGTCAGATCAGGCCCATCTGCTTCCCGACCTTTTTGAAGGTCTCAAGAACTCGATCAAGCTGCTCCTCCGTATGTGTCGCCATGTAACTCGTTCTGAGAAGTTCTCTCCCGGGAGGAACCGCAGGGCTCGCGACCGGATTGACGAAGATGCCATTCTCAAAGAGGAGTTTACACATTTCAAAGACCTTCATGGTATCGCCGATAATGATGGGAATGATGGGCGTCTCACTCGTTCCGGTATCAAAACCCATCTCCTTATAACCCTGAAGCATCTTCCTCGTATTTTTCCAGAGTTGCGTTAAGAGCTGGGGCTGTTCTTCAATAATGTCCAGGGCGGCGCTCACGGAGGCGACCAGCGCAGGCGGAAGACTGGCGCTGAAGATCATGGAGCGGGCCGTATGTTTGATGTAATTGATCGCCCCCCATGAGCCCGCGACAAATCCACCGATGGCGGCAAGCGACTTGCTGTAGGTGCCCATGATGAGATCGACTTCATTCTCCAGCCCGAAATGTTCCGCCGTGCCTCTTCCTCCCTCCCCAAGAACCCCGACGCCATGGGCGTCATCGACCATCACCCTGGCGCCGTAAGCCTTGGCCAGTTTGACGATCGGCGGCAGATCGGCGATATCGCCCTCCATGCTGAAGACGCCGTCCACAATGATCAACTTTCCCTTATCCTTTGTTGCCTCCAGAGTTCTTTCTAAATCTTTTATGTCATTGTGGCGGAACTTCTTCACCTTACCGAAGGAGAGACGGCAGCCGTCAATGATGCTGGCATGATCGTATTTATCAATAATCGCCACATCATTTCTTCCCACCAGGGCGGAGATGGCGCCCAAATTGGTCTGATAGCCTGTGGCAAAGACAAGGGCGGATTCCTTCCGAAAAAAGCGGGCCAACTTGGCCTCCAGGTCCTCATGGATTTCGAGATTCCCGTTGAGAAAACGCGAACCCGCACAGCCGCTTCCGAACTTCTCGATGGCTTTAATGGCGGCTTCCTTCACCTTCGGGTGATTGGTCAAACCGAGGTAGTTGTTGGAACCGGCCATGATCACCCGTCTTCCGTTGACCATGACCTCGGAATCCTGGGCGGATTCGAGTTTGCGAAAGAAAAAGTAGTTGCCGCTGTCATAGACCTCTCGAACCTGTTCATTAACCTTCACACATTTTTCAAAGACATCCATACCCCACCCCGTTTTAGTCTCTTAGAAATTAAATTATGTACAAAATGGCGAAGAAATTTAGTGAACGGCCTAGATTTAGATACAAAGCAAAGTTTCATGGTTATCAGATTATCAGGATATCAGGTTGTAGGTATCAGGATATAAGGATATCAGGGTAAGTCATTTCTTTTTTCTTTGATTCTCTCTCGTACTCTAATGTTCTGATAACCTGCTTCCTGATTGCCTGGTTTCCTGATTCCCTTTTAATATTCGATATTAAGATCCCGGATTTATTCAACTCTCTCCGGCGACCCGGGGGTTAAGTTATAGCCAACCCTCTTTTCGATACCATTCATAAGTGATTTTTATCCCTTCCGCAAGGGAGAAACAGGGTTCAAAACCCAGAAGGGCTTTGGCCTTTGTGATGTCGCATAGCCAATTCTTCTGAACCATCTCTTCCACTTTACCCTTATTGATCAGGGGAGGCTTTCCGGAGAACTTCGAAAATAATTCCGAAAAGGAAGCGATTCCCGAAACGATCCACCCTGGAATACGAATGCGATAGGCGCGGATTTCCATCGCCTCTTCGAATATGTCTCCAATTTGATCAAAACGATAAGCATGGCCGTCCGACAAGAAGAAGATTTCTCCTTCGCACCCTCCTGAATCCGAGGCCAGAAGAGCGGCCCGGACAATATCCTGAACATAGCAGAGGCTGATATGCTGTTCCTCTCGGGAGAAACTGGGTTTGATCCTTTTTGTGAGAATCTTAAAGAAGGCATAGACATCCCTGTCCCTTGGCCCGTAGACTGCGGAAGGCCGGAGAATGATGAAGGGAATTTCGCGGGCATGTTCGAGACAGAACTCTTCTCCCCTCCTTTTGCTCCTGCCATAGGGAGAGACAGGTTCGCAATGGTCTGATTCTTTCTTTCTTCCTCCATCTTGGCATGGGCCTGCAGCGGCCTGGCTTGAGAGATAGATGAATTTTTGCAGACGGGGGTTCTTTTCAAGACAGGCATGGATCAGGTTCTCTGTTCCATTTGCATTGACCTCAAAATAGGCCTCCTCTTTGAGGGCCCGGGTCACACCTGCGAGATGGAAGACCTGATCGACTCCTTTTACGGCTTCTTGCAAAGAGGTTTTGTCACTGCAATCGCCATCCGTCAGTTCGATGGGAAGATTTCTTAACCACTTTAAATCACTTCTATTCCGGACAAGACACCGAACCTCGCCCCCCCTCTGGAGAAGAGCTTCAACCAGATGACTTCCGATAAATCCCGTGCCCCCGGTGACCAGCGCTTTCAGATGAATCCCCTCCGATTTAAATTGCACAATTTTATCCCTTTTCAGAAAATTGTCAAGAAAATTGAAATGTTACATGTGGCCCATCGGTTATGGGAGAGATTTTTATAATATATGTAGCGCCCTCATTTATTGAGGGCGGAGTCCGTCCCGACTAAATCGGGACGCTACCAGGAAAAAGGAATAAATCCATACCCAATCATTCCCCATAGCCGAGAGGTTACAGTTACATTAAATAGAGTTCGATTTAGAGATACGGCAGGGGATGGCCCGGAGAGGAGTTGACCCGATCGCAGGTTCATAAGGAGGATTGCTATCCGTTAAAACATTGAGGTTCGATTCCATCCACCCGCTGAGTTCGAGGTCTTTTCGCTCGGGAAACCACCAGCCAAAACTTAGAATAATGACGCGGGGGTCGATCTCCCTATACATCTTTGCCTTCTGGCGGATCGATCCCCTCTCCGTTTCGACTGCGACCCAATCCCCCTCTTCAATTCCTGATTGTGAGGCGGTTTCAGGATGAATCAGGAGAACAGGATCCGGCGAGAGCTTCCGAAGGGATGGGATATTCCGGTAGGCTGAATGGAAGAAGAAAGGGTCTTTGGCAGAGGTGAAGATGAGCGGATACTCCTTCAGGGATTCTCCGGAAGATCCATGGAGATCAAGATGGCAGGGGAGAGGCTCGTATCCCCATTGTTTCAACTGTTCGGAGTAGATTTCGATCTTTCCCGAAGGGGTTGAAAATCCCTTCTTTTCATGGGACCGATACCCCCACTTCCCTTTTAATATCCCGAGGGTCTTGAAATCGTCATAAGTCATGCCCGCGGGTTTGAGAATCTCGTCAAGGCATTCCCCGATGTCATTCCAGAAAAATTGACCGAGGCCGAGTTTTTTCCCCAATTCATTTAAAATTTTCGAATCAGGCCAGGTCTCTCCAACCGGTTCAACGATCCTGGGCCGGGCCAGAATAAACCCATGAGGAAGACCGAAATGGCCGATGTCATCAAATTCGAGGTTGGTGGCCGCAGGCAGGACGAAATCAGCCATTTGGGCCGTTGGAGTTAAAAATATCTCTGAGACGGCGAGGAAGTCCAATTTTTTCAAAGCCTCATAGGTCTCTTTTGAGTTGGCATAGCTGAGGAGAGGATTCCCGCCCTGAATATACATCGTCCGGATAGAATGAGGTTTTCCAGTGAGGATGGCCTTGATAATCAACTGAGAGGGAACAAAACCCATCATCGTTGCCACACGAAATTCCGGGCTGAGGATCTTCTCTTTTTTTTCCGGGAATTTCTTGATCTGGACCAATTCTCCAGGCCTCATAATGGCTGGACCAACACGGTTTACATTTCCGCCAGGGATATCGAGATTTCCGGTAATGGCCATGAGGATGACCAGAGCCCTCGCGCACTGGAAGCTGTTGATATTATGCTCGATCGCATTTCCCCACTGAAGAGAGGCGGGTTTGGTCCGGGAGTAAAGGCGGGCCGCTTCAATGATATGCTCTTTTGAAACCCATGTGATCTCCGAGACTTTTTCGAGAGAATAGCGCCGGAGATGTTCTCTTAATTCCGGGAAGCCTTTTGTCCAATTTTCCACAAAACTTTTATCGAAGAGTTCCTCATCAATGATGACTCTGATCATTCCCATGGCCAATGCGAGGTCTGACCCGGGCCTGGGTTGTATCCAGAGGTCTGCCATGGAGGCGACAGTCGTTTTTCGCGGATCGATCACGATCAGTTTAGCTCCGCGATCCAGAGCCCTTTTCAACTGGGAGCCCATTACGCCCTCTTCATTTGTCTGAAAGAGGTTGCTTCCCCAGACCAGGACACAGGAAGGAGGATGATCGTAGTCAGGAACCGGAAAGAAACCGCAGGTCAGCGTGGAGGCGGTCTCCCTCGGCATGTGACAGATATTTCCCGGCGTTGAAACATTCGGGGCCTGCAATAGATTAGCGAGTCGAAGTAAGAGAAAGAGTTCCAGCCCCTTTGGTGTCCCTTGTGCAAAAGAGATGGCTTCCGGTCCTTCGCGTTCTATTGTCTCATTGATCTTTTTAGCAATCGTCTCAAGGGCTTCATCCCAGGAGATGCGGGCCCACTTTCCT
>Ga0207951_100228_pt1 | contig 34337 bp, 28 predicted proteins | sample Subbio12Aug_8Bad_FD_184830 | JGI IMG/M metagenome (GOLD analysis project Ga0207951, IMG submission 184830) | Serpentinite rock and fluid subsurface biosphere microbial communities from McLaughlin Reserve, California, USA - CR12Aug_8Bad (SPAdes) | ecosystem: Environmental > Terrestrial > Deep... | reverse complement strand
CCCCTCCCCTGGCGGGAGGGGATTGAGGGGAGGGGGACCAAATTAGTTTTGTCCACCCCCACCTTCATCCTCCCCCATCGAAGGGGGAGGAGATTAAATGGGGAAAATTTCAAATATGTTTGGTTAGCATTTAGGTTCGATTTAACAACATTTTACACAAGCAAAATGTATACCTTAAAAGATAAGCGACTTATTAAAAATGTATCATGAAATCTAACCCATTAAATTTTAAGCAGTATTTAATTTTTCTCTTTTCAAAAAAGACTGGTAGGGAAAGCCTGTCTTATGAAATTAAGTAATTTTCCCCAGAGGGGTGAGGATTTTTACACACCTTCACTAAATTTTTATTGTCTTTCAGGAAGAGTTTATTTATGATAAAATGGAAAATGCAAGTGGGGGGGAAAATGGCAAGTTTCTGGGAAGGGAAAGATCCCTGCTGGATAGTTTTGGGATGTTCTCGGTATGTCTATCATAATTGCCCTGCTTATCATTATCCGGAGAGACCTTGTTGGGAAATTCCTTATACGCGGTGTGAATCCCTGACGAACATCAAAAAAGAATGCAAGCATTGTAAGGTTTACAAGCTTTACGGAAAGATAGATGATGCCTCATCCCCATAAAGGGTATCTTTCTTATTTGTATCAATTTAGCGGTTTGAAATAAACCCCGTTAGAAATTCCAGTCGTTGTGACTCGAAACTGAACGGAGTATTATTTGTAACGGGGTAAACTTTTTAAAATCCCTCCCGCCCTCCCTTTGCCAAAGGGAGGTAAAAAACCGAAACTTGCTTTCCTCAACTCTTTTCCGCCTTGTCATTTTGACTCCTCTGAGCTTGCAACCTTGACGAATCGTATGTGGTCAGGATATCCTAATAATATGGGGGAGGAGAAACAGATGCTAAAAGAAGCATTAACCAGCAGAAATGACCGGAAAGTTTCCAGAGTTAAAGAAACGAAGAGAGGCGCTATTGTTTTAGCCTTTGTGATGCTTTTTGTTTTCCTGGAAATAGCCTTCGCCCGGTCGTTTAAGGTTTACCCTGGAGCGAAGCTGGAAGATTTTTGAAAAATCCACCTTTTAATCTGTGACTCCTTTCCGGGGTGTTGATTTTAAAAGAGTAAACAGTTATAGCATCGCGTATTTGGGGGTCTGGATGGGTTCTTTAATTCGGCCTACTTCTTTGTTCTTCAAAGTCATTTTAATCACCAGCCTGATTCTGGTTTTCGCCATTTCCTTCAAGTACTGGTGGGACCTGACCCTTTACGTAGCCAGCATCGAAACAATGACCAAGGAAAAGACAAAGATTGTTTCAGAATTTATTGAAAAGAATGTGGTCCGGGCGATGGAGAAAGGAAGGCATTTTGATATCCAGCGAATTTTACAAAATTTTGCTCTTTACCGGGGCATTAAGAAAATTATTCTTTTTACCCCCGATGGAGTCATCCGGGCTTCAACCGATACGGGCGAATTAAACAGAAATATTGGGAACGTGGACTTCTATCTGGGGAAAAAATATTTTATTCGGGAAGAAAGAGTCCATGATGAAAAAGGAGGAACAAAAAAGGAGAGGATCTTTTACTCCAATAACCCCATTTTAAACCATCCGGAATGTTTTCAATGTCATAATAAAGAAGTGAAAATTCTTGGAGTTCTAACAGTGGCCAATTCCCTGAAAGAGAATGATGAAATGGTTTCAAAGGTAAAACTCCATTCGATCATCCTGGCTATTGTTACAATCGTATTCCTCGCTTTTGCCCTCATTTTTCTATTTGTGAGGTTTGTTGAACGTCCAATTGAAAAAATGACCGATGTGATGGGGAGGGTCGAGGAAGGAGACCTCAATGCAAGCGTGGATGTAAAAAACAGCGACGAGATGGGGAAACTTGGGGGAAGCCTCAACGCCATGATCGAGAAACTTAAGCTGGCCAAAGAAGAGGCTGAGGCCTATCATCAGGAATTGGTTCAGAGGGCCGATCGGATGGCTACTATCGGCGAGCTGGCTTCAGGGATCGCCCACGAGATCAGGAATCCACTGGCCGGCATTCATGGGGCGATTCAAGTCATTGCAGACGACCTTCCAAAAGAAGACGACCGAAGACAGGTGATCGATGAGGTTCAAAAACAGATCCAGAGATTGGAAAAGCTGGTAAAGGATCTGCTCAACTATGCGAAACCCGCCCATCCCAAATACCTCCCGACTGATATGAATGAACTCGTCACCAAAGTCCTTTCTTTCTTCCTTTCTCGACAGGGTCTATCAGCGGGGATCAGGATTGAAAAGAAATTGTTTGATCCCATTCCCACCATCATGGTGGATCCCGGTTCCATGGAGCAAGTTTTTCTGAATATTATCCTTAACGCCCAGAAGGCAATGCCCAAGGGGGGAACCCTGACTGTATCCACCCGCTACCTCAATCAACCAAACGAGGGTCAAGGCGAAGCGCAGATTATTTTCGAAGACACAGGCATAGGCATTCGGAAAGAGCATCTCTCCAAGATATTTGACCCCTTTTTCTCCACCCGTTCGGATGGAACGGGATTGGGACTGTCAATTACCAGAAATATCATCGAACAGCATGGGGGGAGGATCGAAGTGGAGAGCGAGGTCAATGTGGGGACAAAGGTAATTATAACACTGCCGGCCATGAAAACCGCATAGAGCAAAGAGCGTAGCGAAAAATAAGGAATCCAAGCACCAAATAACAAGCACCAAATAACAAATAAATTCCAATGACCGAAATTTACAATTCCAAACGATATGACTTAGAAGAAAGGACATTTCAATTCGCTAAAGGTGTTGCTTTGTTTGTAAAACAATCACCAAGAAATATATCGAATTTGGAGTACGGGAGACAAGTTAAAAAAGATATTTTCTTCTATCCTGGAAAAATCAAAATAGTTTCGGTCATTTGGTAATTGTTTATTGGAATTTATTTGGAGCTTGTAATTTGGGATTTGGAATTTGCTTTTAGAATGTTATGCCCTATGCGTTGTTGAGGTTGTGAATGTCCGAAGCGCGAATCTTAGTTGTTGATGATGAATATCTCATCCGGTGGACCCTTCAGCAGAACCTGGAGAAGGAGGGTTACGAGGTTTTCCTGGCGGAAACAGGCGAGGAGGGACTGGACAAGGTAAGAGAAGAGGTTCCGGATATCGTCCTTCTTGATATTCAATTGCCTGGAATGGACGGTTACGAAGTCCTTGAGGAGACCCTTAAAATAGATCCGGGGATCGTTCCTATTATGATTACTGCCCATGAGGATATTGAAGGGGTGGTGAAGGCAATGAAATTAGGCGCCTTCGACTATATCACCAAGCCCTTTGATTTTTCTAAAGCGCTAATATCTATTCAGAAATCCCTGGAAACTTCCAGGCTCAAAAGGGAGGTGACTCGCCTCAGAGCCGAAAAGAGAATTTGGGTGGGTTTTCAAGATATCGTTGTGGCAAGCAAGGAAATGGCAAGGGTTATCGAAACGGCAGAGAAGATTGCTCAAAGCGATGCCTCGATCGTGCTGATTCAAGGAGAAACCGGGACAGGGAAGGAGATCATTGCCCATGCCATCCATGACCGAAGTAAAAGGAAGAATATGCCTTTCATCACCGTTAATTGCGCGGGATTTCCGGAGAATCTCTTCGAGAATGAACTCTGCGGTCACGAGAAAGGAGCTTTTACCGACGCCAAGGAGGTGAAAAAAGGACTCCTTGAAATGGCGGAAGGGGGGACCCTATTCCTGGACGAGATCGGAGATATGGGTCTGAGCCTTCAGGCCAAGCACTTGAGATTGGTTGAACAGAAAACATTTCGAAGAATGGGAGGGGTAAAGGATATCCAGGCTAATGTGAGGATTGTCACTGCAACAAACAAGGATTTATTGAAACAAAAAGAGGAGGGCAAATTTAGAGAAGACCTTTTTTACAGGATCAATGTCGCTTCCTTGAAGATCCCTCCTCTCAGGGAGAGGACAGATGATATCCTTCCCCTCACAAAATATTTTATTCATAAATACAATGAGGATTTTCACAAAAATGTCCAGAAAATCTCAAGGGGGGTAGAAGAGTTCTTTTTGAACTATCGCTGGCCCGGCAATGTGCGGGAGTTAAGGAACGTGATTGAAAGGGCAATGCTCCTCGGAGAAGAAAAGACGCTTCTCATGGAACACCTTCCCATTGAGATATTAGGGCAGGCTTCCCGAGAAGGTGTGACGATCGAAGGGATTAGCATCCCTCCGGAAGGGGTTTCGCTGGAAAAAGTAGAGGAAGCGCTCGTAAGGCAGGCTCTCAAGATGACCAATGGAAACCAGACAAAGGCGGCCAAGCTCCTGGATATCAGCCGTGACGCCCTTCGATACAGAATGCAGAAATTTGGCCTCCTCGAACCCTGATAAAATATCCGTATGGAATAGGATTGATTCAGCGCTGCTCTGACTTGTTAAAGGCTCTATTATGAATAGTTATCTTAAATTATGCTGAAAAAATTCGCTCGTTGCCGTTAGTTTTAAAGTTTTACTTGACTTAGTCCAAGCCTTAGTCTATTATCTTACTGGAGGAAACCAGTAATGGGAGCAAAGGTTAATGTACACGAAGCAAAAACTCATTTTTCGAGTCTTTTGACCAGGGTTGAAAAAGGAGAAGAAATTATTATTTGCAAATCCGGCAAGCCCGTTGCCTGTTTGCGTGCTATTGAGGAAAAAAAGGTGAAGCGAATACCAGGAAATGCCAAAGAAAAGGTGATCATTGCTGAAAATTTTGATGCACCTTTACCCCAATCTATTTTGAATGGTTTTGAACAATGAAGGCATTATTAGACACCCATACTTTTCTCTGGTGGATTACAGATGATCCGAAATTGTCTTTGCGTGTCCGTCCCTCCACATTTCAACCCTGCCCATTCACCACCAAGATCCTTTCGATCGCATGTTGATAGCCCAGGCTCAGATGGAAGAATTGCCAGTTCTCTCCGCTGATCCGGAGATCGGGAAATATGAAGTGACGATTATCTGGTGAATCAACCCTCTGAATTCCTCAATTCCCAATTCCTGAACTCCTCAACACCCCATCTCCCTATCCCCCATCGCTCCATTATCATTTCTTCGAAGGGGTGAGGAAAATTCCACAGCTTTGAGGAATATCCCACTAAAATAAGTTGCCAATTTCACAAAAATTAAAAATTAATGGTCTAAAAAGCTTCTTTCTTTTTTCCCTAATTTATTGAATTCAAATTGACTTTTCGTCAATCCTCCAATTTTTTAAAACTCAGAAAAAACGGGAGTTCCTTGGAATGAAAATTGCACTATTACTAGTTTCAATTATATACATACAGTAACAAATTCATTTAATAGAGTCTGTTTATAAACTGCCGTAATCTTCTTTTTTGTCATTCCCGCCTGCCTGTGCCTGGCAGACAGGTGGAAACGGGAATCCAGTCTTTTCAATATGTTCTGGATACCCGGCTTTGCGGGTATGACGAACAAACTGAATTTATAAAAAGACTCTAATGAAATTTATACTTAGGTTCAAAAAACAGACTTAGAAAAGATAAGGAGGGAAAATCATGAGAAAGAATTTGTTAATTTTAATCCCCCTTTTATTTGTCTTTCTTTTTATTGTCCATATCTCGGACAATGCAAAAGGAAGTACAAATTATGTCGGGTCTGAGACCTGTAAGAGGTGCCATGAGGAGGCATATGCCAGCTATGCGAAATCGATCCATGCCAAGAAGGCCATATCAGACTCCCCGGCAAACAGGGGAGGATGTGAATCCTGCCACGGCCCTGGCGCCCAGCATGTTGAAAAAGGCGGAAAAGATGGGAGCATTTTAGGCTTCGGGAAAAAGGTGAGCGGAAAAGAAAAATCCTCGAAATGTCTCACCTGTCATGGGGAATCAAAGCATGTTGCCATGTGGGATGCGAGCAAGCACCGGTCTGCCGATGTCTCCTGTGACGACTGCCATTCCGTCCATTCGACGAAGGAGAAGAATTTAAAGGCTAAAGAGCCTGAACTATGTTACAGCTGCCACTTAGATATAAAAGTTAAGGCCAATAAACAGTCCCGCCATCCTGTCAAAGAGGGAAAGATAAAGTGTAACGACTGCCACAACCCCCACGGCGCTTTCGGCAAAAAGGCGGTAAAGGCCGACGCCGTCAATGAACTCTGCTACAAATGCCACTCAGAAAAAAGGGGCCCCTTCATGTGGGAACACGCCCCGGTTGAAGAAAATTGTTTGAATTGCCATGACGCCCACGGTAGTAATCATTCGAAACTCCTGACCCGGAAAATGCCCCAACTCTGTCAGAGCTGCCACGACTTTACACGGCATCCCGGCATACCTTATACGGCGGAGTATGGTTTTGAGGGCAGTGCACGGGGCGTTCTCAGCAATATGCTAATCGCTCGCTCATGTCTCAACTGTCATACGAACATTCACGGCGGCTTCGGGGTTGGACCAAGAGGCCCTAGATTTACAAGATAGGAGGAGGGATGATGAAAAGGATATCAATATATATATTAGTTACACTCTGTTCGCTATTGTTGCTTACGAACGGTCTATATGCCGAGGATAATAAGCCCTTCAGCGGCGAGATTAAGGCTACAGGGAAGTTAGTGGATATAGACGGCAATAAAGCAAAATTCAATGAATATAGGGACCTCAAGGACGGCGTATATGGAAAGATACGCTTAAAATTTGACGATGACCAGTATTTTATGAAATTAAACGCCGGCGATATAGCTTATGACACACAGAATTATAAGCTTGAAGGCGGCATGTGGGGTAAGTATAAGATGTATTTCAAATACAATGAAATACCCCATAATTTCACCTATGACGCTAAGACATTCTTCAGCGGAGCAGGTACAAACAGGCTGACAACAGGCGCACCATTTGCGATAGGCACTCCGGCTACTTTCACGCCTGTCAACCTGTTTGACTATTCACTTAAAAGAAAACAGATGGAGGCAGGCCTTAAGCTGGAGGTGTTAAAGCCTTTCTATGTGGATGTGTCATTTGCCAGAGAAGGGAGGGACGGCATTAAACCTACTGGAGTAGCGCCGATTACCAGTCCGATCTCATTTATAGAGATGCCCGAGCCGGTTGATTATGTAACAAATAGCCTGAAGGCTGAAGTAGGCTATGAGAAGAACCCACTTTTTTTATCGCTTACCTACTTCTACAGCGAGTTTTCCAATGATAATCAACGCTTGTTTTTCAGGAACCCGTTTAATGCCCTGACATTTGGCGCTGCCAGAGACGATTATTTAACGCTTCCGCCTGATAACAAATATAATAATTTCAGTTTCAGGGGCAGAGCAAAGCTTCCGCTCGACAGCGCATTAAGCGTTAAGCTTGCTCGTTCAGAGACAAGGTCTGACTACAATCTGTTGGATTATTATATAAGAGCCACCGGTATTCAGAGTGTCACCCTGAGCGATTCCAAATTTGACGGCAAGCGTGTTACGGCCAATTATGACGTTACCCTTACCTCACGGCCTGTGGATTTCCTCGGCGCCAGGGTGTTCTATAAGTATTACGATAACGACAATAAGTCCGATAGAATTACCCAAACAGATACATTGGTCAATGCAGGCAATCCATTTACAACCCGCTTGTTTGATTACAATAAGCGGAACTACGGAGCGGAATTTGACATCAAGCTCCCGGCAAAATTCTCTTTGACGCCAGCTTATTCATATTTAAAGACCAATAGGCAGAGAGGAGACCTGCCAAAAACTACTGACAACACCTATTCATTGGATTTGAAGTGGGCCGGTCTGGATTTTATGACGGCAAAGGTTGGCTATGAAAGACTGAACAGAAGCGCAGTGCATCAGATACCTACTATGGTTTTTTTCGCAACCTACCAGGCCAGGGCAGATGTAGTGGAGAAATATCAGAGGCGGTTTGACGCAGCCCCTATGGAACGCGATACATATAAGGCATCAGTTGATATCTATCCGTTGGATGTCCTGAGCCTCGGATTGCACTATAAAAACAAAAAATCTAAATACACTGATACTGTTCTTGGTCTAAGAGACGATAAAGCCAATGAATACGGCATAGACGCTGACTGGAAAATAAGCAATTTTATAACAGTGAATGGATATGCTGAATATATGGACACAAAGTCGTCTCAAGTCCAACGTTATAGCACTACAGCAGCAGGCCTTGATCCAAATGTTGCCGGTAGCGCAAATAATTATAACTGGAAGTTAGACCAAAAGGGAAAAACATATAATTATGGGGCAGGAGTCGAAGTGAATGCTATCCCAAAGAAGCTGACCTTCAATCTGAATTATGATCACATAAAATCGGACGGTTTTTCTGATTTTTCCTTCTTTGATTTCACTCCTCCGAATAACAGAGATATTTCAAACGTGGATGATTACAGGAAAAACTCTCTATCATTGAAGGCAAAGTATAATGTCAGCAAAAATCTTGCCGTAACTGCCGGCTATGCCTATGAACAATACAAATATAGCGATATCGCAGTAGACGGCTATCTCTACGCGTACCTTACTACTCCAACTGCTGTAAGCTCTTTGACAGGGGCATACAGCGCGCCGTCATATAAGGCAAACATAGTGTTCGCCGGGGTAACTTATAAATTTTAGCCTCCACTTCCCAACACCCCTATGTGAGGTAAGGGAGGGGACGCAAGTCCCCTCCCTTATTTTTTTCAGTCAATTCGTTCAATAAAGCCCAGGACTCCTTTTCTTCATTAGCTTTATCCTGATAGGACCAGTCCTATACGAGGATAAGTCGCCGAATGGAATTGGGCGGATTCGCCTCAAACATGAGGGTGTAGCAAATTTTGGGGTCAGGCAATCGTAATAAAGTATTTTTTCTTTCCTTTCTTGATCAATTCTTCTTTTAACTTCTCAATTGTTTTACTGAGGTGTTCGTCTTTGCGAAGTCTATCCTCAAATTGAATGATCGCCTGGCTTATCCTCATCGGGCTCCGCTGGAAATGCCGGGCTACATCCGTTACCATGTGGCCTGATATTGCTCTTGCAAGATAGGCAACCATACTCCTCCCCTGAGATCCTTCACGATTCCGGGTCAAAGAGTATAGCTTGTCTTGAACGACCCCGGTTGTTCTGCTCACTTCCTGAGCTATTACTTCTATCGGGATATCATAAACCGCATCTTCCCTCTCTCCTTTCTCAGCTTCGATGCGGTCAACGAAGCTGTCCTTTCCAAGGATACACTGATCTTTAACTTCGTAGTACTTCTCCTGGTGACCGCTATGCAGCCCCTCCATAACAAATCGCTGATATCTCCGCCTGGCAAGAGACTTTTTCTTCCCGAATTGCCCTAATACAAAATCTTCTTCAATAAAACCATCTTTCACCTTCCCCAGATAGCCCGGATGGCTTGCCCATAGATATTTTTCAGGATCCGTCACCACTTCCGCACGGACCGGATTTAGATATACCGAACCAACTCCACTAAATAGGCATCCTTGTCACATAAGATCGCCTTATAACGACCCTGAAAAAGATGTCCCACCTTCCCATACCGCTTATTGAAATAACGCGTATACCGGAACAACAGGGATTGCATGATTTTACCCAAAGGAGTCCCTTCTATCTCCAAAAGGAGGTGAAAGTGATTCTTCATCAGAGAATAGGCATAAAGATGGAAGGGGTATCTGGTCTTGTATTCGGAGAGATATGCAAGGAAGGTCTTCAGATCTTTGTCGTCGAGAAATATATCCTGCCTTTGATTTCCCCTCGAAATGACGTGATACAGAGCTCCTGGAAAATGGATCCGAGGTTTCCGAGCTATAGCATTTCTATATCAAAGCGCCACACTTCTGTCAATACCGAATTACCGTTGCCTGACCCCTTATCTTACATCTCCGCGTCTTCGCATCCCCTGATTATCATTTCTCCGAGAGGTGTGTGATAATCCGCAGTTCTGCGGGTTATGCCCCTTAAATTTGCCCTTATTTAAATTCTGTAAAATTGACCGCTTCCAAAGTCCCCTCTCTATTCATGTAATATATTGATTTTAAATGAGTTTAACTTTGTATCCAAATTGGTTATTTCTCTGAAAAAAAAGGGGTTTTGGAATAGAAGTTGCAACTTGCTGAATTGATGGAAAAGAGGATGAAAAAGAAATTCAGAAAAATTAAGGCAACCATCTTTATTGTTATTCCTTTTTTGATGCTTTTCTCTATTCCCGAAATGTCGCAGGCAGTGAAAGGGACTTTCCTCTACAGTCTTTCCGACTTCACGGGCACAATATCCTACAACTGGGTCAGGCTCTTTGTCGACGAGGAGAAAAACGAGGTCTTTGTCATCGACACTTCCAAAGGGTCTGTGAGGATCTTCAATGAAAACGGGATGGAGATCTACCAGTTTGGGGAGGACAGGGACCTCGGCATGATTTACGACGGCGCGGCAGGAAAAGACGGAAGCCTCTTTCTGCTCTCGTTGAAGTTCGAAAACAACTTACAGAAACACTCGATCCTGCGCTGCAATTTCAGGGGAGAGCCCGTGGCAAGAATCGATTTGAAAAACCTCCCACGCGAATTCTCCAATTTTTTGCCGGACCGCCTTGCCTATCGGAAAGGGCGCCTTTACCTTGCGGATTTAAACGAAATGAAGGTGGTTGTGGCTGACGAGGAGGGGAGCGTCGAAAGAGTCTATGACATCGCCTCCCTGCTTGGGCTCAGTAAGAAGCAGAGAGACGATTCGGGCATCACCGGCTTCAGCGTGGACGGGAAAGGAAACGTCCTCTTTACCATCCCCGTATTTGCACAGGCATACCGGGTCTCCCCGGACGGGAAGATCGTCTCTTTCGGCCAGCCTGGGGGAGCGCCAGGCAGGTTCAACGTGGTGGGGGGCATCGTTTCGGACAGCAGGGGGAATTTCATCATCGCAGACAGGCTGAAGTGTGCGGTCATGGTCTTTGACAGGGACTTCAACTTCCTGGCCGAATTCGGCTACCGGGGCTACAGGCCCGGGAACCTGATCGCGCCAGACGACCTGGCCCTTGACAGCCAGGGCAGGCTCTACGTGACACAGGGAGGGGGAAGAGGAGTCACCGTCTATAGGTTAACCTACGTGGATTGAGAAGAAAAAAGGAGGCTTTGTTCTATTCCTTATGTGTTTAGCGTTTAGAAAATAGATGGGGGGCTTGTGGGGGGAAATAAAAAACGGCAAAGGGGGTGATTGACAGAAAATTTAATTAAGAGTTGAGAATGAAGAATGTAGAGGTTTAAAGGCTGGGGTAAAAATAATATTAAACCCTTAACCATCCTCCGAAAAAGGTAAACCCGCCGCAAGGCGGGGGCACAAAGCCAACGGGTCCTGATAACGGGACGGCCGGGTTGCCGGAGCGAGAAAATCAAATTCAGGAGGATGAAATGAAAACATTGAAAATATGTCTAATTGTCATGGTTTCAGCCTTGCTGACCATCGGCTTATCAGGCAATGCAGAGGCTTTCCATTCGGGAGGCGTTGCCAGATGCTCGGGCTGCCACACCATGCATAACTCTTTAGGCGGTGCACGCATGGCTGGCGACACGACAACTTTGGGAACATCTTTTTCCTATCTTTTGATCAGGCAGGACGCGAGCTCAACCTGCCTTGCCTGTCACAGTGCCGGAACCTCCACAACTCCATCAAGTTTCAGGGTGCACAGCGCTTACGCGGCCGGAACAGGCCCCTCCCAGATGACACCCGGAGGAGATTACGGCTGGATTACAAAAGATTTCACCTGGACGCCGAGACCCGGTGCCACAGGTACCAGCCGGGGGGAAAGGCGCGGTCATAACATCATCGCCGCTGATCTCAACCTAACAAGTGATGCGATTCACAGCGCTGCTCCGGGAGGGACCTATTCATCAAGTAGACTTACCTGCATCAGTTGCCATGACCCTCACGGCAGATACAGAAGGGATTCGACTGGGGCGATAAGCAATACAGGATTGCCCATTAAGGCTTCGGGGTCTTATGACACCAGCCCTGATCCAACGACAACAGAGGCAGTGGGTGTCTATAGGCTCCTCGGAGGCACAGGATATGTTCCCGAATCTTTAAGTGGTATTGCAACTGCGTTCGTAAATACCGTGCCGGCTGCAGTGGCGCCATCAACCTATAACAGGAGCGAGGTCTCAACACAGACACGCGTGGCCTACGGGAAGAATATGTCCGAATGGTGCGCCAACTGTCATACCCAGATGCATAATGACTCCTATCCGGGAAATCTGAGGCACCCTGCAGGAAATTTGGCAAGACTTACGCCAACAGTCATAAACAACTATAACGCCTATGTTAAGAGTGGGGACTTAACAGGAATTCCCACCAGTTCATTTACCTCCCTGGTGCCGTTTGAAGAAGGGACCGATGATTATACTGCCCTCAAGGGTCTTGCCAAGAACGACAATACCCAACTTGGAGGCCCCGGGACTAGTGCCAGTGTCTCCTGTCTCACCTGTCACAGGGCCCATGCGAGCGGCTGGGACAGCATGCTGAGGTGGAACGCGAGGTCAGACTTTGTCGTCTATAACAGCAAATACTCCCAGGAGGGTGAAGCCAATCAGCCATACGGCCAGGGCCGGACTGAAGCTGAGGCAAAGAGAGCCTATTATGAGCGGCCTGTGACCACATTTGCCACCTACCAGAGGTCTCTCTGCAACAAGTGCCACGTGAAGGATTAAAAAGAAAGGCTCCGGGGTCTTTCCCGGCATAAGGAACTAAGGGGGGCTGGCTTCTGCCAGCCCTTTTTAGTTAAAATTAGAGAAAGAATCAGGACAAGATGACCCAAAAAACTCTATGCTTCATACTCTATGCTCTATGCCTTCTTTACATCTTGTCTGCCTGCCAGCCTGTGATCACCCAGTTGAGGGCTCCCCTTGAAGAGGAAGGAGAAGTCTTCTTCTATCTTCAACCTTTTCCTCAGGAGGCTGAAAGGCTCAGGTTTCGTCTTGAAGGAATCTCTGTGCTTGATGCCTCTGGAAGAGAATTCCCGATCTCCCTCTTATTTGACGAGTTAAAAAGCGCGGGCGCCCGGAGACAACGACTCCTTGGCTCAAGCCGATTGCGGCCTGGGACATATTCCGGGCTCTCCATAAGGGTTAAAAGCGCTGTCCTGAAAGTAGAAGATGGAGAGGCAGCTCTTCGTGTCCCAGATGAATCTTTAAGGATCAACTTTCCATTCACAATAGGGAGGAAAAAGGCCCTCGTCATCACCCTCCATTTTAAATACAAGGAATCGATCCAGGACGGTTTTTTTTTCAACCCTCTGTTTTCTCTGTCTGTTCCGGCAAGGCCGATTATCAGTCTGGCAGGGTATGTTACTAATTCAGGCTCCAACAACATTACGGTCTTTGATAAAAGAGCAGGCCAGGTTGTGGGCAAAATCGCAACAGGAAGGGGGCCTGCAGGCATGGCCCTTGACCAGAACCTCAGAAAGGTCTATGCGGCCCTCTCCGGAGATGATGCCATTGAGGTTATCGATATCTCATCTGCGGAGGTCGTCAACAGGTTAAGGCTCAATACAGGCGATCAGCCCCGGGAACTGGCCCTCACTCCAGATGGGAAAATGCTCCTCGCAGTCAACTCAGGGTCGAACACAGTCAGCATCATCGACCCGGTTTCTCTCCTGGAATTGGGTAGAATCGATGTGGGGAAAGGTCCCAATTCAATTCTGATCGATAACACCGGGAGGAGAGCTTTCGTCTTCAATACCCTGTCGAGCGCCCTCTCAATCATCCATATACCGAACAGGGCCATCGCTGCCACGATCTCCACGGACCCGGCTCCTTTGCGGGGGCAGTTCAACCGCAGGGGAGACAGGCTCTATGTCATCCACGAATGGTCTTCCTACCTGACAGTGATAGACCCTCTCTCCCTTTTGGCGCTGAGAAGACACTCCGTGAGGATGGGAATGAATGCCATCAAGGTCGATCAGAAAACAGATTTCGTCTATCTCGGCCGGAAAAACGATGTGATAATAGAGGTTCATGACCCGTTTTCGTTTGTTCCTGTTGACTCCATCCAGACAAGAGGCGCTATCGCCTATATGACCATCGATGAGGAGGAAAACAATCTCTACATGGTTCATCCTGAGGAGCGGTCCCTGACGGCGACCAATCTTGTCAGCAGGAAGAAGGTTTTTGAGGTCGACGTGGGGGAAGGACCCTACTGGGTGACAGTGATGGGAGAAAGGTAAGACGCAAAGCGCATGGCGCAGAGGGCATAGTGCAAACCGATAAATGATATAAAAAAACCAGATCAATTTTTTAGGCTCTTAGCCCCCCGAAAATCTCCCCTCTCCTCGGCGCCTGCCTGCGCGTAGTCCCGCCCGGCGGGGCGAAGGCAGGGGAGGGGATAATTGGGAAATTTCAAATATCTTTGGTTAGTGTTTTCAGGACTTTTGCAAGAGCCTCTTTGGCTTGAATTTAATAAATAGACTTTCTTTTTCAAACAATTTTCGAACGGTCTATGTTGAACAACGCCCTGCTTTCTGCGCTCTCTGTTCTGCTGATTTTGGTTTCTTTTCCATGTGTTGCGGCGGCGGACAGCATAAGGGGGACCCTGGACCTCAATTACAGTTTTTTTTCTTCTAAAACAGAGGACGCTTCCGGCGTGACCACGAAGACGGACACAAACCAATTTAATCCGCGGTTCGCCCTCAACATCGAAAAGACTCTCTTTCCCAACCTGAGACTGAACGCAGGTGGAATATTCGAGAAAAACATATTGGACTTTGAAAGCGGAGAGACCGATTCAAAGACAACCCTTACGAGAGTGAGGCCCTATGTGGATCTTACCCTGAACACTCCCCTCTATACTGCCGGAGTGGGTTACAACAGGAGGGAGGAAAAGCAGAAGTCTTCGGGTTCGCCCTCCTTTACCAATATCAACGAAGACTATAATGCCATACTGGGATGGAGGCCAGAAGGGTTTCCCTCAATCAATATGCTATTTACAAAGACCAACACCTTTGACGAGGACCGTTCCTTCCAGGACATTACCAGGAACTCGGTCTCCCTAAATTCAAAATATGGTTATAAAAATATCGACCTCAGGTACCAAGGGAGTTTCAACGATACCAAAGATAAATTGAATGACCTGGAAATCCTGGATTTGACACACAGCGGGAGGGCCGCTTATTCGCAGTCCTTCTTTGACAGGAGGGTCTCTCTCTATTCTTCCTATAACATCTTCCGCCAGGAGATAAAAACCTCCTCAACGGGAACGGGCGAAGTCCTTTTCCAGGTTCTCCCTTTTGCAGGGCTTTCCGACCTGGATGATTCTCCGACCCATGGGACCCTGCCTGCAAACCCGGCTCTGATCGACGGCAACCTGACAGCCAGCTCCGGCATCAATATCGGACTCCCCCCTCTTGGAGGAGATACCAGACCGAGGAATTTCGGTCTCGATTTTTTAAATGTGACCGAGGTAAACAACCTCCTCGTCTGGGTTGACAGGGAACTGCCTCCGGATATTGCCAATTCATTCTCATGGGATATCTATACCAGCGCGGATAATCTGAACTGGACCTTTTTGACCACCGCGTCCCCCGCTCCTTTTGGACCGTTTCAAAACCGTTTTGAGGTAAATTTTCCGAATGTGAATGCCAGATACATCAAGCTCGTTGTTAATCCGCTTTCGCCGGCCGTGCCGGGGGCGCCGGGATTCCCCAGCATATTTATTACAGAACTGAATGCATTTTTGAGGCGGCCTGCTCAAGAGGCGAGGGGAAAAACGACCAGGACTTCCCATATTTTTAACCTTGACACGAGATCAAGAATTTTTAACATCCCGACCCTGTATTACGACCTCTCTTACTTTTTTATAAAAGTAGATCCCGAAGGACAGGAGAGATACACCCTTTCGAACGGTTTTTCCGTCACCCACAGGTTCAGCAGGGTTTTTTCCGGGACCGCAAGGGCGGCGAGGGAAGACGGCGAAGAAGATGATGAGAAACGGGTCGCTTATGTTTATAATGCTTCGATTACGGCTGATCCTCTGAAGACGCTCCGACACAGCCTTGTTTTCAGCGGAAGGCAGGAGGAGGTCGATGGAAAATCGAACGACAGGCGCTCCATATTCCTGTACAACGCGGCTCAATTATACCAGGGTATCGATGTTAATCTGAGCGGGGGGGTCAACTTTACCGAACAGGAGACAGGGGAGAAGGCGAGAAACACAACTCTTAATGTCGGCGCCAACATTGTTCCTCACCGAACGCTCACCCTGGCTCTTAACTATTCGGACTTGACAACAACACAATCAGGGGGTGATAAAAGAAATTCATCGACCTCTACGAGAAGATTCGATTTTAGTCTGAACTACAATCCCTTCAGAACGTTGCATCTCTTTGCCTCGTTAGGGATTACCTCTGAAAAGGATAGAGACACGGAAGTTCTGCAGAATTACGGGATCAACTGGTCGCCCTTTCCGGATGGGGCGCTTCAGTTTAATTTTACTTACAATGAGCAGTTGAGGTCCGAAGATTCCGGGAAAGACAGGGTCTTTACTCCAAACGTGAGGTGGAAGGTCGCGCCCCGGGCCTTTTTAGACCTCTCTTACCAGTGGAGCAGGAGTGAGTCCAATTTGCAGAAGACCAATGCAAATGGATTCAATGCCAATTTGAAGATATTCTTCTGAGCGAGATTGACAGGGGAGGGGAACAGGATAAGATATAAGTTCAATGTCAAACTTCACATTTTGAAGCAATGCGCTGTTTATCGCGAGGTGTTTATGAAGTTGAAAAGAAGATTTTTTTACGCCATGTTTTTAATTGGTTTACCGTTCTTTTTCTTAATTGCCTGCGCAAGGTCGACCGGCATGGTCTATCACGACCCGAATATGGATTTCGGAGCGATCCAGACGATAGGCGTCATGCCTTTTTCAAATCTCACCCGGGACCAGACCGCTGCCGAGAGGGTAAGGGACGTCTTCATCAACAGACTCCTGGCAACCGGCGCTATCTATGTGTTGCCTGTCGGGGAGGTTGCACGAGGGGTTGCGAGGGCGGAAATTCCTAACCCCGCTTCACCGTCTTCCGACGAGGTCATCAAGCTGGGAGGGATTATTAAAGCACAGGCCGTTATCACCGGCGTGGTTAGGGAATACGGAGAGGTGAGGTCAGGAACGACCTCTGCCAATATTGTTTCCCTGAGCCTTCAGATGATCGAGACCCAGACAGGAAAAGTTGTATGGACAGCCTCTTCCACCAAAGGCGGGATCAGCGTATGGGACCGGCTGTTTGGCGGTGGAGGGCAACCGATGAATGATATTACCGAAAAGGCCACCCATGATCTCATTGTCAAGCTTTTTAAATAAGACGGCAGTTCTGCTTCTTTCAGGCCTCCTCTCTCTTTCTGCGTGTTCGAACACGAGGGATGGTTTCAAGGATGCAATCATTCCTGAAGGGGCAAAAAAAAAGATCGCTGTTCTGCCGGTGGAAAACCTCAGCGGAACATCAGCGCCGCTCAAGGAAATCAGGGAAACGCTCATCCAGGGAATGACTGAGGGAGGAATCCGCATCCTTTCGGAGGAAAGTCTTCAGTCATTCATGGTTAAATATCGTGTCCGTTATACGGGCGGAGTGGATGGGGTGATAGCCAGGGCATTAAAAGAGGAGACCGGAGTCCAGGCCGTTCTTATCACATCCCTGGAGCTTTACAGTGATCAAAATCCTCCTAAGGCGGCCATCACATCGAGGCTGGTTTCGACCGGAGATGAACCGGCCATCCTATGGATGGAAAATGCAGGAATGGCAGGGGACGATTCTCCGGGAATCCTGGGGTTGGGCTTGGTCGAAGATCCCGGAATCCTCCGGAAGAAGATCGTTAACATTCTTTCGGCCTCACTCCTGAATTACCTCCCAGAGGAAAAGGAAAGGGAGTGGAGGGGGCCCGGAAGGAAATTTTATCCAAAGGTTTCTTACCGATCCTCCGCCCTGAGTCCAGGCGGAGGCTATACCGTGGCCGTGGCCCCCTTTTTCAACGTGAGCGACCGGAAGTTTGCCGGAGAGATCATGGCCCTCCATTTCGTCAGGCAGCTCCATGCGTTCAAAAATTTGAAGGTTATTGAGCCCGGGACCATCAGACATCAACTTCTGAGCCTGAGGATGATCATGGACGAGGGGATCTCCCTTGCCGATGCAGACGCCCTGTTCAGCATCCTCGATGCCGACCTAGTCGTCTCAGGCAAGGTGCGGGAGTACCAGGACTACCAGGGGTCATGGGGAAACCCGAGGATCGATTTCTCTGTCCAGCTCCTCGAGAGGAGAAGCAGGCAGGTTGTCTGGAGCTCCACAAGCTACAACCAGGGGGATGACGGCGTCTTCTTTTTTGATCGTGGAAGAGTTAACACGGCCCATGCCATGGCCTCGCAGATGGCAGGGGCGATCGGGAAAATGTTGGTAAAATAAAAATGATTTCCTCTCACCCTCGCCCTCTCCTCAGTTGTTGAGACTCGAAACCGAGCCGGGGGAGAGGGAAGGGTCGCTTCGACTCGCAACCGGGGTGAGGGGGACAAAATGAGTGGATAAAGGAGGATGAGAAGAAAGATGAAAAATTGTCTCTGGATACCGGGAATGGTTCTTACAATATTTTTGACAGCATTGGGAGCCGGGGGAGCCGGACTGGGATCTGACCAGAAATTGCCGGTCATCGGCGGGAAGAAGATTGTTGCGGCCTTCAATGAGGAGGCGATCACGCTGGAGGAATTCAACCGGGAACTCGCCTCGATCCATGCGGGAATGGGGGAGAGGGAAAAAGCGGATAAGCGCCCCGATGTATTATCAGAGCTCCTCAGACGCCTGATTAACACGCGGTTGATCATCCTGGAGGCGAGGAGGATGGGGCTTGACGAGCTGCCTGAGATTAAAGAAATGGTGGATGCTTTTTCTAAAGTGACCCTAAGAGAGCAGCTGATGGAAAGACGGGTCAAAAATATAAAGGCGGACGGGAAAGAGGTGGAAAGACTGTTCAGGGAGTTTGCCAGGGAGTGGAAGATCAAGTCTGTGATGATCGAGAAGGAAGAGGACGCGAAGAGGGTGGAGGAGGAGATCAGAAAAGGGAAAAGTTTTGACGAGGCGGCGAAAAGGGTTTTGGCAGAGGGGATTGGAAAGGGAGAAGAGGGGAAATATCTCAAGGATAGAGAACTCCTGCCCGAGGTCGCGGCCGCGGTTTCAAAAATGAATGTCGGCAGCATCAGCCCTATGGTGAAGATCGATTCCGGTTTCGTGATCCTAAAACTTGAAAATGTCCGCTACCCTGAAGATAAGGAGGCCAGGGAAAGGGCGAGGCAGGAGGCGCTTCACCGCATGAGGGCGAAGGCCCTGGAGGAGTATGATAAGGCCTTAAAAAAGAAGTATGTGAAGGTTGACCAGAAGGTTCTCGACAGCCTTGATTACGTGTCGAAGGAACCAGGGTTTCAAAAACTCCGGGAGGATCAGAGGGTGGTTGCCGAAGTGAAGGGGGAAAAACCAATCACCGTAGGCGAGTTGACTGAAACCCTGAGACAACAATTTTACCACGGCATCGAAAGAGCCATCGAAAGCAAGAGGGTGAATGATAAAAAGGCTCCAATTCTCGAGGAGATGCTCCATAAAAGGGTTTTTCGGAAAGAGGCGCTCAGGCTGGACATAGATAAGACAGATGCCTACCGAAACAAGGTGAAGGAGTACGAGAATTCGGTCATATTCGGGGCCTTTGTCCAGAAGGCCCTTGTTCCGGAGATAAAAATCAAGGAGGGGGAGCTTAAGGCCTATTACAAGGACCGGATCGAGGAATTCACCACGCCGGAGATGATGAGGATCCGGAGCCTCATTTTTCACAAAAGGGAACGGGCTGAGAATGCCATTGAAAAACTCAGGAAGGGGACCGAGTTCAAGTGGATGATGGCCAATGCCGAGGGCCAGGTGGACAGCAATGCAAAGGGACTCTTGAATTTTGAGAACCGGTTTCTGACGACCAGCGATTTTTCGGAGAAACTGAGAAAGGCGATCGCGGGGTCCCGTCAGGGAGATTTCAGGCTTTACGCAAGCGCCGAAGGTTACTTTTACGTCCTCAATATCCAGGAGGTTGCGCCCCCGAAGCCACAGCCTTTCATCGAAGCAAGGGAGGCCATCGCAAAAACCGTTTATAACGATAAGCTCAAAAAGGCGCTGGAGGACTGGGCAGAGAAATTGAGGGCCGCCACGGAGGTTAAAGTTTACCTTAAAGAGAATTAAAGGCATAAAAATTAGGGGGCATAGGGCAAAGATAATGTCCTGGGCGCTGGTGTAGGGTCTCTAACACTTCTTTACAATACCCTGTTCGCCCTGAGTTTGTCGAAGGGTAAACTATTGAACTATATCGAGAGGTTCCGTTCATGGTTCGACCTGCCTGTCCTGAGTCCCGCGCTGTGCGGGATTCATCCTTCGAGAGCCTCAGGACGAACGGTGTGCCGAAGGGCTCACCACGAACGGATTGTAAAGTGATTACTGGAACACTACGCTGGGCGTGGATTAAGAGGGAGAAAAAATGTCTTGCTTACGTTTAAAACATAAGGTTACCTCTAAAAATGTCATTCCCGCTAAAGCAGGAATCCATAAGTTTTTGACATTACTGGACTCCCGCCGGAGTTTACCCTGCACCCCGATGCGGGGCGGGAGTGACAAATTGGGAATTATTAGAGGTTCCCATAAGGGTTTGATATCGGGTTTCCTGTTGTTGCTGGGCGGTGTCATCTTGTTTGCCTGTGCCGAGGTTCAACCAACCAGGCCGGTATTTACAAAGAAGGAATGCCTCGACTGCCACAAGAAATTTGCAGATCAATATATGGGAATGAAGAATGTCCATAAAGTTGTAAAGGACAGGAAATGTGAAGATTGTCACCTCCGGCATGGTCTGGTCCCCAAATTGATTCTGAAAAAAGAAGGAAATGAGGTCTGTTATACCTGCCATACCAAAGAGAAGATCGGGTTAAATAAATCAAATGTCCATACAGCCCTGAAGAAGAACAGATGCATTTCCTGCCATAATCCTCATGCCTCCCAGGCAAGTCATCTCTTAAAGGCAGAGGGCAATCAAGCCTGTTTCCAATGCCATAAAAAAGAAGCCTTCGAAAAGAAAGTCGTTCACAAGACATTACAGACAGCGAAGGGATGCGCAACCTGCCATGCCTCCCATAGCTCCAATGAAAAAGACCTGTTGGTGAAGGCCGAGACTCCCCTCTGCCTGGGCTGTCATGATGTTACAAAAGCTCCCTTTAAGAAAGCCCATGGCGATTATCCCGTGGATAAGGCTTTGTGCACGGGCTGCCATAATCCCCATTCTTCATTGCAAGGAAAACTCCTGAAGACGAGCGTCCACAATCCGGCGGCCTCCGGACAATGCGACGGATGCCATAAACCCGCTTCTTCTCCAAAACCTTTTGAGACCAGCGAGGATAAGAATAAACTCTGCTTGAATTGCCATGAGGCCTCCAAACTGAAAGCGGGCGGGACCGTGGACCATTCACCCTTTAAAGAGGGCATGTGTGACTCCTGCCACCAGCCCCACGCTTCGGAGTTTCCAAAGCTTGTTCTTAAGAAAGGGAATACCCTCTGTTTTGATTGCCATAAGGAAAAGGGTGAAAAAGTCTCCGTCAACCATTCCCCTGTCATTAGTGAAAAGGGATGTCTCACCTGTCATCCCCCTCATGCGGCAAAAAATAAGCGCCTCCTTAACCAAAAAGACGGGGCATTATGTTACTCCTGCCATGTGAAGACCAGAGAGGCATTGAAGGCAAAAGTTCAGCATGCCCCTTTCAATCAGGAAGAATGCAATTCATGCCATAATCCTCATGGCTCAAATATGAAAAATATCATTAAAGACAGGATGGACCGGGTCTGTTATAACTGTCATACCGATGCCGAGGGTAAATTTTTAAAGACCTATACCCACAAACCTGTCCTTGATTCTAATTGCAATTCGTGCCATCTTTCCCACAGCTCGAATGAGAAGAATCTCCTAAAATTAACGGGCTCTAAAATGTGCGTTCAATGTCATGGAGACCTTGTTAAGGCAGAGGCGGCCGGCCCGAATCACGCTCCCTTTGCTGAGGGAGAATGTCTCACATGCCATGATAGCCACGGGAGCAATATCAAGGGAATGATTGTAAACAAGCAGGAGGCCCTCTGTTTTTCCTGCCACGAGGACTTGAAGAAAGGGATGAAGGAAGGGAAAAGCAAACATCAACCCGCAGCGGTTGCTGAATGCACGAAGTGCCATAATCCCCATAAAGCCAAACTGGATGGTTTGCTTTTAGCCAAAAGCCCTGACTTATGCCTGACCTGTCATCAAGACTTAAAGGAGAGGATGGAAAAAGAGAAAGCCCATTCTCCGGCCCTGAGAGACTGTCAGAGGTGTCACCAGCCCCATTTTTCAGCTCAGGCGGCCCTGATGAACCAGGCCATTCAACCTTTGTGCGGCGAGTGCCATGATTACAAAAAAAGTTCCTTCGGTCAGGCGCACCTCAATATCGAGCCGTCAATCATCGATTGCCGAAAATGCCATGATTCCCATGCCTCCAAGGATCCGAAGTTCTTCAAACCTTATATGCACGCCCCCTTCGCAGGGAGGTCTTGCGAGGACTGCCATATCGTAACAAAATGAAGAACCGTAAAGCGTAAGGCGCAAGGCACTTTATTCTTTATTAGAAAATGAGAGGATGTTCTATGAAGCTAAGTGCAAAGATCCTTTTTCTGTTAATGGCGCTTATTTCATTTCTGATTGTCTCGCTGGGTTATGGGCAGCAGAACAAATTTAAGTTGAAGCCGGATGCGAAGGGGAAGCTTTGTCTGAATTGTCATGAGGGTTTCAAAGAAAAGATTAAGAATCAGTTTGTTCATACCCCGGTTAAAACGGGAGAATGCTCCGAGTGCCATAACCCTCACGCTTCTACCCATGGAAAACTTCTCGACGAAGACGCCAATAAAGTCTGCGCCAAGTGCCACGAAAATATTTTACCGAAAGATCCCAAGAGTATTCATAAAGTGGTGATGGAAGGCAATTGCGTGAAATGCCACGATCCCCATGCCTCCAATAACAAATCCGTTCTCCTTAAACCGGGGAATGAGCTCTGTGTGGAATGCCATAAAGATATCGGCAATGCCATTGCCAAAGTGAAATTCAAACATCCTCCCGTGGGAAAGGGATGCATGAACTGCCATGACCCCCATGCGTCCGCTAAATCGGATAACCTTCTGAAGGGCGATCTCGTCTCCCTCTGCACGAGCTGCCATAAAACGGATAGCCCTGCTTTTGTCCGGCAACATATGAACTATCCAGTGGGAAAATCCAACTGCTCCTCTTGCCATGACCCCCACGGCTCGGATAAGGCGGGGATCCTTTTTGCAAATGTTCATACTCCTGTTGCCAATAAACAATGCGGTCAGTGCCACGAGGCATCCACTTCTCCGACGCCCTTCAAAACGAAAAAGGTTGGCTACGAGCAGTGCCGGGGGTGCCACAGCAGCATGCTGAATGAGACATTCAACATGAACCGGGTCCACTGGTCACTCGTGGATAAGACCGGCTGCATGAACTGCCACGAGCCCCATGCCTCCAAGCAGAAGGGCCTTCTCAAAGGGGAGACGGCGGCCCTTTGTGGAAAATGCCATTCTGACACGATGGAAAAGCAGAAGAGGCTGGCGGCATTGGAAAAACAGGAAAAGATGGTTCCCAAGGAAAAGCAGGAGAGGGGCGCCCTCACCCATTCTCCGGTGCAGCAGGGAGACTGCTTGGCCTGTCATACCCCCCATGCGTCCAACAGTCTCTTTCTGATGAAGAAATCCACGACCATGGAACTCTGCAGCGCCTGCCATGAATGGCAGAAACATTCGACCCACCCCATCGGAGAAAAGACTGTCGACTCGAGAAACAAAAACCTCACGATGGACTGCCTGAGCTGCCATCTGTCCCATGGGACAGGCTACAAGCATATGATTCCTTTCCCGACCATTACGGACCTATGTGTCCAGTGCCATAAACAGTACAAGAGGTAAACAGAACATGAAACTCGTTCGAGACATAAAGCCTATGAAAAACAGAATAATTGGAATGTTGGAATGCTGGAATGCTGGGTTCATGATTCCACTATTCCATTATTCCAGCCCAATAATCTTTGTAATTACAGTCTTGTTTTTTCCACTCCAGTCCTTCAGCGCTGAATCTGTAAAGTTTAGACATATGCTGTCCATCTATTCGGACGAAAAGGGTTCCGGAATGAAACAACCCGAAGGGATAGCCTGGGATGGAAAATCGCTCCTCATTGTGGCTGATACGGGGAACGGCAGGCTTCTGAAGTTCACGGTTCAGGACAGAACCATCAAAGGGGGAAAGGAGATAAAAATTGCCCAACTTTCTTATCCCATCGGAGTTGAAGTCAACTCGAGGGGAGAGATCTTCGCCCTCGATGGAAGGCAACGCCGAATCATCCGCATAAGCGCTGAGGGAGAATATAAGGGATATCTCCAGCCTGAAGGCATCCCGTCGCCCTCTGCCTTCGTGCCAAAGAGTTTTAAAATAGACAGCAGGGACAATATCTATATCCTGGACATCTTTTCAGCCCGTGTCCTTGTCATTAGCCCGGACGGGAAGTATCAGCGGCATATTGAATTTCCAAAGGAATTCGGGTTCTTCTCGGATCTGGCGGTGGATTTCAAGGAAACCCTCCTGCTCATCGACTCGGTCAAGGCGATGGTCTTCTCTGCGACAAAAGATTCCAGGGGTTTTTCACCTCTGACGAAAAGCCTGAGGGAACATTTAAATTTCCCGACCGGCATCACGACGGATGGCAGAGGGACCATTTATATCGTTGATGAGAATGGCGGCGGCATTGTTATTCTGGGGCAGGACGGTTTCTACCTGGGGCGGCAGTTGGCCATGGGGTGGAATGAGGGGCTTCTTTACTATCCCAGCCAGATGCGCATCAACGAAAAAGGAGAGGTTTTTATCGCTGATCGGGGCAACAGCCGGGTTCAGATATTTACAATCGTTCGATAATGGCCATCCAAGCGCCGGGAATGGGTATGTTTCGGGCGGATGGGCCGTTCTCGTATAGGTCCTGCCAATTATTTTCTCTTTTGATTTTTAAACCAACCCATCCCCTCCAAACCTGCCTCTATTTAATGACATAAAATTAAACAGCATTATCCCGGTTTTTAAAAGGCTTTACTTTTTGGCGCGAGTATTTTAATATATATCGTAAAATACAGGCGAGTATTTTCTGATAGAGGTTAAAAAAGTGGGAAGACATATCACACGGTATATTGAGCAACCAGTAAAGAAAGATGTTCAAAGGAAAATGGTTTTTATCGGGGGGCCACGCCAGTCGGGAAAAACTACCTTAGCCAAACATCTTTGCGAACAGGCTGGTTCTGACGTTAAAAAAAGATATCTGACATGGGATGCCCCTGAGGATCGAGAAAACATCATACGTGAGCGGTTCCCATCCGGACCAGGCTCTCTTATCCTTGACGAAATCCATAAATACTCACGGTGGCGGCAGGTAGTAAAAGGACTTTTTGATAAAAGGGGAGATGAGCTTAAAATCCTTGTTACTGGCAGCGCCCGGTTGGATTATTACCGGCGTGGCGGAGATTCCCTGCAAGGGCGGTATCATTTTTATCGACTATTTCCTTTGTCATGCGCTGAATTAGGTGTTTCGACGAGCGCCACCATAAGGGATTTGTTGGTTTATGGCGGCTTTCTGGAGCCTTTTTTGCTCCAGTCCGAAAAAGAGAGCAGGCGATGGAGCAGAGAATACCGTTCCCGTGTCGTTCAGGGAGATCTATCCGATCTTGAACAAGTGCAGGATGTCGGAGTGATAGAGAAAATGGTCATTCGCTTGCCCGATCTTGTCGGATATCCACTCTCGCTCAATGCCCTGAGAGAGGATTTACAGGTTTCGCATCAATCCGTAACACGCTGGGTGGGCATGCTTGAAAACCTCTACATGATTTTCAGAATTTATCCGTTCGGTGCGCCCAAAATCCGGGCTGTAAAAAAAGAATCCAAACACTACCATCTTGATTGGACAGTGGTTTCAGATACGGGGTTGCGTTTTGAAAATCTGGTTGCATGTCACCTGTTAAAATGGATTTTCTTTTTGCAGGATACCGAAGGACGCGATATTGAGCTGCGTTATTTTAGAGATGTCGATAAAAGAGAGGTGGATTTTATAATCCTCGAAGAGGGTGTCCCTGTACAATTTGTAGAATGCAAGTCTTCAGGAAAAACCCCGAGCCCGTCTCTTCGTTATCTGAAAACCCGTTTTCCCTCTGTCCCAGCCATCCAATTGGTTCTTGATGAAGAGATGGATATGATGACTAAGGATGGAATCCGGATTTGCCCCCCCCATCTTTATCTTAAGGATTTGGTTTAACGAAAAATCTTCTCTTGACAATCTCGCAGAAAGCCGGGAAAGTCATGTCTCCTGTGAAAGCAGAAGGGGGTCAGGGTATTACAAGCCGCCTGACCCTTCTCAATTTCTCTTTTGATTTTTGGATCAATCCGTAATAGAATAAATGCAACACTTTAGCCCTTTGAAGCGGTTATCAGAGAATCAGGTTATCAGGAAGTGGACATCAGGATATCGGTATATCAGGTTAAAGCAAAAGGCAGTTATTTTATATCTGAGATCCTGGCGCCCCGATATCCTGATCGCTTGATACCCATATTTTACTATTCACGCATCATTCCGGCAGTTTCAAAGTGCGCTAAACAGTTACGAATATCTAAATTGAGCGATTCTTTTTGAAATTTATTGTAGGCGCTCCGTGTGAGACGGAGCGGTTTCCTTTCACCCGTTGGGTGAGAATTCGTTTCGGACCCGCCTGCCAAAGAACTTGCCTGCCTGCACGAAGCGTTTCGGCGAAGGCAGGTTCGGCTGGCAGGTAAAATAACGCCCCGATAAATCGGGACGGCTACATTTAAGATAATAAATCACTCAATTTTGATGGTCTCGTAAAAAGTCGTCACACCGGTGAAAACCGGTGTCCAGTATTTTCATAAGTGTCTGAGATTACTGGATTCCGGCTTTCGCCGGAATGACGATTATTAGGATTTTTCGACTTTTTACGAGACCATCAATTTTGGGAATAGATAAACCTAAAATTTTTTTAATCCAGTGGAAGAGGGAGGGTTAAAATGAAATGTTATGTCTGTGCGAAGCAGGGAGTGGATGAGGAAGCTGTGGCCATCTGCATCGTCTGCGGGATGGGGCTCTGCCTGGGGCATGCCTTTAAGGAAGCTCTTGAAGTGAAGGATATTATCGACTGGGGGGTCGGAGAGGAAAAGATCATCTACCCACACACTCTCCCACGGTTCATCTGCGCCGAATGCAAGCTGGCGATTGAACAGAGAAAAAGAGTGGAGAGGAAATAATTAACACAAACGAATTTAGTATTTTACACCCCCCTTTGTCATTGTGAGCCCGAAGGGCGTGCCTGCACGCCGAAGTGGGTTACGGCACGCAGGCGTGGCAATCTCGTATTTTATTGTGTTTGTATCGGTTCGGAGTTCAGAGTTCGGAGTAAAAAAGGATAATCCCTCAGTTATGGTTTGCTTAAGTTTACCATAACCTGTAACTCAGCCCTTTAGGGCTGAGTTTTCAGGGCTAAAGCCCTGAGTTACATATTCGACAAAGCATTTATCATTCATGACTGAGAAGCTGTGAAAAAATCACATTTCCAGAATCGGCATCCTTCCGGCGCACAGGGTTGGAGGGATTGGAGAAGCTTTAGGGCGGAACCTCTAATATTAAACTATGTTGCCTAAACCTGAGTCATACCGCTTTCTTACTGAAAACGAAGGTTACCCATAACATCTAATGCCCCGCGTTCTAAAGCCTGGACAAGACCCCCAACCCTGTGCGCCGAGGCACAGTGCACCAATTTTTTCACACCTTCTAAGGGGTTACAAAAAAGGATTGTTTTTTGTTCTGAGATTGCCGATAATATCTTTATGAAGAGGATCTTGGTTGTAGAGGATGAAGAGGGTCTGAGGCTTCTCTATGTGGAGGAGCTGGAGGCGGAAGGCTACGAGGTCATCACCGCTCGAAACGGTAAAGAGGCGATCCAGAAATTGGAGGAGGAGAGGCCTGATCTGATCATCCTTGACATCGTCATGCCTGTGATGGATGGAATGGAGGCTCTCGGCCGGATCGTCGGAAAGGACAGGAAAATTCCCATCATTCTCAATTCTTCTTACTCCGGATATCGCGAGGACTTTATGAGCTGGGTGGCGGACGCCTATGTGACGAAGTCGAGCGATCTCGAAGAGCTGAAAGTGAAGGTGAAAGAGCTTTTAGAGATTTCTGGAAAGTCCAGAAATCTCTGATTACACGGATTATGAAACGATTACACCGATTAGAAATCCATTGAAAATAAAGAAAAATCTGTGGAATCATTTTTTAACAATCTGCGTAATCAAGAGAGCGAAAAGCGGTGTTTCAGAGCTCTCTTTAGAAAAGGGTAAGGCCAGATGAAGAAGGTCGTCACCATGCTCCTTGCAGGGGGGAGAGGCGAGAGGCTCTATCCACTTACGCGGGATCGAGCCAAACCGGCTGTCCCTTTTGGCGCCATCTACCGGATCATCGACTTCACCCTTTCCAATTGTATCAACTCAGATATCAGGCATATCTATATCCTCACCCAATATAAATCGACCTCACTGCATCGCCACATTCAATTGGGCTGGAACATTCTCTCCACCGCCCTGGGGGAATTCATAGAGGTCATTCCGGCCCAGCAGAGAATCGATGAGCACTGGTATCAGGGAACGGCAGATGCCATCTTTCAGAATATCTATACCTTGCAGCACGAGAAGCCGGATCTCGTCCTCCTCCTCTCCGGCGACCATATCTATAAGATGGACTACCGGAAGATGATCGCCTATCATCTGGAGAAGGGGGCGGATTTAACCGTGGCTTCCATCCGGATGGATCGAAGTTTGTCAAAAGAGTTTGGCGTTATGGAGGTGGACCGGGAGGGGCGGATCAAGGGATTTCAGGAGAAACCTGAGGAACCCAGGACTATTCCCGGAGACCCGGAAGGAATCCTCGCATCGATGGGGATCTATATCTTCAATACGGAGATCCTGGTAAGACGATTGGTCGAAAATGCCCGGTCCGATTCAAGCCATGATTTTGGCAAAGACATCATTCCTGCGATGATTAAAAAAGATCGCGTCTTTCATTTCGATTTCAGACACGGCGATTGCGGAGGGATGGGGTACTGGAAGGATGTCGGGACGATTGATGCCTATTACGAAGCCAACATGGACCTTGTCGCTGTGATCCCTCAGCTCAACCTCTACGATCCGGACTGGCCCATTCTTGCGCATCAACCGCCCTATCCGCCGGCCAAGACCGTCCTGCTGGAAGAAGGGAGGGTTGGCACGGCTCTCAACTCCATCCTCTCCCATGGCTCCATCATCAGCGGAGGCAGTGTGAAACGATCGATCCTCTCGCCGAGGGTGAAGGTCCACAGTTACGCCGAGGTTGAAGATTCCATCCTCCTGTCAGGGGTGGATGTAGGAAGGCATGCTAAGGTCAGGAGGACGATTATTGACAAGGACGTTCAGATCCCCGAAGGGATGGAGATCGGTTATGATCTGGAGAAAGATGCAAAACGATTTACAGTGACCGCCTCAGACATTGTTGTGGTTCCCAAGTGGATCAAACTATAAAATCAGTGACGAGTTACAGGTTTCAAGTTACAAGTTGATATCCAAGATATCACTGATGTTGATCTCCAGCATCTTCACCGAGGCGAGGATCCGGCTTGCATTCCGGTCGACCGCCTGAATCCCGCCGGAGAGTTCTTTCAATTCCTCAGCCGCCTTCTTGATCTTTTTGATCCGGACATCCATCTTTTTCAATTTCATTCGGTTCATTTGCAATCTCCTTTTGCGAATTACTCGAATGATAACGAATTCATCGAATAATTAAAGTCTGATGGTTGAATCGACATAATCATTGGAGAATCTCCCCTATCCCCTCTTTGCCAAATCCCGCGAAACGCGGGACCTCATTTAGAAAAAGGGAGGTCAGGAGGGATTTTAAAAAAGTTTATTTCAAACCGCTAAATTGTTACAAACAAATACATTTGAAATTCCCCCGATAATCCCCTCCCCCTCCGACGGGGGAGGGTGAGGGTGGGGGTGATGTCATTTTATTCGTATTATTTCCTCAAATCCTTAAACCGCTTGGCCTTCACTTCATAACGGGGCAGGGAGTTATACGGATGAACCTCGATGTTGTAACCGAGGTTTGTTTTTAACCGGAGCTGATCTCTCAATTGGTTGAGGATTGCTTCGCGATTTCCCTCGGCATCGGGCAACAGTTCGATCTTTAATGTGATGTCATCGAGATCGCCCTTCTTGATGACCACTGCCTCAAATTCATTGCTCAACCCCTTGATGGAACGAACAACCTCTTCAATCGCAGAAGGAGCGATGAGAACGCCCTTGATCTTGGTGATGTCATCCGACCTTCCGACCACACCGCCCTTAATGATACGGAATGTCCTTCCGCAAGGGCATGGATCCTTTGACCACTCTGCCACATCTTTAGAGTCGAAACGGATACAGGGCTGAGCCATGCGGTCCAGAGCCGTGATGACGATCTTTCCCCTTCGGCCAGGTTCTTCGATGATCTCGCCTGTTTCAATATCCTCCAGCTGGGTGAGAAAGAGCGCTTCATTCACATGGAGACCTCCCGGTTGGGCCGTGCATTCGAACCCCCAGGCGCCGATCTCCGTGGCTCCCACATGGTCATAGACCTTTGCTCCCCAGGCCTCCTCCATTCTCTGTTTGGTGGAGGGGATGCTTGCGCCGGGTTCGCCCGCACAGGTAATCTTCCGGATGGTGAGATCCTTTGCTGGATCGATTCCCAATTTCTTTCTGGCTGTGTCAGCCATTCCAAGCACATAGGTGGGTGTGGCCATCATGGCCGTGGCTTTAAGCTCCTGGATCTTCAAGAGACGGGCCTCCGTATCGAGCACTCCTCCTGGCACGACTTCGCAGCCGATCTTCTCCGCGGCATAGTGACCTGCCCAGAAGGCCACAAAGATATTGTATCCGAACGGAAGAAAGACCCGATCGGTTCTTCGGTATCCCTGAGCATAGAGCAGGTAAGCCCAGGATTCCGCCCACCATTCCCAGTCCTGCCAAGTATCGGGCTGATAGACCGGAGTCCCTGTAGTTCCGCTGGTCTGCCGGAATTCAGTGACTTCTTCCAGCGGAACGCAGAGGGCATCCCCGTAAGGGAAGGGGTCCTTCCTCTGAATATCCCGCATCATCGCCTTTTCGACTTTGGGAACCCTGGCCACATCCTCATAGGATTTGATATCCCCGGGTTCAAGACCGGCCTCCTGGTAGAGTTTCCGGTGAAACTTTGATCGCTCATAGGCCCACTGGACAATATTCTTAAATTTTTTGAGTTGAAGCTCTTTCATCTTCTCAAGAGGAAGGGTTTCAACAATGGGATTCCAGTAGTTTTCAAACCCCTTTTTGCTCATTTTCATTCTCATTCTCCTTTGTTCGGTTCCCAGTTTTTTCTCAAGACTGGCAGAATTTTAAGAAGTCAACCGTATTTTGTCAACCCCGATTTTAGTCGCCGAATCCCTGAAGAAAGGCTTTAACATTTCTTCCGAGGACGGAATGGTTATAGCCCCCCTCCAGGGCGGCGAATCGTCTTCCCTGACAGTTTTCAATGGAGGACTCCCTGACCCAATTCCCGATGGAATGGTAATCTTCGGTTTTTAACAGACCTCCCCAATCCTCTTCATGACGATCAAATCCTGCCGAGACACCGATGATATCGAAAGGTTTGTCCGTCTGAAGGGATGTTTGAACCTCGTTCAAAAAGGACTGCCGGTTTGTGCCTTCGGGATGGAAGTAGCTCACCTTTTTGGAACCACTGAACGTATTCGCTGTTCCATCCCCATAATGAAGGTCGAAATCGAGAATCAGAGCGCTCTTGATCTTTCCTTCACCAAGGAGCTTCTTGATGGCAATGGCAATGTTATTAAAGTAACAGAAACCCCAGCAGGAATGGGGGCTGGCATGATGTCCCGGCGGTCGGATCAATCCAAAAGCGGGTTCACCCCCACAACCTAATTCTCCTGCAAGAATGGCTCCCCCTGCTGATAGAAGACCGATCTCATAGACCAACGGTTCGCCTTTGACGGATTGGATGTGCTGTCTTCCGTGAACCCTCTCCAGGTCCCTTTCTGTAGCAGGCTCTGGCTCGACAAATTCATATTTTCCTTCGAGAGCCTTGACCATCGGCTCCATCCTTCCCGGAGCCGCCGCCGGATCGGATGTGTAGACTTCAAAAAATCGTGGATGGAATATAACCTTCATCTGATACTCCTTCTCTTTGCAGGATTAAATTACCATATTTTATCACATTATAGATTGCCCACAAATGGAAAAAAATCATTCCAGCCCTTCTGTTAATCATTTTTCTCCTCTATTCAAAGGCGCTGACATAGAGATTTCCCCCATTATTTCGCCAGACCGATGAGCACAAGTCCGAGGGTGAGGATGAGGGCTCCGGTGATCCGGGTTTTCCAGTCACTTTCCTTCAACAGGACGATTCCCATGACTGCGCCGAAGAGACCTCCTGCCTGTCGGAAAGCCACCACATAACTGACCTTGCTCGTCTGCATGGCCATGAGAACCAGGAAATAGGCGGCATTCTGGAGGACCGCAATGATGAGGATTTCCTTTTTTGATTCATCCCAGACCTTCCAGAAAGGGTTTTCTTTCCGCAGAGCCAAATAAAGCCCAGTATAAATTGTCATCGAGAGGTTGATCAGCCAGAGGTAAAAAACAGGGTGAATGATCTGAACCCCCACTTTATCAATGACGGAATAAATCGAACTGGCAATGGCTGCAGAGAAGGCCAGGAGGTATGACCGGGAAGTAAGCCGATGAGATTGTGAAAGAATATTATTTAAGTGAAAATCTTTCAGAGAAATGATGTAGATGCCGGCCATCACCAGGCCAATTCCCAACATCCCTCTCGGAGAGAGGACCTCTCCGATAAAGATGGCCCAGATCTGGGTGAAGAGCGGGGCGGAGCGGGAGATGGGATAGACCAGGGAGAGATCTCCAACGCGATAAGCCTCAATCAGACAGATGAAATAGATCGTTTCGAAAAAGCCTGACAGGATGACGATCCACCAGAGTTTCAGCGGAGGGGCGAGGAATAAGGAGGGAAAGACACCGAACCCAATGAAGAAGGGGAGATAAAAAAGGACTCCCCATAGGAAGACCCAGAAGAAAAATTCCACGGGAAAATTTCCCTTCTTGGTGAAGAAATTCCATGAGGAGTGGATGAGCGCTGAAATCAGGACGAGAATGATGCTGAGGGGAGTCAAGGCTTTTCCAAGAGAGCTCTGCAAAACTATCTTTTGCTCTCTGATTTCACAGATTTCAAAAAAATGATTTCACAGATTTTCATTTATTTATCAATGAATTTTTAATCCGTGTAATCGGTACCTAATCGGTGTAATCAGAGATTTCTGGACTTTTTCAGAAATCTCTTCAATCCTTCCGGGCGCTGAAGAAAGTAATGGGTGAAGGCGGTGATTACAATAGCATGGTCGATCTTTCCAATCCGAATCAATTCCGGGATTTCGGAAAGAGGGACGAGGACGACCTCGATATCTTCTGTCTGATCGGGTTTGAGATCAGCGACCTTCCTGATGTCTCGAGCCAGAAATGTATAACAGCGATTATTGAAAAGCGCCGGATTGGGATTGACGACCCCGATTTTCAACCATTTTTTTGCCTGATAACCTGTTTCCTCTAATAATTCCCGCGCCGCTGCTTTTTTAGGGGTATCCTTAGAGTCCACCAGACCTCCGGGTATCTCCAGGGTCACCTTTCCGGAGCCGTGGCGGTACTGTCTCACCATAACCACCTGATGATCAGAGGTGAGAGGAATGATATTGACCCAGTTGTTCGATTCGATGGTGTAAAAGTCGTGTTCGAGATTGGTCCGTGGCGAGCGAACAATATCCGTCCGTACGGCAAAGACACGATAGGACTGGTTGGATCGGGTTCGAATCTTCGGCCACGGCTTGATCATGACAGGGCTCCTCTTAAGGTCGGTGTTTCATTCTATTTAGACAAGGGAAATTTGTCAATTTAGACCTCTTTTTTCTTGACAACTTTGTAGGGACTTGTTAATAGGACAGATATCATGCCAATTTATAAAAATACCTGTTGAATACCGCCCAGCTCTGCTGGGCGGATGAAAACAGGTTCGCTGAAAGCGATAAAACATGGTGTAAGTTGGGCATGAGCCCGATTAGATAAATCCAGCATGAA
>Ga0207951_100227_pt1 | contig 34402 bp, 33 predicted proteins | sample Subbio12Aug_8Bad_FD_184830 | JGI IMG/M metagenome (GOLD analysis project Ga0207951, IMG submission 184830) | Serpentinite rock and fluid subsurface biosphere microbial communities from McLaughlin Reserve, California, USA - CR12Aug_8Bad (SPAdes) | ecosystem: Environmental > Terrestrial > Deep... | reverse complement strand
TTCCAGTTCATCCATTTCATGCGTGGCTTCATCGCCGCGCGCCAGCACGGAAAACAGGTAATTTTTCAGCAGATCGGTAGCCGACAGGCGCACGCCACGGGCATTGAGCGTTTCAAAGACCTTGTAGGCGTTGAGTTGATCGGCGACGGTGATGACCGTAAAGAACAGCTTGTCGCTGAGGGTTTCGACAAACTGCGCCAGCGCCATGCCAGGGTCAGCCGCATTCTTGACCTGCTCGCGCAAACGACGCTCGAACCATTCGAAACCCTTGCGCATCGCGTGCGTGGAGGCTGGAAAACCGCGTTGCGGCAGATGCTCGGCCAGCGCCACCAGATAGTCTCGGTAATAGCTGTCGTTGTTGCGATTCAGCGAAAGTTTGTTGCGGGTGGTCAGTGTTACCGGGTCAAGGTAGCCAATGTAGGTGGCGCGTAGTTGTTCGAGTCGCGTTCGATTGTTGTCCTTTTTCCCCCCCTCATCGGCTAATTTGCCGAGCAGTCGCATGGTGGCCAGCACGATCAAACTGATGGTCGTCAGCCTTTGTTGGCCATCGATCACTTCATAGATTCGGTTATCCGCCGTTTGCAGCACCAGATAGCCTAGGTAGTGGGCAGGCTCGCCATCGGTAGGCAAGGTGCTCTGGATGTCGGCCCAAAGGTCTTCCCATTCTTCTTCGCCCCAGGAGTAGTCGCGTTGAAAGTGCGGAATGCGGTAGGTCAGGCCGTTGCCCAATAGCTGCCGATAGGTGCGGTTCTCGGTGTTGAAATGGGTAGCCGCCATGTCAGCCTCCGGTTCTGGATAGTTCAACAAACGGCGACAGCACCTCCAGCAGCGAGAGGCCGCCGTGCGTCAGCGTTGGGTAACCGCCCTGGCTACGCCACTTTCTGCGGCCCAGCGTCAGCAGGTGTACGCCGTGCGGGCGGTCGATTTGCAATGCGACTGGAGGCACGAAAGGGATGTCGGTCAAAGTCAGTCCAAGCATTGGTTACGCTCCTCATTGTTCGATTGCTCACCCCTACGCGACCGGCAGAATCAGATCAGAAACCTTCGCCACGCGTATGCTCCCGATCATGGCAGGCGGCTGAGCCGCAATCGTCAAATGACTTTCGAGAACTGTTGCTGCTTTTGTGCCAGGTATCGGTCGAAAACCATGCAGATGTTTCTTATCAGCAAGCGACCTGCCGTCGATACCTGAATGCCTTCGCTGTTCAGTGTCAGCAGGCCGTCGTTTTGCATCTCTGCCAGTTGCTCAAGTTCGGCGGCGAAATAATCGCTGAATCGAATGGCGAACGCCTGCTCGATGGTGCGGTAAGTCAGTTCGAAATGGCAGATGATCTGGGTGATGACGGCGCGTCTGAGCCTGTCGTCGGCATCGAGTTCTACGCCGCGAAACACCGGCAAGCTGCCCTGCCCTATCAAGTCATCGTACTGATCGAGCTCCTTGACGTTCTGGATGTAGGCGTCGCCGACACGGCCTATCGAGGTGATGCCCAGGCCAACCAGGTCGCAATCGGAATGGGTCGAATAGCCCTGAAAATTGCGGTACAGCTTGCCTTGCCGCTGCGCCACGGCCAGTTCGTCGTCCGGTTTGGCGAAATGATCCATGCCGATGTAGACGTAGCCCGCCTCGGTCAGCATGCGGCCTACCCTTTGCAGGATTTCCAGCTTGACTGCTGGCGCGGGCATATCGGCCTCGTTGATTTGCCGTTGCGTCTTGAAACGGCTGGGCATGTGGGCGTAGTTGAAAATCGAGAAGCGATCCGGTGAGTAATCCAGAACGTCGGCCAACGTCCGTGAAAAAGTGTCTTCGGTCTGTTTCGGCAGTCCGTAAATCAGGTCGATATTGGTGGAACGAAAGCCTTCCTTGCGGGCGGCGTCGAGTACAGCAAAGGTTTGTTGCTTGCCTTGAATGCGGTTGACGGCTTTTTGCACGTCGGGGTCGAAATCCTGCAAGCCCAGGCTGATGCGATTGAAACCCAGTTGGCGCAATTGTGCGATGGTGTCTTGCCGGGTTTCGCGCGGATCGACTTCGATGGAGTATTCGCCCTGGTCGTCGTCACGCAGATTGAAGTGCTGGCGGGTGGCGTCCATCAGCCGCTTCATTTGTTCTGGATTCAGGAAGGTCGGCGTGCCGCCACCCCAATGCAGTTGGTTGACGACGCGATCGCTGTCGAACAAGGCGCCCTGCAGGGCGATTTCCTTGACCAGATTGTCGAGGTAAGGTGTGGAATGCGCACGATTCTTGGTGATGATTTTGTTGCAGGCGCAGTAAAAGCACACCGTGTCGCAAAACGGAATGTGGAAATACAGCGACAGCGGGCCGCCTGCGGCATTGGAGGCGGCGATTTGCCTTCGGTAGTCGGTGTCGCCAAAGCCTTCGTGCAGCTCCAGAGCGGTTGGGTAGGAGGTGTAGCGCGGCCCGGATTTGTCGTAGCGTTTGATGAGATCGAGGTCGAACTGGATTGATTGGTCCATCATTTGATCTCCTGATCGATTAGAACGGTGACGGGGTGGCTGCCCAGGGGCCGCTCGATTTCGACGCTGCCCAGCCAGTCGCCCGCAGCGGGCATGGCCTGACCAGACTGCGAAAGCCTGGCCACGATGCGCAGCCTGGGAAAATCAGCCAGGCGAGTGCCGGGCTGCATGGCTGCCGTATCGTCGAGGACGACCTCGACCGGCAAATCGGCAAGTTGTTTGCGGACGATGGCCAGCGGCATTTTGGGGCCGTCGATGGCTTGCGCGTAAATGAACACGGTTTGCGCCGCATCGGCCCGGCTCTTGGCGGCGGGAACGACATCGACCTTGACGCTGATGCGTAGCGGCGCGGCTGCCGATGAGGTTGCGGCCATCTGCTGCTCCAGCGACTGCAACATGGCTTGAACCTGTTGCAAGGATTCCGAATCAGGGGGCAGCAATGGCACGAGCTGATGCCAAAGTGCGGCGGCTTCGTCCAGACGCCCCTGCTCCATTCTGGCCATGCCGGCCAGCCACAAGGCGTTGGCGTTGGCGGGTTCCTTGCGCAACACCTGCTCGACCAGTTGCTCGGGTTCGCCGCTCACCCGGCCATCCCGCGCCAGTGCCAGGCTGTTGGCATACTGCAACAGGGCTTCGACATCATCGGGTTTGCGCTTGTACAGTTCGGCAAACGCCTGGGCTGCCTGGTCGTGGCGTTGCAGGTAGCTGTAGGCTCGCCCCAACATCAGCCAGCCTTCCGTGTCGTCCGGGTTGCGTTCGAGTTTGGCCACCAGTTTGCCCAGCATGGCTTCGATGTCTTGAGCGCCCTGTTCTGCGGTTTGTTGCGCCGCCAGCTTGCGCTGGGCGTTGGCATCGCCCAGGGTGAAATACAGATACAGGCTCAGAACCGGAATGGCCGTCATCAACAGTGGCGCAATCCAGCGGCCCTGCGTGGCTGCCGATGTCACTTCGGCGGGTTCTGCGGCCAGATCATCGCTCAACAAAACCTTGAGTTCTCGGTAACACTCGTCGAACGCTGCCTCAGACAACACGCCACTGTTTTTTTGCGCATCCAGTTCGGCCAGTCGTTGCCGGGCAATGGCAATGTTGCGCTGTTTGTGGTCGTCGTCGATGCGACGGCTGCGCCACCACAACGGTACGGTGACGATGGCGACGGCGAGCACCAGCATCAGGCCGATGATGATCCAGAAGGTTGCGGTCACGGTTCGTCAGCCTTGCGCAACAGCGCGTCCAGTTCTGCCTGCTGGCGGGCGTCGGGTTCGGTCGGCTGTGTGCGTTTTTTGTTGCGCAGCAACACCACGATGGTGGCAAGGCCTACCAGCAAAAACGCCACCGGCGCCAGCCACAACACCAGGGTTTTGCCTTTGAATGCAGGCCGGTACAGTACGAAATCGCCGTAGCGTTGGGTCATGAAATCGGCGACATCCTGTTCGGTTTTGCCTTGCTGCAACATATCGTGTACCTGTTGCCGCAAATCCTTGGCCAGATCGGCGTTGGAGTCGGCGATGGTCTGGTTCTGGCATACCAGGCAGCGCAGTTCGTTTATCAGGTTGTTATAGGCCTGTGCTTTTGCCGGGTCGGCAAAGGCATGGTATTCCACGGCGGCGAAAGATGATGCCGGGAACCAAATCACCGACAACCAGAACAGCACGCCTGCCAGCAACGTTTTCATGACGCCTCCGCATCGAGTTGTCGCAGCAAGGGCAGCAAGATGCGATCGACATCGACCGGGGTGACAGGGCCGGTGTGTTTGTAGCGTACCGTGCCGTGCTTGTCGATGACGAAGGTTTCCGGTACGCCATAGACACCGTAATCGATACCCACCCGGCCATCGGCATCGACCACGCTGGCTTCATACGGATTACCGAAGTGATCGAGCCAGCGTTGCGCGGCAGCGGTTTCGTCCTTGTAATTGAGTCCGATGATAGTCGTATGCCTGCGTCTGACCATGTCGACCAGAACCGGGTGTTCCTCGCGGCAGGATACGCACCAGGAGGCCCAGACGTTCAGCAGCCAGACCCGGCCTTTCAGGTCGTCGGGTTTCAGGGTTTTTTCCGGTGACGACAGCAGCGGCAAGTTGAAGGCGGGTGCCGGTTTGCCGATCAAGGGCGACGGAATCTCCTTGGGATTCAGGCCCAGGCCTATCGCCAGAAAGACCGCCAGTACGATGAACAACAGCAAAGGTAACGTGTGCTTAAACATGTCGGATCACCGCGTTTTGTTCATGAGTCGGTAGCGTCTGTCCAGCGCACCGAGCAAGCCGCCGAGCGCCATCAACACGCCACCCAGCCAAATCCAGCGTATGAAGGCTTTGTAATGCACCCGCACACTCCAGGCGCCGTCGCCGCCCAGCGGCTCGCCCAGTGCAACGAACAGGTCGCGGAACAAGCCGACATCGATCGCCGCTTCGGTCATCGGCATGGACTGGACGCGATAGACCCGCTTCTGCGGTGCCAGTTCGGCGACTTCTCCATCGCCACGACTGACGGTCAGATGGCCCTGGTCTGCGACATAATTCGGCCCCTGATTGTGATTGACGCCGTAAAACGTGAAAACGTAACCGAACAGTTCGACCGATTCGCCCGGCGCCAGCCGCACGTCGCGCTCCAGGCTGTAAACCGAGGTGAATGTCACGCCGACAACGAATACCGCCATGCCGACATGGGCCAGTGTCATGCCGTAAAACCCGGCGGGAATCTGGCGTAACTGCGCCAGCGAAAAACCTGGCAGGCGTTGCACAAAGGCGTAACCCGAGATGCCCAGCGTCCACAAAGCCAACAACAAGCCCAGGGCGGCGGCGACGGAGTAAAACGGCATCAGCAGCGGCAGCAAACAAGCCAGCGCCAGACTGGCCATGCCTGCCGCCAGCAAAACCGGGTTCAGGCGGTTGATGTCATCCCGCTTCCAGCGCAGCAGCACTCCGAAGCCAACCGCTACAGTCAATGGTGCCATCAGCGGCACGAACACCGCGTTGAAGTACGGCGGCCCTACCGACAGCTTACCCATGCCCAGTGCGTCGATAATCAAGGGGTACAGGGTGCCCAGCAGTATGCTGGCGGCGGTGGCCACCAGCAACACGTTGTTGACCAGCAATACCGATTCGCGCGACACCCAGTCGAAACTTGCGCTGCTTTTGACCTCGGGGGCGCGAACGGCATACAGCAACAGCGAACCACCGACGACCAACGCCAGAAACACCAGAATGAACACGCCGCGCGTTGGATCGCTGGCGAAAGCATGGACTGAAGTCAACACACCCGAACGCACCAGAAAGGTGCCGAGCAGGCTCAGCGAGAAGGCGAATATCGCCAGCAACACCGTCCAGGTTTTGAACACCCCGCGTTTTTCGGTAGCCGCCAGCGAGTGTATCAAGGCGGTGCCCACCAGCCAGGGCATGAACGAGGCGTTTTCGACCGGATCCCAGAACCACCAGCCGCCCCAGCCCAGCTCGTAATACGCCCACCAGCTGCCCAGCGTGATGCCCAGCGTCAAAAACATCCAGGCGATGCTGGTCCACGGCCTGGACCAGCGCGCCCAGGCGGAATCCAGCCTGCCTTCCAGCAAGGCGGTAATCGAAAAGGCAAACGCCACCGAAAAGCCGACATAACCCATGTAAAGCATGGGCGGATGTATCGCCAGGCCGGGGTCTTGCAGCAACGGGTTGAGATCGCGACCTTGCGCCGGTGCCGGAAACAGCCGGGCGAACGGGTTGGATGTCATCAGCAGAAACAGGATGAAGCCGACGCTGACCAGGCCCATCACCCCCAGCACTCGGGCGCGGGTGGTGTCCGGGATGGCTTGGCTGAAAGCCGCTACCAACCCAATCCAGATCGACAATGTCAAGGCCCACAGCAACAGCGAACCTTCATGGGCGCCCCAGACGCCGGATACCAGGTACAGCAACGGCAGCGCCGTATTGGAGTTTTGCGCGACATAGGCCACTGAAAAATCGTGAACGATGAAGCTGTAGGTCAGGCAGGCATAAGCCGTGGCCATGAACAGCAACTGGCCATACGCCGAAGCACGGGCGATGGCTATCCAGCCGACGATGCGCCGCGATGCGCCGACGAATGGCAGCGTTCCCTGAACCAGCGCCATGCACAGCGCCAGAATCAACGCGAAGTGGCCAAGTTCGGGGATCATGGTTGATCCTGTGTTGCCTGCGGCTGCTTCAGGCTGTCGGCAACTTCGGGTGGCATGTAGTTTTCATCGTGTTTGGCCAACACTTCTTCGGCAACGAACACGCCGCGTTCATTCAAACGGCCCTTGGTGACGATACCCTGACCCTCCCTGAACAAATCCGGCAGGATGCCGCTGTATTCCACCGTGACTTCCTGGCTGAAATCGGTCAGACGGAAGCGTACCAAAAGATCGGCATCGGGCCGTTCGACGCTGCCCTTGACGACCATGCCGCCCAGCCGAAACAGCGCATCTTTCGGCGCTTTGCCGTCCTTGACATCAGTGGTCGAAAAGAAATACATCAGGTTTTCGTTGAAGGCTTTCAGCGCAAACGTGGCTGCCAGGCCTATGCCTGCCAGCATCAGTACGATCAGGATCAAGCGTTGTCTGCGTATCGGTTTCATGGTGCCGTCCGTTTTAATTTCAGGGCGATGCGCCGCAGCCATTGCTTGCGCTGCATCACCGGCAGCAGCAAATTGACGATCAACACCACTGCCGTGATGCCGTAAGACGTCCAGACGTAAAAGGCGTAACCGCCCATCGCGAAGAATTCCTGCACCGTCATGCCGATGTCTCCAGCAGATTTTTGACCCATTGCGCCGAGGGTTCGCGCTTGATGAGTTCCAGCTTGGCCGCCTGCAACACCGCAACGGCGTAATACAGTTTGAAGGCAACCGCCATGGTCAGCAGCGGAATCAGCATGCTGATGTGTATCGACGGTTTGTCGAGCTTGCTGACCGTCGCCCCCTGATGCAGCGTGTTCCACCATTCGACCGAATAATGAATGATAGGGATGTTGACCACGCCGACCAGCGCCAGAATCGACACCGCACGCGAGGCGCTGCGCTTATCTTCGATAGCACCGTACAGGCTGATGATGCCCAGGTAGAGGAACAGCAGGATCAGCTCCGATGTCAGCCGGGCATCCCACACCCACCAGGCGCCCCACATCGGCTTACCCCACAACGAACCCGTCACCAGCGCAATGAAGGTGAACCCGGCACCGATGGGCGCACTGCTGATGAGCATGACCTCGGCCAGCTTCATCCGCCAGATGAGTGCAATGCCGCCCATGATGGCCATGACGACATAAACGAACAGCGACATCCACGCCGCCGGTACATGAATATAAATGATGCGATAACTGTCGCCCTGTTGGTAATCGGCAGGCGCCAGGTACAAACCGCCGTACAGGCCGTAGGCCAAGCCCAGTACCAGCAAGACGCTCAACCACGGAATCAGCCTGTTTGCCAGAGCATAAAAATGCGGCGGTGACGCCGTTCTATGAAAAAAACGGCTTATCGGTTCAGGGATGAAGGCCATGTCAATTCACACTCATGCGTAAGGCTGCCGCCGTCGGCAGCGGTGTAACAACGGCTGCTGCCAGCAACATCGACAGCAGGATATTGATTTGCGCCGAAACCGGCAGACCACCGGCCGCACGGTCGACCGCGCTGCTGGCAAAGATCAGCACGGGCACATAAAGCGGCAGCACCAGCAACGACAGAATCATGCCACCACGACGCAAACCAACGGTCAGCGCCACGCCAATGGCACCGATCAGACTCAAAACCGGTGTCGCCAGCAATAGCGTCAGCCACAAGGTTGGCATGGCGCGTTCGGGCAGACCAAGAAACAGCGCCAACAGCGGCGCAATCACCAGCAAAGGCAAACCAGTGACCAGCCAGTGGGCCACGACTTTGCCCAGCACCAGCACTGGTAACGATTGTGCGCTCAGCAACATTTGTTCCAGCGAGCCATCTTCGAAATCGCTGCGAAACATACCGTCCAGCGACAACAGCGCCGCCAGCAATGCCGACACCCAGACCACCCCCGGCGCCATGGTTTGCAACAGATTGGGTTGAGCACCGACGGCCAGCGGGAACAAGGTCACCACCAGTACGAAGAAGAACAAGGGATTGGCCATTTCGGCGCGGCGGCGAAACGCCAGCAGCAAATCCCGGCGGATGATCGCAAAAAAAGCGGCGGTCAGTGACATGTATCGAGATGGATGCGTTGCAGACGGGCAACCGGCAGGTTCAGATCGTGATGCGATGTCATCACCACCATACCGCCCGCTGCGACATGCTCGCCGATCAGTGTTTCGATCAGCGCCATGCCCTGACGGTCGAGCGAGGTAAAAGGTTCATCGAGTATCCACAGCGTATTGGCGGTGATGAGCAATCGCGCCAGCGATAAACGACGCTTCTGACCGGCGGACAGGGTTTGCACGGCATTGTCGTCAAACCCCGCGAGCTGGACTTTGGCCAAGGCCTGATCGATAGAGAGTTTTCCGGGCTGGTTCAACGCCCGGCTGAACCTGAGATTCTCCAGCACCGTCAGCTCTTTTTTGATGCCTTCGGCATGGCCGACATAAGCCATTTCGACTAAATAATCGCTATCGACCAGCGGGCGACCCCGCCAAAACAGCTCGCCAGCGTCGGCGTCACGAAAACCACACAGGATGCGCAGCAATGAGGTCTTGCCACTGCCATTGCTGCCTTCCAGCAACAAGGCCTCGCCCGGTGCCACCACAAAGCTCAAACCACTGAACAGCAAGCGGTCATCGCGGCTGCACGCCAGCCCGGAAACCTGTAGCCCGTTGGAGCATTTACCATCCATACACAAGACATGACCGGTCGATTTTGAGCCGGGCATTCTATCAACAATTCCAAGCGCCACACTCTCGCAGCCGGTGAAAAAAACCTTTTGTGCGATAATCGCCGGTCGAATTGAAACATGACAGTTAGTATTTGGAGAGCTTGCATGACCGCATTGATAGGCATCATCATGGGTTCCACCTCGGATTGGGAAACCCTGCAACATGCCGCGCAAACCCTTGAACACCTTGAGATTCCGCATGAAGTCGAGGTGGTATCGGCGCACCGGACGCCCGACAAGCTGTTCCAGTACGCTGAAAGCGCCGAGCAACGCGGCATCGAAGTCATCATCGCCGGTGCCGGTGGCGCGGCCCATTTGCCTGGCATGACGGCAGCCAAGACGGCAATTCCGGTACTGGGCGTACCGGTGCAATCCAAAACCCTCAACGGCATGGACTCGCTGCTCTCCATCGTGCAGATGCCAGCCGGTATTCCGGTGGGCACGCTGGCGATAGGTCGGGCAGGCGCTGTCAATGCCGCCCTGCTTGCCGCCGCCATCGTCGGCAACAAGCACCCGCAGTTTCGCGCCGCTTTGCATGCCTGGCGCCAGCAACAGACTGACAATGTGCTGAGCAACCCCGATCCCCGGCAGGTGCAGGCATGAAGATCGGCATTCTGGGCGGCGGCCAGCTTGCACGCATGCTTGCCCTGGCGGGCTATCCGCTGGGCTTGCGCTTCATCGTCCTCGACCCCGACCCCGACGCCGGTGCTGACCCGCTGAGTGAACACCTGCTGGGCGCCTACGATGATCCACAGCTTCTGGCGCAACTGGCAGAACATGCCGATGTCGTCACCTACGAATTCGAAAACGTACCGGCGCATGTCGCCGAATTTCTTAGCCAACGCACGCGGGTTTACCCACCATCGAATGCCCTGGCAATCGCTCAGGACAGGCTGCTGGAAAAAACCTTTTTCAACGACATTGGCATAGCCACAGCCGCTTACGCCAGCGTCGACAGCCTGGCCGATTTACAACTGGCCATGGTGGCGCTCGGTTATCCGGCGGTACTCAAGACCCGACACATGGGCTACGACGGCAAAGGTCAGGTGGTACTGCGTTCCGCCAGTGACCTCGAACCGGCAATGGCCGCCATGCAAGGCGCCGCGGCCATCGTCGAAGGTTTTGTCGATTATCGCCGCGAGCTGTCCATCATCGCCGCCCGCCGTCCGTCGGGCGACATCGCGTTTTATCCGCTTTCGGAAAATCGCCACGACGGCGGCATCTTGCGCGTCGCGCGCGCCTGTCACGATGACCCCATGCAGGCAATGGCAGAAGTCTACGTCAGGCGGTTGCTGGAAAAACTGGACTACGTCGGCGTGATCGCGCTGGAACTGTTCGATGTCGGCGACCGCCTGCTGGTCAACGAGTTTGCACCGCGCGTACATAATTCCGGCCACTGGAGCATCGAAGGCGCGGAAACCAGCCAGTTTGAAAACCATTTGCGCGCCATTCTCGACCTGCCACTCGGCGCCACCGCAACACGCGGCCATACCGCCATGGTCAATTTCATCGGTGGATTACCGGCCAGCACACACCTGCTGGCCTGCCGCAACGTTCATCTCCACCTTTACGACAAACAGCCGCGCAAGGGGCGCAAGGTTGCTCACGCAACGGTTCGGGCCGATGAGGCCGCCGTGTTCGAAAACACGCTGGCGCAACTGATTCAGTTTGCCGATGACGTCGACGATTCCTGAGCGTTCCCCAAGCGCCATTGCACCTTGAAACTCCGGTAAAGCCCTCGATCAGCGGGGGTTGCACCCCTCTGACGCACAATGGCGCTGGCAAAGTCTTGCGCCCGTTCAAGCAAGGTGGACAACGACCAGCGGTAGTGCAGGCCCAACAAGACCACGGCTGAAAAAGCGTCGCCCGCACCGACCGTGTCGATCACACCACTTGTAATCTGCGGCACGACCATTCGGTGTTCGCCGTCATGCGTAAGGGCGTGAGCACCACCCTCCCCCAGCGTCACGACCAGTCCTTCCAGTTGGTAGCGTTTCAGAAAGTCGGCCATTTCGCGCACGATGTCCAGGCCGCCGCCCCCCAGCAAGCTGAATTCAGCGAGATTGAGCTTCACCCAGTCTGCACTACTAAACCATTGCACCAGATCGGTGATCTGCCACCAGGGTGGCCGCAAATTGACATCGACAAAAATCCGGCCACCCTGCTGGCGTTTCAGCCGGTCCAGTGCTGCCCGCGATACCGGATGACGGAGCGCCAGGCTACCGTGGTAGAGCAAGCCGTGTGAACGGGCGCCGAAACTGGCATCGATGAAGTCGTAGGCTTGTCCGGCAACGATGTCGTAATGCGGCTCGCCGTCGATGAAACGCACCAGTACCTGGCCGGTCGGATGAGTATCGTCGCGCTGCACACCCGTCACATCCATGCCCCAGGCTCTCATGGCGTCAATGATGTCGTCACCCTGGCCGTCGTTACCCACCCGACTGATGAAATGCGGGGACAGGCCGAACGCCTGTAAATGCCAGGCAACATTGAACGGTGCGCCTCCCAGCAACCGATGGCCATCGGGAAACTGATCGAACAGCACTTCGCCAAATACGGTGATGGGGCTGGCTGGCATGGGATTGGTCCTGGCTGGTGTTGTCAGATGGCCGCCCCGATCAATGGGCATTCACGCGGTCGTCGGTTGGCATTTTCGACAGCAATTTATCCAGATTACGATCGGCTCCCGACGGCAAGGTCGTGCTGTCTTCGATGATCCAGTGGGCAATGTCCTGCCAGATCACCGGAGCCTGCAAGTCGCGCAGCAGCATGTGGTAGCCGTTTTCGTAAAAGGCAACAGTTTTTTGGCCGTTGCCATGCAACAGCAGGTCTTGCACGAAAAGCGACGTGGGTTCGGCAGGAATGATCTGGTCGTTCTGACCGTAGAGCAGCAAGGTGTCGATATTGAGTTTTTGCGCCGAATTCAGTGCCGAATCCATCAGATTGGTCAGGCCGTAGATGGCATCCACCCGCGTTGCCTTGATAACGAAAGGGTCGCTACCCAGCGCCCGCAACATGTCGATGTTGTCCGACGGCAAATACCCCAGGCCTCTCCCGCTCAATGTCAACCAGGGCAAGGTGTGATGCAGCGTCCATAGCAGCGAGGTTTGATACCAGGGCATGGTTTCGCGCCCCCAGACTGCGGGTGCCGACAGGATGACACCATCGGCATCCGGCCTTTCCGGCCTGGCCATCGCGTCGATGATGATGGCGCCCCCCATGCTTTCACCCAACAGGTAGACGGGCAAGCCTGGGTGGCGAATTCTGATGAGCCGGCTGAATTGGCGTAAATCATCGGCGTAAGCATCACTACCCGCCCATAACCCGGCATGGGGGCTTTCGCCGAAACCGCGCTGGTCGTAGGCGTAGCTGGTGATTCCCCGTTGGCTCAAATACTCGGCAGCCGCCGAAAAAAATCGGCGATAGTCGTTGAAACCGTGAATCGCAACGACGATCGCCTTGGGTTGAATGGCATCCCAGCGACTGAGTTTCAGTACAGCACCGTCTGCCGTTATGAAGGCGTCGTCAGTGATCCGGCTTTGGGTTGTGACCGAACCTGGCACGATCATGACGGGAGCGCAGCCTGCCAATAACATACACAGCAGAAAACCTGCCAGCCAGCGCGGCTTGTCAGGCAATCCGGCCATGCCGCCCACTGCGCCTATACTTACGAAAAACGTCTTGCGCTGCCTTCATGCAAGCCAGAATTTATTGCAACACCACGAAAAACGCTTCGCCGCCGCGTTGCAGGTTGATCAGCAACGGCGAACGTGGATCGACGACTTGTCGCAATTCATCGAGGTTACGAACCCTGAAACGATTGGCCGACAGAATGACGTCCCCCGGACGCAAACCCACTCGCCAGGCGTGTGACCGGTTGTCGATGGTTTCCATCACCACGCCTTCCACCTGACCCCTGCCAGCCACACCCAAATTCACGCCTTTGAGCAAGGGATGCAGTTGTTCGCCCGCCAGTTGCGGGCGCTTGGGCTTGCCTATGGTTGCCTGCACGGTCTTGCGCTCGTCACCGCGCAAAATCTCGATGCTGGCGGTATCGCCGATCTGCATCAGGCCTATCATCGTGCGAATCTGGTTGCTGCCGCCACGGATATCCTGGCCGTTGACCGCAACGATGATGTCGCCCGGCTCCAGACCGGCTTTTTCAGCCTCCGACCCGGATTCCACCCGGCTGACGACGGCCCCTTGCCGACCTTTCAGCGAGAAAGCCTTGACCAGTTCCGGCGTCAAATCCTGGGTGGTCACACCCAGCAAACCTCGCCTGACCTCACCATGCTTGACCAGCGATGCCTTGATGGTCATCGCCATGTTGGACGGAATGGCAAAACCGATACCGACGTTGCCGCCGCTCGGCGCCAGAATCGCCGTGTTCATGCCGACGAATTCGCCGTTCAGGTTGACCAGTGCGCCACCCGAGTTGCCGGGGTTGATCGAGGCGTCGGTCTGAATAAAGTCTTCGTAGCCTTCGATGCCCAAGCCGGAGCGCCCCAAGGCGCTAACGATGCCCGAGGTTACGGTTTGCCCCAAACCGAACGGATTGCCGATTGCCACGACGAAATCGCCGACACGCAGCGTGCTGGAATCGGCAACGGGGATTTCGGTCAGATTGTCGGCGGGTATCTGAATGACGGCGACATCGGCTTCAGGGTCGGTACCCAATACATTGGCATTCAATTGCCGACCATCGCTGAGCGTTACGGTAATGACATCGGCTTTTTCGATTACATGATTGTTGGTCAGGATGTAACCTTCATCCTTGTCGATGATGACACCCGAACCCAGGCTGTTGCGCTGCTGCTGCCTGGGTTGATCGGGAACACCGAAGAAATAGCGGAATACCGGATCGTTCATCAGCGGATTCTGCTGTTGCCGCCTGACGTTGATCGACGTCGATATGTTGACGACGGCCGGCATGCTGCGCTCCAGCATCGGCGCCAGTGTCGGCAACCCTTGCCCGTTCACTTCGGTTGGCAATAAGGCCATGGCCTGCGAGGTATACAGACCCAGCGATAACAGTATTATTTTCAGCACGGTTTTAGTCATAAAAGTTGGTTTCCTGCAATAACGGAGGCGAAGACCAGCCAAAGCAAAGACCGGTTCCAAAAAATGTTACCTTATATTTTCGCTATGATGATGGCGACTTTTAACCCAGATTCCAGGTTCTGCTGAAGATTTTATGGCTGTCGACATTAACGCCGACGAAGGACGAATGATCCGGCAGTTGATACCGCTGAGCCATCTATCGATCAACCAATTCGCCCAATTGTGCGAAACAGTGGAAATCGAAACACTGGAAGCGGGCAACTACCTGTTCCGGCGCGGCGATACTGACGCCAATCTGTATTATTTGCTGTCCGGTGTGATTGCTCTTCGGATGGATAGCTTGACGATAGACGTAATCAAAGCCGCTACCGGTTCGGCAAAATTTGCAATCGCGCATCAATGCCCACGAAAAATCGATGCGATTGCCGAGACTAAAATCCGTTTTTTGCGTCTGAATGCCGATATGCTCAAAGCCCGACAATCAGCCAGCGAACAGACTGACAACCCTATGACGGAAGACGACGAAGACATCGAAACAGGCGACGACTGGATGGCAACTCTGCTGAAGTCACCGGTTTTTCGTGGTCTGTCGCCTGCCAATCTGCAAAAAATCCTGATAAGCCTGCAACAAGTACAAGCCAATCCAGGCGATGTCATCATCAGCCAGGGCGACCCCGGCGACTACTACTACATCATCAAGAAAGGTCGCGTACTGTTCAGCCGCAAGCCAACACCGAATGCCAAGGACATCCGCTTGGGCGAAATGGGCGATCTCGACTCATTCGGCGAGGATGCCCTGATTTCCGGCAAGCCCCGAAACGTCACCGTCACTGCACTAACCCCTGTCAGCCTGCTGCGCCTGAACAAGGATCAGTTCATCAATCTCATCAAAAACCCATCGCTGAAATTCATCGAATACAAGGATATCGACGATCACCTGAAACAGGGCGCCCTGTTGATCGACGTGCGCGGGCCGGACGAATTCGGCAAACGCCACCTGCCGCACAGCGTCAACATGCCGTTTTTTTCGCTCAGGATGCATATCAAGTCGCTGAATCGGCAGCAGCCGATAATTGTTGCCTGCGACGACAGCAAAACCAGCGAGGCTGCCGCCTTCATTTTGCTAAGGCAAAAATTCACCGCCCTGATTCTGAAAGGCGGATTACAAGGGGCTGCTCGTGACCATGTGATAGAACCTGCCACTTTCACCATCGACGATGGCGTGGAAACCAGCAACCTGCAAAGCCCTGTCAGCGACATCAGCGCCGAACCATCAACCGAAATCCAAAACCGGCAGAAGGCCTTGCCCGATGGCCTGGATCCGTTCGTCGTGATTCAGCACCTGAACAAAAAATGCAAATTACTGGAAGCAGACAAGGCCAATCTGGAAATACGCTGCGCCCATCTCACCCAACTACTGGAGGCGGCCAGAAAAGAACTGGCGCAATTGAAACCGGGCATTTGAGCGGTGAGACCAAACCACCACCCTGACTGCACTGGCCGCGTGTTGTGTTTGACGCTGCATATTCGTTGGGAATATAATGCCGCGTTCACTTTAAACAGAATAATGCTTGATGGAGCTTACTTTGATGTATGCGGTAATTCAAACAGGTGGTAAACAGTATCGTGTCACTGAAGGCGCTACCTTAAAAATCGAAAAACTTGAGTTGGGTTCGGGCGACAACGTCGAATTCGACAAAGTACTGATGGTTCAATCTGGCGACAGCGTCAAGGTAGGCCAACCCTACGTGGAAGGCGGCAAGGTCACCGCCACCGTGGTTTCGCAAGGTCGGCACAAAAAAGTAAGAATCATCAAATTCAAACGACGCAAGCACCACATGAAACAAATGGGGCATCGTCAGTACTACACCGAAGTGCAAATCACTGGCATTTCTGCATAAGTAAACGGAGATTGAAAAATGGCTCACAAGAAAGCAGGCGGTAGTACCCGCAATGGTCGCGACTCCCATGCCCAGCGGTTAGGCGTAAAGCGTTTCGGCGGCCAAATCGTCAAGGCAGGCAACATCCTGGTTCGCCAACGCGGCACCCAATTTCACCCCGGCGACAATGTCGGCATCGGCAAAGACCACACCCTGTTTGCATTGACGGACGGGAAAGTAGTGTTTGGCGAAAAAGGCCCTAAAAACCGCAGATACGTCAGTATCGCCGCAGCCTGAACCTGAACAGTGCCTTGGGCACGGATATTGCTTAAAAGCCTCGTTCCAAACGGGGCTTTTTTGTTTGTACCGGTTAATCTATGAAATTCGTTGACGAAGCTGAAATTCGGGTAGAGGCAGGCGACGGCGGCAATGGTGTCGCATCGTTCCGCCGTGAAAAATACATTCCGCTGGGCGGGCCTGATGGCGGCGATGGCGGCGATGGCGGCAGCGTGTATCTGATAGCCACCGACAACGTCAATACCCTGGTGGACTTCCGCTATCACTCCGTACATCGCGCCCAGCGCGGTCAAAACGGCATGGCGCGCAATTGCACGGGCCGCAAGGGCGATGATTGCCATGTGGCAGTGCCACCCGGAACCACCGTCTACGAAGCCAACACCGGTGAGAAAATCGGCGACCTGACCCGTGTAGGGCAAACCTTGCTGGTAGCCAAGGGCGGTTTCCATGGCTTGGGCAACACCCGCTTCAAAAGCAGCATCAACCGCGCCCCCCAACAATGCAGCAAAGGCTCGCCCGGCGAACATCGCATCCTGCGCCTGGAGTTGATGGTAATTGCCGACGTCGGCTTGCTGGGCATGCCCAATGCCGGTAAATCCAGCCTGATTCGGGCGGTTTCATCCGCACGTCCCAAAGTTGCCGACTATCCATTCACCACCCTGCACCCCAACCTGGGCGTGGTGCGCATTGATGACATGCGTAGCTTCGTTATTGCCGATATTCCCGGCGTGATCGAAGGCGCTGCCGAAGGCGCTGGCCTGGGCTTGCAGTTTCTCAAGCATTTGTCGCGTACCGGCCTTTTGCTGCACGTCGTGGACATTGCGCCCTATGAAACCGATGAAACAGCAGTCTCGGCGGCGACCAAGATCATTCATGAAGTTGAAAAATGGAGCGACGATCTGGCCAGCAAGCCGCGCTGGCTGGTTTTGAACAAGATCGACAATGTTCCTGATGACGAACTGGACGCCCATTGCCAGGCCATCATCAATGCGCTGAACTGGACCGGGCCGGTCTATCGCATTTCTGCCCTGACCGGTCGGGGAACCGATGCCTTGATGTTCGCCATCATCCATTTTCTCGAACAGCAAAAACAGCATGAACAAGGAAGCAACGGTGAGCCGGTCTGACTTTGCCACGGCGAAGCGAATAATCGTCAAAATCGGCAGCTCGCTGCTGACCGACGGCGGTCGTGGGCTGAACCAGCACGCCATCAGTCTGTGGGTGGCGCAAATGGCATCGTTACGTCAAGCCGGTATCGATGTGGTTCTGGTGTCGTCCGGCTCGGTTGCCGAAGGCATGGTGCGGCTGAAACTGTCAACGCGCCCGAAAACCCTGCACGAATTGCAGGCGGCGGCCTCCGTCGGGCAAATGGGCCTGGTGCGTAGCTTCGAAGACCAATTCCAGTTGCACGACTTGCTGGCAGCCCAGGTGCTGCTGACCCACGATGACCTGTCCAATCGCCAGCGTTATCTGAATGCCCGCAGCACCTTGCTGACCTTGCTCGATTTCGGCGCAATACCCGTCATCAACGAAAACGATGCGGTCGCCACCGAAGAAATCCGCTTTGGCGACAACGACACTTTGGGCGCCCTGGTTGCCAATCTGGTCGAAGCCGACCTGCTCATCATCCTCACCGATCAGATGGGGCTGTTCGATGCCAATCCCAGCCTTAACCCCGATGCCAAACTGATAAGCCAGGCCAGCGTCAACGAAACCCTGCTGGACGAGGTTGCGGGCGGCAGCATCAGCGGTCTGGGTCGAGGCGGCATGTACACCAAAATCAGGGCCGCGCGTCTGGCGGCGCGCTCCGGTGCCGCCACGGTCATCGTTTCCGGCAAGCTGGAGCATGTGATTCAGCGGGTATTCGACGGCGAAAACCTGGGCACCTATCTGGTGCCCGACATGGCGCCGCTGGTTGCCCGCAAACAGTGGCTAGCCGGGCAGTTGCAGGTCAAAGGCGAGCTGACGCTGGACGATGGCGCGGTCAAAATCCTGCGTGACGCCGGCAAAAGCTTGCTGGCCGTTGGCGTCAAAAGCCTTTCGGGTTCGTTTCAACGCGGCGATCTGGTTTCTTGCCGGGATTTACAAGGACGCGAAATTGCCCGTGGGCTCATCAATTACGGCGCCGACGACGCCCACAAAATCATGGGACGACCCAGCGCCGAATTCGAGGCACTGCTGGGTTACGCCGACGACGACGAACTGATACACCGAGATAATCTGGTCGTGATCTGAAGAACAAAGGCCCGGCTCAACCGGGCCTTCGTGTTTTAGCGCATCAGGTATTCTGAATCACGATTTTAGGGAAGCTGCCGCTGTAATCGCGCGTTCGCAACGCCAGTTTCGCCGCCATTTTGCGCGCGATTTCCCGATACATTTGCGCCGCGCGACTGTCGGGGTCGGCCACCACTGTGGGTCGGCCACTGTCTGCGCTCTGGCGTATGCCCATGTCCAGCGGCAACGCACCCAGCAACGCCACATGGTTTTTTTCCGCCATCGCCACGCCCCCACCTTGGCCGAAAATAGCTTCCTCGTGACCACATTCGCTGCAAACGTGGATGCTCATGTTCTCGATCAAACCGAGTATCGGCACATTGACTTTCTCGAACATGCCCAAACCACGTTGCGCATCGATCAGCGCAATATCCTGCGGCGTGGTGACGATCACCGCGCCGCTGACCGGAATCTGCTGCGCCAACGTAAGCTGAATGTCGCCAGTACCCGGCGGCAGGTCGATAATCAGATAATCGACATCGTCCCAGCGGGTTTGCGTCAGCAATTGCTGCAACGTACCGGTCACCATCGGCCCGCGCCAGATCATGGGTTGGTCGGGTTCGATCAGATAACCGACGGAAATGCTCTGGATACCGAACGACACTTTCGGCAGCATCGCTTTGCCGTCCACCACATCGGGCTTGCCCGACACACCCAGCATGGTTGGAATACTGGGGCCGTAGATGTCGGCATCGAGTATGCCCACCCGCGCACCTTCTGCGGCCAAAGCCAGGGCCAGGTTCACCGATGTGGTCGATTTACCGACCCCACCCTTACCCGAAGCGACGGCAATGATGTTTTTCACGCCGGGCAACGGTTTGAGGGTTTTTTGAACAGCGTGAGATACGATGTTCACGCCCACCTCGACATCGACATGACCAACATTGGGCACTGCCGCAAGTGTTTTTTCCAGCCGGGCTTTCAGCTCCGGCAACCAGGTTTTGGCGGGATAACCCAGCTCCACCTTCACGCTGATGTCATTGTTCTCGACACTGATGTGCCTGACCGATTTTGCCGAAACCAGATCGGTCTCGACATTGGGGTCGATAAACGATTTCAGCACATTTTCGACAGTAGTCTTGTCAATGACTGTCATAACAACGCTCCGATAAAAGCCAAGGTAAATTCCTGAGTAAATAACTAGGAAAAGGACGCCATTCTAGCGGATTTGCGCTCCTAAAAGCGCCGCTCTCAGTTATTCCCATACTTGAGAACCGTCAGAATTTGCAATGCACCCGGTATACAATTCACAGGGTTTTTCAATCTTTCCCGGTATTTTCATCATGTGGCAAACCTTACTCTCCAGCCTGACCCCTCGCCTCTGGTTTTTCATCGGCTTTCTCGGCTGCGTCGGCTTGCTGGCCTTTGGCGCCTATCTGCAATTCGCCGAGGAACTGGAACCCTGCCCACTGTGTATTTCGCAACGTCTGGCGATCCTGGCAACGGGGTTGATCTTGCTGATCGGCGCTGCGCATAATCGAGCGGTCAAGGCCTATGCCTTCAGCGCCGCAGTGATGGCGCTGGTCGGTGCCAGCCTGTCCGCCCGTCATGTTTGGTTGCAGCACTTGCCCCCCGACCAAGTACCCGAATGCAGCCCCGGTCTGGACTATGTGTTTCAACATTTCCCGCTGGCCGATGCCCTCAGGCTGATGCTGACCGGCACCGGTGAATGCGCACAGATCGACGGCGTATTTCTGGGTATGGGCATCCCGGCATGGACTCTGGTGGCATTTGTGCTGCTGGCAGCATTCAGCCTCGCCGTCCTGTGGCTGGAGCGCATCAAAGCGCCTTAGAAGCAAAACGGCATCGTTCATCACGCATCAAATCAGGCCGCATCGGTGGTGCTCGCGATGATGGCGTGCATCCGTTTACGACCCAGCACAATGACGATCAGAATGAACGGAATCGCCACGCCTTCCGCGATGGCCGGTTCGACATGCCAGCCAAAGGCATGCACGGCTTCGGCAACCGCGCCGACCAGACTGGCTGCATAATAGGTGATAGCCACCATCGAAATGCCTTCGACCATTTGCTGCATACGCAACTGCATCTTGGCGCGCAAGGCCATCGACGCCAGCAAGGCCTGGTTTTGCCGCTCGATGAGGATATCCACCTTGGTGCGCAACAACTGGCTGGCGTTGCTGATTCGTTCCGACACCAGATTGAAGCGGTGCGAGATCGAATGACAGGTGGTCATCGCCGGTTCCAGTCGCCGTTTCAGAAATTCACCCAGGGTCTGGATGCCCTGGATGCGGGTCTCGCGCAAATCCACCAGACGCTGACCAACCAGTTGGTGATAGGCGCTGGCGGCAGCGAAACGGAACTGGTTGCTGGAGATGTGATTTTCTACCAGCGCAGCCAGCGCGGTCAGTTCATCGAGTAATTTGGCGTCGTTGGCGTCGGCTTGCGTCATCGAGCTGGTGAGGGCATACAACTGGCGATCGGCCTTCTTCAGCTCCGGGTACAGTGTGCGGGCAATCGGGAAGGCCAGCAGAGCCAGCACCCGGTAAACCTCAATGTCGAACAGCCGGTGCAACAAGCGCCCGGCCTGCGCGGTTTTCAGCGAGTGATTCACCACCAGAAAACGGCTGAAGCCGTCAACATGGATTTTGAAATCGGTAAACGCCGAGGCGGCGCCACCGGTGACATTGGAGCCGACCACCGGATTACCGGCGAAAAAAACCGATACCGGCGACAGATCGGTTTCGTCGTGATAGCCGATGTCTTCTGCCGCCACGATGCAGGCATGGGCGGCGACCACGGTTTGCCCGCCAATCCGCGCCAGCCAATCGATCGGCACCCTGGTCAACGCGGGGCTGGAAAACGGCGCACCTGCCGTATCGTAGGTGTAAAACGTGTAGGCGCTGAATTCGCCATGCTGCTCCCAGCTCATCTGAAACGCATCAAAACTGGCACTGAAATGATCGGCATCCGCGCCCGGCGGCAGACAGCCGAAGCGTTGGCACAAAGCGGTGATGTGTTGCCGCTCTCTCGCCTTTTCTTCACCCGACAACGACAACGCCAGGTAGCTGGCACTGACCGGCAGACGCAGAATCGGCGACGCCCGGGCATGAACTTCGTTATGCAGGATGAAACGCTGTGGATGGTTATGCGGAATTTGAAACAGTGTGGTCACGGGTGCGCTATCGAAACAGTGGATGGGGTATCGGGAAAGTCGATCCCGGCGCTGAGTGCGTCAACGCCGGAGAACGACTTCGAAGTTACGCCGTTTCGATCAAGCTGGGGTCGTAATCGTCGGGCGCGTCGTAACCCAGAAGATTCAGCACGGTGGCGGCAATGTTCGACAAGCCCGGTGTCGGCATATCCTGGCGCAACTTGTACGGCGGCTCGGCATCACCGCAAATCAGGATGAACGGTACCGGATTGAGGGTGTGCGCGGTCTTGGCCTTGGTGCGGCCTTCGGCGTCGCGCACGACCAAGCCTTTTTTGTCCAACTCGTACATTTCGTCGGCGTTGCCATGGTCGGCGGTGACAAGGGCAACGCCACCGGCTGCCACAATCACCGGAATCAGCCGCGCCAGTTGCAAATCGAGGCACTGCATCGCGGTGACGGCGGCTTCGAAATTACCGGTATGACCCACCATGTCGCCATTGGCGTAGTTGACGCGCAAATAGCGGTATTGGCCGCTGCGGATGGCGTCTATCAGGGTGTCGGTGATTTCGGCGCATTTCATCCAGGGCCGCTGTTCAAACGGAACCACATCGCTGGGAATTTCGACATAGGTTTCCAGCGCCTCGTCGAACTTGCCGGAGCGGTTGCCATTCCAGAAATAGGTGACGTGGCCGTATTTCTGGGTTTCGCTGATGGCGTATTGCGAAATACCGGTTTTCGCCAGATATTCGCCCAAAGTACGGTCGATGGCCGGTGGTTCAACCAAAAAACGGGGCGGCAGCTTGGTGTCGCCGTCGTACTGCATCATGCCGGCGTAGGTGATTTTGGGCAGCGGGCCACGATTGAACGGGGTAAAGCTTGCTTCGGTGAAGGCGCGAGAAATTTCAATGGCACGGTCGCCACGGAAATTGAAGAACACCACGGCATCGCCATCAACGATGGGACCAAGCGGCTGGCCATCTTGGGCGATGACGAAGCCGGGCAAATCCTGGTCGATCACGTTCGATTCGTTGCGGTAAGTGACGATGGCATCATGGGCACTGGCAAACTGCCGACCTTCGCCACGAACGTGAATGGCCCAGCCACGTTCGACCATGGGCCAGTGGGCTTCGTAGCGATCCATGGTGATGGTCATGCGACCACCACCAGAAGCGATGGCCACGTCGAAATCGGCGCTGCGCAGGCCGTCCAGATAGACTTCGAACGGATCGACATAATCCAGCGCCGAAGTTTCGCCGACATCGCGGCCATCGAGCAGGATGTGCAGCCTGACCTTGCCGACGCCTTGCTGTTTGGCGCGTTCGATCATGGCTTTCAGGTGATCGATATGCGAATGGACATTGCCGTCGGAAAACAAGCCGATGAAATGCAGGGTGCCGCCTTGCTGGGCTGTTGCCACCACCTCGCGCCAGGACTGGCCCTGCCACAAATGGCCGCTGGCAATGGATTCGGCCACCAGTTTGGCCCCCTGGGCGAACACCCGTCCGGCACCGATGGCGTTATGACCGACTTCGCTGTTGCCCATGTCGTCGTCGCTCGGCATACCAACGGCAGTGCCGTGAGCACACAGCGCCATCATCGGGAAATTAGTCATCAGCTTGTCCAACATGGGGGTGCGCGCGGCCTTGATGGCATCACCGTCCTCGCGCGGCGACAGCCCCACGCCATCGAGCACGATGGTGACCACAGGGCCGGGACAAGCGGGGAAACGGGGCGATTGTTCTAATTTCATAATGATTTCGAAAGAGTGGCAGATGGGTGAAAAGCGGACTGGATGCGGCATGAGCCGAAAATGGACGGCATTTTAACAGGCGAGTCTGATACAGGGAAAACCGAAACCGTAGTGGCGTTAGCCTGAATCTATCTGTTCAATCCTGTCTGTTTCATGTCCTCACCGGGAGATGCGATTTGCGATGGGGTTGAACGGTTACACCGGAATCAGGTCTGTTGCCGCGTAGGCAGTTAGGAGCCTGCATCGTTAAGCAGGTGGCCATGAAAACCCTGCGCTCCACCCCCGCAGTGAACACGCTGGCCCTTGGTACAAACCGTGCTACCATAACTCGCCGAGCATCAGTGACGCATGCCGCACTTCCCCGCACAGTCTCATCAGGATACGCAACACATGTCAGACAATCCACACTCTTTCGAAGACGCAAAGTCTAAAGGCATACTCTGGGGATTCGGTTCGTTGCTCGCCATTGTCGTGATTGCTCTGCTGGTATTGGGTGAATGGTGGAGCCGGGAACCTCAACAATTCAACGTGACTGACGAAGCCATCGAGCGCATGGAGGTGACGCACACCGACCAGATGCCCGCCGGCTACGTTTATGCCAACACCCTGGCGCACATCGCGGAAGTCATTCTGCACAAACCGGGTGGTTACCTGACCAACGACGTGGCACCGCCCGGCGTGTTTTGCGACAACATTCAGAGCTGGGAGTACGGTGCACTGGTGATGTTGCGCGATGCCACCACGGCACTGAGAAACCATTTTGCCCGCGACCAATCGCAATCTGCCGAAGATAAAGACCTGGCTCAGGCCGAACCTTATTTTTACTACGATCACAACTCATGGGCGCTGCCGGCGACGGAAGCCGAATACGAAAAAGGTGTCGAAGCCCTGCATAACTACATGAGTCGTCTGCAAAACCCGACATCGACCTCCAAGCCGGCTCAGTTTCATTCCCGTGCCGACAACCTGTGGCAGTACACCGAAGTCGTCATCAAACGTCTGGGCGGCTTGAATACACGACTTGCCGCCAGTACCGACCGGTTCTCCGGCGCCGCCCATGGCGATCCATCCAATGCCCTCAACATGAACATGCCCACGCTGGGCGAAACACCCTGGCTGGAAATCGACAACGTGTTTTACGAAGCCCGTGGCTCCTGCTGGGCCTTGTTGCACATATTGAAAGCCATCAAACATGATTTTTCCGACATCCTGCTCGATAAACGGGCGATGAATACGCTGGACAACATGATTCAGGCGCTGGAAAACGCGCTGACACCCACACTGAGTCCGGTCGTATTGAATGGCGACGGCTTCGGCATATTTGCCAACTATTCGCTGGCAATGGCCAATTACATTGCGCGCGCCAATGCTGCTGCGCTTGACTTGCGCGACGTGATGAACAGGGGGTAATGCCATGCAGGATATCAGCATCAACGAAAACCTGAAAAAAATCGAGACCTGGAAGCGCATCGTCTTCATGCTGATTTATGCCTTGATCGACAGCATGGTCAAACTGTTGATCTGGCTGGTGGTGCTGTTGCAGGTCGGCTCCGTATTACTGACCGGCAGCGTCAACAACAACATCCTGGGTTTTGGCCGCAACCTGTCGACCTATCACTACCATCTGCTGCTGTTTCTGACCTTCAACACCGAACGCCTGCCGTTCCCGTTTTCCGAGTGGAATCTGACAGCAGAACTGGAGTCGTCAGACCCGAAATAACCATGCACGACACGCCGCGCAAAATCATCCACATCGACATGGATGCATTTTATGCGGCGGTCGAACAGCGTGACCATCCGCAATACCGCAACAAGCCCGTCATCGTCGGCGGCAAGCCCGATTCGCGGGGCGTAGTTGCCACCTGCAGCTACGAAGCTCGCGCATTTGGTGTGCATTCGGCCATGCCATCGTCGCAAGCCTACCGTTTGTGCCCGCAGGCCATTTTCGTCAAACCACGTTTCGATGCCTATCGGCAAGCCTCGCAAGCCATCCGCGATATTTTCGGGCGCTATTGCGATGGATTCGAACCCTTGTCGCTGGACGAAGCCTATCTCGATGTCAGCAACAACCCCTGGTTTCACGGCTCGGCATCGTTGCTGGCCAGGCAGATCAAACAGGACATTCGCCGCGAAACCGGCCTGACCGCATCGGCAGGCGTGTCGTACAACAAGTTTCTCGCCAAGATCGCCTCCGACCTGGGCAAGCCGGACGGCTTGTACATCATCACCCCCGACCAAGCCAATACCTTGATCGCCAGCCTGCCGATTCGCCGCTTTCACGGCATAGGCCCTGCCACCGAACGCAAGATGCGCGAGCTTGGCATCGAAACCGGTGCCGATTTGCGTGAGTGGTCGCTTGCCCGCCTGCAAGCACCGTTTGGCAAAAACGCGGCGTATTACCACGACATCGCCCGTGGCATCGATCATCGAATCGTCAACCATCACAGGCCACGTAAATCGGTTGGTGTGGAAACCACATTCGAGCACGACATTACCGCTGTCGCCGACATCGTTCATCATCTGCGATTACTGCTCGACCAAGCCCTGCTTCGTCTCAACGACAAACGCATGACGGCACATGCCTTGACCATCAAGATCAAATACCGCAATTTCGTACAGGTCACGCGCGGTCGCACACTGCCCAGCCCCATCACCGATGCGACACGGCTGCATCCACTGTTGGCGGAATTATTGAAAAATACCGAGGCCGGTCACCTGCCGGTGCGCTTGTTGGGCGTGACGCTCAGTGCGCTCAACAACGACATACGCCCACCCTGGCGTCAGCTCGACCTGTTCCAGGACTGATATGCCTGTCGGCTTGCCGTATAATTTCGTACTCTTGACCCTTGCGTTTTCAAAAAAAGAGGTTCGATCATGCACGTCACCCTGGTTCATGTACATGTCAAAGCCGACCATATCGACGATTTCATTGCCGCAACCCGCTTGAATCATCAAGCATCGATCCAGGAGCCTGGCAACCGCCGTTTCGACGTGCTGCAAGCACCCGACGATGCCTCACGCTTCATACTGTACGAAGCCTATGTCGATGCCAACGCTGCGACAGCCCACAAACAAACCGCCCATTACCTGAGCTGGCGCAATAACGTGGCCGACTGGATGGCTGAACCGCGTCAGGGCGTAGCGTATCGTGGCCTTTTTCCGCAGGACTGACCGAATGCTATTTCCGCCTTTTTCCATTTCACGCCTGCCACGCATTCATTACGGTCGGGGATGCATCGCCGACGTACCAACGCTGGCGGCAAACTACGGCAGCAAGGCCTTGCTGGTCACCGGTCGACAGTCGTTCGTCGCCACACCGCGCTGGCAGGTTTTGATCGATGCAATAGCTGAAAAAGGCATGAGCTGGTGCCATGTCACCGTGTCGGGTGAGCCGTCACCGGCACTGGTGGACGATGCAGTATCACGTTTTCGCACTGAAGGCATTGATGTGGTGGTGGCCATCGGCGGCGGCAGCGTACTCGATGCCGCCAAAGCAATTGCCGGCTTGTTACCGCATGGCAATTCGGTGATGGATCATCTGGAAGGTGTCGGGCGCAACCTGCCGTACACCGGACCCAGCACACCGCTGATCGCCGTGCCGACCACAGCGGGCACCGGCAGCGAGGCCACCAAGAATGCCGTGCTCAGTACACAAGGCCCGAACGGCTTCAAAAAATCCTTCCGCGACGACGGCCTGATTGCGCAACACGCAGTGATCGATCCAGACCTGCTGTCGAGCTGCTCGCCCGAGCTGATTGCCGCTGACGGCATGGATGCCTTCACCCAGTTGCTTGAATCGTATGTCTCGCGCAAGGCCAACCCCTTGATCGATGCGTTGGCCTGGAGTGGCATGACAGCAGTGAAAGCCGGGTTCTTCGCGGCCTGGAGCGGCGCGGAACCGGAAGCATCCGAAGGCCGCGCGGCCATGGCGTATGCCTCGCTGCTGTCGGGTATTGCGCTGGCACAGGTTGGACTGGGATCGGTGCATGGTCTGGCGTCGCCGCTGGGTGCGTTTTACCCGATTCCGCACGGCGTCGTTTGTGGAACACTGGTTGCCGCCGCAACCGATGTCAACATCCGCGCCCTGACAGCGCGGCAGCCGACTCATCCGGCACTGACAAAATATGCCCAGGTTGGACGACTTCTCAGCAACCGGGATGATCTCGATGATGGCACCGCGCGTTCGGCGCTGGTCAGTGTTTTGAAGGATTGGAGCGAGCGTCTGCAGCTACCGCCGCTGCGTGACTACGGCATACTGCAAGACGATTTTCCGATGATTGTCGCCAACAGTCGCGGCAGCAGCATGCAAACCAATCCCATCGAACTGACCGACGACGAAATCACCGAGATTCTGGTCACGCGCTTTTAGTGACGACGATTGGCGTCGTCTGGATCAAGAGACGACGGGGTGCCGATATTTGTTGGCCGTCATTCATCGTAGCGGTTGCGCCTTGCTCAGCGGGTGTTTGAAGACTTTCACTGACGACGGGTTCGCGATCCGGTGGCAACAGGAACAGCAGAGTGGCAAATGCGGCCAAGGTCAGACTTAAATCGAACAGTTTTATTCTTATCATTTTCAAATCCTCGAATGTCGTTGTCTTATCTGCTCGGAATACTGCGTAATGTCCCAGTTGAAGCGGACACTTTTTGCAAGCCAACCTGCCAAAGCAAATACGATGCCAACTATCTTAACAATAAACTCAAACCCTCTACCCGCTGAAAACACAACGGCTCCGATGCCATGGATGATGGCGCATCCCTAAGCCTGGCTACCATGAATGACAAATTTGACGTGTCATGACAAGCGTTGTCAGGTCTCAGAGAGTTGTCCTGCAATGGCCAACACCCCTGAATACATTGTTCGAAAAAATTCAAGCCAATTTTCGCTTCACTGTAAAAATTTTATGCAGCTATTTTGTCGGCTTAGGCTCTGACCCTAAATAAAGACCTGGCCGCCTCATTTGACACCAACTTCATAAGCAGCAAGGAATATTTGAACCCTCAAGCTAAAACCCTGCCTCAGCCGCAAATCAGTTGTTGACAGAAAATGCAAAAAACACCAAAATAGGCCGCTTGAATTAAGCGCCCGTAGCTCAGCTGGATAGAGTACTCGGCTACGAACCGAGCGGTCGGGAGTTCGAATCTCTCCGGGCGCGCCATTTGCCACAATTATTCCCCTGTAGCTCAGTCGGTAGAGCGGGTGACTGTTAATCACTAGGTCGGCGGTTCGAGCCCGTCCGGGGGAGCCAAATAAATAAAAGCCTTGCATTGCTGCAAGGCTTTTTTTTTGCTTTTAGAAGCTGCCTGGCAAAACATCAATTGCATTTTGCAGGCGTTATTTGCAGCATGGCGATACACATCATGTTTTCAGTGGTCGCCGACAATATTTCGCAACCCCTTGCCAGGCGCCGGAAATAGCCTAACCCAAGAAACAGCCCTCTCTTTCTACCCATCGCTTGGGCAGAACAACACCCTGCCTTCGATTTTTTCCGAAATAGGCAAGGCCATTCCGAGTTTGGCGGATGCGAAGCTAACCGCCGTACCGCGATATGCCGCTTATGACCTTTGACTTTCTTGTCGCCATCATTGCCACGCTCTTCGCTTATATGCCTTCTGCCCCACACCGAGCGCGAAAGCCAGAAAAAAGCACACCCATAGGCTGAATAGTTGCTTGTGTAAAAAAGCAGACGACATGTTGTTTTTTTTAAACAATCATGAGTTATTTTTTACAATTAAGCTGCAATTTATTGAAATTAAAAGCAAAAAAAAATAGAAAAAAATAATCTCAAAGCTTGTAAGGATGCAATCTTGCTGCTATCATTGCCCGCGTCATGAAACCATGTTGCAATTTTGCAAATGACACACTAACTAACAACACCAATACCTCGCAGGGGAACGACAATGACATTCACTAAAACGCAACTGGCGCTGGGCATTGCCGCCGCCACTTTCTCAGTAGCCCTGATTGCGCCCGCGCAAGCTGCCGATGCCCGCCAGGCAGAGCGCGTTGCCGATGCTGCGGCCAGAAAAGCCGAAGCCCTGGAAGCGCAAATGCAACAGATGGCCGATCAAATGCAGGCCATGCAGTCTGAATTGAGCCGCGTTAAAACCTCGGCATCGGCCAAAGCCTCCACCGAAGCCGCAAAAATCCAGGAACTGGATCAGTGGATGGGCGCGATGAAAGCTGCGCCTGCGGCGTCTACCTCTAAAGACAACCTGGTATCGGTTCGTGGCGGTTGGGTGCGGTTGGATGATGCAAGGGGTACCAATCATGGTGGTCTGAACACCAACATGAATAGCGGCGGCAATATGTTGTCGGACAATGCCAATGCCGATGGCTTTTATTTCGGTGGCGCGTTCGACTTCAACGTCAACAACGATTTGTTCGGCTTGATGGACGCCACTTCGTTTATGGTGGAGCTGGGCGTGGAATACTCCGAGTTTGGAGTCGGGCGTAATAATTTGACAACTGCGGTCGATGCAGTGGTAGCAGGAGGCGCCCCAGTAATTGGCCCAGACCACTCCACCGACAACCGCCTGCGCATCAACGCCTCACCCAAAATCAAGTTCATGCACGGCAGCAGACTGCGTCCGTGGATCATCCCGGTCGGTCTTGAGTTGAACATCCTGGGCGTACCGTCCAACGCGGTTTCCGTGTTGAACTCCGGCATGCAGTTCGGCGGCGGTGTGGAATACGAACTGTATCGTGGCATCGTGCTGGGCGCCGATACCCGTTACCACTACTCCACCAGCAAAATCGACGGTACACCAACCGACGGTTTCAGCGCCGGTGGCTCGGTCGGCTTCAAGTTCTAAGCCGCGCTACCTCAGGCTGGCTCCACAAAGGGAAGGCATCTGCCTTCCCTTTTTTATGCGCCGGTTTTGGAGCTTTCCTCGTTCGGGTTTCCACAGTCTGCGAGGGGCATAGCGGACGAGCACGAATCCCGATCTTCGAGTCCGGTCTGCATTCCCACGCGGAGCGTGGGAACGAGAAACGAGAAAACGAGAAAACGAGAAAACCGGGCGTTGCAACTAGCCGCACGTTCACGTCGCTTCAAAAATGCACGGACGCTTCGAAGTAGAAAGTCTGGGTGTTGATCGGCAAATTGTGGGTGTAGGTGAGTATGCCGGGTTCGCGGCCCCGGCTGTCGAGCAGGTTGCGTACCGAGGCCGTCAAGTCCAGGTGGCCCATCAGGCGCTGGGCATTGAGCGTGATGTCGATGGTTTCGTAGCCCGGCAGGTTGCCGCGCGGATCGTTCGGGCTGGTAAGCCGTGTACCTATCCAATTGACCTGGCTCTGAATCTGCCATTTCGGCAGAAACTGCCAGGCCACCGCCGTGTAAATCTGGTGTTCAGGCACCCCTGTCACCCGATAGTTGGTCGTCAAGTTGTCTGCATGTTGCCAAGCGTAATTGCCTCGCAGGCTCCAGTCGTCGACGAAGCGCCAGTCCCATTCCAGTTCGCCACCGTAACCTTGTTGGCCCTTCATATTGCTTGATGTCAATGCGCCGGGAGTCACACCGAGTTCGCCGCCAATCAAATCCCGGATTTGGTAATAAAACAGGTTGAGCGCCGTGCGCAGGCGCTGGCCGGGGTGATAATCGAACGCCAGTTCGGTGGTTTCGATGGTTTCGGGTCGCAGCGTCGGCGTGCCGTTGAAAAACGGGCTGTTCCTTTGATGCAGCTCCAGAAAACTCGGTGCCCGGAATGCCTGGCCGTACAGCAGTTTTGCCGTCAGTTCGTCATGAATATCCCAGACCAGAGCCGCACGCGGGTTCAGGGTTGCGCCAAAATCGGAATAATGGTCGAAGCGTAATCCGGTGGTCAAATGCCAGCGTTGCGCAAACTGCCATTCATCCTGCGCCGCCAGCGACCACACCGCCCGGCTTTGATCAGCCAGGAAGGTCAACGGCGTACCGGTGAGGTTTTGCATGGCACCGGCGCTGCCTTGCAGCGGGTTCAGAACGCCAACCCCGAAATTGCGGGCCTCACGGGTGTGGAGTTGTTCGTAACGGAAACCGCTGGTCAGGCGGACGATATGATCGCTCAGCCCTTTGTAAATGCCGGTCAGCTCCACGCTGGGCACGGTGTTTGTGAAACCGGCATCGAAACGCATGCCCTCCGGGAAACCGACAATACCGGCGACAGGCGTCAAAGCCGAGGTCACCACGTTGCCCCTGCCATCGATCGGCAATCTGGCGCCGCGCGGGAAACCCGTGACATCGCTGGTGGCATCGGCATGCAGAAAGCTGACGTGGGTCTGGATTTCCAGATTGTCGATGTCGTCTTCGGTGGAATGGCGGAGGTCGCCGAGGTACTGGCGGCCCTGCAGAAAACCTCTGTCATCCAATGCACCGGCGCCACCGGCACGCATACCTGAGTCGTTGTCGTACACCCAAAACCCGAGATTCCAGTGTTTACGTTGCAGATCGAGATGGGCATTCCAGCGTGTCTGCTGGGTCTGCATCGGGCCTGGGGCCAGGCTGGCGCGCGTTCCGAACTGGGTATCAAATGCAGTCTGGGCATCGCTTGCAATGATGCGGTCAGGCTCCAGGCCCTGGCGGCTGTATTGCAGGCTGGCGGCCACATTCCAGCCTTGCCAATGGCCACCGTACTGTCCCCAACTGGTTTTGCTGTCGTGATTGCCGCCACGTGCGCCTAGCGTCGTGCCGTCGATGTCGCCCGCTTTCTTGGTGACGATATTGATGACCCCGGCGAAAGCATCGGCGCCATACAGCGCGGAACCGGGGCCACGGATGACCTCGATGCGCTGGATCGCTTCCACCGGCAGAGTCATGCCCACCATGTGCGTGCCCTGGTAAGGCAGCGTGAAACGGGTGCCGTTGAGCATCATCAATACCTGGGCGTTGCTGTCATTGCGCATACCCCGAACCGAATAACTGATGTCGTTGGTAACGGGCTGTATGGTCGCGTGTATGCCAGGAACGGTTATCAGCACCTCATGCAGATCGGTAGCGCCCATGGCGGCAATTTGTTCCGCCGTGATGACGCTGGTGACCGCCGCCGACTGCGACAGTTTTTTCCGGGTGCCGGAGGCGATGCTGACCGAAATATCGGCCAATTCGGCAGGCGACAGTTCCATCAAATCGTCCAGGTCATGATCGGCCTGCGCCAAGGCGTTCAGGCAAAAAACCATCAGAATCAGTGGTTTCAGAGATATGTGTCTTGGTTTTTCCATGTGGTTGCAACTCACAAATCACGCAAGGGCACGGGTTTGGCAATACCATAGCCCTGCGCATAATCAACGCCGAGTTGCTTCAATATGGTGAGAATGGCGTCATTCTCGACAAACTCGGCGATGGTTTTCTTGTTCATGATCTGGCCGACCTCATTGATGGCCTTGACCATCGCAAAATCGACACGATCTTCCACGATGTCCTTGACGAACAAGCCGTCGATTTTCAAAAAATCCACCGGCAGGGTTTTCAGGTAGGCGAACGACGACAAGCCGCTGCCGAAGTCGTCCAACGAAAAGCGGCAACCTTTTTTGCGCAAGGCGTCGATGAACTGTTTGGCATCGGACAGATTGACGATCGCGGCTGTCTCGGTGATTTCGAAACAAACCTTGCGGGTTGGAATGTGCCAGTGGCGCAACTGATCGGCAATGAATGCCAGCAAGGTTTCGTCGCACAACGACAGCCCGGACAGGTTGACCGACACCAGCGCCAGCCGTTCGACAAAGCCCGGCGTGGTTGCCATGTATTCAAACAGCGTGGCAATCACCCAGCGATCGAGCGCCGGGGCAATACCGTAACGCTCGGCGGCGGGCAGGAAGGCGCCGGGCGGCACCAGGTGGCCGCTGGCATCGCGATAACGGATCAGCGTTTCGAAATGCAGGCCGTTTTCAGCGTTTTTCACCGGAGCAATCAATTGGCCGAACAGCTCGAAACGATTGTGCTCTATGCCCTGGCGTATCTGATCCACCCACTGCATTTCGCCTTGCCGCTCTGCCAGTTCTTCGTCATCCGGCGTAAAGACGTGCAGGCGGTTGCGGCCCCGGTCTTTTGCCGCATAACAAGCGGCATCGGCTTGCTTTAGAACCTCGACGGCATTGCCGCTGGCGCGGTTGATCGGGGCAAGACCGATGCTGACGCCCACGCTGTAGATGCGATTGTCCCAGCCAAACTGGAAATCCCGCACCGCATCGAGCAATTTCTTGCCAGCCTGCTGGGCCTGATCGATCGAGCAATGCAACATCAGAATGCCGAATTCATCGCCGCCCAAACGGGCCAGAACATCGGTTTTGCGCACCTGTTCCCGCAGTAGCGCACCCAGTTGCCGCAACAATTCGTCACCGGCCAGGTGACCGCCGGTGTCGTTGACCACTTTGAACTGGTCGAGATCGAGATAACACAGAACGTGGGCGCTGCCGTCGTCTTGCGTCCGCTTGACGAGTTGCTGGACGAGGCTGTCGAACTGACGACGATTGACCAGGCCGGTTAATTCGTCATGGCTGGCCTGATAGGCAATTTTTTCTGCCAGACGCCGGGTTTCGGTGACGTCTTCACACACCAGCAGCAGGTGAGGAGCCTGGTTGTTGTGGATCTGGCTGCCGGGGTTCTGGTTGTCGTAATTTTGGTTGTCGTAATTTTGGTTGTCGTAATTTTGGTTGTCGTGACTGATGAGACGGGCGGTCTTGTTCACCCAGACCACCCGTTCATCCCGGCATAACAGACGGCCTTCGCTCTTTTG
>Ga0207951_100226_pt1 | contig 34435 bp, 32 predicted proteins | sample Subbio12Aug_8Bad_FD_184830 | JGI IMG/M metagenome (GOLD analysis project Ga0207951, IMG submission 184830) | Serpentinite rock and fluid subsurface biosphere microbial communities from McLaughlin Reserve, California, USA - CR12Aug_8Bad (SPAdes) | ecosystem: Environmental > Terrestrial > Deep... | reverse complement strand
GGAGAGAAGCTGACCCAGTGAGGGTCTTTCATTTGTTTGAACGCATTTTCGATGTGGGATTGGGCTCGGCTGCCCAGAATGATCTCCTCTGTTGTCCAACTGAAGGGAAATAAGGGGGACGTTGGAAGGGAAATAAGGGGGACGTTGGTGCAAAGAGAAATTACTTGTTACTTATCCCACGCCTCCAACTCCATCATATCCTCCAGTCTCCCCATCCGGTTCACCGATGACGTCGTCATCCCCAGAAACCTCGCCACCGACGCCCCCGTGTATCCCAACTTCCGCAACGCCACCTGACAAAATACCTTCCTTCCCCTCACCACCAACTTCCGCCGGCTCCTCCCCCTGATCTCCTCCTCTTCCAAATCCTCTCTCTTGGCTACTTCTCTTAAAAGCCCCTTCAGATCCATCACCCGCTTCCTCCAACGAAGCGTCTCCTTGATCCGCTCCTCGGCCTCCTCCAACATCCTTTCCACAAACTCTCCGCCCCCCAGTATCCGCTCATCCGAAACCTCTCTCTCCCCTCTCCTCCTTAACGATACCACTTCCGACCACCCACCCATGCTCCGTATCAATCCCCCTCCCACCAACTCCAAACGCTTTCCCATTTCCACCCCTTCTGCCACATATCTCTCATATTTCCTGATGGCCTCCTTTCGGCTCTTCCCAAAATATGAGAGAACGGTGTTCACCTCTTGCCATTGCCGCTTCAACCTCCCCATAATCACCCCATGCCCCGTCCAGGGATAACCCGCCAATCCTCTCATTGTCTTGACCACTCCCGCCCGGATGGGATTGAGATGAATATATCGGGTCAGTTCAAGAAGGTAGGGGTCTTGCTCACAGAGAATCGATTTATACCGATTCTGAAACAGATGGCCATAACGACCATATCGGTGGTTAAAGCTCACCACATATCCGGTCAGCAGCTTCCGCATCCCCTCCGATAGGCTCTGTTTCCCTGTGCGAATAAGGAGGTGAAAATGGTTGTCGAGCAGCGCCCAGGCATGAATACTTAGGAGTTCCCCTTCGCATAGGGCCCCCAAGCGTGTTAGAAAATCCTCTCGGTCTTTATTGGTCAAGAAGATGGAAGTTCCCTCGATTCCTCGGCCCATCACGTGGTGTAAGGCCCCGGGTGCATCCAGTCTCGCTTGTCTCGGCATGCTCTCTCATTTACACCTTTCTTTGTCCCATGTCAAGCAGTTTTTCTCTTTGCACCAACGTCCCCATTATCATCCTACGTCCCCATTATCATCCCATAAATTTGTCGCACACCCAAAACCTCCTGCAAGGTTGACTAAATGCCAAGACCGTAGTATAAAATACTGAGTTTTTCGGACTAAAGGATTTCGGATTGGACCACATCGCCACCATCATTCTTGCAGCAGGGAAGGGAACCCGGATGAAATCGGATCTGGCGAAGGTCCTTCACCCCATTCTCGGGCTTCCCATGCTTTCCTATCCGATCGATCTTTCCCTGAATTACATCAAAGCCGAGAAAACAATTGTGGTCGTGGGTCACCAGGCAGATCAGATCAAGGAGAGATTTCAGACCCCTCAAATCAATTTTGTTCTCCAGAAAGAACAGTTGGGCACAGGTCACGCTGTCCTGCAGGCGCTTCCCCTTCTCCAAGGATTTACAGGGACGGTGCTCATCCTCTGCGGCGATGTGCCATTGGTGAAGGCGGAGACGCTGAGGTCTCTTATCAACGCCTTTTTGGAAAATGACTCCACGATCGCCGTGCTTACCGCCGTGGTGAAAGATCCCTCCGGATATGGACGGATCCTGCGGGGTGAGGAAGGCTGGCTGGAAAAAATCGTGGAGGAAAAAGATGCTTCAGAAGAAGAGAGGCTGATCCGGGAGATCAATACAGGGATCTATTGCGTGAGATCGACTTTTCTGATCGAAGGCCTGAAGGAGATTGGAAAGGAGAATGCCCAGGGAGAGTACTACTTGACCGATCTGGTCGAGGTGGCGAGGAAAAGAGGTTTGAGATGTTCCGCCCACATGGTTGCTGATCCGGTGGAGGTCATGGGAATCAATACCCTGGCCGACCTGGCAACGGCCACCGAAGTCCTGAGGCAAGAGAAGGTAAAAAAAGAGTAATATTCTCGGGCGTCAACATCGGCGCAGGCGCCATCACCTGAAAATTTTAAATGAGGGTTAAAAGATGTGTGGCATTGTTGGATATATCGGCTCCCGAAAGACCGCTGAAGTCCTCATGGATGGATTGAAAAGACTGGAGTACCGGGGGTATGACTCTGCGGGCATTGCCGTCTTTCATCAGGGAAGAATCGAGATCCGACGAAATGAGGGGAAGTTAAAAAAGTTAGAGGAGCAGATCAGGGGAGAAGGCTTCGATGGAAAGATCGGGATCGGACATACCCGGTGGGCAACCCATGGAAGGCCATCTGATGAGAATGCCCATCCCCATAAGGCAGGAAGGGTGGCCTTGGTTCACAATGGAATCATCGAGAACTATCTTCCCCTGAAGGAATCCCTCAAGAAAAGAGGCCGCATCTTCACTTCCGAGACTGATACGGAAGTGATCTCTCATCTCATCAATGATTTTATCGAAGAAGGTTCTTCCTTTCCGGATGCCGTGAAAATGGCTCTGGATAAGATCAGGGGTTCCTATGCCCTTGGGATTCTTTTTGAAGGGGATGAGAGGCGCTTGATCGCAGCCCGGAAAGAGAGCCCCCTGGTGATCGGTATTGGGGAAGGAGAATATTTTATCGCTTCCGATATTCCTCCGATCCTTCCCTATACCCGGGATTTTATCTTTATGGAGGATGGAGAAGTGGCCCACCTCTCTTCGGAGGGAGTCAGGGTCTTCGATGCCGGAGGGAACCAGGTTTCGAAGGAACCGAAACGGGTCGACTGGAATTCCCTCATGGCTGAAAAGGGAGGCTTTAAACATTTCATGCTCAAAGAGATCTTTGAACAGCCCAGGGCAGTGATCGATACGATCCGAGGCCGCCTCTCAGAGGAGAAAGGCGATGTTATCCTCGAAGGGGTGCGGCTGGACCTCTCCGTTCTTAAAAAGATTCAGCGGATCTGCCTTATTGCCTGCGGCACTTCTTTTCATGCCGCCCTGGTGGGAAAGTTTCTCATTGAGAGGTTTTGCCGCATTCCTGTGGAAGCGGACATCGGCTCAGAGTTTCGTTACCGGAACCCGATCCTGGGAAAGGACACCCTCGTTGTGGCCATCTCCCAATCCGGTGAGACCGCTGATACCCTCGCTGCATTGAGGGAAGGGAAAAGACATGGAGCAATGACCCTTGCCATCTGCAATGTGGTGGAATCGTCGCTGGCAAGGGATGCGGACCATGTCATCTATACTCATGCCGGCCCGGAGATCGGCGTGGCCTCGACCAAAACCTTTGTCACCCAGTTGGTCATCCTCTTTCTTCTTGCTCTTCGGATGGGAAGAGAACTGGGCGTTCTCTCTCACAAAGACGGGAGGGAATTGATCGAGGAATTGGTCAGAATTCCTCGTCTGATGGAGGAGATGCTCAAATCTTCAAAACAGATTCTTGAGATTGCCAGAAAGTATCTCCCCGCCAGGGATTTCCTCTATCTCGGAAGGGGGATCAACTATCCCATCGCATTGGAGGGGGCATTGAAGTTGAAGGAGATCTCGTATATCCATGCCGAGGGCTATCCGGCCGGCGAGATGAAACATGGTCCCATTGCTTTGATTGACCAGGAGATGCCGGTCGTTGTGCTTGCCACCCGCAACGAGGTCTACGATAAAGTGCTCTCCAATATTGAACAGGTGAAAGCGAGGGAAGGAAGAGTGATTGCCCTTGCCTCCCGGTCCGATCAGGAAATCGGAAAAAAGGCGGACGATGTGATCTCTATTCCTGAAACACACCCCTCTCTGGCTCCGATTCTGCTCACCCTTCCCCTTCAGCTCCTGGCTTACTACATGGCGGATTTAAAAGGCACGGATGTGGACCAGCCGAGAAACCTGGCCAAAAGTGTCACCGTCGAATAAAAGATCATTGCAAATTGTAAAATACAAAGTTAGCATTGAAAATTGTTAATTTTGCAATTTGCAATTTAAAATGATCTCTTTACTTAACGACCTCAATCCTATTCAACAGAAGGCTGTTCTCGAAACCGAGGGCCCCCTGCTCATCTTTGCAGGCGCTGGAAGCGGAAAGACTCGAGTCCTTACCTATCGCATCGCCTGCCTCATTCACGAGAAAGGGGTTTCTCCCCGGAATATTTTAGCCGTCACCTTTACCAACAAGGCCGCCGATGAGATGCGGGAGAGAGTGGAACGTCTCCTGGGAGGATCGGCGAAGGGGATATGGATCTCCACCTTTCACTCCGCCTGCGCCCGAATCCTGAGACAGCATATCAATCACCTGGGTTTTGAGAGGAATTTTGTCATCTATGATGAGGAGGATCAGGAACGGCACATGAAAGCCGTCATGAAAGAACTGGATATTGACTTCAAGATGTTTCACCCCAGGGCCATGCAGTCCTCGATCGACCGGCTGAAGAACGAAGGGGTCACGCCGGATCAATATCGTCCCTCCCAGTTCAACATCTTTGAAAAGAGATTGGCGCTCGTCTATCAAAGATATCAGGAAGATCTCCATCGAAATAATGGAGTCGATTTTGGAGATCTTCTCCTCTTTGTCACACTCCTCTTTAAAAAAAATCCGGAGGTGTTGAGGTCTTATCAAAACTCCTGCCAATATGTGATGGTGGATGAATTTCAGGATACGAACCTCATCCAGTATCAACTGATTAAACGATTGGCGGAACGACACCAAAACATCTGCGTCGTCGGGGATGATGACCAATCGATCTACCGGTGGAGGGGAGCGGAGGTCGGAAATATCTTAAATTTCGAGAGAGACTTCCCCGGGACAAAGGTGATCACCCTGGAGCAGAACTACCGCTCCACTCAACATATCCTCCGGGCGGCCAATCATGTGGTTAAGGAAAACCGTTTGAGAAAAGAGAAGATTCTCTGGACGAAAAATCCGGAGGGCGAACTTCTCACCCTCTATACGGCCGAGGATGAGGCGGATGAGGCGCGTTTCGTCGTCCGGAAAATTTCAGAGCACGTCCATTGCTCTTTTCCGAGAAACCCGGGAAACACGGGCAGGCCTTATCGCGATATGGCTGTCTTCTACCGGATCAATGCCCAGTCCCGTGCCATCGAAGAGGAATTGGTCAAACATCAGATCCCTTATACGATCGTAGGAGGGATGAAGTTTTACGAGCGGAAAGAGATCAAAGACATCCTAGCCTATCTGAAGCTGATTGCCAATCCGTCGGACGGAATCAGTTTAAAGAGGATCATCAATCAACCCCCGAGAGGGATCGGCGAAAAGACAATGGAAAGAATCACGGTCTTCTCAAGGGAGAGTGGCCTTCCTCTCTATGAGGGAATGAAAGAGGCGCTGAAAGAGGATTGGCTTTCTCCCGGTATGCGGGAAAGGATTGGAGAGTTTATCCTCCTGATAGAGGAGTTGCGTCAGGAAGCGAAGCTCCTCACCCCCGGTCAGTTGACTTTGACCCTCCTTGCCAGGACAGGATACCTCGAACGGTTGAAAGAAGAAAGGACGGACGGAGCCCTTTCGAGGGTTGAGAATATCGATGAACTGGTCAATGTGTTGACCGAACTCGAACGGGGGGAGGAAGTCGAAGAGACCCGACCACGGGAAGTTTTTCTGGAGAGCTTTTTAGATAAGGTCTCTCTGGTCTCGGATGTGGATCTCTATGAAGACAGGGAGAATCGGGTCTCCCTGATGACCCTGCATTGCGCCAAAGGGTTGGAGTTTCCCATCGTCCTCATTGTCGGGATGGAAGAGGGCCTCCTCCCTCACTACCGGAGGGGCGAGGGAATGGAGGATCTTGAGGAGGAAAGAAGGCTCTGCTATGTGGGGATCACCCGCGCAAAGGAAAAACTCTATCTCTCACGGGCGGAAAAACGTTCCACCTTTGGCGTGGGCAGGGCCAATCTTGCCTCCCGGTTTCTGGATGAACTTCCATTTGAGTTGATTCAGGTCGAAGAGAGGAAAAGAAGAAGGGAACACTTGTTCTCACAGGAGACCTCCTGGTTTGATGATTTCAGCCGTTCCGGAGATGAAACAGATTTCACTCCGCAGGAGAATGGTTTTTCAAAAAAAGAAGATGTGACATTGATCCCTGACGGATTCTATCCCCTCCGGACAGGGATGAGGGTGAGGCACCCCAGGTTCGGCGATGGAAGGGTGAAATCGATCGAAGGAATGAATGAGGACCAGAAAGCCACCATCGTGTTTCAAATGGCAGGTCCTAAGCGTCTGAAAACCCGATATGCCAACTTGGAAATCCTGGAATAAGAAGAGATAGGGAGGTTGGGAGGTTGGGAGATTGGGAGAAAAATCGTTTCGGTTTTGAATTCACCCTATCCCCTCATCTCCCCATCTCCTTATACTTCTTGCAGTAAGGAGGCGATGATGAAGACTTATTTCATTCTGTCGGCCATTGGGAAGGATCGACCGGGGATCGTGGCAGATGTTTCGGAGGTGATCTTTGGATGCGGAGGAAATATCGAGGATTCGAGCATGAGCCTTCTCCGGAACCATTTCGCTCTCCTGCTTCTCTTTTCCACCGACAAGGAAGAGGTAAATCAGAAACTTTCATCCGATCTGAAGCGCCTCGAATGGGAGAAGAACCTCACCGTCTTCTTTACTCCCATTACTTTTGAGGAGGCCCATCCCGGAGACAGGGGAGAAAGCGACCGCTTTAAAATCAACACATCAGGGGTTGACCATGCGGGGATTGTCTTTAAGGTCTGCCGGCTTTTAGCCAATCGGGAGATCAACATCATTGATATGAAGACCCATCGAGTGCTATCGGCAGAGAGCGGGACGCCTCTCTTTGAGATGGATATTGATGTAGAGGTTCCTCACTCTGTCTCTGAGAAGGGATTAAGGGAGGATCTCCATCGTCTGGCCAATGAACTGATGATCGATCTGGTCTTGCGGAAAATGTAAAGAGATTTCTGGGCTTTTCCAGAAATCTCATAAATTCTTCTTGACATTGTTCCGTAATTGGAACAATATTTTTATAAGTTACAGGAGAGACCCTATCCTTTAGGGGAGGGGCGCCGAAGGGGCAAGTTCCGCTAATGGCGGAATGAAACTCTCAGGCAAAAGGACCGTAACTTAAGAGATTCCTGGAAAGATCCCGCCCTGAGCAAAGTCGAAGGGTTGGACACCGAAGGGGACAAATTCCGCGTATGGGCGGAATAATCTCTCAGGTCAAAAGACAGGAGGAAGGCGATGCGGATAAGATTGCCTTCCTCCTTTTTATTTTGACAGGAAACGAGTATGGTTGATATTGTTTTTATCAGAATCGAGGAGTTGAGAGAACATGAGGAGATTCGGCCCGATTATCTCGAGGAGTTGAAGAATGAGATCCTTTCGGATGGGATGCTCAAAATGCCCATTGCCGTGGATAGGAGCACTTACATCATCCTGGATGGGCATCACCGGCTCCATGCTTTGAAAAGGATCGGCTGTAAAAAGATTCCAGTCATTCTGGTCGATTATCATTCGCCGGAGATTGAAGTCGTTCCCTGGAGGGAGGGTGAAAAGATTACGAAAGAGATGATTATCGATACGGCCCTGACGGGGAAAAGAATGGCGCCCAAGACATCCAAACATATGATCAAGGTTAAGGGGGAATTGAAACACATCTCCATCCTCGAGACGGTGATTAATATTCCGCTGGATGAGTTGAAATAATGGATTCTAAATTTTGATGCATTTGTGAAAGGTTGTCATTCCCGTGCTTGCGCGCCGTAGCGCTTCAGCGCGCAGGCGTGAAAACGGGAATCCAGTAAATGCTATCCAAAGATATTTGAAATTTCTTCAGTTTAATTCCCTCCCCCTTGACGGGGGAGGGTGAGGGTGGGGGTGAGTAAATTTAGTTCCCCCTCCCCTTCATCCCCTCCCCTGCCTTCGCCGAAGCGGCTACGCGCAGGCAGGCGCCAGGGGAGGGGAGATATCTGGAGAGTATCTCTAAAATGTTAGAGATAAATTCTCAAACTTTATCGTGTAAGAATCTAAAGGATTTAAAAAGACTGGATTCCTGCTGGAGTTTATCCCGATGGAAATCGGGGCAGAAGGGAATGACCTTCGTAGGCTTTTTATAAGTCCATAAATTTGCAATTTTCAATTTGCGATGGTCGATAATCTATGAGGGGGGTGTAGGATGGAATTTCCAAAAGAATTGCTTTACTCCGAAGACCACGAATGGGTGAAGGACGAAGGAGGTCGGGTCACGATCGGCATCACCGATTATGCTCAGAGCCAGTTGAAGGATATCGTCTATGTGGACCTTCCAGAGACCGGAATCGAGTATAAAAAAGGGGAGAGCATGGGAGTTGTTGAATCGGTGAAGACGGTCGCCGACATCTTCTCTCCGGTCACCGGTAAGGTGATTGAAAAGAATCTTGAGCTGAAGGACCATCCTGAATACATCAACACAGACCCCTACGGGAAAGGGTGGCTCCTCAGGATGGAATTGAGGGAGAGGGAGGAGTTAAATGGACTCCTCTCATCAAAAGCCTATCAGGGAAAACTTTCAGAGGAATCGTAATGGAAGACTACCTCCGCTACATCCCCCATACCGAAGAAGATGTTCAGAAGATGCTCAAAGCGATTGGTGTGAAGAGCATTGAGGATCTCTTCGGAAACATCCCTAAAGGGCAAAGACTCTCAAAACCCTTAGACCTGCCCGGACCTCTTTCCGAAATCGACCTCATTCGCCATATGGAGGGTCTCCAGAGCCCAATCTTTACAAGTTTTATCGGCGGAGGAGCCTATCATCATTTTATCCCTGCTGTGGTTTCGCATCTGACCTCCCGTTCTGAGCTCTATACCGCTTACACTCCCTATCAGGCAGAGATCAGTCAGGGAACACTTCAGGCCATTTTCGAATTTCAAACATTGATGTGTCAATTGACCGGCATGGAGGCGTCGAATGGTTCGATGTATGACGGGGCATCGAGTTTAGCCGAAGCCGTGTTGATGGCTCACCGAATCACAGGGAAGAAGAAGGTCCTGCTTTCACAAGCCATCCATCCTGAATATCGGGAGGTCATCCAGACCTACATCGACCCCGAAGAACAGGAGATCATTCTGATCCCGTATCTGAAGGGGGAGGGGAGAACGGATGAGAAAATCCTGGCCCAATTTCTCGATCAGGATGTGAGTGCGGTCGTCATTCAGAATCCCAACTTCTTCGGTGTGATCGAAGACCTTCAAACGATCGCGGAAAGAGTCCATCAGAAAGGGGGATTGATGATCGCGGGCTTCAGCGAGCCGATTGCCTATGGAATGCTGAGGCCACCCGGAGAATTCGGAGCCGATATTGTTGCAGGCGAAGGGCAGAGTCTTGGGCTTTCTCTTTCCTTTGGCGGGCCTTATCTTGGCATCTTCACGACAAGAGACAAGTTTATCCGGAACATGCCCGGAAGGCTTGTGGGCGAGACCGTTGATCTTGAAGGGAAGAGGGGTTTTGTCCTCACTCTGGCCACCAGAGAACAACACATTCGCAGGGAGCGAGCGACCTCGAATATCTGCACCAATGAAGGGCTTTGCGCCCTGATGGCAACGATCTTTCTCTCGTGTTTAGGAAAAGAGGGGTTAAGGGAGTTAGCGATCATGAACTTGAGTAAAACCGAATATACAAAGAAGATCGCCTCTGGGATTCCAGGTTGCAGGGTTGCGTTTTCTTCCCCCACCTTCAATGAGTTTGTACTGGAGATCAAAGGAGACCCTGAAAACATACTGAACAGATTGAAGACGGAAGGGATCCTTGGAGGATTACCCTTGGCGCGATTTTTCCCGGAACTCGATCATTATCTTCTCATCACGGTCACGGAGATGAATACCCGGGAAGAGATCGATCGTTGGGCTAAGGTGTTGGAGTATGCACTTAAAACATAGGCAAAGGGCATAGCGCAAAGGGTTACGACAGAACAAATAGATGTAGCGTCGGCATTTATTGCCGACGAAGGAATGGAATCCTCAATCCGATTCGCCCCCAATAAATGGGGGCGCTACAAGAGATACCACGATGAAAAACATAAACGATACCGGTCTCCTTCAGGATGAGCCCCTGATTTTTGAACAGGGTGGCAAAGGAAGAAAGGGATATTCCTTACCCCAATGGGATATTGAGGAGGTCGAGGTCAATCGCCTTCTCCCTTCACACCTTTTGCGGAAAGAGCTGGAGGGTTTTCCTCAACTGAGCGAGGTTGATGTGGTTCGCCACTTCACACGGCTTTCCCAGTGGAACTATGGCGTCGATAGCGGGTTCTATCCGTTAGGTTCCTGCACAATGAAATACAATCCCAAAATAAATGAAGAAGTGGCGAGGATGAAGGGGTTTGCCCATATTCATCCCTATCAACCGGAGAGCCTCGTGCAGTCCATTCTTAAACTGATGTATGAACTCGGAGGTTTTCTTGCTGAGATTACGGGGATGGATCAGGTGACCCTTCAGCCGGCAGCAGGGGCTCATGGTGAGCTGACCGGGATGATGGTGATCAGGGCGGCTCTTCAGGCCCGTAGTGAAAAGAGGAAGAAGGTGCTGGTGCCTGACACTGCCCATGGGACGAACTGCTCGACTTCAACCGTTGCCTCCTATCAGGTGGTGGAGATCAAATCGAATGAGAGGGGAGTCATCCCGCTCCGGAAGGTTGAAGAGTTGATGGACGAAGAGGTCGCCGGAATCATGGTGACCAATCCCAATACCCTCGGGTTCTTTGAAGAACATCTGGCAGAGATCGCCGAGATGGTTCACCGTAAAGGAGGGTTTGTCTATTGCGATGGAGCCAATCTCAATGCCTTAATGGGAATTGTAAAGCTGGGCGATCTCGGAGTGGATATGGTTCACCTTAACCTCCACAAGACCTTCTCCACGCCTCATGGCGGAGGAGGGCCCGGGTCCGGGCCTCTGGCCATCAAAAAAGAACTGGCTCCCTTCCTTCCGGCGCCGGTAATCGAAAAGGCTGGAGAGGCCTACCGGCTCAATTACGATCGGCCCCTGAGTATCGGAAGAATGAAGGCCTTCTATGGGAACTTCGGAGTCATCCTGAAGGCCTATGCCTATATCCTCTCCATGGGAGCAGAGGGACTTAAAAGGGCGAGTGAGATGGCAGTGCTCAATGCCAACTATCTGATGACAGGATTGAAAGGCTCTTACTATCTTCCCTACGACCGGCCCTGCATGCATGAGTGTGTTTTCACCGACCGGTATCAGGAAAAGCATCATGTTTCAACTCTCGACATTGCGAAGAGATTGATCGATTATGGATTTCATCCGCCGACGATTTACTTTCCCCTGGTCGTCAAGGGTGCGCTGATGATGGAGCCTACGGAGACGGAGGGCAAAGAGGGACTCGATCGATTTATTGAGACGATGAATTTTATTGCGAAAGAGGCAGAGGAGAATCCGGACCTTCTCCGTCAGGCCCCCCGGAGGGTGAAGGTGAGAAGGCTCGATGAGGTCCTGGCGGCCAGAAAACCGAAGTTGAAATGGACCAGCGAAAAGTGATAATCGAGCATGGTAAGTTAAGAAGGTCTTGTTTAAGGGTAAAGGTAAAGATGCCAGTTTGGTTGATGGGTTATGTCATTGGTCGCAACCCATTAGCCTTAACCCATTGACCTTACCTAAACGGGCTTCTTGACCTTGACCTTTACCCAAAAGCGATTCTCCCTGCCACTGGCGGATTCTTGAATTACAGAGCTGATGAACCGAAACGGTTACATTATAGATCTTGGAACGATGGATTACAAAGAGGCCTGGGATCTTCAGCATACCCTCTGGTCGAAGAGGGTTGAAGATGAGGTGCCCGATCTCCTTCTCATCCTTGAGCATCCCCATGTGATCACCCTTGGGAGACGGGGCAATCGTTCGCATCTAAAGGTTTCACAGGAAGTGATGGACGCAATGAAGATTCCCCTCTTTCATACGGAGCGGGGCGGTGATGTCACCTACCACGGTCCCGGGCAGATGGTTGTCTATCCCATCTTAAATTTAAAGGATTATGGGTATCGTCTCATTCGTTATGTTAGTCAGCTCGAAGAGGTGATCCTTTCCGTCCTAAGGGATTTTGGGATTGAAGGGAAAAAGGATTTATCCAATCGAGGGGTTTGGGCAGAGGGCGAAAAGATCGCCTCCATCGGCGTGGCGATCAAACGCTGGGTCTCCTTTCATGGAATTGCCTTAAACTACGCAACCGGCTTAAAATATTTTGAACTCATCAATCCCTGCGGCCTCGAAGGGACGAAGATCACCTCCATAGAGAAGATCCTTGGAAGAAACATTCCAAGGGATAAATTGGTTGAAAGGATTTGTTTCCATTTCAAACAAACCTTTAAAAGGGATTGGGAAGAGAAGAGGCTGGAGGAGTTGAAAATAAGCACCAAATTCCAAGCACCAAATACCAAATAATCTCCAATAACCAAAATTCAAAAAAATGTTTTGGTCATTTGGGTTTGGAGTTTGGAATTTATTTGGGATTTGTAATTTGGGATTTGGAATTTAAAATACAGTTACAGAAACTTGGGAGTTGAGACTTTTTTGACAAGGTTAGGCGATCCATGAATCAGAGAAGAATAGTCATCATCGGCGGAGGGCCGGGTGGTTATGTGGCTGCTATCCGGGCAGCCCAATTGGGAGCAAAGCCTATCCTGATCGAGAAGGATAGAATCGGTGGAACCTGTCTCAATCGAGGGTGTATTCCAACGAAGGCCCTTCTACACGATGCCGGAACCCTCTGTTCTCTAAGAAGCTCTCCTGTCTTCCAAACCCTTTCGGTGGATGGTTCCGGACTTCTCGAATCAATGATGGAGCGAAAGAAGGAAGTAGTTGAGGGGCTGGTAAAGGGCGTGGAGATATTGCTCGAATCACATCAGGTGACCATCAAACATGGTCGGGCTGATCTTTTAAATCCCAATCAAGTGGTTCTGTTGAATGGAGAGAAAGAGATCATTGATGCTGATACAATCATTTTGGCTCCCGGTTCCAAATCGAAAGGACTTCCAAACATCACACCGGATGGTGAAAGGATCATCACCAGTGATGAGGCGCTGGAGATGGCAAAGGTTCCTCGTGACCTGGTGATCATCGGCGGAGGATACATCGGCGTTGAGTTTGCCACGCTCTTCAATACACTCGGCTCAAGAGTGACGATTGTAGAGATTCTGGAGAATATTCTTCCTGGCCTTGAGGGAGAATTAGTCCGGAATCTCAGACGGTTTATGGAGAGGGATGGGATAAGGATTTTAACCCAATCTTCTGTCGAAGAGATTCAATATGGAGAGAATGAATTAAGGTTCACTGTTAAAACCCTCCAGGGGATCCAGGAGATCATTGCTGAAAAATTACTTATGGCTGTGGGAAGAGGGCCCAGTTTAGATCTAAGTTTTCCAAGGGCAGGCGTTGAGATTTCTCCTCGAGGGATTAAGGTCAACCGTCGAATGGAGACAACTGCTCCGGGCATTTATGCGATCGGAGATGCCATTGAAGGAATCATGCTTGCCCATGTGGCAATGGAGCATGGAATTGTGGCTGCGGAGAATGCGATGGGACTCGACCGAGAATGGAACCCCCTTTTCATCCCCCTCTGCATCTTCACCCATCCCGAAGTTGCTTCAATTGGCCTCACTGAGAAAGAGGCGAAGGCAAAAGGGGAAATAAAGATTGGCCGATTTCCATTCCGGTCCAATCCGAAAGCCGTGATCTCAGGAGAGACCGATGGCCTGATCAAGGTGATTGTGAGTCGCGAGAATGATACCATCGTAGGTGTTCATATCATCGGGCCTGAGGCCAGTGTTCTCCTCTCCATTTCATCAACAATGATAGGGGGCAAACTAAAAGAGTTTGCACGATTCATTCAAGCCCATCCCACGATTCCGGAAGCATTGAAGGAGGCGTGCCTCGATGTGGATGGTTTGGCGATTCATCTTCCAAAACCGCTGCGGTCCCTCTAAATTTCCCTCCCCCTTTGGAGGCTGTGTCGTAATTACTATTTTGTCACCCTGAATTTATTTCAGGGTCTCGTAAGTATTGGATTCTATTTGATGCTGAAACAAGTTCAGCATGACATTTTTACCATTTTTCCCATTGCGCCACAGTCTCCAGGGGAGGGGTGGAATTTTTTAGGAACTTTTGTAAAACAGATGGAGCACATAAAAAAGCCTCCTTGGCTGAAAAAACGAATTCCGCCTTATCAGGATCTTCTTAAAGTAAAGACGATCTTGGATGAGACAGACCTTCATACGGTTTGCGAAGAAGCCAGGTGTCCAAACCTGGGTGAGTGCTTCTCCAGAGGAACGGCAACCTTCCTTATTCTTGGGCATATCTGTTCAAGGGATTGTGGTTTCTGCGCGGTGGAACATGGGGACCCTATTCCAGTTGATGAAAAAGAGGCGGAAAAGGTTGGTCAGGCGGTTCAGAAGATGGGCCTACGGTATGTTGTCATCACCTCCGTGACCAGGGATGACCTTCCTGATGGGGGAGCTTCCCATTATGCGAAAACGATTCAAGCCATTCGGGGAGTGGATGGGAGTGCAAAGGTTGAGGTGTTGATCCCCGATTTTCAGGGCGATCCCTCTTCTCTTGCAATGGTACTCGATGCTTCTCCGGATGTTTTGAACCATAACATCGAAACCGTTCCACGACTCTATCCTAAAGTCCGCCCCCAGGCGAACTATGAAAGATCACTTCGTTTACTGAAAAGGTCAAAAGAGTACAATCCGCATCTTTTTACTAAGTCTGGATTTATGCTTGGCCTCGGAGAAATGCGGGAAGAGGTTTTAGACCTGATGGAAAATCTGAGACGGGTCGAATGTGATTTCTTAACGATCGGCCAATACCTTCATCCCCGATCCGATCGATTGCCTGTCGAAAGATATATCCCACCGGAAGAGTTTGAAGAGTATCAAAAGATAGGGACGAAGATGGGATTTAAAGCGGTTGCCTCCGGTCCCTTCGTCCGAAGTTCCTTCCACGCCTCGGAGATGTACACCCTTACCTTAATTTAATAACCTTTCGGTCAAAACCTTGATGGCTCTCTTTGATAAAAGATGAAATAGTGGTATATTTGCCGATAGGGATTCTGTTTAAAGGAAAGCACAATGGCTAAAATTTCCTCTCATGTTTACAAAAAATTTCTGCAGAAGCAGCTCATTAATGAGTCAACCCTTGTGGCGGATGATTCGATGGAGATTTTGAAAGAATTTGAAGAATTGGAAGAGAATTTATCGATGGATGCTTTTAGCATAAAGGAAAAAGGAGATTGAACAATGGAGAAAAAGAAGATATGTCTCTTCCGGATCTTCACTATTCCTGTTTTGTTATTTTCAATCATAACTTCTTGCACCCTGAAAGAGACCCAGCCTCCTCCGGTAGCGCCCCCCCTTGTTCAGCCTCCCCCCAAGCCGGCGAAGATTGCCCTGGTGTTAGGGGCAGGCTCATCAAAAGGGTTTGCTCATATCGGAGTCATCAAAATACTCGAGGCGAATAAGGTTCCCATCCATATGATTATTGGGACCAGCGTGGGCAGCGTCGTCGGAGGCATTTATGCCTACGGGCTCAATGCTTTTGAGCTTCAGAAATTATCCTTCTCCATCGAACAGAAGGATATTGTGGACCTCACCATCCCGGACAATGGGTTCATCAAAGGGGAGAAACTGGAGGAGTTTGTCAATAAGACATTGAAGAATACGCCAATGGAAAAACTGAGGGTCCCTTTTTATGCAGTTGCCACAGAGATTCAGAATGGCCAGGAGACCGTCTTCGGCAGGGGAAATACAGGACAGGCAGTGAGGGCGAGTTGTTCCATTCCGGGTGTTTTCAGACCCGTTAAAATAGGGGATAAGGTCTATGTCGATGGGGGCGTGGTCAGCCCTGTGGCAGTGGAGGCGGCAAAGCGGTTGGAAGCGGATCTGGTCATCGCCGTGGATATCTCGGCCGGCGCAGAGCGGACTCCTCCCGGAAATACGATTGAGACCCTTCTCCGATCGATCGACATCATGTATTCGAAACTTGCCGCCATTCAACTCTCACAGGCCGATGTGGTGATCAGGCCGAAGGTGGGTCATATCGGATCTGCCGATTTTTCAAAGAGGCATGAGGCGGTCATGGAGGGCGAGAAGGCGGCGAGCGAAGTCATGCCCAGAATCTTGGAGATCATCACCCAGCTCAGACTGGAAGGAAGGTTGGATTGAATAGAAATGGGGAATCTTTCATGACGGGTTCGTCACCCTCGAACAATTAAAATTGATTCTAATCAATCCCCTCCCCCTCGAGGGGGGAGGGCAAGGGTGGGGGTGGACACACGGAATTATTCCCCCTCACCTCAATCCTCTCCCACCAGGGGAGAGGAAGTATCTGGTGAGTTATTTTCTGAGCAATTGAAAATAAGGGGGGAGAAAATAATGAATCAGGATCAGGAGCATCTTAGTCTGTTATCGATTTTTCATTACATTGTAGGAGGGATTGCTGCCTTGTTCTCTTTTTTTCCATTAATTTACATCGTTTTGGGAGCCCTTTTCCTCATGATTCCTAACCGATTTGCAGGTTCGGGTCCTCCTCCACCGTTCTTTTTGGGATGGATTTTTATCGTCCTGGGGGGAGGCCTCATGCTCGTAGGCTGGGCATTTGCGGTTTGCGTGATTCTGGCTGGACGGTATCTTGTGAGACATAAACATTATATCTTCTGTCTGGTCATAGCCAGCCTGAACTGTCTTTTTATGCCCTTCGGGACGATTCTTGGAGTGTTTACCATCGTCGTTTTGGTGCGGCCATCGGTGAAAGCTCTGTTCTATCCGAGCGAGAATTTGGAGCTTGCGGTTTGATAAACCCCTGAAAAGGGAAATTTAAATTTCTATGTCGGGATATAATTTTTTAAAACAGTCCGGACAGATGCCGTGGGTGAATTCTGCTTCGGAACGGTCCCGGATATAAGTTTCAATTTGATTCCAATAACCTTTGTCATCCCGTATTTTTTTGCAGGATGCGCAGATAGGCAATAACCCGCTCAATTGTTTAACTTCGCCAAGGGCCTTTTGAAGCTGTACGATCAATTTCTCCTTCTCTGCCTCTGCCCTCTTCTGTTCATTAAAAAGTTTTGCATTGGCAATGGCGCCTGCTATTTGGTGTCCCACTCTTTCAGACAGACTGAGGTCCATTTCGGCATAAGCATTCGGTTTCAATGATCGAAAGTGGAGAGCGCCTATCACTTCGTCTTTTGAAATCAAAGGAACGGATATCATCGATCGAAATCCAGCACGAAAGGAATTCAAGAGATGAGGATAAGCTTTAAACAATTCATTTTCATCTTCCGCATGGATGAGAAGTCCCGATCGCGTAGCCATAAGTTCTTCATAAATTGAATGAGCAAGGGAGAAAACATCTCCCTGATTGCGACCATCAACTTTATTTCCCCAGGTATAAGCCATTGTAACGGTCTGGGCTTCAGAATTAATGGTGGCCACCGAAATCCTGTCAAACGGTATCAGTTTACGGACTTCTTCAGCGAAAAGGCTATATACTTCGTCAACATCCAGCGTCGAACTGACAATTTGTCCGATCCTGGCGATGGTTGCATTTTCCTGGGATAATCTATTGGCCGCCTTCTCACTTCTTATCAGGGCTTGTTCCATCTTTTTGCGCTCAGTGACATCCCGGAAACTCCACACTCTTCCAATAATTTGATCCCCAATCCTCTGGGGTTGTGAATATCGCTCAAAGACCCTGCCGTCTTTGAATTCGAGGACATCATAACTCTCGGCCTCGGGAAGATTATACAATTCCCTTACTTTCTTAATAAAGCCTTCAGGGTCTTTTAACTGGTCCAAGACAAACGCAAGTGCTTGATCATCGTCTTTTGATGCGAGAGTGGGTTCGGGAATCCGCCACATCTGGACAAATTTTCTGTTAAGCTTCTCTATTTTCCCCTCTCTATCCACCACAAGAATTCCGTCTGCGGTTGACTCCAATGTGGCATTGAGAAGGGACAGGCTATGTTTGATTTCTTCCTCAGCCTTCTGACGTTCTATGATTTCTTTTTGAAGTCCAACCTTGGCTGGTCGCTTTTTGGTACTCATGGAACCTTCCCTTTATTATGATTATTCAATTTTATTCGGTAAGATGGCTGGTTGAATTTTATATCGTTTAATGGTTATAAGTCAAATCTATCAGATAAGGTGTCAAATAAGGTTTATACCATTGGCCGTTGGTTGATTCTGGGTTAAAAATGGTGTAACAATGTGAGAGCATAACGATCGGGAGGTTTAAAATATGCCGAAGGATTTAAATCGCTCCCCTCTCTATTTGTGGCATAAGGAGCAGGGCGCCCAGATGGTGGAGTTTGCGGGCTGGGAGATGCCTGTCTCTTATCAAAAAGGCATCCTCGAAGAACATCTTGCCACAAGAAGATACGGAGGTCTCTTCGACATCTCTCATATGGGAAGGTTTCTCATCTATGGAGAAGAGGCCATTCCATTTTTACAGCATGTCCTGACGAACAATATTTTCGCCCTTGAGCACGGTATGGCCCAGTATACCCTCATTCAGAATGAGTGGGGCGGAACGGTTGATGATGCCTACCTCTATCGACTCGATGAAGGAAATCTCCCTTCTGAATCGAGATACCTTCTCGTCGTCAATGCGGCCAATAAGGAGAAAGACTGGAACTGGTTGATGGACCACCGGAAACGATTTAAAGGCCTTACCATCGAGGACAAGAGCGACGAGATGGGCATGATCGCCCTTCAGGGGCCCATGGCCAAAAGGGTCTTAGAGAAGATCGTCATCGAAAGTCACTCAAAACTTCCTGATCCCTGGAGGAATCGTTTAAGGGTTTGTGAGATCGAGGGGGTCAGAGTGGCTGTCACCATCTCAAGAACCGGATATACGGGAGAGCCTATCTGCTTCGAACTCTTTTCTGAGAGAGAGAAGATGCGAATGATATGGGAAGCGATTCTTGCCGTTGGAGAGAAAGAAGGGATTGTCCCCGTTGGCTTGGGGGCAAGGGACACCCTGAGGACGGAGGCGGGCCTTCCCCTGTATGGTCATGAATTGGGGCTCGATCAAGAAGGGAAGGAGATACCCGTCTATGCGGTTTATTCAGCCGGATTGGCAGTCAGTTTTTCTTCTTTGAAAGGAGATTTTATCGGAAGGGAAGCCCTGAGGCGACAATTTGAAGAATTGAAAGCGAGGACAGATGGAGTTCCCCTGCCGCCCAGAGAGAGGCAGACCATTCCCAGAAGGGTTGTCCCCGTCGCGATGATTGGAGATCAGGGCGGACAGGCGATTGCAAGGCAAGGCTACGAAGTCTTTGTGAACGGAAAACCGGCAGGCCATGTGACCAGTGGAACCATGGTTCCCTACTGGATATTTTCTAATGAGGGAATCCTGTCAAAACCCACCGAAGAAAAAGGGATGAGAGCCATTGCATTAGCCTATGTCGATTCCGATTTGGAAGAGGGGCAGAAGATCGAGATTCAGCAGAGGGGAAAGACCATTGAAGGGACGATCGTGGAAAAACATTTATCCGGGGAAGCCCCCCCCTATGCCCGGCCCATCCTGTTTCAAGAGAAGATTCAAAAAAAGCCTGGGCCGGCCAGAGATTTGAAAGATTCAGCCAGAAAGCTGATCGAGCGGGCCATACAGAATACCCATTGGAGACAGAGAGAGACGATTAACCTCATCCCTTCGGAACAGACCCCGTCTCCCCTGGTCAGACTCCTCTCCATCATGGATCCATCCCATCGATATGCGGAGCACCGTGTCGTCAGAGCGCTTGGGGAGAAGGATATTTTCTATTATCAGGGAACGAAGTTGATCGAAGAGGTGGAGGCCCTTCTTGCCGATGAGATGCGAAGCTATATGGGATGTTCCGAAGTGGAGGCAAGGGTGATCAGCGGCCAGATGGCTAATGCAGTTGTCTTCAGCGGTCTGGTGGATTTTCTCAACCGGCTCGACCGGAAAAGCGAACCCCGAAGGATCAGGAAGGTAATGAATCATCATCTCGGAAGGGGAGGCCATCTCAGCGCACAACCCATGGGCGCCCTGAGGGATTTTATAGCCATCGATCCTTTGACGGAGAGGCCCTCTGTTGTTCCTTTCCCGGTGATGAAGGACGATCTCTATCAGATCGATCTCTCAAAGGCAGAAGAGCTCCTGGAAATACATAAACCTGAGTTGATTGTCATGGGGAAGAGCATGGTCCTTTATAAGGAGCCTCTGAAAGAGATTGCTCAAATGGCATCCAATATTAAACCCAGGCCGATCATCCATTATGACATGGCCCATGTATTGGGATTGATTGGACCCTATTTTCAGGAACCTTTTAAGGAGGGAGCGGATATTGTCACAGGTTCCACCCATAAAACCTTTTTCGGTCCCCAGAGGGGGGTCATTGGAAGCAATATGGGAGAGGGAACGGAATACGAGGACCTCTGGGAGGCGATTGTCCGCAGGGTCTTCCCCGGAAGTGTGAGCAACCATCATCTGGGAACACTTTTAGGACTGCTCATGGCGGCCTATGAGATGAATATCTATAAATCAGAATATCAGAAGGCAGTGATCTCCAATGCCAAAGCCTTCGCCCGTTCCTTAAAGCAACAAGGATTAACCGTGGAGGGAGACTCCCGACTTGGATATACAGAGACTCATCAGGTGATTGTCAGGGTGGGTTACGGAAAGGGACCGGTGATTGCCGAGCGATTGGAGGAGAACAACATCATCGTCAACTATCAGGCCGCTCCGGATGACGAGGCATTCACCGCAGCCAGTTGCTTGAGGATGGGAGTTCAGGAGATGACCCGCTTCGGGATGAAGGAGGAGGATTTCGGACAATTATCAGAGTATATGAGCGAGATTATCCTTCATGATCGGCGGGTGGCCAAAGAGGTTTCAGGATTCAGAAAGAGATTTACGGAGATGAAATATTGTCTGCCTGAAACAGAAGCTAAATCCATGGTGCAAGGATTGTTGGAAGCAATCGTTTAATACAAAGGAGTCAGGGGTTATAGGGTTCAAGGGCTCAATATCTTTGTAGCGGCCTCATTTACTGAGGGCGGGGAAATCCGTCAGCAATAAATGCCGACGCTACACCCTGGAATCCTCGAACCCTGAAGTTAAACGAAAGGGGGATTTCAAATGAATAGTCCAAAGAAGATGAGTTTTTGGAGTCTAATAGCGCTGGTCTCTTTTCTCGTTGTTTCGGGATGTTCAAATACTCCCAAAACAATTGACCGTTCCGTTACCGGACCACAGGTCATTGTGAACCCGGGGTTTATCCGTCTCGGAGTCGCTAAATTAATGGACACCATTATCCTCTTTGAAGGCTCCGGATTTAAACCGGGGGATTCCATGTTTATTACTCTCATCGGACCCAATGAGACCAAGGCGATTGTGGCGGAGGCTCCGATTCAACCGGATGGAACATTCAAAGCGGAGTTGGGCAAATCTTCAATAAGCAAATTGACCAAGGCCATGGAGATTTTGAGGGCAGATATCGTGCCCAATGAGAAGTTTGAGCCGGTGGTGGTGATCAGCCAACCCCCGATTCCGAGGGGTGTTTACACGGTAAAGGTCACCAGCATGTTATCGCCACTGACAGCCGAGACAAAACTGATTGTCAAAGGACCTACGGTCGTGGATAGTGTGATAGATTGGATTGGGGGGCTCACTGGAAAGATCGAGCACAAGAAGACCCAATAGAAAAAGTAAAAGGGACACCTCCAATCAAAATAGGGAAGTGTCCCTCATTTCTCAAAAAAAGAAGATGGAGGGAGAAGAGGCCGATGGCGACCCCACTCGAAAACTGGGTTGAAGAACAAGCGAGGTTGACGGAACCGAAGCGCATCTGGTGGTGCGATGGCTCTGAAGAAGAGGCCCGCCGGATTATCGAAATCGGAATGAATGAAGAAAAAATCGGAAACCACCCGATCTTTCACAAACTGAATCAAACCGCTTATCCCTTTGGTTATCTTCATCGGAGCCACCCGACCGACGTTGCCCGGACAGAGCATCTCACCTATGTGTGCCATCCTGAGGAAACCCTTGCCGGGCCCAACAATAACTGGATGAACCCCGGAGAGGCCAAAGAGCTCCTCACCGGATTGACCAAAGGCTGCATGAAGGGACGGACCATGTATGTCCTTCCCTATATGATGGGCCATCCTGATTCTCCCTATGCCAAGGCCTGTGTCCAGCTTACGGATGTCTCTTACGTTGCCATCAGTATGAGAATCATGACCCGCATGGGGAAGAAGGTCACTGAAAAGATTGGAAACAGGGAGGATTTTTTTAAAGGGCTCCATTCGGTGGGAGAATTTGACCCAAACCGCCGTTTCATCATGCATTTTCCGGAGGAACACTTCGTCTGGAGCATCGGGTCAGGCTACGGAGGGAATGCCCTTTTAGGGAAGAAATGTTTCTCCCTTAGGATCGCTTCCTGGCAGGGATTGAAGGAGGGGTGGCTTGCGGAACATATGGTTATTATCGGAATTGAAGACCCCGAGGGGGAAATCACCTATCTGGCGGCGGCCATGCCTTCGGCCTGTGGAAAGACGAATCTGGCCATGCTCGAATCCACCCTTCCCGGCTACAAGATCTGGACTCTGGGAGACGATATAGCTTGGTTGAACGTCGGGCCGGATGGCCGTCTCTGGGCCATCAATCCTGAGATTGGCCTCTTCGGCGTGGCTCCGGGCACATCCATGAAGACCAATCCCAACATGATGAGGACGTTGAAAGCCGGGAAATTCTTCCCCGTTCTTTTTACCAATGCGGCTTTAAATCTTGATACGAATGAACCCTGGTGGGAAGGGATGGAAGGTGAAGTTCCTGGAAACCTTTCCGACTGGCAGGGTCATCCCTGGGAGAATTCGAATGGAAACAAAGCGGCCCATCCGAATTCACGTTTCACGGTCTCCATTGAACATGTTCCCACCCTCTCGAAAGAATTTGAAAACCCGAAGGGAGCGCCCATTTCAGCCATTCTGATCGGAGGACGAAGGAGTCAGCTGATTCCTCTGGTGGTGGAAGGATTCAACTGGCAGCACGGGGTCTTCATCGGAGCAAGCAACGGTTCCGAGACAACGGCGGCCGCCCTCCATAAGATAGGGGTGTTAAGAAGAGACCCCATGGCCATGCTTCCTTTCTGCGGATACAATATGGGCCATTATTTCGGTCACTGGCTCAATATGGGAGAAAAACTGGCCAGCCCGCCGAGAATTTTTTCCGTCAATTGGTTCAGAATGGATGAGGACGGCGAGTTTATCTGGCCTGGCTTCGGAGAGAATATCCGGGCATTGAAATGGATCGTGGACAGAGTCCATGGGCGGGTGGGAGCGAGAGAGACGCCTGTTGGCCTTGTCCCTCACTTAAAGGATCTGGAACTGGACGGGATGAACCTCTCTGAAGAGAGGCTTGAGAAACTGTTTGAAATTCATCCGAGGGCCTGGGATGATGAGGTGTTAGGAATCGAAAAGTTTTTCGAACAATTCGGTCAGACCATGCCTGAAATGATGTGGGAAGCGTTGCGCACTCTGAAGGCCAACCTGTAAACCCCGTTAGAAATTCCAGTCGTTGAGATCCCGAAGGATCGGGACGGGGGTACTCGCCGCGCAAGCGCTGGCGCAGCGGGTTATTTCTAATGGGGTAAAGATCAACCTCTGGCGACTTTGAGGCGGGTGATGGCGCGGAGGAGCGCAGCCCTTGCCATAACGATATCCGGGGTTCTTTTAGCCAAACTTTTTTGTGGAGTTATTTTGTGTAAACAGAGGTGAGAATGACTACCAGAATGAGGTGAGAAAAATTGTATTTAGGCAACCCTTGGCGGTTTGCGGCGTCTTTTTTCAGCCGCCTTCAGTCTGGCTAAAGAGCGACGCAGGGTGGCCTCAGCGACAGCCGCATCTGCGGTAAGTGGCGCTGCTTTCATTGTTTCTTGAGCGCGTTTCTTTGCCTCTTCCGCGCGGGCGACATCAATTTCGTCAACCCGTTCACAGGCATCGGCCAGGATGATCACTTTATCAGGACGCACCTCAAGAAAGCCACCGCTGATGACAAGATATTCTTCTTCCCGTCCCTTTCTGATCATTAAATCACCGGGTTGAAGCATGGTCATCAAAGGAGCATGATGGGGAAGAATGCCCAGTTGTCCCTCCACCCCCCATGCAATGACTGCGCTGACATCATCAGAGAAGATCATCCTCTCTGCTGTGACAATTTCCAATTTGAAGGTTGCCACAATCACTCTCTCATCGTTTTAGCTTTTTCGACCGCCTCGTCAATCGTTCCAACCAAGTAAAAAGCGCCTTCAGGAAGATCGTCGTGTTTCCCCTCCAAGATTTCCTTAAAGCCTCTCACGGTCTCCTTGATAGGGACATACCGGCCCGGGGTTCCGGTAAATTGTTCAGCCACATGAAATGGCTGTGAGCAGAACCTCTGAATCTTTCTCGCCCTGGTCACGGTGAGCTTATCTTCCTGGCTCAATTCCTCTATTCCCAAGATAGCAATGATATCCTGCAATTCTTTATATCTTTGCAAGGTCGCCTGAACCCCTCGAGCGACTCGATAATGTTCCTCGCCAACAATGACAGGATCAAGGATTCGAGAGGTGGAAGTCAGAGGGTCCACTGCCGGGTAAATCCCCAGCTCAGCGATGGAACGCTCTAATGCCACAACGGCATCAAGATGACCATAAGTTGCCACAATGCCTGGGTCGCTGTAATCATCAGCGGGAACATAGATCGCCTGGAAAGAGGTAATGGAGCCTTTCTTCGTTGTGGTAATCCTTTCTTCCAATTCTCCAACGTCTGTCCCCAAAGTTGGCTGATAACCGACTGCTGATGGCATACGTCCCAGAAGGGCGGATAGCTCCATATTCGCCAGAACATAGCGATAGATATTGTCAATGAATAGAAGGACATCCTGGCCTTCTATATCACGGAAATATTCTGCTACGGTGACTCCGGTAAGAGCCACACGGGAGCGAACACCAGGGGTTTCATTCATCTGACCGAAGACCATAACAGTCTTATCCATAACGCCGGATCTTTTCATCTCTAACCAGAGGTCGTTGCCTTCACGCGATCTTTCACCTACACCCGCAAAGACGGAAAACCCTCCATGCTCAGCAGCAATATTGCGAATGAGCTCCATGATGATGACGGTTTTACCCACTCCGGCCCCACCATAGGCACCGATCTTGCCACCTCTTGTAAAGGGAGTGACGAGATCCATCACTTTCAGTCCTGTCTCGAGCATTTGAGGGGTAGTCTCCTGTTCCGTAAGGGGAGGAGGGGGCCGATGAATCGGCCATCTCTCGTCCGTTTTCACTTCACCCAATCCGTCGATGGCTTCGCCAAAGACATTGAATAATCGGCCTAATGTTGCTCGTCCTACAGGGACTGAGATGGGAGTTCCCATATCAATGGCTTCAACTCCCCTTGCCAAGCCATCGGTGGGGGTCAAAGAGACACCCCGTACCCAATTGTTACCAATATGAGCCTGTGCCTCCACTATAACCTTACTGCCATTCATGGGAATGATGATGCCATTGTAGATGGCCGGCAACTCACCTTTAGGAAATTCCATATCCACCACGGTTCCTATCACTTGTACGACTTTACCTTTTGCCATCTCCTTCGCTCCTTACTTCTGTTCATAATCCGCAAACACACTGGCCTAATCAATTATTTTTAGACCCTGAAACAAGTTCAGAAGGGTGACATGGTCATTGGCCTCTATTGTCTGAACTCGTTTCAGCATCTCGTGGCTCCGGATTATGTTCTAGACTTAGATCGTTAAAGCTTCAGCCCCTCCGCTGATATCACAAATCTCTTTCGTGATCATCTCCTGTCTTGCTTTATTCAATGAGAGTGTTAAATCTTTGATCAAATCTTCAGCATTGTCGCCTGCATTACGCATCGCAACCATCCGTGCGGATTGTTCACTGGCAATGAGCTCAAGAACAGCGTGATAAACCTCCATCTCTACAAATCGGGGTAACAATTCATTCAAAACCGAAAAAGGATCAGGCTCATAAATATATTCCGCCACCTGTCCCGGAGGAAGCTTTGCTGGCTCAATCGGAAGCAAAGCTTCTATCGTAGGTCTCTGCAGCATGGTGCTTATAAAACGGGGATAGGCAAGATAGATTAGATCCGCCTCACCCTTGCTGTAGTCATCAATCACGACTCTTGATATGGGCATGGTTTCCAGCATGGTGGCCCGGTCGCTGATTCCGGAGAATTCAGCGTGAACATTAAGTTTGGCGATACGAGCGAAGGTTCTCGCCTTCCGGCCCACCGTAATCACGGTCACAGGAACCTTTTGTCCCAGGATAAACTCAGCCACAAGTCGATTCAAGTTCGTATTCAAACCGCCACATAATCCTCGATCCGTACCGATGTGGACAATGGTGACTTTGTTTGCTTCCCGTTTCTGCAGTAAGGGAAGGATTTTCCCCTTGATACGGGGTTCGATGGCAAGATCAGCGATCACCTGGCGTATCTTTTCAGCATAAGGCCGCCCTGCCAGCGCTCGTTGTTGTGTCCTTCGCATTTTGGCGGTTGCAACCATCTCCATGGCGCGGACGATCTTGGTGGTACCGTGGATACTACGGATACGGCGGCGTAAGGATTGAATGTTTGCCATCTTACAAAGTGGTTCCTTGCTTGAATTGGGTGATGGCTGTTTTCAAAAGATTCTCCGTTTCAGCTTTTATCTCAAACTCCCTATTGATCTTTTTCTCTATCTCCGGATGATTTGTCTCCATAAAACGGTGGAAATTTTCTTCCCAGGCGATCACCTTTTCTACCGCAACATCATCGAGATAACCATTGGTGACGGCATAAAGAATGCTTGCCTGCTTCCCGAGTGACATGGGAGTTTGTTGCGGTTGCTTCAATACCTCAGTGATACGCCGACCGCGCTCCAGTTGATCCCGGGTTGCTTTATCCAATTCTTCACTACCAAACTTCGCAAAAGCTTCTAATTCACGAAACTGGGCGAGCTCCAACCGCAGCCTTCCGGCTACTTGTCTCATCGCTTTTCTTTGAGCCGAGCCGCCTACCCGGGATACGGATAATCCCACATTGATGGCCGGACGAATTCCGGCATTGAATAGGTCTGGCTCAAGATAGATCTGACCGTCCGTGATGGAAATGACATTGGTGGGGATATAAGCTGAAATATCTCCAAGCTGAGTCTCAATGATTGGCAGGGCTGTCAGCGAACCGCCACCGTGTTCCGGAGATAGTTTGGCGGCCCTCTCTAAGAGGCGGCTATGGAGATAAAAAATGTCTCCGGGATAAGCCTCTCTTCCTGGCGGACGGCGTAACAACAGGGAAAGCTGGCGGTAAGCCCATGCATGCTTATAAAGGTCGTCATAGATAATCAAAGCATCTTTCCCCTGCTCCATGAACTCTTCACCCATTGCACAACCGGAATAGGAGGCGATATATTGGAGCGGGGCCGGGTCAGAGGAATCTGCTGCTACGATGATCGTGTATTCCATCGCTCCGAACTTCTCCAATATAGCTATGGCCTGAGCCACTTTGGATGTTTTCTGGCCTATGGCAACATAGATGCAAATCAGATTTTGACCCTTCTGAGCGATGATGCTATCAAGGACAATGGCAGACTTGCCGGTAAAACGGTCGCCGATAATCAGCTCACGCTGGCCCCGGCCAATAGGGATCATACTATCAATTGCCTTAATCCCCGTCATGACGGGTGTATTGACCGGTGCTCTCTTTGTTACGTCTGGTGCTACTCTCTCTATTGGGCGAGTCTTCTCTGCCCTAATAGGTCCCTTACCATCAAGGGGACGCCCCAGCGGGTCTACCACCCTGCCTATGAGGGTGTTTCCTACGGGGACCTCGATGACTCGACCTGTCGCTTTGACCTCATCCCCCTCCTTGATCAGGCTGCATTCGCCAAGGATAACCGCGCCCACATTATCCTCTTCCAAATTTAAAGCCAGACCTGTAATTCCGTGGGGGAATTCGAGTAATTCGTTGTAAGCTGCCTCTCCTAAGCCATGGATACGGGCAATGCCATCTCCTACCTCAATGACGGTACCCACATTGGTTACGGTCAGAGCAGCACCAAAACGCTCAATTTGTTCCTTAATTACAGCAACAATATCCTGTTCGCGGGTTGCCATCTTAAGCCCTCTCTTGTTTAAAAAAGGTTGATGGTGAAAAGGTAAAGGTAATGATTCCAGTTTGGTTAAAGGGTTATGTCATTGGTTTTTACCATTAGCCTTAACCTATTGACCCTAAACCAGACCGGCTTCCTAACCTTAACCCAAAGACCATTATCTTCTATCTGCCAGCTTCAACCAAATTTTTCTTTAAGCTTTCTAATCTTTGACGTATGCTCCCGTCAATCAGCATATCACCAACCCTGGCGATGAACCCCCCGATGATGGAGGAATCGACTTGGGCGTCAATGACGACCTTGCGCTTTACCATTTCTCCAAGGCGGAGAGTAATGGCCTCCCCCTCTTCATCGCCCAAAGGCAACGCAGCCGTCACTTTGGCGCGTTCAACACCGCGGTGGGCATCCAGCAAGGTATTATACTGTTGGAAGATATCGCCGCCACGCCTAAGTATTCCTTTGCTGACCAGAAGAAGAGTTAGATTAAAGGAAAGGGGGTTGATCTCTCCCAATCGCTTCTCCAAAAGACTTTTCTTATCGGGGAAGGGAAGCCGAGGGTTTTGCAGCAAAGCCATGAGTTCTTCATCTTTTGCTAAATCGGCTATTTTTTTCAAGCCTTGTTGCCAGATCTCCAGCTCGTCTTTTTCCAAAGCGAGCTCGAAAGCGGCCTGGGCATAGCGTTTACCAGAAGTTATTTTAGGCATCTCTCGGGTTAATTTTTCTTGAGAACAACACTTTCCTGAAGTGTCTCCTCAATCAGCTTACGATGTTTCTCTTTATCGAGGGTCTCTTTGATCACTTTCTCAGCCGCCATGATGGAGATATTGACGAACTCCCGCCGCAAATCCTCAACGATCTTATCGCGCTCAGCCTGCAGTTCAGTCCGAGTTCGGTCAATGATCACTTGTGCCTGTTTCGTTGCCTCCTGTCGAGATTCTTCCCTCAGTCTTTCCCCGACTTGCATCGCTTGGGCGATGACGGACTGTGCCTCTTGACGTCCCTTATCAATCTGTTTCTGAACCTCTACCTTAGCTTGCTCAAATTCCAGCTTTGTCACCTCAGCCAATTCCATTGCTTCCTTTGTTCTTTTCGATCTCTCGTCAAGCATCTTCAGGACCGGTTTGTATAAGAAGATGCGTAAGAGAAAAAAGAGGATAATGAAATTGATGACAAAAACGACCAACAGTGGTAAATTAACACCAAGGCTGGCGAAGCCTCCCATTTTGCCTCCCTTAAATTATACTACTCATAGGCTAAAAGCCCGCGAGCATTACCTTGAATACGACGAGGCCTGCTATACTAAACACAAAAGCCATTACTGCTATAATGATGACCAATAAATTGGTGGGTAACCCTCCCTGTTCCATAGCGATCCCTCCTTACTTCACTACCATTGCTAAAATAATACATACGATAAGGATGTAAATACCTATTGCTTCGGCAAGGGCGCCAATCAATATCATGTTGGTCATAATTGCTCCCCTCGCTTCAGGATTGCGCCCGAGGGATTGCATTGCCGAGTAGCCAATGAGCCCCAAAGCCAGCGCCGGACCGAAAAATCCTACTCCTCCAATCAAGCCGATGGTTACCATTTTCATTATTTCTGGTGACATTTCCTCTTCCTCCTTTCAAGATTTTTTATTCTGGTTCCTCGTGCTTGGGAGCTACAGCGACCGTGCCAAAGACGAGGGTTAAACCGCTGAAGATAAGGGCCTGTATCAGGCCAATTAGCAATTCTAACCCATAAAAGGGAAGTGTAAAGACGAGAGGAATAAGAAAACAGGAAACCAAAATCAATATCTTACCAGCAGTCATATTGCCAAAAAGACGAAAGGTGAAGCTCAGCATTCGTGTCAGATGGCTGAATATCTCTAATAGGCCCACAAATAAGCTAATGATCCCGACGACAATGTTCATTGGGGCGGACCGCAATTTTCCCGTCAGAAGCTCTTTCAGACCCTGCGCCAATTGACGGACATTGATGAACTCACTGAGGTAATGAAAAACACCTATTGCTCTCATCCCCCAAAATTCAACAAAGACGAAAGACATAATGGCTATGGAGAGAGGGACATTGATATCCGTATTAGCCGCCCGGAAGATAGCTATAAATTTTTCATGCCCGTGGGTGTGGTGGTGAATACCGATGGTTCCAAAAAAGGGCAGGAGAGCAAGGTAAGCGTTAAATATAACATAGGTGAAGATGGTGGCGACTCCCGGAAAGAGCATCCTGGCGTGTTTTTTGCCCGAAACACTTTCAACAAAGTTCAACAATCCCTCTACAACTACTTCTACCAAGCCTTGACGTCTGCCGGGAATAAGTTTCATCTTATGGGTTAATATAAGAGATAAAACCACCAGGACAACCATGGTAAACCAGGAGGCGATGAGTGTGTTTGTGATGCTGAAGCTGCCGATGTGAAAGATGGACTCTGAAGGAAGAGCAACATAGGGTCTGGGGACCTTGAAAATGTGAGGTGGCTCTTTACCCAAAAAACTGGATCCGAGGGGGCCGAATACCAAGCCAATGAAGAAGAGGATTAAAACAGGGATAAAGAAAAGAGCGAGAACTTTAAGGCGACTACGATCCATTATTGTTGCCTCTGCTTTATTTCTTGTTCTTCATTCGTTTTTCTTGCTCGGTATAAAAATGGATGAGCATACGGAATAAGCCAAAGAAAGCCACGACCGTTCCGACACCAAGACCAATTAAAGTAAATAGAGGGCGCTTATTAAACATCTCAGGACGATCGAGCCAATAACCGATCCCCACTGGGATGATCAAACTCAAAGCCACATACCAACCCACTGTTAGTAAGAATTGAAGTGGTCTTACCCACTCTTTCAGTTAACCCTCCAGGTGCAGATAGTGAGGATAGAATTTTGCTCCCTTTGTATGAGAGCGCTTATCTAAATGAAGCAACATAAGGGAATTACAAAATGTGAATTTCTTAACATACCTCAAAAAGGTTGTCAATCAATTTTTCTTAAGAGTCTGAACCCGTCAATACCTCCTTCGCAAATGGAGGGCGAAGCATGTTAACCATTTGAAATCGTTATGAAACAGAAAGGGGATGGTCTACATTGAGAAGGCGGGGATGAAGATCTTCTTTGCGGGCGCCCTTCGTCTCCATCTCGCAATGACCATTAAGAGTTCCCCCCTCATTGATGATGAGCACAGGGGTGATAAGGGTTCCAGAGAATTTGCCCGTCGAATGAATCTCAACCCGTTCCTCCGCCTGGAGCTCTCCCTCGACTCGGCCGTTGATGATAACCGTGTTGGCTCCGATCTTTCCTTTGATGAGTGCGTATTCGCCCACAATCAAGGCGCCGCTTTCGAAGATTTCTCCCTCAAATCTTCCATCCAGGCGGAAGACACCCCGAAAAGTCATCTTCCCTTCAAACAGGGTCTCTTTTCCAAGGAAGGCGCTGATTTCCTCAGGTTTCGGGGAAGAGCCCCCACCGCTTTTAACGAATAGAGATTTTCCTGACATAGGCGACTCCTTTCACAATATAGCAAAGTGCAGAGGGCATAGCGAATAAAAAGTCAAATAGTCAGATGGTCGCTTAGTCTTATAGTCAATAAGACATCAAGACTATGAGACTACTGGACGATGAGACTTTCGAGCCTCTACGCATTTCTTAAGATCGTATCCACGATCCTTTCCAGGTCCTCAGGGGAGTAGTATTCGATTTCGATCTTCCCCTTTTTCCCTCTCGCCTGGATCCGGACTTTTGTTCCCAGGCGTTGCCTCAGGGAGTCCTGAAGGCTGTTGAGTTGATTTTCTAAATCGCCTTTTTTCTTTTCAATGGCGACTTTTTTCTTAGGCCTTTCCGCCCATCGTTTCGCCCATGCCTCCGCCTCTCTCACGGAGAGGCCTTTGCGGATGATCAGGTTGCAGAGCTCTTTCTGTTTCTCCCTGCTCTCCAGGCTGAGGAGCGCTCTTGCATGACCGGCCGTGATTCTGTTCTGGATGATGTGGTTTTTGATTTCAGAGGATAGTTTGAGAAGGCGGAGGGCATTGGTGATCGTCGACCGATCCTTTCCAACCCGCCTGCTTGCTTCTTCATGGCTGATATCGAATTTTTCTATCAGTTCCCTGAAGCCTTCAGCCTCTTCAACAGAGTTGAGGTCCTCCCGCTGAAGGTTTTCAATGAGGGAGATTTCAAGGACTTCTCTGTCGTCTGCCTCTCTTACGATCACAGGGACTTCTTTCAGTCCGGCCTTCTGAGCGGCCCGCCAGCGGCGCTCTCCTGCGATCAACTCATAACCTCCATCGATCCTCCTCACCATCAGTGGATCAAGGATCCCCTTCTCTTTGATGGTTTCAGCCAGATCAAGGAGTTTCGATTCGTCGAAATGCTTCCGGGGTTGAGAACGATGGGGGCGGATCTCTTCAATCCCGCAGTAAAAAAGTTTGTTTTCTTCCCCTCCCTCAACTTCTGGGATGAGCGCTCCCAGACCCTTTCCCAACGCCATTCTTTTAGTTGCCATTTTTCTTTCCGTCGGACATGAGTTCACCGGCCAGGTGGAGATAACTTTCCGCTCCCTTAGAATGGATGTCGTATAGGAGGGCGGGCTTCCCGTGGCTTGGAGCCTCGCTCAGCCGGACATTTCTCGGGATGACAGTTTGAAACACCTTCTCTTTGAAATGGCTCCTGACTTCCTCGGCCACCTGGCGGGAGAGGTTATTGCGAACATCGAACATGGTGAGAAGAATCCCTTCAATCTCGAGTCTCGGATTGAGGGACTGTTTGATCAGGCGGATCGTCTTGATCAACTGCCCCAGGCCTTCGAGGGCATAGTATTCGCATTGCAGAGGAATGAGGACGGAATGGGCGGCTGTCAGCGAGTTGATGGTCAGAAGACCCAGGGAGGGAGGGCAGTCGATGAAGATGTAGTCATAGTCTGACTCGACCTCCTTAATCAGATGGGCCAGTTTTCTCTCACGATCCTTCTCCTGGATGAGTTCCACCTCCGCGCCGATCAGGTCGGTATTCGAAGTGACCAGATCCAGATAGGCAAGGGAGGTCTTCTGGATCATTTCCCGGAGCCCCGAACCTTTGAGCAAAGCTTGGTAGATCGTCCCATTGGATTGCTCTTTGCTGAAGCCGATACCGCTCGTTGAGTTCCCCTGGGGATCGATGTCGATGAGCAGAACCCTCTTCTCTGCCACGGCAATGGAGGCGGAGAGATTGACGGCGGTCGTTGTCTTTCCCACTCCCCCTTTCTGGTTGGTAATGCAGATCACTCTTGCCATGAAGAATCCTTTGGAATGGTGGAATATTGGTTTTCTAAATCCTTTAACCCATTATTCCACTGTTCCATTCTTCCAGTATTCCCAATCTGACTCTTTATAGCACAAAAGGGGGAATGAGGAAAAGACCCCAATCAAATCTTTTCAAAGAGAATAATCGACCGTTTGATCGAGCTGGAAGGGAGGGAGAAGGCGGCGGTTTTTTGTAACTGGTACCGGGTAGTTTTAATTTGAGTGAGATGTTGCCATTCCTCTTCGGGGGCTTCGCCTTTCATCGCCAGAAGGATTCCTCCCTTTTTCAAGAAAGGAAAGCTGAGCAGGAGGAGGGTGTCGAGATCGGAGAAGGCTCTTGCGATCGTCCCATCGAACCGGCCTCCAAGGTTCTCAAGAATCTCCCTTTCCTGAATGCGGCCGTGTATCGCCTCAATGCCTTTTAGCCCCAGCGTTCGGATGATATGATTCTGGAAGTCGACCTTCTTGCGGACCGAATCAATCAGGGTCACCTCCAGGGAGGGGTGGATCATTTTTAAGGGAATTCCGGGAAAACCGGCGCCTGAACCGATGTCGAGGAGAGAGTAGATCTTGGAGAGATGGGGAAAGACCGACAGGGAATCGAGGAAATGTTTCAGGACGATCCCCTTTTCCGACCGGATGGCTGTGAGGTTCATCTTCTCATTCCATTTGAGCAATTCCTTGCGAAAGAGATCGAAGGCCTCCACGGTCTTTTCAGCCAGATCGATTCCAAATGCCTTTGCCCCATTGATGAGGAGCTTTTTATTTTCCGTCTCCATTGAAAAGCATATATCACAGAAACATTTTTTTGGCCATCGGTATGGTCTTTGTTTGGTAATCCCTCAGTTATGGTTTGCTTAAGTTTACCACAACCTGTAACTCAGCCCTTTAGGGCTGAGTTTCCAGGGCTAAAGCCCTGAGTTACATATTCGACAAAGCATTTATCCTT
>Ga0207951_100225_pt1 | contig 34681 bp, 33 predicted proteins | sample Subbio12Aug_8Bad_FD_184830 | JGI IMG/M metagenome (GOLD analysis project Ga0207951, IMG submission 184830) | Serpentinite rock and fluid subsurface biosphere microbial communities from McLaughlin Reserve, California, USA - CR12Aug_8Bad (SPAdes) | ecosystem: Environmental > Terrestrial > Deep... | reverse complement strand
CCCACTCTCTCATTTAAGGACAGAGTCGTCTCTGTTGCTGTTTCAAAAGCCAAAGAGTTTGGATTCGAGGTCGTCGCCTGCGCCTCAACGGGAAATCTTGCCAACTCGGTTGCCGCCCTGGCTGCTGAGGGAGGGTTGGAAAGTTTCATCTTTATCCCTCATGATCTGGAAAAGGGGAAGATTCTTGGCACATTGATCTACGGGACGAACCTGATCGGAATTACAGGAAGCTACGATGAAGTTAACCGGCTCTGCAGTGAGATTGCCGAGAATTACAGATGGGCCTTTGTCAACATCAACATCCGGCCCTTTTATGCAGAGGGATCGAAGACCTTCGGATATGAGATTGCGGAGCAGATGGGATGGAGGGCGCCCCGGCACGTGGTGGTCCCAATGGCTGGAGGCTCCCTCATCACAAAGATATGGAAAGGGTTCAAAGAGCTGGAACTGATCGGCCTGCTCGATGGAGTCGATAGCAGAATCTATGGGGCTCAGGCTTCCGGGTCCAATCCCATTGTGGCTTCTTTTAAAGAAGGGATCGACTGGATCAAGCCCCAGCGGCCCAAAACCATTGCCAAATCTCTGGCCATTGGAAACCCTGCGGATGGTTTCTATGCGCTGAAAGCGATTCGGGAGTCCGGAGGGTCGGCCGAAGATGTATCGGATGAGGAGATTGTGGAAGCCATGAAACTCCTGGCCCGGACCGAAGGGATCTTCACGGAGACAGCCGGCGGAGTGACGGTCGGAGTGACGAAGAAGTTGATCGATCAAGGAATTATTCCGAGAGATGAATCGATTCTCATCTCAATTACGGGGAATGGCTTAAAAACACAGGAAGCGATTCAGGACAGAGTTGGCCGCCCTCTGATTATAGAAGCGAAGTTCTCGGAGTTTGAGAAGATCGTAACGCCAAATCAGAAGAGGCATAGAGAAGTCCCGCTTCAGGCTACTATTTAAGATTTAAAAAGGAGGGAGAGATGGAAATTCGCGTTCGAATACCGACGCCGCTTAAAAAGCTGGCCGGAGAACAGGATATCGTTTTAGCAAATGGGAATACGGTTGGAGAGGTGATCCAATGGCTTACTGAAACTTATCCAGGGCTCAAGGAAAGGCTCAGGGATGAGCAGGGAGAGGTGAGGCGATTCATCAATATCTATGTGAACGATGAAGACATCCGATTTATCCAGAACCTTGAAACCCCCGTAAAGGACGGGGATCAGGTTTCCATCATTCCAGCCATTGCCGGAGGCTCTTCCAATAAGAGGAGAGTGACCCTTACCTTTCCTCCGGAACGGATCAAAGAACCGGTCATCTATAATATCGGTCATCAATTTAAGATCGTCACCAACATTCGGAGCGCCAATGTTACGGAGAATGTCGGCTGGGTGACGCTGGAGATTGACGGAGAGGAGGGGGAATATTTGAAGGCCCTCGACTATTTGAAGAAAATCGGAGTAAAAGCAGAACCGGTGGAAAAGGATGTAATTGAGTAAATTGCAGATTGCGGATTTAAAGTTAGAAAGTTGCTGGAAAACAATAAAAGCGCCCAATATGTCATGCCGAACTTGTTTCGGCATCTCAATAAAATCTATTAAAAGCGAGACCCTGAAACAAGTTCAGGGTGACAAATAGTGACTTTTCCAGCAACATGTTAATTCTCATTTTGGGGTAAAGATACAGGAGAATTTAAGATGGGAGATAGATTAAAGCAGATTTTCTGGAAAGTGGCAGGCCCTCTGCTCAGAAGGGCTTTAAAAGAGAAACACAGGGACGTTTCTGAAATTTCCATTCAGGAGGTAAACCGTCTTCTCAAAAAGGGAGAAAGAATGGTTCTCCTCGATGTCCGTGAGAATGAGGAGTTAGCTCTCGGATATCTTAAGAACTCTATTTTTGTTCCTCGGGCCAGCCTGCCGGAGAAAGCAGAGACCCTGCTCCCCGATAAAAATGTTCCCATTGTCGTCTACTGTGCGGCAGGGGTGCGTTCACTTCTTGCGGCCAAAACCCTGAAAGAAATGGGTTACATTCAGGTTTCTTCGATGAGGGAAGGGATTGAGGGGTGGAAAAAAGCAGGATATGAAGTGGCAAGCGATACCGGACTGACCTCCGAACAGCTCACCCGTTACAGCCGCCATATCCTTTTGCAAGAAGTTGGAGCAGAGGGCCAGATCCGGCTATTGAATTCAAAAGTCCTTCTGGTCGGCGCCGGAGGCCTGGGCTGTCCGATAGGTCTCTATCTTGCGGCGGCAGGAGTGGGAACACTGGGAATCATCGATGATGATCGTGTGGATCTGACCAATCTCCAGCGGCAGATTCTTCACCGCACTTCTGATGTGGGAAGGCCAAAGACCGAATCGGCTAAAGAGGCCATCGCAAGGATCAATCCAGATGTTAAGGTTGTCACCTATCCGGAGCGCCTCACATCTGAAAATGCGATTAAGATATTTGAGAATTACGACATCATTGTGGACGGGTCGGACAACTTTCCGACGAAATACCTGGTCAACGATGCGGCCTTCTTTACGGGAAAACCCTTTGTTTTTGGCGGGGTGTTTCAATTTGAAGGGCAGGCGAGCGTCTTCTCTCCCGGGAATGGAAGCCCCTGTCTTCGTTGCCTCTTTCCTGAGCCGCCTCCACCCGGGCTTGTCCCCAGCTGAGACGAGGCAGGCGTCCTGGGAGTTGTGCCCGGGCAAGTTGGACTGATCCAGGCCACAGAGGCGATCAAACTTATTTTGAAAATTGGAAAACCTTTGATCGGTCAGTTCTTGATCTATAACTCGCTGGAGGTGGAATTCAAACTCTTTCCAGTTAAGAAGAGTCCATCCTGTCCCCTCTGCAATGAGGAGCCAAAGATTAAGGAACTTGCGGATTATCATGAGGCCTGTCGTTTGGACAGGACGAGTCAAGCTACCGTTTAAATAGGTGGGGGGGGAGAAAGGAAAGGAAGATGGAGCGGGTTGAGCATCATTTAAAAAGATTCGTGGGGGGTTTAACATTAACCCTCGTCTCACTTTTTGCTCTTCTCATATCAGGCCAACCGGCCCTCGCGATACCCAATGGAGGATATATGCGGCCTGAACTTTTGATACAACCTGAAGAGCTTAAACCCCTGATCGACCGGAAGGCTCCCGATATCCGGGTTATCGATGTCCGGGAAAAAATCAAATATCTTGCCGGTCATATTCCGGGAGCCGTCAATGTGTGGCGGCCCGATATCGTGGACAGAAACCATCCTTTACCTGGGATGATGGCCCCGAAGGAACAGGTCGAAGAGCTGATGGGAAGACTGGGAATAAGTGACAGAAATACGCTTGTTATCTATTCCGACGGTCCTGACCATACGCGCCTATGGTGGATCCTGGCTTATTACGGCTTTCCGATCAACCGGTTGAAGTTACTCGATGGTGGGCCTGATGGATGGAAGGCCAAGGGGTATCCGACCGAAATGATTCCTCCGCAGGTCAGTCAGTCTCAATTCAAACTTCCGGGTAAAACAAAACCAACCGAACATCTATTATGTACCCTGCCAGAGGTTCGAGATGCGCTTAAGAATCCGAAGAAAGTGGTCCTCGATGTTCGTGCAAAGACGGAATATGAGGGCGAAGAAACTCTGACAGGCGCAGTCAGACCCGGCAGGATTCCCGGAGTGGCCTGGACCGATTGGAGGAATGCACTGATCAAGGACGGACCCAATAAAGGATACTGGAAATCCGCCGAGGAGATAAGGAAACTCTTTGCTGATTTAGGGGTGACTCCGGATAAGGAGATCTATATTTACTGACAGTCCGGGGTGCGCTCGACTCACAGTTTGGTGAGTCTCTATCTGATCGGTTTTCCCCTTGAGAAGTTGAGAAATTATGATGGTTCCTGGATCGAATGGAGCCGGAGCGAGGAGCCTATTGAGACAGGGCCTCCGAAGAAGTAGAGGCAAAGGTGATAAAAATTCCAAAACCCATCTATATCGCCATGATTGAACACGCCCGGAAAGAGTCGCCTCTGGAATGCTGCGGCATCCTCGGAGGAAGAGACGGGACTGTTGAGAAGGGTTTCGAATTCTCCAATACAGAAAAGAGCCCGATTCGATATTCGATGTCTCCCCAGGAGCAGTTGAAGGTCTTTGAAGAGATGGAGAAGGAATCGCTGGAGATGGTGGGCATCTACCATTCCCATACTCATACGATCCCATTTCCATCCGAGACCGATGTGAGATTGGCTTTCTATCCTGAGGTCTTCTCCGTCATTATTTCGTTGAAGGAAGAGACACCGGTTGTGAAGGCTTTTAGAATCAGGGAGGATGCGATCTATCCCGAAGAGATTGAAATGATCTAACCCCCCTCACCTTTATCCTCTCCCCCCAGGGGAGAGGATAAAGGTGAGGGGATAAAATTGGAAGCGTCTATGGAAGCCCTGCAAATAAGAGATGATTTGGATTTTCGGAGGGAGTTGAAAAAGGAGAGACCTTTCTCGCTCCTTACCTCAATTGGAAATACGCCCCTGATTCAGATTCAACAGTTGACCCAGCGCCTCAGAGGAGTTCAGATCTTTGCCAAGGCGGAGTGGCTCAATCCCGGCGGCTCCGTAAAGGACCGCGCGGGTCAAAAAATCATTGAAGATGGGGAAAGATCAGGGAATCTCACAAGGGATAAAGTCATTCTTGATTCAACATCGGGCAACACAGGAATTGCTTATGCAATGATCGGCGCCATCAAGGGGTACAGGGTGGAATTGGTCGTGCCTGCAAATATCAGCGAGGAAAGAAAGAAAGCTCTTGAAGCCTATGGTGTGAAACTGATCTACACAGACCCTATATTGGGCTCAGATGGCGCGCTTCTGGAAGCAAAGAGGATCTATGAAGCCAATCCGGAACGGTATTTCAAGGCAGATCAATATAATAACCCTTCAAATTGGAGAGCCCATTATGAGACAACGGGAATCGAGATTTTTCATCAGACAGGAGGGAAATTGACCCACTTTGTTGCAGGCGTGGGAACAGGCGGGACCTTGATCGGAACGGGTAGAAGACTGAAAGAGTATAATCCAAATATTGAACTCTTTGGAGTCCAGCCGGACAGTGGCTTTCATGGAATCGAAGGGTTGAAGCATATTGAAACCGCCATCCGACCGGGCATTTATGATGAAACCATCTTGAATGGGACGTTCTTTGTGAAGACGGAAGATGCCTTTGAAATGGCCAATCGTCTTTCCAAAGAAGAAGGGCTATGGGTAGGTCCTTCTTCGGGAGCTGCTTTCTGGGCATCATTAAAGTTGGCGGAGTTGATGGACCGGGGTGTGATTGTCACCATTTTCCCGGATGGAGGGGCTCGATATCCTGAGTATTGTATTGATTGTGAAAAACAGAATAAACGGCTCTCAGTTGAATATCCAAAGCTAAAGCCTTCACCCCCCTAAAGGTTTAGCTGTTTGACTGAGAGCTGTTCTTTTTTACCCCGTTAGAAAGCCCCCTGTATTTATGTTGGGGATGGTAGAAAGAGAAAGCATTAGATTCTTACACATTAAAGTCTGAGAATTTATCTCTAGCATTTTGGCCCCCCCAAAAATCTCCCCTCCCCTGGCGGGAGGGGATTGAGGTGAGGGGGACCAAATTGGTTTTGTCCACCCCCACCTTCATCCTCCCCCATCGAAGGGGGAGGAAATTAAATGGGGAAAATTTCAAATATGTTTGGTTAGTCTTTATTGAGGGCGGGGTCAAAGCCCAAATCTTTCTAACGGGGTTGCCATCGAGGAGAAGGGTAGTGAGAATCGCCGGAATCTTTGTCATTATCGCCATCCTTTTTTCCTACTTCCCCATGGATGCGATGGGAAATTGTTCAGAAGAAGATTATTCCACAAATGCGAGGATGGATTGTGGATACGCTTTCCACTGCCCTCTCATTTATAACCCAGCCTTACCGCAACTATCGGCTCTTTCCATCAATGGCTGGTTGAGATGGATGCCGACCGCAGGGAAGATTGAAGAATTGCCAAGGCTCATCTTTCATCCCCCTGAGAGATTATTCAAAATATGATCGAAAGGGATGAAGGAGCTTGGCATAACGATTGCTTATAAATTTTGTTAAGAATTAATCATTTTTAATAAATTTCTCCTTATCCGGAGAGAAAAAAGCAATCATATTCTTATAAGTCAAAGTAATCAATAAAAAAGCTCTTGGCCAGGGGCCTAATGGAAATTAGGTCCAACTTGCTAATGCCTTCACCCCCTAAAGGTTTAGCTATATGGCCAGGAGCTTTTTGTTTATAAATTGAACAGAAAGGGTCGTAAAGAATACATCAGCCTAACCGTTTAGAATTTGAAAATTTTTTAAATTATCTATTTTAAATTTCATCAGACTTGGTGTAGAATTGATCATATCCTCCATTCCAAACAGAAAGAAGGTGAAGAGATGGCGAGAAAGCCGATAAAAATCTTCAGATTAACTCTCTTTTTCATCCTCATTTTCCTCTTCTTCTCCTCCCCAGGTCAGGGGGAGAATAAGCAACTGAAGCTGGATGTGTTGATTGAAGAGGCCCTTCAGAATAATCCCGAGATCCTGGCTTCAAAAAAGAGGTGGGAAGTCTTTAAGGAAAAGATTCCCCAAGCCCGCGCTCTTCCGGATCCGATGTTAGGTCTTGGGGTCATAAGCCTACCCACCAATTTCAGCTTCAGGGAAGAAGACATGACGATGAAGGAGCTCTCCATCTCCCAGATGTTTCCCTTTTATGGAAAAAGAAGACTGATGGGAGAAATGGCAGAAAAAGAGGCGGAAGCCGTTTTTAAAGAGATCCAGGAAAGGACGAATAGAATTATCAAAGAGGTGAAAGCGACTTATTTTGAGCTTTCTTACAATTATCGGTCTACGGAAATTACGCAAAGGAACAAGGAGATTCTGGAGAGTTTTGTAAAGATTGCCGAGACCCAGTACGCCCTTGGGATGGGGATACAGCAGGATGTGCTGAAAGCCCATGTCGAGGTCTCCAGGATGGTCGATGAACTGATCATGCTGGGCCAGAAGAAGAGAGCCCTGGAGGCAAAGCTAAATGCTCTCCTCAATCGGTCTCCGGACACCCTTGTGGGAGAGCCCGCAGAAATGATTTTCAAAAAACTCCCGTACGCCGTCGATGAACTTCAGAAGATGGCTGTCGAGATCAATCCCACCTTGCAGGGGATGAAGAAGATGGTCGAAGCAAAAGAAAAAGCCTATGAACTGGCCAAAAGAGAATATTTCCCCGACCTTAATTTCAAAGTCGCTTATGGTCAGAGGGATAATAGCCGCGGCCCGGAGGTGATGAAACGGAGAGATATGCTTACAGGAATGATGGAGATCAATATCCCCATCTTCTATAAGTCGAAACAGGAACGGAAGGTTGCGGAAACAAAATCTGAAATTCAGGTCATCGAAGCCCAGTACCGGGCGATGAAGAATGAGATTCTCTTCATGATCGCAGACATGGGATCGATGGTTCAGAGGGTGGAAAGGCAATTGGAGCTTTATAAAACAGGGATTATCCCGCAGGCGAGCCTTCAGATCAATTCAGCGATAAGCGGTTATCGGGTGGGGAAAGCCGATTTTATGACCCTGCTCGATAGCCGGATGACGCTCTACCGGTATGAGTTAGAGTATCATCAGGCCCTCTCCGATTATCACAAGAATGTTGCCAGCCTGGAGGCTGTAGTTGGAAGACGTTTTGAATAATTTCCCTAACCCCCCTTTGATAAAGGGGGGTTAGGGGGGATTTAGGAGGAAAAAAATGAAGAGATTATTATGCTTAATCCTCTTTTTGGCCCTACCCTGGTTGGTCGCCGGCTGTGGAAAAGAGACGACCACTCATAAGGAACATCAACCAGAGGTCAAACAAGAGGCGAAGAAAGCGGATGACTTGGACATCAAGGGGCTCACCATGGACTCGATTCAGAAGGAAGGAAAGATGCAGGAGGTGACTCCCGGGGCCGTCCAGATTTCTCCGGAACGGCAGCAGTTGATCGGAGTAAAGATCGGAACTGTGGAGATGAAGCCCCTTGAAAAGCTGATTCGGACCGTGGGAAGGGTGGATTATGATGAGAGGAAGGTTCACATGGTCTCACCCAAAATCGGAGGCTGGATCGAAGACCTCTATGTTGACTACATAGGGCGGTTTGTAAGACAGGGAGAACCCCTTCTCACGATCTACAGTCCGGAACTGGTCTCCACACAGGAAGAGTACCTCATCGCGCTGCGGGCAAGGAAAGATCTGGTAAAGAGTCCCTTCCCAGAGGTGGCGGCAAGCGGGAATTCCCTTGCGGAATCTGCCAGGCGTCGTCTCAAGCTGTGGGATATCAGCGACGATCAGATCAAAGCCCTGGAGGAGAGCGGCCAGGCGAAGAAGACGCTCACCCTCTATTCTCCCTTTAGCGGATTTGTCCTTGAAAAGATGGCCTATAAAGGGATGAGTTTGATGCCCGGCATGGCCCTTTTCAAACTGGCGGACCTCTCAACCGTATGGCTCTATGCGGATATCTATGAATATGAACTTCCCTTTGTCAGAGTAGGACAGCAAGCCGCCATTCAATTGTCTTATCTCTCCGGGGAGACTTTCTCCGGAAAGGCGATCTATATTTATCCCTCTTTGGATCCCAATACCCGGACGGCAAAGGTGAGGTTTGAGTTTCCCAATCCTGTTGGAAAGCTGAAACCGGAGATGTATGGCAATGTGGAGATTAAAGTCCATTTGGGTCAGAGGCTGGTTGTAGCTGAAGGGGCGATCATCGATACGGGACTTCGACAGATGGCCATTGTGGATAAGGGCAATGGCTATTTTGAACCGAGAGAAGTGAAGGTCGGCGCCAGGGTCGATCATTATTATGAGATATTAAAGGGCCTGAAGGCCGGGGAGCGCGTTGTGACAAGCGCAAACTTTCTCATCGACTCTGAGTCGAAGTTCAAAGAGGCTGTCGGAGCGCCGGGACATGCCCATTAGTTTGAAAGGAAAAGGTTAGGGTAAGGGCAAGGATGCCCGTTTCGTTAAAAGGTTATGTTACTCGGCTTGAGATTTTTTAGCCGTAACCCTTTTACGCTAAACGATACGGGCTTCGTCACCTTAACCGAAGGCCAATTACCCTTTTATTATTGACAACGATGATACAGGGGCTTGGAGGCCTTAAGATAAAGAGGAGCAGGAAATGATAGAAAAAATTATCGAGATCTGTGCGAAGAATCGGTTTTTTGTTTTTACCGTCGTTCTCCTGGTGATGCTGGGAGGGGTCTATACGATGAAGCATATCCCCCTCGATGCCGTGCCCGACATCTCCGATGTCCAGGTGATCGTCTATACCCCGTGGGAGGGAAGAAGTCCGGATCTTATAGAGGATCAGGTGACCTATCCCATTGTCTCGGCCCTCATCTCAACGCCCAAAGTGAGGACGGTGAGGGGATTTTCCGATTTTGGATTCTCCTATGTCTATGTGATTTTTGAGGATGGGACAGATATCTATTGGGCAAGGTCAAGGGTCCTCGAATATATGCAGCAGATCACCGGAAGGCTTCCGGAAGGAGCAAACCCTACCCTTGGGCCTGATGCGTCCGGAGTGGGGTGGGTCTATACCTATGCCCTTGTGGATGAGAGCGGAAAGAATGACCTTGCCTCCCTTCGCACCCTTCAGGACTGGTATCTGCGTTACTCCCTGGCCAGCGTGGAAGGTGTGGCAGAGGTGGCAAGCGTCGGCGGATTTGTGAAACAATACCAGATCAACATTGATCCGAACCGGATGTCCGCCTATGGCATCTCTCTCAGGGAGGTGATGGAGCGAGTCAGGATGTCGAATGCGGATGTGGAGGGGAGGCTTCTCGAATTCGGCGGCAGAGAGTATATGGTGCGGGGACGTGGATACATCAAATCCGTCGAGGATATCCAGAAGATTGTGGTGGGCAACCGCAGGGGAACCCCGATCCTTCTGCGGGAGATCGCTCAGGTCAGCCTTGGGCCTGAGATCCGCAGAGGAATCGTGGAACTGGATGGGAAAGGGGAGGTGGTGGGCGGCATTGTCGTCATGCGATTCGGCGAAAATGCCCTCAATGTGATCGATCGCGTCAAAGAGAAGATCAAGGAGATCAGCCCGGGACTTCCGGAAGGAGTGAAAATCATTCCCACCTATGACCGGTCCGAATTAATCCGACTCTCTATTGAAAATCTTCAGAAGACGCTCCTCACGGAGATCATTGTCGTAAGCCTGGTCATCATCGTTTTTCTCCTCCATTTTCGTTCCGCCTTTATCCCCATCTTTGCCCTTCCCATTGCAATCATCGCCTCCTTCATCCCGATGTATTTTTTAAAGCTGACATCGAACATCATGTCGCTCGGAGGCATTGCCCTCTCCATTGGAGTTCTCGTGGATGCCTCGATCGTCATGGTTGAGAATGGATATCGCCACCTCTCCGAAGGCACGGAGGAGGATCGGAAGAATAGCTCAGGCACGATTGTCCGGGCCTGCCAGCAGGTGGGACGGGGCATCTTCTTCGCTCTGATCATCATCATCATCTCCTTTGTCCCGGTCTTCATGCTTGAGGCTCAGGAAGGAAGGCTATTCCGTCCCCTTGCTTTCACAAAGACCTTTGTCATGGCGGCCGCTTCGATTCTCGCCATCACTCTTGTTCCTGTGTTGATGACGATCTTCTTAAAAGGCAAACGCCTCAAACCCGAGGTTGAGAATCCAATCTCAAGGTTCTTCCGATGGTTCTATGAACCCGTCATCCACTTTGTTTTGAGATTTAAGAAGACAGCGCTCTTTGTCAACTTCCTCATTATCCCCTTGAGCGTTCTTCTTTTCTTGAGGATCGGTTCTGAGTTCATGCCTCCCCTTTACGAGGGGACGATCTTCTATATGCCCATCACCAGTCCGGGAATTTCAGTGACTGAGGCCGGAAGGCTTCTTGCGGTTCAAGACAAAATCCTCAAGAGCTTTCCGGAAGTCCACACCGTTTTTGGAAAGGCAGGCCGGGCAGAGACCTCCACGGACCCGGCGCCCTTCAGCATGATGGAGACAACGGTTCATCTGAAGCCGAGAGAGGAGTGGAGAAAGGTAAGGAAGGATTATTCCTTCCTCCCTCAATGGATGCATCCTGCGGCGGAGAAGTTCTTCGGAACCCATCGAACGATGACCTATGAGGAACTTGTTGAGGAGATGGACCAAAAGATGCAGTTTCCAGGCCTTCAGAATTCATGGACCATGCCCATCCGGGCGAGGATCGATATGCTGACGACAGGGATCCGGACGCCGGTGGGAATCAAAGTCTCGGGTCCGGATTTAAAAACTATCGAAGAAACAGGCATCCATATTGAGGTCATCCTCAAAGAAGTGGCCGGCACCAGGAGCGTCTATGCAGAGAGGGTTGCAGGGGGGTATTTTACAGATATCAAGATCAACCGGGATGCGATTGCCCGGTATGGACTGACCGTGGGTGAGGTTCAGGAAGTAATTCAGACGGCCCTGGGCGGAATGAATATCACCTGGACTGTTGAGGGAAGAGAAAGGTATCCTGTAAATATCCGTTACCCGAGAGAACTCCGGGACGATATTGAGAAGATAAAAAGGATATTAGTTCCGGTAAGGGGAGGAAGCGCTTCAGGGATGCAATCGATGGCCGGCTCTTCACCCTCCGTATTCCATGTCCCCCTGGCCCAATTGGCAGAGATCAGCCACACCACAGGCCCTGCCATGATCCGGAATGAGGATGCCATGCTGACCGGTTATGTCTATGTGGATGTGACCGGAAGGGACATCGGCGGATATGTGGAGGAGGCAAAGAAGGTGATCCGAGAGAAATTGAAGATCCCTACGGGATACTCCCTCTCCTGGAGCGGCCAGTATGAGTTTCAGGTCAGAGCGAGAGAGCGGTTAAAAATCCTGATGCCCATCGTCTTCTTCATCATCTTTATCCTTCTCTATATGACATTCCATTCGATTGCAGAGTCAATCATCCTGATGGTTGCCGTCCTCTATGCCTTGACCGGAGGCGTCATCCTCCAGTACCTCCTCGGATACAATTTCAGCGTGGCTGTCTGGGTGGGTTACATTGCCCTCTACGGGATAGCGGTGGAGACCGGTGTGGTGATGATCATCTACCTTCATGAGGCTTTGAACAAACGGTTGACGAAGGGTGAAATAACCCGACAGGATATTCACGAGGCCACAGTGGAGGGTTCAGTCCTCCGGCTCCGTCCCAAATTGATGACCGTTGGGACAACGCTCATCGCTCTTGTTCCCATCATGTGGTCTTCGGGCGTGGGAGCGGATGTGATGAAACCCATTGCGGCCCCCATCATCGGAGGCCTTCTGACCTCGACCATCCATGTGTTGATCATCACACCCATCATCTTTGCCATGGTGAAGGAGAGGGCTTTGAAGAAAGGGAAACTGAAAGCCGCGGAGCTAAAGATTTAATTCCTCCGTAATGTAGTGCAAGAAATGTAGGGTGCGTTCCCCGAACGCACCGATAGGCGGCGTGATCGGGGATCCCGCCCTACGGAGGCTAATATAAAATAAATCTTCAGCCGGCTTGCAGCCTACCGCCTTCAGGCGGCAGCAGTTGAGTTCTTCCATTAGTGTAGCCCAAGGCTTTAGCCTTGCTTGAAAAAGGAGACAGGGATGAGACCTCATCATTGGATACTGGGGTTAAGTTTGGCAATCGTGGCCGTGGTGGTTTCCGCCCATGAGAAGACAGGATGGATCGCTCCGGAAGATGCCAAAAAGATGAAGAACCCGGTCAAAGCTACAAAAACCTCCATTCAAAAAGGGAAGGAAATCTACGAAAAGAAGTGCGCCCTTTGCCACGGCGACAAGGGAGATGGAAAGGGTCCCGCAGGAGCAGGGTTAAATCCAAAGCCCACCAATTTTAAAGAGCCTCACGGAGAAAAGATGACCGATGGAGAACATTTCTGGAAAATCACGACAGGAAGGGGGGCGATGCCTTCCTATGAAAAGGATTTAACTGCGGATGAGAGATGGCATGTGATTAATTACATCAATACCTTCATGAAACACAAATGAAAAAGATGCGCATCTTGTAAATCAACCCTTCAGGGTTGATATTAAGGAGGATTAGAATGAGACGTCTATTGATGGTTATTGTTTCGGCAATCTATCTTCTTTTCGGGAACTCGGCTATGGTTTCCGCCCAATTTCCAGAAGCGGGGGTGGACAAATTCAGAGTGTCAGTGGAAGCCCCTGACTTCACCTTAAAGGAATTGGGTGGAGGAAAAATCTCCCTTAAAGAATTGAGAGGGAAGATCATCCTTTTAAACTTCTTCGCGCCTTACTGACCTGACTGCCGGAAGGAGTCTCCTTCCTTTGAGAAACTTCACGAAGAGTTCAAAGGCACAGACTTGGTCATGCTCAAGGTGGCGATCAAAGAGAAAGAGGAAGATTTGAAGAAATATAAGAATGAATTCAAAGTCTCCTCACCCATCCTGAACGATGAAAAGGCGGAAGTGGCCAATGCTTATGGTATTCAGAGCCATCCCCAGACCTTCTTCATTAACCGTGAGGGGAGAGTCGTGGGAAGGGCATTAAAAGGAATGGATTGGACATCGAGAAGCATGAGAAACCTCATTCAGCGTCTGTTAGGAGAAAAAAAATGAATCGAATTGGTTTAAGAAAGATCCTCTATCTCGTGCTCATCCTCTCCATAGGCCTTCTTGGGACCCGATGTGCTACTCCGAAAGAAGAGACTCATATCCACGGAGAATTATCCCCCGTCAAGACCTATCCAAAAGATTATATTCATCCTTTAACAGAGATCAACCTGGAGAAGGTAATTGATGAGAATAGGGGTTTGAAAGTTTTAGAAGAGAACGCCAGAACGGTCCATGACTATTATCGTGGAGGAGTGCAGGAGAAAGCGGAAGGAGAAAGGTTGCTGAGAGAAGAAAGGTGGGAAGAGGCCCGGAAGCATTTTGAAAAATCAAACCGGTTCTTACAGGTTGTCTTAGATTATCTCTCCAAAGATGATGCCTACTGGAATATCTACGGCGACCACGTGGTGATATTTTTGCCCAATCTATTAATAGCAGACAATTGCCTGAAAATAGTCAGAATCTATTATAAGTTCAAAATGGATGACGAAATCTACTGGGTGGCCCGGGAAGGGAAAAAGTTTCTTTCTTTTTCTCTTAGAAGCGTCAAAACAGAGTGGGCATTTCAGATCAGGAGAGAATTTGAGCAGGGATTTCCAAAGAGATAGGGGGATAGGATGAAAAAAGTCGCAATCCTTGGATTTATTCTCGCTCTGACAATGTTTCTTTCTCAGTCCGCCTTTGCTAACGGAACGGTGAAACTTTACTTCTTCTATTCTGAAGAGACAGGAAAGTTGAAGGTCGAAGATGAGGTGATTCGGCCTCTTTCCAAAAAATATTCAATTCAGGTTCAATCTTTTTCCGTTAATCAATTGAAACACTACGACCTTCTAACAAAATTTGAAAAGGAGTTGAAGGATACGGACAATGAACTCCCAACCATTGTAATCGGCCATAAAATCCTGGGGGGAGAGGCTGAGATCCGAAGGGATCTGGAGGGCCTGGTTAAAACCTATGCTGAGAAAGGGGGAACCCCCTGGCCATCCCTTCAGCCCATTGGGCCGGAAGAAGGGTGGATTCCTCATCCTCCCACAGACGAGGAGAAGAAATCCGGGAAGATCATCTATGCCGCCTTTCTCTATATGCCGGGGTGCCTTCACTGCGAGGAGATGAAGGCTGAATTAAAGAAGTGGGCTTTGAAGATCCCTGATTTAAGGATTCGAATCTTCAGCCTGGTGAAAGAGGAAAATAAGAAAATGGATGAAGCCCTCTCCCAGGTCTATCAGATTCCGGAATCAAAAAGGCTGGTGGATCATAAACTCTATCTGGGCGAGGATTACCTCTGGGCTGATGATCTTCATCAAGAGAGTTTCCAGAAGCTGATCGCAAAGCACCAGGGTCAAGGGGCTCCCCCACCCTGGGAGAAAGTGACAAGGGAGGCCCTTGAGAAGGGAGAGAAGAACATCATCGAGCGGTTCAGGAGGTGGAGTCTTTCGGCCGTGCTGATCGCAGGCTTTATTGATGGCATCAATCCCTGCGCCTTTGCTACCATCATCTTTCTCGTCTCCTATCTCACTTTTGTGGGAAAGAAAGGAAGGGAGATTCTTCTCTACGGGATTGTTTTTACGTCAGGTGTGTTCATTGCCTATCTCCTGGTGGGAATGGGGTTGATGACATTCCTTCACCAGTTGAACAGTTTCCCCCTGATCAGCAAAGGGGTCTACCTCTTTATCGCTCTTTTCGCCCTAACACTCGGAGTGATCAGTCTATACGATTATGTCCTCTTCAGAAGAGGTCAGGCGGCCAAATGGAAACTTCAGCTTCCAATGGGTTTAAAGAAGAGGATTCACGAGATCATCCGGGAACAGGCTCGATTCAAAGGAGGCCTTTTGGCCACATTCGGCGCCGGGTTCATCATTGCTGTGTGTACGGTGATTTGCACCGGACAGGTTTACCTTCCCACCATCGGCTTTGTGATGGCCATTCCGGAATTGAGGAAAAATGCCATTTTCAATCTCGTCCTCTACAACATCATGTATATCATTCCATTGGTTGGTGTTTTTATATTGACCTTCTTTGGAGTGACCTCCGAGAAGATGGCGGCAGTGACAAGAAAAAATACAGGATTGGTCAAGCTTTTAACGGCCATATTATTTCTTGCTCTGGCCGGACTATTGTTTCTATTACACTAAAGGGGAGGAAGGAAATGGTAGCCGCAACCTTCAGGTTGCGCCATTTATGGGGACACTGAATTCAATTTTAAAGTCCATTTTATCGCAGGCTAAAGCCTGATAATATTTATATTAATACTTTCAGCAGACATCCTTGAATTTAAGGTATCAATGGACATATTAATAGAATAGAGGCAACTTTATTTGACATGAAGTAATAAAGAGAAGGAGGTTGCCAAGATGAAGAAGAATATTATCCTATTGATTTTATTGAGTTTTGTTATACCTGTTTATGCTGCAACCATTTATAAGTGGGTGGACAAAGAAGGGGTTGTGAACTTTACCGATGACTACAATAAAGTTCCTCCCCTTTACCGTGACCGAGTCGAGGTCGAAACAAGAAAGGATGTCCAGGAAGAAAGGGCTCCAATGCCCACTCAGGCATTAACTCCTAGCGGCAAAGAGGAAGAGATTAGAACAGATATCTATGGTCGGGGTGAGACTTGGTGGCGGGATAAGGTGCGTCCATGGAAGGGACAATTAAAAGAAGCCACAGAAAACTATGAGAAAGCCCAAAAGAATTTTACGAAAAAATCAGAAGATCTGAGCCAGACAAACTTCTATGGCAGAAGCAGGTCTCAAACCAAATGGGATGTTATGGAGTTGAATCGATTAAATAAAGAGAAGAAAAAATATGAGGCCCAAATCGCTGAGACAAATGAAACGTTAGAAAAACTTTCGAGAGAAGCTCAGGAGACAAAGGCTAATCTAGATTGGCTGAAGTAAATCAATTACCCCTCACCCCATCCCTCTCCCCATTGGGGAGAGGGATGGGGTGAGGGGACAATCATTATTTTAAAAGGAGGTACAAGATATGAAAAGATTGATATCGATTTTAGTAATGGCAGTTGTGGGTTTGTTTGTTCTATCATCGGTTTCACAGGCTCAGCATGAGCATGGGGCAGGCTCAAAGATGGAGACCCGGGAGGTTCTGGTCGAAGGGGTTAAGGTCATTTTCCAGATCATGTCCAATGCGGAGCATAAGAAGATGCTCAAGGATATGAAAATGAAGGAGGATATTGAGCCAGGGACGACGCATAATATCACGGTGACCCTCAAGGATGAGAAGACTCAGAAGGAGGTTACGAATGCCGAGGTCCAGATGAAGGTGGTTGATCCAAAGGGAAAGGATCAGATCAAGGCCCTGAAGTATGAAGGGGAGATGAAGAGCTATGATGCCTATTTCAATCTTCCCGGGAAAGGCAAGTATCAGGTGCTGCTCCTTTTCAAGAGCGGAGAAAAGAAGGGGACGGCAGGGATATATTATGAAATCAAATAACCAAATCCCAATCCTACCAGGGCGGGACCAAATAAATTTTAATTTCAAATGATCAAAATTTACAGGATTGCTATTTATTGTCTGTTTATAAATAGGTCTTTTCCGTCATGCCGGACCTGATCCGGCATCCAGTCCTGCCTTTGGCGGGATTGAAAAGAGCTGGATTCCGGCTTTCGCCGGAATGACAACCTTTTTGGAAACAGTTAGTTTATAAACAGACCCTAATTATTTGGTTATTGAGATTTGGTAATTGGTGATTATTTGGAAATTGGAATTTGGTTATTGGAATTTCACATCGAGATCATATCCAGTTGGAGATTATTCATGGAATCTAAGGATCAAGAAAAAAGCTTGGAACGTATCGACCTCCCAATCTCCGGGATGTCATGCGCCAGTTGTGCGGCAAGGATTGAGAAAGGGTTGGGGAGCGTTGAAGGAGTCTCTCAGGCAACAATCAATTTTGCCGCTGAGAAAGCCACGGTCTTCTTTCATCCTGACCGGACCGATGTTCCTCATTTAATCAATAAGATAAAGGACCTGGGTTACGGGGTAAAAGTGGAGAAGGTGGTTCTTCCCATTCAAGGGATGACCTGTGCTTCCTGCGTGAGTAAAGTTGAAAAGACAATTCGAGCCCTCAAAGGGGCGCTCCAGGTCAATGTCAACCTTGCCACGGAGAGGGCATCGATCGAATATGTTCCGGGCGTTGCTTCTATCCAGGATTTCAAGACAGCCATTCGGGGCGCAGGTTATCAAATTCTCGAAGTCAAAGCCGGAGATTCGACTCTACGAGAAGAAGATATTGTCGAGAGGGAGAGGTTTGCCCGAGAGGCCGAGCTATCAAAATTAAAGTGGAAATTTATCATTGGCGCCATCCTCCTCGGCCCCATTCTCCTTCTCATGTATGGGGCAGGACTTCTGGAGAAGTGGATTGGCCTTTCCAAGGAGGCCAATTTCTTCATCCAGTTTTTGCTTGCCACTCCTGTCCAGTTCTGGGCGGGGCTGCAGTTTTATGTGGGATTCTGGAAAGCCGCCAGGAACAGGACGAGCGACATGAATACCCTGATCGCGATCGGGACCTCGGCTGCCTATCTCTACAGTTTGATTGTAACCTTTGTTCCTCACCTGATCATGGTGAAGGGTCTGATGCTTGATGTCTATTTCGACACCTCCGCCGCCATTATCGTCCTCATCCTCCTCGGAAGGTTTCTTGAGGCAAGGGCAAAAGGAAAAACCTCGGAGGCGATCAAAAAATTGATCGGCCTTCAACCCAGGACAGCAAGGGTCAACCGCAACGGAAAGGAAGTGGATATTTTGGTCGGGGAGGTCGCCATCGGCGACCTCGTCATCGTTCGCCCCGGGGAGAAGCTCCCTGTGGATGGGGTGGTCAGGGAAGGGAATTCTTCGGTCGATGAGTCGATGGTGACAGGGGAATCGCTGCCCGTTGAAAAGAGGCCCGGAGACAACGTGATCGGGGCGACGATCAATAAGACCGGGACCTTCCGATTTGAGGCAACCAAGGTTGGAAGGGAGACCGTCCTCTCCCAGATCATCCGACTGGTCCAGGAGGCCCAGGGCTCGAAACCCCCGATCGCCCGGCTGGTCGATGTCATTGCGAGCTATTTTGTTCCAGCCGTTATTTTGATCGCCATCATCACCTTTGTCATCTGGTATTTGTTCGGTCCTCCCCCTACCCTGACCTATGCCTTTCTTAACTTCATTGCGGTGCTCATCATCGCCTGTCCCTGCGCCCTCGGATTGGCCACTCCAACCTCTATAATGGTAGGGACAGGGAAGGGAGCGGAGAACGGGATTCTGATTCGTGGAGCAGAAGCTCTGGAGACCGCCCACCAATTGAATACCATCATCTTTGACAAGACCGGCACTCTGACCCGGGGAGAACCTTCCGTGACGGATATCCTTGTCTCGGAGCCATTCACGGACAGAGACATTTTAACGATGGCGGCCTCGGCCGAGAAAGGATCCGAGCACCCTCTCGGAGAAGCCATCGTCAAGAAGGCAGTGGAAAGAGATTTGAAAATGTTGGAGACCAGGGACTTTAATGCCATCGCAGGCCAGGGAATTGAGGCAACGGTTGACTCAAAGAGAATCTTGCTCGGGAATTTGAGGTTGATGGAAGAGAAGAAGGCGCCCCTTGATGGATGGCTGGAAAAGGCCGAGACTCTCTCCCGGGAGGGGAAGACCCCCATGTTTTTAGCGGTCGACGGGAAGGCCGTGGGCATCATTGCGGTTGCGGACACCCTGAAAGAGAATTCGAAGAAGGCGGTGGAAGCGCTTCACCGGATGGGCCTTCAGGTCGTCATGCTCACGGGCGACCGGGAACAGACAGCAAAGGCCATCGCCGGCCAGATTGGGATCGACCGGGTTCTTGCCGAGGTTCTGCCCGAGAAGAAGGCTGAAGAAGTGAAGCGGCTTCAATCGGAAGGCAGAAAGGTTGGCATGGTGGGAGACGGGATCAACGATGCCCCGGCCCTGGCCCAGGCGGATGTGGGAATTGCCATCGGCACCGGAACAGATGTGGCAATGGAATCCTCTGACATCACTTTGATCGGTGGAGATCTGAGAGGAGTGGTAACCGCGATTGCCCTGAGCAAGGCAACGATCCGGAATATTAAACAGAACCTCTTCTGGGCTTTTGCCTATAATACGGCCCTGATTCCCATGGCCGCGGGCGCCCTCTTTCCGTTCTTCGGCATCCTCCTCCATCCCATCTTTGCAGCAGGGGCCATGGCCTTTTCATCTGTGACAGTTGTTTCAAATGCTTTAAGACTTCGGAGGTTTAAACCACCGATGAACTAAGAGACCGGAATATTGGAATGATGGAATGGTGGAATGGTGGAATTCTGCTGGAATAATGGAAAATTGGAATACTGGAATGCTGGGTAATTAAAAATGGAAATTAATTTTTTGCCGCTTTTCCCAATATTCCAATAAACATGAAAGGAGAGATTTATGACAAAATTCTTTGATGACAATTCTTTATCGATTGGGAACACACCGCTGGTGAAGATCAATCAGATGGCCCAAGGACTCAAAGCCACCATCCTTGGCAAGGTCGAAGGCCGAAACCCTGCCTATTCGGTCAAATGCCGGATTGGTTCCAGCATGATCTGGGACGCCGAGAAGAAGGGGGTTCTTAAGCCCGGCATGGAGATTATTGAGCCCACGAGTGGCAATACGGGCATTGCTCTGGCCTATGTTGCAGCTGCGAGAGGATATAAACTGAACGTCACCATGCCTGAGACCATGTCGATGGAGCGGCGGAAGGTGCTTGCCATCTTTGGCACCTCCATTATCCTGACACCAGGAGCTAAGGGCATGAGAGGGGCGGTAGAGGAAGCGGAACGCATCGCCGCTTCCGATCCAAAATATTATATGCCCCAACAGTTCAAAAATCCTGCCAATCCGGAAATCCATTTCAAGACCACAGGCCCGGAGATATGGGAACAGACCGAGGGTGGAATCGACGTGCTCGTTTCGGGCGTAGGAACAGGGGGGACCATTACCGGTGTTTCGCGGTATATTAAAGGAGAAAAGAAGAAGAAAATCCTCAGCGTTGCCGTGGAACCGGTTGAAAGCCCTGTCATCACACAGCGACTTGCAGGTCAGGAGTTGAAGCCTGGCCCGCACAAGATTCAGGGAATTGGCGCCGGATTCATACCGGATACACTCGATCTTTCAATGGTTGATCGCGTGGAACAGGTAACGAGTGAAGAGGCGATCGATCATGCGAAGAGGCTTTCCCACGAAGAAGGAATTCTATCAGGCGTCAGTTGTGGCGCAGCCATTGCCGTGGCATTAAGACTGGCAAAGAGCGGTGAGTTCGACGGGAAGACGATCGTTGTGATTCTCCCAGATTCGGGAGAACGATACCTCACCGGCCCGCTCTTTGAAGGCGTTTTTGACGAAGCAGGCCTGCCGAGGATATAATATTTGTAACTCAGCCCTTCAGGGCTGATGTATCAGGGCTACCTACCTACGCCCGCCGGAGCGGGCTTCGCGCAGGCGGGAAGCCCTAAATTACGTAACTCAAGCCTTCAGGCTTGATTAGTCAAGGCTCCTGCGGCAGGGCCTTGAGATACAAAAAGGGGGATTAGAAAATGATCTCGAAAAGATTATCAGTTGTTGTCCTTATTCTTCTCATCAGCTTTTGGAGCGCCCTTGCCTTCTCCATCACCGAAGACGAAAAAAACAATATCGCTGTCTATGAAAAAGCCGCGGATGGGGTCGTCAATGTTACCAGCATTGCCGTCCAGATGGACTTCTTCTTCAACCCCTTTCCAACCCAGGGGGCAGGTTCTGGCTCCATCATCGATACGAAGGGGCATATCCTGACCAACCATCATGTTGTGGCCAACGCTCAGAAGCTGGAGGTGACTCTGACGGATGAGTCGAAGTGGCCTGCCAAATTGATCGGATCCGATCCGGATAATGACCTGGCAGTGATCAAGATAGATGTCCCAAAGGGAAAGTTGAAGGTTATTTCAATGGGAGATTCAAAGCAATTGAGGATTGGGCAGAAAGTCCTTGCCATTGGGAACCCGTTTGGTTTTCAAAGGACCTTGACTACAGGAGTGATCAGCTCTCTGGGCCGGACCATCCGTTCCGAAGTGGGGACATTGATCGAGGATGTCATCCAGACCGATGCTGCCATCAACCCGGGCAATTCCGGAGGGCCACTTCTGAACTCGGGCGGGGAGATCATCGGGATCAACAGCGCCATCATCAGTCCAACGGGCGGAAGCATAGGCATTGGATTTGCCATTCCCGTCAATACGGCGAAAAAAGTGATCCCGGAACTTATTGCGAAAGGATATGTCACCTACCCCTGGATCGGGGCAACCATCCAGCCCCTCATTCCAGAGGTGGCCAAGTTCATGAAGATTAGCGTTGAGCGGGGAGCCATGATTGCAGAAGTGGCCAAGGGAGGTCCGGCTGAAAAGGCGGGTTTAAAAGGAGGAAGTCAGAGAGTTCAGGTCGGGAATATGATTGTGGTCATAGGCGGAGATATTGTTGTGAAAGCGGATCAACAAGAGGTAAAGACCCATGATGATTTAATCCGATATATCCGCGAGAAGAAACCGAATGACGTCCTCACGCTCAAGGTCCTTCGAAAAGGGAAATTTGAAGATGTGAAGGTCACCCTCGGCGAGAGGCCGAGAAGGAGGTAGCCAGATGGAAGGATTATGGGTTCAGTGTGGCGCCGCCGTCCACAGCCTGACTTTGGCGCCGGGCGGCTGGCGAGATTACGGCATGGGGCCTGGAATGATGTGGGGGTGGGGGATGGGCTGGATTTTGATGATCATCTTTTGGGGACTTGTCGTCGTGGGTTTGATCTTTCTTATTCGCTGGCTTGTAGGAATGTCAAAAACAGCAAAACCTGAAGAGTCCGCCCTCGATATCCTGAAGAAGCGCTATGCCCGAGGGGAGATTGACAGAGAGGAGTTTGAACAGAAGAAGAAAGATCTTCAGTGAATTAAAATTTCTACGCCCTTTCGTAAGAAATGGTTCATACCTAAAGAAGTTCATTAGTCTTACTCATAACTCTCTGCAAGGAAAATCGCCCTTTCTTAACCACCGTGCCACATGCCTTAATGACCATCTTTAGAAACCCATCTTACTGAATACCTCTTGTCTATATTGGATTAGTCTGGGCGAAAAGACAGGGGGCTCCCATTGCAGTTAAAATTCTTTGGAGCCTGGGTGCTAAGGGGGAAGGAGAGGAAACGAAGGGAGATGTGAGGGGCCTTGACTCCGGACTAAGGTATAGGGTTTATAATGTATGCAAAGGTGAAATGATGAAAAGTTTAACCATAGGCCGGCTGGCCAAAAGGGCGGAGGTAAATATCGAGACGATCCGTTTTTACGAACGGAGAGGACTCATGCCTAAGCCGCTTCGTCGTGAGTCAGGTTATCGACAATACTCTGATGCCGATATAGCCAGACTTCGGTTCATCAGGCGTGCCAAGGAACTGGGGTTTTCGCTGAAGGAAATCTTGGAACTTCTGTCCTTAAGAGTTGATCCAGATACCACTTGTGGTGACATCAAGAGGCGGGCAGAGGTGAAGATTGTCGACATGGAAGAGAAGATAAAGGCCTTACAGAGGATGAAGAAGGCTCTCACGAAGCTGGCATCCACATGCAGGGGCCGTGGTCCTACCACCGAATGCCCAATCATAGAGATGCTCGGTTCAGAAGGGGCTTGACTCTGCACTTAGGTGCAGAGTTTATATCAAATGTAATACAAATGTAATAGTTCAAAAATCGACTCAGGGAAGTGCTCGATAGGACTGGATTTACCGCAGTCGAGGCATAGGACATTATAATGCAATTCATTCAGTGGTAGTACAGGATCGAATTTCAATTTTGTTGGAGGAACATCATGAAAAGATTAATGGATCACATTGGAAAGACGGTGAGAGAGCACATAGCCGAAGCAAAACTAACTCCTGTAGAGAATGAAATCCGGAAATACATACTGAGCGAGTTTTCAAAAAATGGTAGAGCTCCCGCCGCCGGAAAGATCGTGGAAGGTTTACGATTACCTTCCATAGATATCGTCAATCGAGCTATCGAAAAGCTTGAAGCATCAGACATTCTACTGAGGAGCGGGGAGAAAATCATCTTTGCTTATCCGTTTTCCGCGCTAGAGACAAATCACAAGGTGATCTTTAAAGATGGGCACTGGGTTTTTGCCCTTTGCGCTACTGACGCCTTAGGTATCCATTTCATGCTAAATGAAGATATAACCGTTATCTCAAAATGCCCCGATTGCGGAAACGAGATAAGAATTATGGTCAAAGAAAGACATATTGACTTCCACGATCCAAAGGAGATCATTGAATTTATAAGTCATAGAGGAAGAGGAAAATGTACAGCAGAGACCCATTGTCCTTTTATTAACTTCTTTTGTTCCGAGAAACACCTGGAAAAATGGAGAGAGAAAAATCCCGAGCATGGAAATGGTGAGATTTGTTCACTTAACGAAGCTTTGGAAGTTGGCAGAATTATATTCGGAGATTTTCTAAAATAGGCAAAGGCAATCCAACCGAGGTGTTGTAAGGAGTGAGGTTGGACCCTGAATATATACGAGATCTATCTACAGGAGGAATTCGCATGGAAAGGATCCTGAAAGAAAAATCATCATGGGGGCTGTTCGGTGCTGTAGTTTCCACTGTCATTGCTTCGATTTGCTGTGTGGGACCGCTGGTTTTCGTCGCGCTTGGAATTACGGGGGCATGGATTGGAAACCTTACAGCCCTTGCACCCTACCGGCCAATTTTTGTGATCGTTACCATAGGGTTCCTGGGATTTGCCTTTTATAGCGTCTATCGGAAGCCGAAAACAGAAACGTGTCACGCTGAAAGAGCCTGCGCGCGTCCCGGAGGTAAGGGAAGGCTCAAGATTATTCTCTGGATTGTGGCAGCGCTGATTTTGGTGTTGCTTGCTTTTCCCTATCTTGTGGCCTATGTATACGCAGGGAATGAAGGTGCCGGAAAAATAGAGATGGGAAAGGTGATTTTGGAGGTCAAAAACATGACGTGTCCATCTTGTACCGTTCCAGTCAAAAAAAGTCTGACCCGGCTGGATGGTGTCAAAGAGGCCAATGTGACCTTGGAGCCTCCAGAGGCAATTGTCATATATGATCCTAATAAGATCAAGGTTGAAGATTTAATCAGAGCTACGACGAATGTTGGATACCCTTCTTCCGTCAAGCAGAAGAAGGGACAGTAAAGCCATCATCTATGAGGTTTAGGAGATGGAAGTTATAACCAAGACCAAACTAAAATGTCCTGAATGCGGTCATATCCAGAACGTGGAGATGCCGACCAATGCCTGTCAGTTCTTCTACCAGTGTACTAATTGTAAAGTTGCCTTAACACAAAAGGCAGGCGATTGCTGCGTGTTCTGCTCGTATGCTGATGTTCCCTGCCCATCAAAACAGTCAAAGGAAACTTAAAGGAGGTGTTGGACTTTTGGATGAAATGAATGCGGTTTGTGGGGCGAATCCATTGAGTTTTTCTGTCCGATGCCCGGTGTGCAACGGACCGGGTAAGGCCGTAAGACCAGAAACAGTGGTGAATATCGTCAAGGAGGACCGAATCCCAGAAACATTAGAAGGTTACGCTCTATGCCTTTCAAAAGATTGTGACGTCGTGTATTTTGGCCAAAACATTTTTGGCAAGAATGATGTGAGGGTCCGGATTTGGTATAAGGAAACAGATCCTCCTGTGGTGATATGCTACTGCACGGGGGTTACTGATGAGAATATTATTGAACATATTGCCGTTCGAGGATGCTGTGAGGACATTAAGGACATTCAAGGGCATACGGGGGCAAATACGGGGAAAGAATGTTTAACGAAAAATCCTGCTGGCACTTGATGTAGGCTTTCGGTGCAATCGGTGATTGCAAGAGCCTTGGAAGCAAGAAAGAGTTCAAACCAGTACGAAAGGAGGTGAGGCCGATGAGATGGATGTTTCCTCATGCCACACATTGTTCAGTATGTGGCGCAATACGTCAGTCCCGAGCATGACATTAAACCGCTCATCAGATAAGGCCGGTAACTTACTTCCGGCCTTTTCTTCTTAACTCCTGAGTCATTGTATCCTTAGTCATGTCCAATTTGCGATTGGGTCAGTCCACTCCAAGGACCTTTATCTGGATTACATCTTTCCCTTCTATCTGGGTTTCCATGATGATCCGCTCTTTTCTTTCATGTTTTCCTCTTTCCTCTTGGCCCCATTTTAAAAAGAGACGGGATTTCCATTGAAAAGTATCTCATACTTTGAAATACCGTACTCGAAGCTAAGCACTTTTTTTCTTTCTTTTTTAGGGCTATAAACAGGCTGGCACTCTTGTGGTTTACAATTAAAACCCTTTCATCTGGATCTCATCCAGACCTTTCGACACCGCTGTCACATCTCTCATCAGTTTCTTCATCTTCGCAGCATCGACCTGCATCTCTCCCTTGTGCATCTTCTCATGCATCTCCTTCATCTTTGCCATGGAGGTGTCCATCATCGCCATAAAGATGGCAGGTGAGCCCCCTGTCAAAGTCGCTGTTCTCTTTAAGATTCGTATCCAGAAAGATGACCGGCGCCGAATATCCGGTTACTCCGGAGATATCAAATTGCCAGGCTTTCACTCCAACGGATCTCCCCTCGATCTGAACTTCGACCTTCTCTGATAGAGGTTTTAAAAAGTCATCGGGATTCCAGAAGACGGGTGATTCAAACTGATTACCTTGGCCATCCAATTCTTGGTAGAAATAGCCTTTCTCAAACAAGAGAGTGACCCCCACAACGGACACTTTTAGATCAGCGCACGATCTGAGGGTATCGCCTGCCAGAATTCCGAGACCACCACTATAGGTTGGTATCCGCGAATCGATAGCAATCTCCATGGAGAAGTAGGCAATGCTTCTCTCCTTCTCCATACCGGGAGATAGGCGAGGTTGGATCAGAACAATATATCTTTCCGGGTCTTTCTCAAATAGATTTTTGCAAAAATCTGAACAAAAATAATAAGTCTGGCCTTTGTAATCAGACTTCAACCCTCTTTCTTCTTTAACCGTCATCCCACAAACAGGATCTTTAGCCATTTTGCATTTCCCCTCATGGATTTGGATTTTATAATGGGCGAGATTAAATGAAAAGTGGAAAAATATTTTAGAAGCATCCCCTCAGTTAGGGGGCGCCCGACCGTTACTGTAACCTGTAACTCAGCCCTTCAGGGCTGCCGCCGGCCCATGAGGGCCTCCCTCATGGGCATGAGCCCTTCCGGGGCGGAGCCTGGCCCGGAGGGATGAATCAGGGCTCCTGCGGCAGGGCCCTGAGTTACATATTTGCCGTAATGATTTACCATTCGAAACTGAGGCATTACTTTTAAAAAGTATAAATCAGCCTCGTTGTAACTGTCCAGGGATCTTTTCCATCCTCATTTTTCCCTGTGGCAGGGTTAAAATATTCCAATGCCTTTCCCGCGAAGAGATAGCCCAGGCCGATGTTCCATTTGAGATTCTTGTAGATACTGATCTCATTGATCAGATCGAACTCAACACCAATGGTCTTGTCATCTCTCGGCAAGCCAGCCTTTCGTGCGTTACCAATGGTGTTTCCATTTTTAGTGGTATCGCCGATGTAAAGGGTCTCTAAAGTCAACTTATACCATGGCGCAACCTTGTAGCTTCCATAGAGTTTGGCAAACCAGGTTCCTCCGATGGCCCCCCTGTTTAATGCACTAGCGTTTGCTGTCATAAATCCCATTCTTGACCGGTTAACCCATGACCCATAGAAGGCGAGGCTCTCACCGAAATGTGAAGAAAATTGTTCGGAACCTGGGGGAATAACATAGGAGCCTACTTTGGTCGTTGGTGTGCCATAGGGGGTAGTGGTCCCAGGGAAGCCCGTTCCATCTGCCTTTTTCTGGTCAGAGCCTGACGCATACATCAATCCAACCCCAAAATTGAACTTCTCCCATGGATAGTCCACTTTTAGTCGAGTTGCCCAGCCCCGGTATTTAACATCCCTGGATCGAATGGCTATGTTCCGCTGGTCTTCAACTTTCCCAGTATCATAGACGAAGTCAAATTTAAGATCGAGAGGCCCCAATTTCCCATCCGCATACCCCCCCAACCACCACATGTCGGAGTTGAAATTGACCGTCGAAGTGACAGCTGCCGGAAATGGATAGGTGTTCATGTTGTAATAAAGACCATAGACACCCACAGTAAATTTCTGAACTTTTGTAAATAGACGTAGACCATAGATATCCACATCATCAGAGGAGAAGTCCTGATTTTCAACCGCCTTAAACCACAGTGGATTAATGGTGACAGTATCCACCTTGATACCAGCGGTAATTCCCATTCCATCTGTGTAGACAACCATGGCAGGTCTTATGGAAAGGGGTTGGAGGCCGACTCTCATGGTTACCGGAATCGGCAATGTTTCGGAGGGAGGGGCGAAGTCTATATAGACGTTTTTGATTTCGACGGCTGTCTGATCAGCGCCCCATTTCCCCATTTGATTTCTTCCACCCGCTGCCTCACCCCATCGGGTGGAGTCCATCTCAAAAAAGATGGTTCCGCTCAACGCTTTACTCATTGAGGCATCTAATTTAAGCCTGGCACGGGTGGCCATGTAAGAAACAGTGCGGTCAAAAGCAGCTCCCCCAGGCCTAAAATCTGTAGCTGGAGGACCGTAGATCCCCCCACCTGAAGTAGTCCTTTCTGCAAGATTTCTGGACAAAACCGATAGAGTGTCGAAGAATCCGGATAACTTTAAATCCAATTTTGGAGCGGTTTGAGCATAGACCATTTCTCCAAATATAAGAATCATAAAGGCCGCTGTAATTATTTTTTTCATAGCTTTTCCTCCTTTGGGATGAAATTACGGGCATTAAATATACTTTTCTTCACAAACAGACAAGACGAATTTATTATTTATGTTACCGTTCCTTTAAATTTTCGTTAATCCATTCGTTCACCTCCTTTCATTGAGCATTTGACCGAAGTTCAAGAAAGCTGGTATGCAAAACAATTTCCATCTCTCCGTTGCCTCTTCCCCCCTCATCCAAGGCCACCCATGAACATTGATTGAAAAGCCAGCTCATCCTGCTTCAGGCGACTCATACCCAAAATCTTAATAGGTCTTCGTTACAACCACGTTAAGAAACGGTTAAATTTACTTTTCTTCACAAACAGGCAAGCCGAATTCATTATGATCTTCTGGATTCTGTTTGTTTCTTTTAATATATTTTCCGATCTCCAAAAGACTTCATTGAAATTCACTTTTAGAGTGCTTATCTTAAGATTGAAGGAGGTAATAGAAATGAACCTCAAAAAATACTTCTCGATAATTAGCTTGTTGTTAGCATTTACGATGTTCATTGCTTCTGAAGGATGGACACAACCCAAACCGGAGACAAAAGCACCTGTGATTACCCATTCTTTTGCTGTAGAGAAGGGGTACTATGGATATATCTGGAAAATTTATATCGAGGCAGAGGACCCCGATGGTGACATGTTAAAGGTCGCTTCGGTGGTGGAGCAGACCGGTTATGGGCGTTACCCAACGGATTGGATCATTCTCAAGCCTCAATACCGAAAGCATTTTAAAGGGTACATTCAATGGAATACCTTCAGTTCAAGAACATCCTATCTGAAGGAATGGACGCAGATTAAATTGAAGGTTTCCATTGTTGATAAAGCTGGGAATGAAAGTTACGAAGTGGTTTTCCCATTTACCTTCGAGTATGGGGTTAAAGATCCATATCAATACAAACCCCCTGCCCCCTTTGACCATGGGGCAATTCCAAGGTTGGGGTATATCCATATTGATCTCTTTGAACCTACGAATATGGGAGGCGCAGGACCTCAAAGGTAAAGCGAAGTTCCTTTCGTTCCATGCTTTAAATCAACTGATGGGGGTTATAGCAAAGGGTATCTATGCTACTTTGTTTGGCCCCCATCAGTTCCGCAGGATCAATCATGCATCCAGATCCTGGGTAATAGGCTGGGGATTGAGGTGATTGGGGTGGGGAATGGTTAATACCGGAGTGGTGACCATCGCCCAAATGCATGCAGCTCATAGGGATTAAAAACAAGGTCGAAGCGATTATCGTCTTCAAATTTCGTATCCTCATCACATTATCTCCTATCCTCTGTAGATCTTTCGGCTTTAATCTACCATCAACATTCCTTCCATTCCTAAGAAACGGTGAAGGCATCGGTTACAATAGAATACATAATTGCCAGGATCGGGGGATTCAATATCAAAGGTGATAGACTCCTTCGGGTTCAAATCTCTCCTTGCGATGACGTTTTTTTGTGAGTCTATTAAAGAAAAATTGTGCTGGAGGTTTGCAGTATTGTTTAAACGGAGGGTAAGAGGAGATTGGTTTTTCAGGATTGCAATGTGATTGGGGTGGAAGGAGAAACTTTTCAATTCAATCTCGATAGGTCGAATCTCTGGATAGATTAAGTGAGCAGGTCCTAAAGTTACCCGAGGGGCACAGCTCCATAAAATTACCGTTGCCATGACAAGGACAATAATTTTCACCTAACATCCTTATTTTAAGGCCTATTGGATAATCTTTTCTTTTAATTCTCATCAATAGAATCAATACTAAAGAATTTAATAGCCTTTTTTCTGAAGCTCAGCCAAACCCTCATCCACGGTGAAAATGGCGCCGCATTTAGGGCATTTGATCTTTGCGTCTTTGGCTATTCCTGCACATCCGAAAGAAAATAGTGATAAGGTCATCAACACCAACAAGGCGCTTACCCATTTCTTCATCCGTGTTCACCTCCTTTGGTCAAAAAAATAGGAGAAGGAGGAAAACCATCTTCCCCTTAAAATCCTTTTCTTTCGTGCGGGTTGGCGACGCACGGAGGAGGAAAAGAGATGAAAGGGGTAAAAAAGGGTTTAATCCCTCTCCTTAAGTTTTTGTTACCACACTTTCTTTTTTGATACAAGAAGAAGCAATTATGAATTTCTGACTTTTGTTATGAATTCGTATGATTCCCTTTAAATAAGGGAGGGCGGTCCCTCAATAATTCTCAGGACCGCCCTTCATAGTAAAAACCTTTAACATTTTTTACACTCTTAGAAGGAATAAGTTAACCTCGTGGTCAGCGCCCAGGGATCCTTTCCTTCTTTGTTTCTTCCCGTGGCAAGATCGAAGTATTCTAATGCATCCCCCGCAAAGAGGTAGCCGAGGCCAATATCCCATTTGAGGTTCTTATAAATATTAATCTCATTGATCAGATCGACCTCAAATCCAATGGTCTTGTCATCTCTGGGTAGAGATGTTCCGGTCTTTCTGGCATTACCGATGGTATTTCCATTCTTTGTAGTATCACCGATGTAGATTCCCGCAAGAGTGACTTTATACCAGGGTGCGGCCTTGTAGCTTCCGTAGAGCCTGGCAACCCAGGTTCCCCCAATACTCCCTCGATGCATTTGGGCATAGTTGAGGACGTTATAGCCTTGAAAGCCTGGCCAAACCCCGGATCCACTAATGAGCAGGCTATCCCCGAAGGGAAATTGTTCAGAGGCTGTGGGGACCGTATATCCACCGACTTCGGTAGTGGTTGTGCCATAAGGAGTAGTGGTTCCAGGGAGACCAGTGGAGTTCGTCTTTTTCTGGTCAGAACCTGATGCGTACATCCCGACCACTCCGAAGTTGAACTTCTCCCATGGGTAGTCAACTTTCAAACGGGTCGCCCAACCCCGGTATTTAACATCACGAGCCCGAGGAGAGATGTTTCGCTGATCCTTTACTTCACCCCTGTCAACGACAAAGTCAAAGTTGAGATCGACTGGTCCAAGTTTTCCATCTGCAAAAACACCTAACCACCACATGCTGGAATTGTAGTCGACCGTTGATGAAACGGCTGCCGGAAGCGGGTATGTGTTCTGGTTGTAGTAAAGTCCATAACCGCCAACAGTCATTTTCTGGATTTTCGCTGCTACCTGAAGACCATAGATGTCAACATCATCTGATGCATAATCCAGGTTCTCCAGGGCCTTGAACCAGTAAAGACTGATGGTAGCAGGATCAACCTTGATGCCAGCTGTGATCCCCATACCGTCACTTAGGGCGACCATATGGGGCCGAACGGCAAGGGGCTGGAGACCTACCCGAACAGTTGTTGGAACCGGGATGACGGGAACGCCGAAATCAAAATAGACGTTCTTGATCTCAACGGCTGTCTGATCACCAGACCATCTCCCTAATTGATTTCTTCCGCCTGGCGCTTCCCCCCAATGGCCTGAATCCATCTCAAAGAATATCGTCCCACTTAATGCTTTTCCCATCACGGCATCCAATTTTAGCCTGGCACGGGTTTGCATTAAAGAGCGTTCCTTATCGAGAGCCTGGCCGCGACCCGATGTTCCGATATCAAATAGAGGGGGGGGGCCATAGAGTGGAGGCGCCCATGCAAAAAAAGGAGTCCAGGGGGGGACATCATAAGCGTATGGCACATTCCTTGCCCAGAATGATGCGGCGTCGATGAATCCAGATACCTTAAACTCCAATTTCGGATCTTCCTTTTTAGCCTGGGCAAATACAGTGGTTCCAAAAGATAGAACCAGAAGCCCAACAATACTTAGAACAATAAACTTTTTCATATCTCTTCCTCCTCAACCTTTTTCGTGTTGGTGATTGGTGTTAGTGATCGGTTGTGATTCTTTATATTTCACAAGCGCTATTCACTAACACTTTAAACTACAAAAAATTCCTTCTCACCTCCTTTCATTAGAATTTTTTAATCTGTTAACACCGATACCACACCCTTTTTCAGCGAACAAGAAGAAGAGGTTATGATTTTCTGGATTTTTTAGATAGTCTTCTGGACTCCATTACGGTTATTATGTTTTAGAAATTTTGCCAGCCTCCAATCCGTTGGATTGGACCCTGTCCTTTTTTTGAAAGCACGACAAAAATAATTTGGATCAGAAAAACCAGCTTCATAGGCAATCTGTTTGATCTTTAAATCGATGTTGCCCAGAAGCTCTTGGGCTTTATTGAGGCGGGTCTGGGTGAGGTAATCCTGTAATCTCATCCCTTTTACTTCCCTAAATACATAAGAAAAATAGGTCCGGCTCAATCCTGTGAAAGAGGCTAATTCACCGAGGGTGGGTGGATCTTGAATTCTTGTTTCGATCATTTCAAGCGCCTTCTGAACAGCTCCTCGGTGTTTTAAAATCGTGATAATTTTCAGAGAATTGATTTCAGGAAGATCACTAAAAGTGATAGTTCTATCATTAAAATCGGAGTTTCTATCTCCCGCTTGTAAGGACTTCATAAGGCCACCTCCTTTGGAGGAATTTTCACTAAACCCTTCAATGGAACCAAGGGCCCAATTGATGTAGACAGCCGTTAATTGGAATTCAAATTATTCTTGAGGTGAAAAAGAAGTGATTAAAGATGAGGTCGAGGTGGGTGATAAAAGGATTTAGTAATGACCGAGGGTTGGAAGAAAATCTTGGCTGGTGTTACCGAATAGAAGTTTAAAACAAAGAAATCTGGTGATGGACCCAAAGTGGCCAAATTACAGTGGGTACAATTTTTTGAACAAGGGGTTGAATTGTTACAAGGGGGATCTTCATGATGAGAATGCTCCGGCTCACTAAGATATGGACTTTGGCATGTCTGGATTGAAGGGGGTTCTGTTGCTGAACAAAGATTGGGTAATATCGCAGGAGACAAAAAGAGAAGAGAGAGGGTGAGGATTAAGATTTTCTTGGCTAAGTCCATTTTCCCCTCGTTAAAATTTAAAAGTACCGCCCATCATTATGATATTATGATTTTATTTATACACAAGAAGAATAAGTTATGACATTCTTCATTTTGTTACGATTTCCATCAAGAGACCCTTTCCCCCCAACTCTTTAAATCATCCCTCTTCGGTTCTCTAATTCATCAGATCATTCCGTATCCTTAACATCTTGAGGAATTGCCATTCCCTTTACTCCTATCATACCGTCAGGAGCAAGACCATGGGGCGAAGATTGGAATGAAGTTTGAGGGAACATGGAGTGGTGACCGCCGGAATGGTGGCCATCGCCTAAATGCATGCATGCCATTGGAATTAAAAGCAGGGCTGGACCAATCACTTTTGTTTTAAAATTTTGAATCTTCATGCGGTTATCTCCTTTCTGTCCAGTGCCGGATATGTTTGAGAGGATAAATCGCCATTATTTTCAACTCTGCCATCTTTAAGGAATAGGGTTCGGGTGGAATAGGCCGTGTTCTCCGGATTATGGGTGACCATGATGATGGTCTGCCCTTCCTTATTTAAAGATTTAAACAGGTCCATAATCTCTTTTCCGGTTTTGGAGTCCAGATTCCCTGTGGGCTCATCGGCCATAAGAATAGGCGGTGAATTCACCAATGCCCTGGCAATGGCCACTCTCTCTTGCTCCCCTCCTGAGAGTTGGTCCGGAAGTCTCCTCCCCTTTCCTCTCAATCCAATTCTTTCCAATATCTCCTCGGCCATTTTCGCCTGCTCCCGGTTAGTCCTCTCTGTGATAGAAAGAGGAAGCATCACATTTTCGATCACTGTGAGGTAGGGAATCAACTGGAAGGATTGGAAGATGAAGCCCAGGTATTCTCTTCTGAAATCGGCCAGCTTCTCCAGTGAAAGATTGTAGATGGGGATATCATCCACGACCACATCTCCCCCTGTGGGATGGTTGAGGCCTCCCAGAATCGTCAGAAGTGTGGACTTTCCAGAACCAGAGGGCCCCATCACAGAGATAAACTCTCCCTTTTCAATATTCAGATCGACATCGACGAGGGCCATGATGCGCTCATCCCCGCTTTCATAAGCTTTGTTTAATGTTTTTATTTCGATCAGACTCATGTTCGTGTCCATCCTCCCTGCCTGCCGGCCCCGGTCCCGACCGAGGGCGGGGCAGGCAGGCGTGTTTCGTGTCGGCAAATGAAAAATGTAGCGTTCCGGCAAATGCCGGAACGAAATCCTATTTTCGCCCCCAGTAAATGGGGGCGCTACTTTTCTATGACCTTTGCTCTTCATAGCGCTCTCAACGCCTCTGTGGGATCCATCTTCGAGGCATGGATGGCCGGATAGAGGCTCGAT
>Ga0207951_100224_pt1 | contig 34707 bp, 32 predicted proteins | sample Subbio12Aug_8Bad_FD_184830 | JGI IMG/M metagenome (GOLD analysis project Ga0207951, IMG submission 184830) | Serpentinite rock and fluid subsurface biosphere microbial communities from McLaughlin Reserve, California, USA - CR12Aug_8Bad (SPAdes) | ecosystem: Environmental > Terrestrial > Deep... | reverse complement strand
CCCCGCCTCAACCGTGGCCTTCCTGCACGGCGTGGCGTCAGGCGATCCGCAGCAGACCGGCGTGCTGATCTGGACCCGCGTCACCCCGTCGGACCCGGCAGCCCGCTCCGTGCGGGTTGACTGGTCGGTCTGGCGTGACGGCGATGCGGCGGCCTCGGTCGCCTCGGGCACGGTCGAGACCGGGCCCGAGCGCGACTTCACCGTCAAGGTCCCGGTCGAAGGCCTGCAGCCGGGCGTGGAATACCGCTATGCCTTCACCGCCGGCGAGACCCGGTCGCCGCATGGCCGCACCCGCACCCTGCCCGCCGGCCCGACCCCCGAGGTCGTGCTCGCCGTCGCCTCCTGCCAGCTCCACCCGGGCGGTCTGTTCAATGCCTGGGATGCGGTCTCCAGGCTGGAGCGCGTCGACGCCGTCGTCCATCTCGGCGACTACATCTACGAATACGGAGCCGAGCCTTACGCCTACGGCATGACCTCGGGCGCCGCGCTGGGCCGGATCCCGGAACCGGCCCACGAGATCGTCTCCCTGGCCGACTACCGGACCCGCCACGCCCAGTACAAGGCCGACCCCGACCTCCAGGCCGCTCACGCCCGCGCGCCCTTCATCTGCGTCTGGGACGATCACGAGATCAGCAACGACGCCTGGACCCAGGGGGCCGAGAACCACACCCCGGCGACCGAAGGCGATTTCGCCGTGCGCAAGGCCGTGGCGCTGAAGGCCTGGTTCGAATGGATGCCGATCCGCGAACCGGCCGGCGGCCTGACCCCGGAGGCCATCTATCGCAGCTTCGACTTTGGCGATCTGGCCAGCCTGCTGATGGTCGAGACCCGGCTTCTGGCCCGCGGCAAACAGCTGACCTACCAGGCCGACATGCCGGTCGTGAACGGCCGTCCCGATGTCGCGGCCTTCCAGGCGATGCGCAACGACCCGGACCGCGACCTGCTGGGAGATCCGCAGCGCGACTGGATCAGGTCCACGCTCCAGACATCCCGCGCCTCGGGCAAGCCGTGGCAGGTCATCGGCAACCAGGTCATCATGGCGCGGGTCCAGGGGCCCGACCTCACCACCATGGCCAGTCCGCTGCAGATCACCGGCCTGCTGGCCAGCCTGCCGGAGGCTGTCCGCGCCCAGGTGCGCCAGTCCATTGAACTGTTCAGACTGGGCGTGCCCTTCAACCTCGACAGCTGGGACGGCTATCCCGCCGGTCGCGAGCGCCTCTACGCCGCCTTCGCCGAGGCCGGGGTCCAGCCGATCGTGCTGGCCGGCGACAGCCATGCCTTCTGGGTCGACGAACTGAGGGACGCCGCCGGCGCCCGGCGCGGAGTCGAGTTCGGAACCAGCGCCATCTCCAGCCCGTCGGTCGGCGACGCGGTGCCGCTTCTTCCGCTCGGCGCGGCCCTGATGCAGGCCAATGACGATGTCGTCTTCTGCAACCAGTCGGCCAAGGGCTTTGTCCTGCTGACCCTGACGCCGGATCAGGCCAGGGCGGAACTGCGCACGGTCTCGACCCTGTTCGCCAAACCCTATGAGGCGGGCGTGCTGAAGACCTTCACCGTGGCGAAGGCGGCCACCGGACTGGGGCCGATCGTCGAGGCCTGACGACCGGCCCCGGACGGCCTATCGGGCTCCGGCGTTCTTCACATACTGGTCCAGCCAGCGGGTCATCTCCCACAGGGTGTGGCCGACCGACTCCCGGGCCCGGTAGCCGTGCCCCTCGTGCGGCAGGACGACATAGCGCACCGTCGCGCCATTGCCCTTCAGCGCCGCATAGAAGCGCTCGGACTGGACCGGGAAGGTGCCCGAATTGTCGTCCGCCTCGCCGTGGATCAGCAGGATCGGCTCATTGACCTGGTCCGCATAGGTGAAGGGCGACATCGCCGTATAGGTGTCCCCGGCCTCCCAGTAGGTCCGCTGCTCGGCCTGGAAGCCGAATGGCGTCAGGGTGCGGTTATAGGCGCCCGAGCGGGCGATGCCGGTGCGGAACAGGTCGGTGTGGGCCAGAAGATTGGCGGTCATGAAGGCGCCGTAGCTGTGGCCGCCGACGGCGATCCGGTCGCGGTCGGCCACGCCGAGTTCGACCACCGCATTGACCGCCGCCTCGGCGCTGGCCGAAAGCTGCGCGATATAGGTGTCGTTCGGTTCAGCCCCGTCCACGCCGATGATCGGCATGGAGGGATTGTCCAGCACCGCATAGCCCTGGGTCAGCAGGAACAGGTGGCTGGAGCCGCCGGGGCGCACGAAGCGGTTGGCGGTGTCGACGACCTGACCGGCCACGGCGGCGTCGGTGAACTCGGCCGGGTAGGCCCACATCACCAGCGGCAGCGGACCGTCACGGTCCTTGTCGTAGCCCGCCGGCAGATACAGGGTGCCCGAAAGCTCAACCCCGTCGGCGCGGGTGTAGGCGATCAACTGGCGCGATACCCCGGCCAGTTGCGGCGCCGGATCGGGGAAGGTCGTCAGGGCGTCGCGGCTGGCCGCATCAAGGTCGCGGACGAACAGGTTCGGCGGATCGTCACGGGTCTCGCGCCGCGTCAGCACCCGGCGTCCCCCGTCGTCAAGGAAGCCGACGATGCTCTCATAGTCTCCGGTCGCCGACGTCCAGAGCCGCTCGGACTGGCCCGTTGACAGGTCCATGGCCGCGAGGAAGGGATATTCGCCGTCGCGCGTGGCGCCGGGTCCGGTCATCAGCACCCGGCCGTCCGCGGCAAAGCGGATAACGGGAAAGCCGGCGGCATTGGGCTCGGTCACCGGCGTGCCGGGGTTGTTGTACCGGTCCTGGTAGTTGCGCTCCAGCAGCACCCGGCCCGATCCGGGCCTGGACGGATCGACGACAAAGCGGGTTTCGGTGCGGGTGTTGAACCAGCGGCTGCCCACCAGGGCGGTGTCGGCATCGCCCCAGATCACGCCCGCATACCGGTCCTTGAGGTCGATCAGGGCCGTCGGCGCGTCTGTGAACGGCGCCGCCAGCATGAAGACGCGGTCCCGCGCCTCGGCCGGGTTACGCGGATCGCCACCGTCCAGGGCTTCTGCCCAGACCAGTGTGGCGGGCGCGTCGGAGCGCCATTGCACCGCGCGCGGGCCCGCGGCCACGGCATCAAACGACGTCGGAGTGTCGTCGCGCAGCGGCAGGTCCGCCACCCGGTGAACGACCCGCCCCTGCAGATCGGTCACCGTCACCTCGGCGGGGAACAACCCGGCGGGCACGACATAGCTGTAGGGTCGCTTGACCGTCGTCTGCAGCACATGACGCCCGTCCGGCGACACCCGCGTGCTGAGATAGACCGCCGGCGCGCCCACGGTCCGCGCCGGGCCATCCAGGGGGACGAGGGTCAACTGGGACGTGAAATAGTGATCGAACAGGGCCTCGTCGCCCGCATTGCCGAGCAGGTCCTGATAGGTCCGGGCCGGCGCCGTGCGACCCATGCTTTCCTCGACGATCGGCCCGGCCGGCGGACGGCTCACGTCGGGGGCCGGGCCCCGTCCCTCGGGCGTCATCCGCACCATCAGGCCCGAGCTGTCCGGGAGCCAGTCGAAGCCCCCGCCGCCGGCGGCGTTGACCCGGGCGGGTGTCAGCCGACGCGCCTGGCCGCTGGCCACGTCGACGGTCCACAGTTCCAGACCGGTCGGGGCGTCCATCAACAGAGCCACGGACCGTCCGTCCGGCGACCAGTCGGGAGAGGTGAAGCGGGCGTTCGCGGGCAGGCTGACCCTCCGGACGTCGCCCCCGGCCACCGGCTGGAAGCTCAGTCCGTTCAGCCAGGCGATCCGGCTGTTGGCCGGGCCGTTGTTGCGCGGATTGATCCGGTAGCCCGCCAGCGTCAGCATCGGCTCGGACAGTTCCGCAATCGGCGGCAGATTGGCCCGGTCGAACAGGGCCAGCACCGTCCGGTCCGGCGACAGGCTGGGCGTGGGCGTCGGCCGGGCGTCGAGGATGTCGGCGATCGGCGCCGGGGGTTGCTGATAGGCCAGTCCGTCCTGGGCCAGGGCCGGTCCGGCCAGGACGGCCAGAAGCACGAAGGCGGGCAGGGCCCGACCGAGCAGACGATGACGCATGATCCAATTCCCAAGACGACCGGCCCCAGCGGGCGCCGCACGCTAGGGCGGGCGCCCGAACCGGGTCAAGGCGTCGCGGACGCGGGTTCCTGCCCTGCAAACCGGGCGTCGCGCGCCGCGGTCCAGGTCTCGCGAACGCCCTGGCGCGGCATGTCCACGCCGAACACCGCCAGCTGCGCCACCCAGACTTCCGAAAGCTGCTGGACCGTACCCTGCACCCAGCCCGGCGCCTGCTGACGCGACCAGTTGAGCGGCGAGACGGCGTTGAATACCAGCAGGAAGACAGCGGCGACCACGACCGTCCGGCTGGTCCAGCGGCGGTCGCGCGCCGCGACCCCTTCGTCGTCGAGGGGCGGGGCCGGCGGAAAGGCGAACCGGCCAAGGGCGATCAGCGCATTCTCCCGCGTCGGCAGATCGTGGGCGTCGGCGGCCTGGATCCAGTCACTTCGCGGATCAACCGGCGGCGGCAGGCTTTCGGCCAGCGGCGGGAACGGCGACTCCCGCTCGTGTACCGGAAACGGCTCCAGCGGGATTTCGGGTGGCTCGCGCTCGTCGGTCATCGCCCTCTCAACGCCTCAGAACTGGAAATAGATGAAGGGGGCCACGCCCTCGGGACGCACGGCCTCGACCATCAGGATGGCCGCCCCGACCAGCAGGCCCAGGGTCAGCGACGGCGCCGCCTTGAGCCGTTCAGCCACGCCTTCGATGGCCCGCGGCGGCAGCCAGTGCATGGCCAGCCCCCCGACAATCAGCGTCAGCAGCAGCGGGGTCAGGGCCACCACCGGCCCGATCCGGCCGAGACCGGCCAGCATCTGCATGGCCAGATCGAAGCTCTCGGCCCGGAACAGGATCCAGCCGAGACAGACGATGTGGAAGGTGACCAGCACCCCGACCACCGTCGGCACGACCCTGCGGTCGCCGAAGGCCGCGCGGCCCAGACGCTCGATCACCTGCACCCCGCCGTGCAGCGCGCCCCAGGCCAGGAAGGTCCAGGCCGCTCCGTGCCACAGCCCGCCCAGCACCATGGTGATGAAGACATTGATGCAGGACGAGACCAGCCCCTTCCGCCCGCCTCCCAGCGGCACATACAGATAGTCCCGCAGCCAGCTGGACAGGCTGATGTGCCAGCGCCGCCAGAAGGCCTGCATCGAACTGGCCCGGTACGGCTGGTCGAAATTCCGCGGGAAGGAGTAGCCCAGCAGGGCCGCCAGCCCGATGGCCATGTCCGAATAGGCCGAGAAGTCGCAATAGATCTGGACCGCATAGGCATAGGTCGCGGCGGCGATGTCGAAGGCCGAATAGGCCGAGGGATCAAAGAACACCGGATCGACCAGATTCACCGAGAGTTCGGAGGCGATCACCGTCTTCTTGAACAGGCCCCAGACGATCAGCAGCACGCCGTGCGTGGCCATGGCCCGCGTCAGACGCGGCGTCCGGTCGAACTGCGGCAGCAGGTCTGACGCCCGCACGATCGGGCCCGCGACCAGATGCGGGAAGAAGCTCATCAGCAACATGACGTCGACCAGGCTCTTCGCCGGCGGCGTCTTGCCGCGATGCACGTCCACGACATAGCTGATGCCCTGGAAGGTGAAGAAGCTGATCCCCACCGGCAGGACGATCTCCAGCAGCGGCAGATCCCGCTCCCAGCCGAACCGCATCAGCAGTTCGGCTGCCTGCTCGATGAAGAAGCCATAGTATTTGAAGAAGCCAAGGATCAGCAGATTGACCGCGACGCCGAGGCCCACCAGCCAGGCCTTCTTCGCACCGGGCTGTCGCGCGATCAGCGCCGCCACGCCCCAGTTCAGCACCGCCGAGGCGATCAGCAGGGCGACGAAGCGCCAGTCCCACTGGGCGTAGAAGAACCAACTGGCCAGCAGCAGGAACAGCTTGCGCCGCCCGTTCTCGCGATCCAGCGACCATGAGGTGAAATAGACAAACAGGAAGAAGACGCCGAAGGCGAGCGTGGGGAACAGCATCTAGTCGGCCTCCCCCGCGCGCCGCGCCGACCAGGCGTCATAGGCCGTCATCAGGTCCGCGCTGAGCACGCCGCCGATCCAGTCGGATCCGACCGAGGTGAAATGCACCCGGTCGCCACGCATGTGCGGCTCGCCCATGGTCGCCAGCCGATCCGCCGAACAGTCCCCGCCCATACGCCCGTGCCAGTCCCACAAAGCCACACCCAGGTCGGCGGCGACCCGGCGCTGCACATCCCGGACCACCGCCAGCGACGGCGGCGGCGCACGCCGCCCGTCAGCGCTGCAGCCGCCTGCCATCCCGTTCCGCAGGGCGTCCGGCGCGCCGATCAGCATCAGGGACGCCGCCGGGGCCAGCCGCCGCATCCGCGCCACCTGGTCGCGAAGAAGGCTCTCATAGTCTCGCGCGTCCAGGGCGTCGTCGAACCCCTCATTGGTCCCGAAGGCCAGCACGATCAGCGACGGCCGCCACACCGCCAGTTCGGTCGCCACAATCGCCTCGTCCCGCCGGGCGAGATCGCGCAGCGTCGCCCCGACGAGGCCGAGGCTGGAGACCATCACCCCGGGCCGTCCACGCGACAGCATGACGGAGTCGATCACCGCGCCCGGCCCCAGCCCGACAAGGCGCACGGACGAGGCCGGGCCGGTCAGGGTCAGTTCGCGGCACACCAACTGATCCGGCGCGGCCCCGTTGAAATCAAGACCACGTTCCACCCCGCCGGCCTCGAGCGACAGGCCGGCGCCGATGCCCCGAGCCCGGCCGCAGACGCCGACCGTGGACGCCTGCGCGCCGGGCTCCAGCTCGAACCCCAGCAGGGCTCCCTCACTGCCTGTGGCCCGCAGACCGGCCAGGCCGACCCGCGGGGACGGCGTCGCCGTTGTGGGCTGAAGCGGAGCCCGCTCAACGGTCCAACCCGAGCCCACCACGCGAACCTGATAGGGCGCATAGCCGTCATGGGGCGGTCCGGCCGGCATCACCCCACGGCCCGCCGCCCCGAACCGGGCCTGAAGCTCGGCCCGCAGCTTGCCGGTGATCCGGTCGCCCGCGGTGTGGCTGTCGCCGATCTGAAGGATGTGCACCGGACGACCGCGCTGCCCCGCCTCGGTCGCCGCGAGCGCCTCGAACAGGCCCGTCAGGGCCTCCGCCTGGCACAGTCCGTCGGCGCAGACCGAGGCGCCGACCGACGGCCCCGCCATGGGCACATAAGGAATTTCCTGGGTCGGCGCCGGTCCCGCCGCCGCCATCCAGAGCCCGGCGGCGAGCGCGGCAGCCCCCATGCTCAGGCGGCGGGCGACGCGGCTGCCGGCTGCTCCAGCCCGGCGTCGCGCTTCAACCGCGCCGAGACCGGGGCGCTGAGACGCAGATAGCCGGCCATCGACATGTGGATGCCGTCATGGGCCCGCATCAGCACCCGACGACCCGCCTCGTTCGGCAGATAGGCCTCATAGCCGCCCTCGTCATTGGAGGTCAGGGCGGTGGTCTCGATATAGGGCACGCCGAGGGCCTGCATCCGCGCCTCGACCACATCATTGATCAGCATCATCCGGGCGTCGAAGCTCTCCCGCTTCATGCGCGGCAGGCCGACCCAGTAGACCGCGACGTCGCGGCTTCTCAGAAGAGCGACCAGATTGTCGATCCGGCCGGCATAGGCGGCTTTCCAGCCATCGGTGCCGAACGGGTGCACGGCCTCGCCGGTGTCGATGCCCTGGGCGTCATTGGTGCCGAACAACAGGACGGCCACATCGACAGGCTGATCGTCGAGCTGGGACCGGGTCCTGGCGTGGATGTCGACATAGTCGTAGCGGCTCAGGCCGGTCGACACCTGGGAGAATTTGCTCACCGACACCCCGCGCGTGTCCTGCAGGTCCCGGTACAGGCCGGCGTAAAGGCCGTCGGCCATGGAGTCGCCGAACACCCCGATCCGCAGCGGGCCCCGGGCCAGACGGGCGGGAAGCGGCGTGACCGTCGCGATCGAAGGCGCGGCGACCGGCAGGGCGGCGGGCGGAGCGGCGGGGGTCGATGTCACGGCGGGCGGCGCGGAGGCTGAAGCCCGGTCGCCCAGCATCACCGTGGGATGGCGCAGCCAGTCCCGGCCGTCCGGCGTCAGCGCCAGGCCGGCCAGAACGCCGATCACGAAGACGGCGGTCAGAGCATTGATGCCAGCGCGCAAACCTGTCCCCCGACTGAACCTCGTTCCGTCGGTCCTTTTACCCTATCGCCGTGCGCCCGCCACCTCGCGCCCGTGACACACGAAGAAAAAGGTTAACCGCCGCCGCCGGGGCGTCAGCCGGACCGGCCTTCCGCCCCCATCCGGTTCGGCGTCAGCCGAACCGGCCTTCCGCCCACCGCGCGGCGAAATAGCCGCCCAGGGCCGACACCGTGGTCAGGGTCGTGCCCCAGCACAGGTCGATCAGCGTCAGCTTCGTCGACCAGACGTTCAGCGTCGCCTGGTTGGTCAGGTCATAGGTCGCATAGGCCACGAACCCCAGCACCGCCCCGTTGATCGCGGCGCGCTGCCACGAACCCTCGCGCAGGGCCGGTTCGATGGCGAAAAAGACGATGCCGAATATGTAGATCAGATAGAAGGCGACCGCCGCCTTCATGTCCGGCTTCTCGGCCAGGATCGGGGCCAGGATCGGCTTGTACAGCCGGTTGGTCATGGTGGTCAGCCAGACCGCGTCGATCGCCGCAAACGTCAGGCCTGCGCCCAGATAGCCGACTACGAATTTGATCATTCCTGGCTCCTTATGCCGGCTTCAAAAGATAATGGCTGACCGCCCAGGTGTTTCCGCCATCATTGCCGAACAGTCCCGCCGTGGCGAGGTAGAAGCGCCGCCACCGGCGTCGCCAGAGCGCCGCGTCCTCGCCATAGGTTTCGCGCATCAGCTCCATCACCCGGTCGGCGTTGGCGTCCATATTGGCCAGCCAGTGATCGGCGGTCCGCTGGTAGTTGACCCCGTTCCAGGTCCACTCCTGCTCGACCCGGAACAGGTCGGGGAACTGCCGCATAAGCCCTTTGCTGGGCATCACGCCGCCGGTGAAGAAATGCTGGGCGATGAAGTCGCCGCTGTCGGTGTGGTCGAACCGGTAGGGCGCATCGCGGTGGGTGAAGATGTGCACGAACATGCGCCCGTCGGGTTTGAGCCAGCCATGCGCCCGCGTCAGCAGCGCCCGCCAATTGGCCATGTGTTCGAACATCTCGACCGAGACGATCCGGTCATAGGCCCCGGCCGCTTCGGGCTGGAAATCGTTCATGTCGCAGGTGATGACGGTCAGATTGGTCAGGCCCCGCGCGGCGGCCTGGGCCTCGATATGCCCCCGCTGGCCGTGGCTGTTCGACACCGCCGTGATGCGCGCGTCGGGATAGCGTTCGGCCATCCAGAGACTCAGCGAGCCCCAGCCGCAGCCCAGTTCGAGGATCTGCTGGCCATCCGCCAGCCCGGCGTGGGCGCAGGTCTCGGCCAGCGCCGCTTCCTCGGCCTGGTCAAGGGTGGTGTCCGCGGACGGGTAGAGGCAGCAGGAGTATTTCAGCCGCGCGCCCAGACAAATCTCGAAGAATTCCGGCGGCAGTTCGTAGTGCTGCTGGTTCGCCGCCGTCGTATGTTCGGCGATGGCCCGTTGCGCCATCTCACGCGCAAAGACCGCCTCGTCATGGGGCGCCTCGCGGTCCAGTCGCCGCCGCGCCTCGGTCACCAGACTGTCGATCGCGGGCCGGGTGATGAAGTCCGGAAACGGCGCGTCCTGCAGTCGGCGAATGGCGCCGGTGACAATGGAGGTTGCGGCGAGTGACATGGGCGCTCCTGACTGGCCAGACTAGCCTGCATCTACGGTGCGGCGTAGCGTCCGGATGAGGGCATCCGCCCGGGCGTACCGAGCGTAGCTGGTCGCTGCAACTGTTGGAGTCGGCATGCCCCCTCACCTCGTCGCCGAGACGCCAGCCGCCGCCGGTCGTCGCATCGCCGTGGTCGGCTCCGGCATCTCGGGCCTGTCCTGCGCCTGGCTGCTGTCACAGGGCCACGACGTCACCCTGTTCGAGGCCGATGACCGGATCGGCGGCCATTCCAACACCGTCGACGCCCCCTCCCCCCAACAGCCCGTGGCCGTGGACACCGGGTTCATCGTCTATAACGAGAGCAACTACCCCAATCTGACCGCCCTGTTCGAGCATCTGAGCGTGCCGACCAAGGCGGCGCACATGTCCTTCGCCGTCTCCATCGACGACGGCGCCTTTGAATACAGCAGCCACGGCCTCGGCGCCCTGTTCGCCCAGAAGCGCAACTACGCCAGCCCGCGGTTCTGGCGCATGATCGGCGACCTGCTGCGGTTCCAGAAACAGGCGCCGCGCGATCTGGCGGAACTGGAACGATCCGGCGAGACCCTGGACGCCTATCTGGTCCGCGGCGGCTATGGCGACCTGTTCCGCGAGGCGCACCTTCTGCCCCAGGCGGCGGCCATCTGGTCCTGCAGCATGGGGCAGATGGCCGACTATCCGGCCGCCTCCTTCGTGCGCTTCTACATGAACCACAACCTGCTCAAGCTGGACATGAAGCCCACCTGGCGCACGGTCGACGGCGGCAGCCGGTCCTATGTCACCCGGCTGGCGGCGGCCTTCCGGGGCCGGATCGTCACCCGGGCCGGCGTGGTCGGCGTGCTGCGCGGGCTGGACGGCGCGGCCCTGCGGTTCGACGACGGCCGGCTGGAAAGCTTCGACGCCGTGGTTCTGGCGACCCATTCCGATCAGGCCCTGAAGCTGCTTGAGGCGCCGTCAGCGGACGACCGTCGGCTGCTGGGGGCCATCCAGTACCGTCCCAACCGGGTCATCCTGCACCGCGACACCGCCCTGATGCCCAAACGTCGCAAGGCCTGGGCCGCCTGGACCCACCTCGGCTATTCCGCGCGTGCCGGCGAGGGCGGGGTCACCTACTGGATGAACGAGCTGCAGTCCCTGCCCGGCCCGCCACTGTTCGTCAGCCTGAACCCGGCCAAGGCGCCCGATCCGGCGCTGGTGATCGGCGAATGGGACTATGAGCATCCGGTGTTCGACGCCGCGGCCGTCGCCGCCCAGTCGGAGCTGTGGAGCCTGCAGGGTCGCCGCAATGTCTGGTTCGCCGGGGCCTGGTTCGGCGCGGGCTTCCATGAAGACGGGCTTCAGGCCGGGCTGGCTGTCGCCGAACAGCTGGGCGGCGTCCGCCGGCCGTGGTCGGTGGCCGAGGAGAGCGGCCGGATCCATGTGCGCCCGCCCGCCGGCGGTGGCCGCCGGTTGACCGAGGCGGCGTGACATCGGCCCTCTATGTCGGCGAGGTCGTGCACCGCCGGGTGCAGACCATCGACCACCGGCTCGGCTATCGCGTCTTCATGCTGCTGCTGGACCTCGACGAGATCGAGACGGTGCAGCCCGCCCTGCGCCTGCTGTCCCCGGGCCGCTTCGGCCTGATGAGCTGGCGCGCCGCTGATTTCGGCGACCGCTCGGGCCGACCGCTGCGCGAACAGGTCGAGGGGCATCTGATGGCGGCCGGCGTCGACATCGCCGGTGGCCCGATCCGCCTGCTGACCATGCCGCGCATCCTCGGCTACGGCTTCAATCCGATCAGCGTCTATTTCTGCCATCGGCCCGACGGCGACCTGGCCGCCCTGCTCTATGAGGTCACCAACACCTTCAACGAACGCCACAGCTATCTCGTGGCGGTGCCGGCGGAGGCGAGCAGCCCTATCCGCCAGACCGCGGAAAAGGCCTTCTTCGTCTCGCCCTTCATGGACATGGGCCTGACCTATGATTTCACCGTCCGCCCGCCGGGCGAGGCGGTCTCGGTGGTCGTCGCCGTGCGCCGGGGCGAGACGCCGATCCTGACCGCCAGCTTCGCCGGCCGTCGTCGGCCCCTGACCGACGCCGCCCTGCTGCGCGCCTTCCTGAGCCATCCCCTGCTGACCTGGAAGGTGACGGCGGGGATTCACTGGGAAGCGCTTAAGGGCATCCTCAAGGGCGCCCGATACCGCCATCGGGGCGCGCCGCCGAAACACCCGGTCACCGTGGGTCAGGCCCGCTGAGGCCAAGCCGTCGGCTCAGACCAGTTCGACCGCCACCGCCACGGCCTCGCCGCCGCCGATGCACAGGCTGGCCATCCCCTTCTTGCCGCCGCGCGCCTGCAGCGCCGCCAGCAGGGTGGTCAGCACCCGTGCGCCCGAGGCGCCGATGGGGTGGCCGAGGGCCGTGGCGCCGCCATTGACGTTCAGCTTCGCCCGGTCGATGCCCAGTTCGCGCATGGCGATCATGGCCACCACGGCGAAGGCCTCATTGACCTCCCATAGGTCGACGTCCTCGACCGACCAGCCGGCCTTCTTCAGCGCCTTCTGCATGGCGGGGACCGGGGCGGTGGTGAACAGGCCCGGCTCATGGGCATGGGCGGCGTGGCTGACGATGCGGGCGACGATCGGCAGGCCCATGGCCTTCGCCACGCTTTCGCGGGTCATCACCAGGGCGGCGGCGCCGTCCGAGATCGAACTGGCGTTGGCGGCGGTGATGGTGCCGTCCTTCGAAAAGGCGGGCTTCAGATTGGGGATCTTCTCCGGCATGGCCTTGCCGGGTTGTTCGTCCTCGCTGACGGTCTCGACGCCCTTGCGGGTCGTGACCTCCACCGGCGCGATCTCGGCCTTGAAGGCGCCCGAGGCGATCGCCTCGCGGGCCCGGCTCAGGCTTTCGAGGGCGTATTCGTCCTGCGCCTCGCGGGTGAATTGGTAGGTGCGGGCGGTCTCCTCGGCGAAGGCGCCCATCAGCTTGCCGGGCGTATAGGCGTCCTCCAGCCCGTCCAGATACATGCTGTCGACGATGATATCGTGCCCGATCCGGGCCCCGCCGCGGTGTTTGGTCATCAGATAGGGGGCGCCCGACATCGACTCCATGCCGCCCGCCACGATCACATCGGCGCTGCCGGCGGCCAGGGCGTCCGAGGCCATCATCACCGCCTGCAGGCCGGAGCCGCACATCTTGTTGACGGTCGTCGCCTCGACATGCTGGCCGAGTCCGGCGCCGATCGCCGCCTGCCGCGCCGGGGCCTGACCGAGGCCGGCCGGCAGGACGCAGCCCATATAGATCTGCTCGATCCTGTCGGCCGCGATCCCGGCCCGCTCGACCGCCGCCTTCACCGCCGTCGCGCCCAGCTCGGTCGCCTTGACGGTCGACAGGGCGCCCTGGAAGCCGCCCATGGGCGTGCGGGCGAAGGAGACGATGACGACGGGATCGGACATGGAGAAGCTACCCTTCAGTGGAGGATTTTCGCGGCTGGATGGGCCGCGCGAAAGAGAATGGCAAGAGGCTCAGGCGACCTCTTCGCCGGCCGCCTCGCGCGGCATGACGTCGCCGACCGTCGACCCGGCGCAGACCCGGATCAGGGCGATGTCGCGCGGCTTGACGATCTCGTTGCAGCAGCCGCAGGCGATGCGCGGCTGCAGATCCTGGCCGCAGGTCTTGTGGATCATGGCGAAGCCCGAGTCGGCGTCGCCATAGACGTGTTTGGCGCCCCAGCCGTGCAGGGTGACCAGCACGCCGTACAGGTCCTTGCCCTTGGCGGTCAGGACATATTCGTTGCGCGGCGGCCGTTCGGAATACAGCTGCGGTTCCAGCACGCCATGCTGCACCAGGCTTTTCAGCCGGGCCGCCAGCACATTGCGCGCAACACCCAGCCGCTCCTGCCACTGCTCGAACCGGCTGACGCCATTGAAGGCGTCGCGGATCACCAGCAGGGTCCAGGGGTCGCCGATGACCTCAAGCGTGGCGGCGATCGAGCAGCTCTGCCGTGAATAGTCTGCGGTGCGTCCCATGGTGGGAAAGTGACCCTGCGTCAGCCGTTTGGCAAGAGGGTTGCCAATCTGAACGCACTGGGTCAGTCTTGTTTGGCTACGGAGTCGTCGCGCGTCTCCTGATCCCCCGACCCGGGCGGAGGACCTCCCCGTCTTCCGCCTGCCCCTTCCCCAAGCTAACGACACCAGATGACCCAGACCCTCGCCGAGGCCCTGACCCTGACCGACGACGGCGCGGGTGGACTGACGGCCCGGCTCGACGGCGGGTTTTCGAACGCGCCACAGTCAGCGCCGCAGGATCGGGGCGCGCCCTTCGGCGGCCTGATGGCCGCCCTCGCCGCCGGCGCCATGCGCCAGGGGCTGGCGATCGAGACGCCGCTTCAGTCCCTGACCATCCAGTATCTCGCCGCCGCCCGGTTCGAGGCGGTGACCTTCACCCCGACGATGACCCGCGGCGGTCGCAACGTCGCCTACGCCTCGGTGGTGGGCGGACAGGGCGACCGCGCCGCCATCCAGGCGCTGGGCACATATGGCCGCGATGTCGCCGGGCCGTTGCTGACGCCGCTGACGGCCTCGCCGCCGCCGGTCGATACGCTTGAGCCGACGCCGCTGGACCCGGCCTTTGGCCCCTGGTTCACACGCCACATCGATCACCGCTTCGTCGCCGGCCCCAAACTGTATGGCGGAAACGCCGGCAAGGCGCCCGAACTCGGCTGCTGGATGCGCACCATCGACGCGGCCCCGCTGGACGAGGCCCGGCTGCTGTTCCTGCTGGACGGCCTGTACCCGACCTATTTCACGGCATTCCCGGCACCCCCGGCCATCTCCGCCAGCGTCGACCTCCGCGCCGACCTGCTGGCCGAACTGAGCCCCGAAACCTCGCCGGACGGCTGGGCGTATTTCCACTTCACCAGCCGCGACGTCGGCGGCGGCTGGGCCGTCGAGGACGGCGTCGCCTGGGCGCCCGACGGCCGGCCGCTGGCAATGGTGCGTCAGCGGCGCAAGCTGCTGCCCAGCCGCGCCTGAACGCCTGCGGCCGAATTTGACGTAGCCGTATGCTGGGGTGGACCAGACCCGTCGGGTCCGGTCTTTGACAATCAAACAAGCATCCCGCCAGCGCCGTCCCGGAGCATGTCGAAGTGGACTCATTGGACTCTTTGGACTGTGTTTTCCTGATTTTGCCCGGGGAAAACCCGGCCCGCGCGGAGCCGAATGGGCTCTCCGGAACCGGTGGGCGGCGCCTGGCCCTTCCGGCGCTGACCGGGCTCAGGCCAGCTCTTGCAGGCCACGCAGCTGGATCAGGGGGATGATGATGTCCTCCTCGTCCTCCAGATGACGCAGCAAAGGCCGGGCGTTGGCGCCGATCCGGTCCGCCAGCCGCCCGGCCTTGTCCGTGGCCTCAGGCGCCCGGGAAACCATGGCCTGATGGAAGGCCAGACCGTCCCGGAACATGGCCTCCAGCGTCTCGTGGATCGTGTCGTGGTCGCGGTCCAGCAGGTCGATCCCGGCCCCGATCTTCGGCTCGATCCGCCGCATCATCGGAAAATACTGGCCGCTCTCGATCCGGTGGTGTCCGTCGAGGTGCTGCAGGAAGGCCTGCAGCGCCGGGATCAGCTGCCGGTGCAGGGCGGCGGCGTCGCCATCGGCCCGCCACTGGCCGACCAGCCCGTCCATATGGGCCTGATGGTCACGAAAACCGGCGTGCATCTGCATCCAGAAGGCCGCCGTCTGGTCGAGAGCCGCGGTCCAGCGGTCGCGCGGGAACTGGTCCCGCAGATACAGCAGCTCGACCGGCAGGCCGCCGCGGGACGTCAGGGCCAGCGCGTCGTCCGGCGTGTCAGACAACGGCCGTGGTCGTCTTGATGAAGCCGCCGCCCAGCAGCCGGTCCGGATCGGCCGGATCATAGAGGGCGCAGGCCTGTCCCGGGGCCACGCCCTCCTCGCCGGTTTCGAACAGGACAGCGACCGCCCCCTCGACCATCGACAATCGGGCCGGCGACGGCGGGCGGGTCGATCGGACACGGGCCAGCACCGGCGCTCCGGCCTGCGCCGCCGCCACGATGTCCGCCTCATCGCCCAGCCAGTTGGTCTCGTCCAGCGTCAATGAGGCGGTCAGCAGGGCTTCACGCGGGCCGACGATGACATGGCGCTTCACCGGATCCAGCCGGGTCACGAACAGGGGCTCGCCCACGGCGACGTTCAGGCCGCGGCGCTGGCCGATGGTGTAGTCGGTGATGCCCGAATGGCCGCCCAGCACCCGGCCGTCCATGTGCACGATCTCGCCCGCCTCGCGACCCTGTGGCCGCAGCTTGTCGATCAGGGTGCGGTAGTCGCCGTTGGGCACGAAACAGATGTCCTGACTGTCCGGCTTGGCGGCGATACGAAGGCCCAGTTCGGCCGCGACGCCGCGGACCTGGGGCTTCTCCAGATCGGCCAGCGGAAAGCGCAGATAATCCAGCTGCTGCGCCGTGGTGGCGAACAGGAAATAGGACTGGTCGCGCGAATGATCGACCGCCTTGCGCATCTGGGCCCGCCCGTCGACGACCGAGCGCCGGACATAGTGGCCCGTGGCCATGGCCTCGGCGCCGAGATCGCGGGCCACGTCCAGCAGGTCGCGGAATTTGACCGTCTGGTTGCAGCGGATGCAGGGCACCGGCGTCTGCCCGGCCAGATAGGAGTCGGCGAACTGGTCGATCACCACGTCGCGGAACCGGCTCTCATAGTCGAGCACATAGTGGGGAATGCCCAGCATCTCGGCCGCCAGCCGGGCGTCGTGGATGTCCTGCCCGGCGCAGCAGGCGCCCTTCTTCTTCAACGCCGCGCCGTGGTCATACAGCTGCAGCGTCACGCCGACGACGTCATAGCCGGCCTTGTGCAGCAGGGCGGCGACCACGGTGGAGTCGACCCCGCCCGACATGGCCGCCACCACGCGCGACCCGACCGGCAGGCCGACGGCCGCGCGCGCGGCCTCGATCGCCGCATCCATGTCGGGGCGGGCGATGGTCGGAACCGGGCAAATGTCCTCGGCGAGCGTCATGGCAGGCCATGTAGTGCGAAAGCGGTGCGAATTCGAGGCCCGTCCGGGAACGACAACGGCCGCCCCCGTCGCCGGGAGCGGCCGTGATCTCGTCGGAGCAGTCGCCTTAGGGGCGGCCGTAGTGCTGGATGCGCGTCGTGCGCAGGCCCTGCATGCCCCATTTGTCGATCGCCTTCTGCCAGGCGAGGAATTCCTCGGCCGTCAGCCGGTAACGCGCGAGCGCGTCATCCAGGCTGATCAGTCCGCCGCGAACGGCGGCCACGACCTCCGCCTTGCGGCGGATCACCCACCGGTCCGTATCGGCCGGGGGAAGGTCGTGCAGCGTCAGGGGCGTGCCTGTCGGCCCGACCACATACTGCTCGCCTCGATTATTCAGACGTCGCTCTTGCAACATGGGCTTATGCCTCATTGACCACCACCACTATGATCGAACAGTAGCGGTCGGCGGCTAAGGGCCGTTTAAGCGTCGTGGTGAAGGAAAGCCTAAAATGCCCTCCGTCCACGGTCTCAATATTCAACAAAGGATTCATTGATGTTTACGCCCCCTTACTAACGTATCAGCGTTTTATGCTGATCAGTTCGGCGAGCATTTCGTCTGCAGTGGTGATGATCTTGGACGAGGCGGAATAGGCACGCTGGGTTGTGATCAGGCCGGTGAACTCGGCCGAAAGATCCACCGTCGAGGCCTCCAGTTGGGAGGAGCCGATCAGGCCGGCCCCGCCCGTTCCAGCGGCCTTCAGGTTGAAGGTGCCGGACCCCTGGCTCACCCGGTAGGCGTTGCCCGACGTCTGGGTCAGGCTGTCCGGGCTGGGGAAGGTCGCCAGGGCGATCTGGGCGATCTGCCGGGTCACGCCATTGTCGAAGATGGCGGTGACGAAGCCGTTGTCGTTGATCTTCACCTCGGACAGATTGCCGAAGGCGGTGCCGTTGGTGAGCACGGCCTGCACCACCGAGGCGCTGTCATACTGGGTCAGGCCGCCAGCGGCGGCGGTAAGGTCAAAGGCGAGCGTCTGATCGTCAATGCCCAGTCCGGGCGCCCAGTTGAAGGCGCCGGCCGCCGGGGCGCCGGCGTCCGAGGCGCCGAAGGTCAGCGTCGCGGTGGCCGGGTCGTCGAACAGGGCGGCGGCGCCCAGCGCCTCCATGGCCTCGACGTCGAGGCGGCCGTCCTGGGTGAAGGCGACCAGGCCGGTCTTCAACTGCCCATTGGTCAGGCCGGCGCCGGTTTCGACGTCAGAGGCGGGAATGGCGCGGACTTCGGCAAACCACTGGTTAGGGGTGGTGCTCTTCAGGAATGACAGGGCGACGGTGCGTTGCCCGCCCTTGGAGTCGGAAACCGGAATGGTCAGTTCGAAGTCGGGCTTGACCCCGGCTCCGGTTTCCGGGTCCCACATGGCCATCGAATTGCTGGTCGCGTCATAGGCGTTGGCCCCGGCCGGCATCGCGGCGGCATCCGTCGCCTCGGCCGACACCAGCTGGCTTGAACGCAGGTTGGCGTTCAACTGGATGCGCGTGGTGGGCTCGGCGGTGCCACCGACCGATCCGACGTTGATCGTGCGCAGCCGGTTCAGATCGGACGGATCCGCGGCGATATTGCCTTCCGCATCCACGGGCCAGCCCTGCAGATACAGACCTGCGGTGTTCTTCAGATAGCCGAGGTTGTCGACGGTGAAGGCGCCCGCGCGTGTGAACAGCCGGGTATCGGTGATCTGGACGTTCTCCGGCCGCTCGGTGACGACGAAGAAGCCTTGTCCGGCGATCCCGAGATCTGTGTTGGAGGTGGTGCGCTGCAGCTGGCCGTTCTGGCTGGTGAAGTGGCGGGCGGTCGAGAGCACCCCGCCCGCGGAATAGCCCGCGCCCTGTGACTGGCTGTTGATCACGGTCGAAAACTCGCCGGCGGTGCGCTTGTAGCCGACGGTGTTCACGTTCGCGATGTTCTGGGAGATGGCGGCGAGGGCCGCCGAGTTGGCGGTCAGGCCGGACACGCCGGCCAGAAGGGCGCTGTTGATGCTCATGGCGCGAGACTCCTTACGAGAACAATTTCAGAGGGTTGAGAGATGAGGCGACGGTGGCGAGAAGACCCTGCGCCCCGTCGTTATTGGCAGGCGGCGTTGAGGTCCGGCCGGTACGCGCCTCTTCGAGGGCGATCACGGTCGACAAGGGCAGGATAGAGTTGCCGACGGTCAGATAGGGCTCGCCGTCGTACATCTCGACGCCGGTGATGCGGCCGCGGGTCAGGACCTGAGCGTCGATCGCCCCGCCGGCGGCGTCCTTGGCGACGACCCTCAGCGAATAGACCTGGCCATCCTGGCCATTATTGCCGCTGGTCGCCTTGCCATCCCAGGTGAAGTCATGGAGCCCGGTCTTCCTGTCGGGCGCCTCGCCCGCCCAGACGACCTTGCCCGCGCCGTCCAGCACCTGCAGCGACGCCGAGGCGGCGTTCGACGCCAGTTCATAGCTCCAGGTCGCCTCGCCGTCGGTGAATTTGGTCGCTGACCAGGCTGCGGTGGCGTCCTTGCCGATGTAGTTGGCCGCACCAGCCAGACCGCCGCCGCCCTGGGCCGCAAGCAGGCCCTTCAGCAGGTCATTGGTCAGCAACTGCTGCTCAACCCCGGCCATCTGGGTCAGCTGGGCCGTGAACTGGTTGGAATCCACCGGCGACAGCGGGTCCTGGTTCTTCAGCTGCGAGGTCAGCAGGGTCAGAAAGGTCTCGAAATTCGAGGCCAGCATGGTGGAGCCGGCGCCAATCCGGTTGGTCGCGTTGGCAGTCGTGCTGGTGATGGAGTCGACCATCGGATCAAACCTTCATGTCCACGCCCGAAGGCGAGAGAGTTAGCGCCATCCAGCCTGGGGGCTGGGCGACATCAATTTCGGCATTGAGGCGCGCCGCTGCGCTGAAGGCGCGCGACTGGCCGCTGCGGCCGTCCTGGCCGCGGTCGAAGGCGCTGGAGCCGCTGTCGCGCTCCGCGAACTCGAGGGCGTTCTCGCCGAGGTCAAAGCCCGCGTCCTCGAGCTGGCGGCGCAGTTCGTCGGCCCGGCCCCGCAGGTCGGTAGCGGCGGCGGGATTGTCGAACGCGAGACGGGCCTGGAGCCGGCCCTCGGAATCGATGTCCAGCTTGACGTCCACACGTCCGAGCTCAGCGGGGGTCAGCGCGATTTCAAATCGTGTCGAACGGCCCTCAAGGCGGCGCAGAATCTGGGCCCCGATCTGGGCTGTGGCTTCGATGGCGACGCGAGACAGCTGCGACAGAGCCGCCTCCTTCAGGACCGCGGGCGCGTCGGTCTCGGCAGCCGCTCCATCGCCTGAGGGTGCGAACTCCGCGGGCGCCCCATCGGACACCGGGGCGGCCGCGGGCGCCACTGCGATCGTGTCCCGGGCAGCGGCGGTGGAAGCCGTGACGGGCGCGGCCGACGCGGGGGTAGCGGCCTTGCCCGACGCAGGCTCGCCGGCATCGGCGGCGTCACCGGTTCCGGCGGCGGACGCATCCAGCGGCCTTGAGGTGCGCTCGGCCAGCGGACGCAACGGGGCTGGCATCAGCGGCGGGGCGGCCGGGGTGGCGCCGGTGCGCGGGTCGGCCTCCTTCATGACGGCGGATCCCGCCATGTTCGCGGCGGTCTCGCCGTCCGGGAGTTTCGGCGCGCCATCGGCCGCGAGGCCAGGCCGGACCTTCGCGTCGCTTGCGCCCCCCGCTGGAGCCGTGCCCGCCGAGGCGGCGCCCGGGATGGCGTCAAGGCGGAGCGCCGGCTCCGACCCGCCGCTGTACCGGCCCGGCTCCTGCGCCCCAGCGCTGTCGCCCGCCCCGGATGGCTCACCGTCAAGCGCCTCATCGGCCCCGGATGCCGACTTCAGCGGCAGCGGCGCAGGCGCAACGGCCACAGTCGTCGTCAAGCCGGGCGCGCCCGACGGGTCAGTCGGCACATCCTCGCCGAGGTTGGCGACCTGTCCCTGCGTCGAGTCAGGGAGCGCGGCATCCTCGCCCGTCTCGACCGCCAGCAGGGCTCCGAATCCGGACGCAGTCTCGCCCGACGATCCTTGCGGGAGGCCGGAGACAGGGGACGCAGGAACGGAAAGCAAGGAAAGGGCGGACATGATCCTGAAGCGGTGGTTCGCCGGAGCGAGGGTGGCCTGGGCGCCTGCTGCGCCGGACATTCGGTGCCTCTGGCGCAAGTCGCGGGCCAAACCCACCTCACGTCGTAACATACTGAATACAAACGATAACGCGTGCGTCGTCTGGTCCCGTCCAGCCGCGTCGGTCAGGCGAAACTTGCCGTGTGGCGACGATTCTTGCCCGGCTGGAGCCGCGATCGGCCCCAGGCGACCGAAACTGGCCCAACGCTTGCGGGTCTTGCCGGTCATGACCCAGGCGCGAAACGCGATTATGCGTAATTTCAGTGACTTGTCCGCAGACCCTGACCGCGAAGCCGGGCAAAAAACGCGCATCGCTTGGCAGGCCTTGCCGGGCGCCGCGCCGTTGGAGGCCTCCGCATGTCGCTGAACGCCATTATGAACACGGCCAGTTCGGGCCTGCAGACCGCCCAGACCCAGCTGCGGGTGGTCTCGGACAACGTCTCCAACGTCAACACCCCGGGCTATGTCCGCAAGATCGCCGAACAGCAGACCCTGACCAGCCAGGGCATAGGCTCGGGCGTGGAGGTGGCGCGGATCCGCCTGGCGACCGATCGCTTCCTTCAGGCGGCGAGCCTGAACGCCGGCGCAGAAGCCGCGCGCCAGGCGGTTCGCCACGAGCTTTTTGACCGCATCCAGTCCCTGTTCGGCGACCCGGGCGGCGACGGCGGCTTCTTCTCGCAGGTCGATGGCGTCTTCTCGGCATTCGCCGCCAGCGCCGAAGACCCGACCTCCTCGCCTCGCCGTCAGGACGCCCTGTTCCGGACCCAGGCCCTGTTCGACGAGACAGGCCGGATCGCCCGACAGATCCAGGCGGTGCGCGAGGACGCCGACACCCGTATCAAGAGCGCGGTCGAACGGACCAATAGTCTGCTCGAACAGATCGAGGGTCTCAACCTCGAGATCGCCCGTGCCACGGCTGTCGACGGCGACGCCTCAGGGGCTGAGACAGCCCAGGCCGCAGTGATCGGTCAGCTGGCTGAACTGATGGACATCCGGGTTTCGGTGCGCCCCGTCGGCGGGGTGTCAATCCGGACCGGGGCGGGCGTGCTGCTGGCAGGCCAGGGTGCTGCGACGCTCAGCTACAGCCGCGCAGGCACGATCACCGGTGAGACGGTCTTCAACGAGATCTGGGTCACCGAGCCCGGCGGTCAGAAGCGCTCGCTGCTGGACAGCGTCACCTCGGGCGAGATCAAGGGACTAGTCGAGTTGCGCGACGTCGAGGCCCCGGGGGCGGCCGAGCGGCTGGCCGAACTGGTCGCCCATGTCGCCGACGAGCTGAACCGGGCGCACAACGCCAACTCATCGGTTCCCGCCCCGGCCAGTCTGACCGGCCGCAACGTCGGCCAGACGTTCGAAGCCGCCATTGCCGGTTTTTCCGGTCAGACTTCAATCGCAGTGACCAATGCCGCCGGCGTCATCCAGAACCGCGTCGACATCGTGTTCTCGGGCGCGACCATGACGGTGAACGGCGCGGCGGCGACACCGGCGGATTTCCTTACGGTGCTTAACGGCCAACTGGGAGCGTCGGCGACGGCCAGCTTCGCCGATGGCAGGCTGACCCTGACCGCGGCTGCGCCAAACGGCATCGCCGTCGCCGATGACGCAAACACTCCGTCGGACAAATCCGGCCGCGGCTTCTCCCACTATTTCGGCCTCAATGATCTCGTCACGAGCAATCGTACCGCCTTCTACGATAGCGGGCTGGCGGCGGCGTCGCCGCACGGCTTCAACGCCGGCGAGACCATGACCTTCCGCTTCACCGGCGAAAACGGCGCCCGGTTGCGGGATCTGCAGGTCTCCATCCCCCCCGGCGGCACGGTCGGCGACCTGGTGGCGCAGCTCAACGACGCGTCGAACGGCATAGGCCGGTTCGGCGCCTTCACGCTGGCGGCAGACGGCTCGCTCAGCTTCACCGGTTACGGCAATCCGCCCCCGAAGCTCAGCGTGCTCGAGGACCGTACGACCCAGGTTCCGTCGGGCGTCTCTGTCACGCAGTTGTTCGGCATCGGAGGCGCACGCGCGGCCCGGGCTGACGGCTTCGCCCTGCGCGCCGATGTACGTCAGAGTCCCGCACGTCTGGCGCTGGCCCAGCTCAACCTGGACGCCGGCCCCGGAAGCCTGGCGCTGAGCCCGGGGGATGGGCGCGGCGCCCTGCGGCTCGCGGACGCCGGAGAGCGAACCGCGAACTTTCAGGCCGCCGGCGACTCCTCCGGCGGCCTGATGTCAGTGTCGCGCTACGCCTCCGAACTGTCCGGCGAGATCGGCGGCAAGGCGGCGGCCTTGCGAAACCAGAACCAGACCGCTGCAGCCCTCTTCACCGAGGCGAGCGCAAGGCAGACCGCGCATGAGGGCGTCAACCTCGACGAGGAACTTGTGCTGATGACGACCTATCAGCAGGCCTTCAATGCCTCGGCCCGGCTGATCCAGGCGGCCAAGGACATGTACGATACGCTGATGGGAATGGTCTGATGACCCGCGTCGCCACCTTCGGAAACTACCAGTCCGCCCTGCTCGATCTGATGCGGGCCCAGACCCGCTCCACCGACGCCCAGGAACGGGTCGCGACGCAGAAAAACGGAACCGATCTGGCCGGCTTTGGGCGGCAGGCCGAGACGCTGACGGCGTTGAAGGGGGCCCAGAACCGGATCCAGGGCTTCATCGACACCGCCGAGGCGGTTACGGCCAGGCTGATCACCCAGGACCTGGCCATGAACCAGATCAGCGACGGCGTCACAGGCATCCGCGAGGCCATTGGCAACGCCATCGCGACGGATGCGGGCGGCTCCCTGATGCTGGACCTTGAGGGCCGGTTCCAGGCGATCCGCGGCGGGCTCAATATGAGGCACCACGGCTCTTATCTGTTCGCCGGCGCCTCCACGACCACCGTCCCGCTCGAGGCGGCGAATCTGACGGAGCTGTCAGCCCCCGCCCTCGTCGCCGACCTCTTCCGCAACGACACCCTGAAGACCGCCAGCCGAGTCGCTGAGGGGACCACGCTGGAGACGGGGTTCCTCGCCGACGAACTCGGGACAGATGTTCTCACCATCCTGCGGAACATCCACAACTATCACACCACGCCGGGCGACGGTCCCCTCAACGGCAAGCTCAACGCAGACCAGAAGGCGTTCCTCGCGACCCAGTTGGGCCTTCTCGAGCAGGCCGGGACAACGGTCGTCGACAAGGTCGCAAGAACCGGCTCAATGGCCAATCAGGTAGACAATATCACCCGCAGCCACGAGGCGCAGAAGGCCGCCCTGGACCAGCTGGTGGCAGGCCGGACCGATGCGGACATGGCGCGGGCGATAACCGACCTGCAGCTCTCGCAGGTCGCGATACAGGCCTCGGCGCAGGTGATCAGCCAACTGCGGCAGGTCTCCCTGCTCAACTATCTGAGCTGACGCGACATATCGCCTGAACAGCCACGCTGGACTTCGCCCTTGCGAGAACATAGCGTGAACGCATGGCCCAGCTCGATCTCCGCAAAAAACTCTCGATCCTCGCGGATGCGGCGAAATACGACGCCAGCTGCGCCTCTTCGGGCTCTTCGAAACGGGACTCGGTCGGCGGCAAGGGCGTTGGCTCGACCGAGGGCATGGGCATCTGCCACGCCTACACGCCGGACGGCCGCTGTGTATCCCTGCTGAAGATCCTGCTGACGAACTTCTGCATCTATGACTGCGTCTATTGCATCAACCGGGCCTCCTCCAACGTGCAGCGGGCGCGGTTCACCGTCGCTGAGGTCGTCGAACTGACGCTCAATTTCTACAAGCGGAACTACATCGAGGGTCTGTTTCTCTCCTCGGGCATCGTCCGCTCGGGCGACTACACAATGGAACAGCTGGTCGAGGTCGCCAGAACGCTGCGCGAAGTGCACGACTTCCGCGGCTATATTCATCTGAAGCTGATCCCCGAAGCCGACCCGAAGCTGGTCGAACTGGCCGGCCTCTATGCCGACCGCCTGTCGGCCAACATCGAACTGCCGCGCGACGAGGCCCTGCTTCGTCTCGCTCCCCAGAAGAGCGTCGGGGTGATCAAGAAGGCGATGGGCCAGGTGCGGCTCAAGGTCGAGGCGGCGAGACCGGGCCGAAAGGACCGGGCCAGGCCGCCGAAATTCGCACCCGCCGGCCAATCCACCCAGCTGATCATCGGCGCCGACGGCGCCCCGGATACCGAGATCATCGACCGCTCGGCGTCGCTCTACGGAGGCTATGGCCTGCGCCGGGTCTACTATTCCGCCTTCAGCCCGATCCCCGACGCGTCCAGCGCCCTGCCGCTGTCGAAGCCCCCGTTGATGCGCGAACACCGGCTCTACCAGGCCGACTGGCTGCTGCGCTTCTACGGCTTCTCCCCGCCCGAGATCGGCGCAGCGACCGTGGACGGCATGCTGGACCTGGCCATTGATCCCAAACTGGCCTGGGCCCTGAACAGCCGGGCCTCGTTTCCCGTCGATGTGAATACCGGCCCGCGCGAAATGCTGCTTCGCGTGCCGGGGCTCGGGGTCAAGTCAGTGAACCGCATCCTTCAGGTGCGACGCTGGCGAACGCTGCGGCTGGAGGACATCGGTCGGCTGTGCCGCGGCATCGACAAGGTGCGGCCCTTCATCACCGCCCTCGACTGGACGCCCGGCGCCCTGACCGACGCCGCCGACCTGCGCGCGCGCCTCGCGCCGGAACCGAAGCCGGTTCAGCTGAGCCTGTTTTGATGCAGGTCGCCTCGCTGGCGCATGAGACCGACTTCGACGGCTGGCGCAGGGCGGCGCGGGCATTGCGTCAGGCCGGCGTGCCGCCCGCGATGGCGGTGTTCAGGGTCGGGCCGGCGGCCGGCGGCCTGTTCGACGACACCTTACGTCCACCCGCGACCGCCCCTGCTTTTTCCGTTCCGAAGGATTTCGTCGAGCTGGCGCGAGAGGTGATCCTGCACCGATCCGCCGACCGTTTCGACCTGCTGTACCGCCTGCTGTACCGGCTGCGCGACGAGCCCGATCTGATCAAGGTAGTGTCGGACCGCGATGTCGCCGATGCGCTCGACCGGGCCAGGAACGTCAGCCGGGCCAGTCACAAGATGAAGGCCTTCGTTCGGTTCCGGCAGGTGGAGGGCCCGGCTGGCGAAGCCTGGGTCGCCTGGTTCGAGCCGGCCCACAGGGTGGTGGAGAAGACCGCGCCCTTCTTTGTCCGTCGTTTCACGACGATGCGCTGGTCGATCCTGACGCCGGACGGCAGCGCCTTCTGGGACGGCGACGAACTGACCCTGGGACCGGCGGCGACCGCCGACATGGCCCCTGCGGAGGACGAGATCGAGGAATTCTGGAAAACCTACTATGCCTCGACCTTCAATCCGGCGCGGCTGAAGACGAGGACCATGCAGGGCGAGATGCCCAGGCGGTACTGGAAAAACCTGCCCGAGGCGTCCCTGATACCGGGTCTCGTCGCGCAGTCCCTTTTGCGGACCGAGGCCATGGTCGCCTCGCCCGCCCCTGCGCCCAATCCTCGCCTCGCCAGGACCCTGTCGCGCCTGAACCGCGACCGGTCTTTCGACGAGGGCTTCACGCCTTCGAACCTGCAGGAACTGGACCAGGGGGTACAGGCCTGCCGACGCTGCCCGCTCTGGCGCGACGCCACACAGGGAGTCTGCGGCAACGGTCCGAAGGCGGCGCAGCTGATGATCGTCGGCGAACAGCCGGGCGATCAGGAGGATCTGGCCGGTCGTCCTTTCGTCGGCCCGGCCGGTCAGGTGCTGGACGCCGGTCTGGCCGAGGCCGGGATCGATCGAGGCGACGCCTGGGTCACCAATGCCGTGAAGCATTTCAAGCACGAGCCGCGGGGCAAGCGGCGCATCCATCGGACGCCGCTGGTCAGCGAGGTCAGCGCCTGCCGTTGGTGGCTGGATGCCGAGCGCCGACTGGTGAAGCCGCGCGTGATCGTGACCCTGGGCGCGACGGCGGCGCTGGGCGTCCTGAACCGCAAGGTCGCCGTGACCCAGGAGCGCGGCAGGACGATTCCACAGGCCGACGGCGCCCAGGTCGTGACGACGGTACATCCGTCCTATCTGCTGCGCCTGCCCGACGAAGCTGCGCGCCTGGCCGAAAGACGCCGCTTTGTCGAAGACCTGAAACTGGCTCGCACGCTGCTCTGATCCGTAGACGGTTCAAAACGTGGCTGAACGAATACGCCGCCGCTGCGTTCTGACGTCGGCCCCAGCTTTGCCATAGGGTAGCCATAGGCAAGGCGAACAGCGCATTCTAGGTAGGGGCATGGCCGCAGCGGATTTCCAGATCGACGACGGCGGGCCGGGCCTGACCCTGCGTCTCACCGGCGACTGGGCCGCGACAGAACTCGGTCGCGTGTCCGGGCGACTGGATGAGGCCCTGAACGACCGGACGGTGGACGCGGTTGATCTGACGGATCTGGGCCGGTTCGACACCGCCGGCGCCCTCGCCCTCGTCAAGGCCTCTCACTGCGTCCTGCCGGCCAAGGCCTGGGCGCAACGGCCGGAGGCCGGCCGCACCTATGCCCTGGTCGAAAAGCTGGAACGCGAAAGCGCGGGTCCGCCGCCGCGCAGTTCTCCGATTGTGCGCGCCTTCGCCAAGATCGGCCTGGGCGTCTACGACATCGCAGCCGAGGCCACCCTTTCGATGGCCTTTCTGGGCCGGCTGATCCTCGCGGCCGGAACCGCCATCCGGCGCCCGGGCCGCATTCGCTGGGCGGCGTGGTTCAGCCAGGCGGAACGCGCCGGACTCGACGCGATTCCGATTATCGCCGTCACCAACTTCTTCATCGGCGCGGTCATCGCCTACCTGGGCGCGAACCTGCTGACCCAGTTCGGGGCCGGCGTCTTCACCGTACAGCTGGTCGCGGTGGCCGTGCTGCGGGAATTCGCCGTCGTCATTACCTCCGTTCTGCTGGCCGGTCGTTCGTCGTCGTCGTTCGCGGCCGAGATCGGCTCGATGCGGATGAACCAGGAAGTCGACGCCATGCAGGTCATGGGGGTGAACCCCTTCCAGGCCCTGGTGATCCCGCGGCTTGCCGCCATGGTGATCATGCTGCCGCTGCTCACATTCATTGGCATGGTCGCAGGCATGTTCGGCGGTATGCTGGTGACCTGGGCCGAGCTGGGTTACGGCCCCGCCTTCTTCATCCAGCGGGTCAGCGAAGACCCGAAGATGGGCCAGCATTTGATGGTCGGACTGATCAAGGCGCCGGTCTTCGCCGTGGTGGTGGCCGCCATCGGCTGTCGACAGGGCATGGCCGTGGCCGGCGATGTCGAGAGCCTCGGCCGACGGGTCACCGCGGCCGTGGTCCAGGCCATCTTCGCCATCATCTTCCTCGACGCCGTCTTCGCCATGATCTTCCTGGAGCTGAATCTGTGACGCTCCCGGTCGAAGCCCCCGAGACTCGCCCCGCGACTCGCCCTGAAATGCTGATCCAGGTCCGCGGTCTGTTGAGCCAGTTCGGCGAACGCATCGTGCATCAGGATCTCGACCTCGAGGTCGAACGGGGCGAGGTGCTGGGCGTGGTCGGAGGTTCGGGATCCGGAAAAACGGTTCTGCTGAACTCGATTATCGGCCTGAAAGAACCTGATGGCGGGACGGTCAGCATTCTCGGCTACGACCGCGCGACCATGACCGCGGAGCAGGCGGCCGATGTCGAGCGGCGGACGGGAATCCTGTTCCAGCAGGGCGCCCTGTTTTCGTCGCTGAGCGTCATAGACAACGTCGCCTCACCCCTGGTCGAGCACACCCGATTGTCCAAGGATGCGATCCGCGAGCTCGCCGAGATGAAAATCGCCATGGTCGGACTGAAACCGGAGTCTCATCACCTGAAGCCAGCCGCGCTCTCGGGCGGCATGCGCAAGCGCGTCGGCCTGGCCCGCGCCCTTGCCCTCGATCCGGAGCTGCTGTTCCTTGACGAGCCCACTGCGGGACTGGATCCGATCGGGGCCGGGGCCTTTGATGAACTGATCCGACGTCTGTCCGACGATCTGGGGCTGACGATCTTCATGATCACCCACGACCTGGATAGTCTGTACGCCATCACCGACAAGGTGGCGGTGGTGGCCGACAAACATATCGTGGCCAAGGCGACGGTTCACGAACTCGAGCGTTCCGATCACCCGTGGATACGGGAATATTTCCTTGGTCCCCGCGGTCGCGCCGCGGTCAAGGCGGCTTGAGGAGAGCCGAGCAATGGAAAGAGACGCCCACTACGCCGCCGTCGGCATCGCCACCATCGCCCTTCTGGCGGCGCTGGCGGTGTTCTCCATCTGGCTGGCGCGCCTGTCTTTCAATGAAGACTTCGATGTCTATGACATCGTCTTCTACGGGCCTGTTCGGGGTCTTTCCGAGGGTGGAGAGGTGCATTTCAACGGCATCCGCGTCGGCGAGGTCACCGATCTGAACCTGGATCCGGACAAGGGCGACCAGGTCATCGCGCGCATCCGCATCGACGCCACGACGCCGGTCCGGGTCACTTCGCGGGCCCAGATGGAGCCGCAGGGCATTACCGGGCTGAACTATATCCAGATCACCGCCGGCGATCCCCAGAGCGCCATCCTCAAGACCCAGTATCGCGACAATGTCGTGCCGGTCATCCAGAGCCAGCCGTCGCCGATCGCCGAGCTTCTGAGCGGTTCGGGCACGGTCCTGGCGCAAACCGTGGATGCGCTGAACCGGATCAACCGGGTCTTGTCGGATGACAATGTCCGCTCCTTCTCCACCAGCCTCAAGAACATCGAGTCGCTCAGCACCGAGCTGGAGGCCCGCAAGGGCATGCTGCAGCAGCTGGAACAGACCCTGACCCGCGCGAACTCCGCCGTGGCCGAATATGAGGCCCTGGCGGTCAGTACGCGGGCCATCATCGAGGGCGACGGGCGCGCGGCGGTGGCCAACATCAACGCCGCGACAGAGGAGGCGCGCGCCGCCGTGGCCTCGATCAACCGCACCGCGAGCGGAGCCGAAGGACCGATCAACGAGTTCGTCACCCATGGCTTGCCGCAGTTGCAGCAGTCGATCCAGGGCCTTGAGGACGCCACCCTGTCGCTGGAGGGCCTGATCGACGAGGTCCGGTCCAGCCCCCGAGATTTCCTCAGCCGCCCGCCGACCAAGGAAATGGAGGTCCAGCCGTGACCCGTCTTCCCCTGACCCGCCTCGCTTTCGTCGCCGGATGTGCATTGACGCTGTCGGCCTGCGCCCTTCTGTCCACGCCTGATCCGGTCCAGACCTACCGGTTCGGGTCTCCGCCTCGCGCCGCCGCGGCCGCACCGTCCTCCCCGGTCCAGGTCAGCCTGCGTCGGGTGGAATTCCCCGAGGCCGTCGAGGGCGACAGACTTCTGGGCGTGACCGGCACGGAGACCGCCTATATCGCCGGCGCCCGGTGGGTCGCGCCGGCGGCGGCGCTCTATATGGAAAGCCTCGAGAACGCCTTCGCCGCCCAGGCCACGCGCGTCCGACTGATCGGAACGCGCGAACTGACCCGGGGCCAACGATCGCTCGACGTGGACGTGCGGTCCTTCGAAGCCCGCTACGATGCGCCGGGTCTGGCCCCGACCGTCGTCGTGACGGTCCGCGCCCGCCTCCTGACCATGCCCGATCGCAACGTGGCGGCCGAGCGACTGTTCACCGTCGAACAGCCGGCGGGCGTCAACCGCGTCAGCGCCATTGTCGAGGCCTTTGACCTCGCCACGCGCGACGTCAACACCCAGATCGTCGCCTGGACGGACGCCAACGCAGGCTAGCCCTGCAGGGTCGCCCGTAGCTCGGCCATCCGGCCTTCCACCTCGGCCCGCCGGGCGCGGGCGGTGTTCAGTTCGGCAAGGGCGCGGTCGATGCGCGCCAGCACAATGCCGCGCGACCGGACGAGACGCTCCGGATCGGGCCGGACCTTCTTCGGTCGCTTTCCCGCCAGCCCCAGCGCGTCCCGCCAGTCGTCGCGCCACGCCGTCACTGCCTCCACACTGGTCTTGAGCGAACCCGCGGCGCGGGCGTCAGCGTTCTGGGCGACGCGGATCAGGGAAAGCGTCTGCAGCGCCGCGGCGCGGCAGGCGTCCAGGGCCTCGCTGCGCGCCTTCAGCGGGCGGTCCCCGGCATCCTCCGTCGGAGCAGCGCCCTTCAGGCGGCTGGCGGCAACCGACAGGTGGGCGTCAAGCTCCGCGACCGTGTCGCGAACCTCGGCCCAGACTCCGTCGAGGGCGGCCGCGCGGCGGTCGGCGTCGGCGATCGGCTCCGACAGCCCCTCGGCGGCTCCGGTCAGACCGGCGATGGCGCCGCGCCAGTTCTCGCGGAATCGCTTCAGCCGCTTGCCCCGGCTGTCAAACAGGCCGGCGAGACCACTCCGCGGCTCGAGGGCGTCAGGATTCAGGCTGTTCAGAACCGATCGGACCTCATCCAGTCGTTCCGCGGCCCCCGCGAGATCGCCGGTTCGAATGGCGGCAAATGCGCGGTCAAACCGCTCTACGGCAGCGGCCCTCGCCGGTTCGGCGAAGGCTTGGGCCCCGGCCTCGTCCCAGCCTGCCTCGATCTCCGCCACCCGCGCGGCGTCAGGTTCGGGCGCACTGCCGAACCAGCGGTAAGCTCCGTCAGCCATCACCCAACTCCACCCGTCGGCTCTGCGGCCGATCTCGCGGACAGTATGACTACGAGTTCAGGCCTTCGGCAACGGTGTAGCTGGCCTCGGTCTTGCTCGCGACCTCCTCGAGGGTCACGCCCTCGGCCAGTTCGATCAGCTCCAGACCGGCGCCGTCCGGCTTGACGTCGAAGACGCACAAATCGGTGATGATGCGGCTGACCACGCCGGTCCCGGTCAGGGGCAGGGTGCAGGCTTTCAGCACCTTGGACTGGCCGTGCTTGTTGGCGTGATCCATGACCACGACCACGCGCTTGACGCCGGCTACCAGGTCCATGGCCCCGCCCATGCCCTTCACCAGCTTGCCCGGGATCATCCAGTTGGCGATGTCGCCGTTCTCGGCCACTTCCATGGCCCCAAGGATGGACAGGTTGATGTGGCCGCCGCGGATCATGGCGAAACTGTCGGCGGAGCTGAAATAGCTGCTCTCGGCGATCTCGGTGATGGTCTGTTTGCCGGCGTTGATCAGATCGGCGTCGACCTCGTCCTCATAGGGGAAGGGTCCCATGCCGAGCATGCCGTTTTCGGACTGGAGGGTGACCTCCATCCCGTGCGGGATGTAGTTGGCGACCAGGGTCGGGATGCCGATGCCGAGGTTCACATAGAACCCGTCCTGCAGCTCGCGGGCGGCGCGGGCGGCCAGTTGTTCGCGGGTGCGGGCCATCAGGCGGTCTCCCTCTGGCGGACAGTTCGCTGTTCGATGCGCTTCTCGGGCACGGTCAGGATAATCCGGTCGACATAGATGCCGGGCGTGTGGATGTGGTCAGGGTCGAAGGTCCCGGTCGGCACGATATGCTCGACCTCGACGACGGTGACCTTGCCGGCCGTGGCCATCATCGGATTGAAGTTGCGGGCGGTCTTGCGGAACTGGAGATTGCCGCGGCCGTCGGCCTTCCAGGCCTTGATGATCGAAAGGTCGGCGACGAGACCGGTCTCCATGACATAGTCGCGGCCGCCGAAGCTGCGCACGTCCTTGCCCTCGGCGACCAGGGTGCCGACGCCGGTGGCGGTGAAGAAGGCGGGAATGCCGGCCCCGCCGGCCCGGATGCGCTCGGCAAGGGTGCCTTGGGGATTGAACTCCAGCTGGAGCTCCCCGGCCAGGTACTGGCGCTCGAATTCCTTGTTCTCGCCGACATAGGACGAAATCATCTTGGCGATCTGGCGGGTCCCCAGCAGCTGCCCGAGGCCGAAGCCGTCGACGCCGGCGTTATTGGAAATGACAGTCAGATCCTTGACCCCGCTGTCGCGCAGGGCGGCGATCAGATGCTCGGGGATGCCGCACAGCCCAAAGCCGCCGGACATGACCGTCATGCCGTCGAAGGTCAGACCTTCGAGAGCGGACGCCGCGTCGGGGAAGATCTTCCGCATCGCTTCCTCATATTTTCACCGCTTGATGAATATTGGCGGCGCTCTTGGCTCAATACGGCCATGCGCCGACGGCGGCAAGCCGCAGAGGTGAACAGCGTCGCACGACATGACCGGCGAGGCTGCTGGTCATGGCCGCCCGGTCGCCGCGGGTGTCTCCGTCCTGCCGGGGCGGCCTTCATCCGCGTCGTCGGCGGTCGGCGCCGGTGGGCCCGGTGCGGCTGCGTCCCGCCGCATGAGACGGGCCAGCGACGCCGGACCGACAGTCAGAACAATCATGGCCGACTCCTGCGATTGCGAACCGTTCGCAGGTTTGCTCAGTTCCTCCCCTCGTGGCAAGGGCGAAGATGGACAGTGATCCCGGCGGAAAATCCCCCATGCCTGAAGACGGCGCAATCAGCGTCCCCGCCCGGTCCTGCGGCGATTGCGGCCTGTGTTGCAAGTTGATGGGGGTGACCGCGCTTGAAAAGCCCTCCGGCAAATGGTGCAGGCATTTCAGCAAGTCGACCGGCTGTGCGATCTATGACGAGCGCCCGGGCGACTGCCGTGTTTTCAACTGCCTGTGGCTGCTGACCGGGGCGCTCGACGAAAGCTGGAAGCCGAACACGGCCGGTTTCGTGCTGCACAGCGAACGAGGCGGGGCACGGCTGGTGGTTGAATGCGACGCGGCTCGCCCCCACGACTGGCGGCGCGAACCCTATCAGACGACCTTGCGCCGCTGGGCCGCTGCTCCTGGCCAGGAGGTGCTGGTGTTCGCCGGCTTGCGCGGGGTCCGGCTGGGCGAGCCGGATACGCCGGTTCGTCGCGGCTGAGCCTCGTTCAGCGCACGTCCAGCGACTGGGCGATCTGCTCGGCCAAAGCGCGCTCGGCGCCGTCGAGGCTCATGGTCCAGACGTGGATCTCCCGGGGAGCGGTGGCGCGTTGAAACAGATGCTCCTGGGCATGGCGGACGCCGTTCTCGGTCGAAACCACCGAAGCACGCCCACCCGCCTCGACCATCTGGCCGCTGTAGATCGGAAACTGCGAGGCCGGTCCGGCGTAGACCATGGCGAACGAGCGGTCGCCTCGGCGGATCGTATAGATCCGGAAATCCGGGCCGGGGCGCCCGGTGACGATCTCGAAGCCAGGCGGCAGGTCGACGGCAAACGGCAGGGCCGCACGCGCCGCGGCGTCCAGCACGGTGACGGTCGGCGCGGCGGGCGCAGGCGGCGGGGCGGTTGCCTCTGGGGCGGCCTCGGAACCCGGTGCGGCCGGTGGCGGGGCAGCGGGCGCGACGCGTGTCGGCGGGGTCGATGACGCCGTCGTCCCAAAGCCGGGCGCTGGAATAGAGCGGCAGGCTTTGGCGCTCATATTGCTCGCGAATCGGGCGCGCGAAGTCCTCTTCCTCTTCTTCCGAGAAAGCCTTGTGCTGCTTCTCCATGGCCTCGCGTTTGACGCGCGTCAGCACGCTCGCGGCCTGTTCACCGCCCATGACGCCGATGCGCGCGCCGGGCCATGTCCATAGAAAGCGCGGCGAGTAGGCGCGTCCGCACATGGCGTAATTGCCGGCGCCAAAACTGCCGCCGATGATGATTGAGAGCTTCGGCACCGCGGCCGTCGCCACCGCCGTCACCATTTTGGCTCCCTCCTTGGCGACGCCGGCGCTTTCATACTTCGCCCCGACCATGAAGCCCGTCGTATTGTGCAAAAACAGCAAGGGTATTTTTCGCCGCGCGCAAAGCTCGATGAAATGCGCGCCCTT
>Ga0207951_100223_pt1 | contig 34729 bp, 28 predicted proteins | sample Subbio12Aug_8Bad_FD_184830 | JGI IMG/M metagenome (GOLD analysis project Ga0207951, IMG submission 184830) | Serpentinite rock and fluid subsurface biosphere microbial communities from McLaughlin Reserve, California, USA - CR12Aug_8Bad (SPAdes) | ecosystem: Environmental > Terrestrial > Deep... | reverse complement strand
AGACGGCGTTATTTCGTATTTCCACAACGACCACCTCGGTAGCCCGAGAGCGGTAACCAACACCTCCGGCACCCTCATCGCCACCACAGCCACCCGCCCCTTCGGCCAATCCCACAGCACCAATAACCCCACCGACTACCTCTTCACCGGCAAAGAGCTCGACCACACCGGCCTCTACTACTTCGCCGCGCGGTACTATGACCCGAGTGTGGGGAGGTTTATTACCGAAGACCCGCACTGGAATGCGTCAAGCTTAGGCCACGGAGACAATAGGGAGAATTCCGGTTCCATTGCCGCGATGACGCAGGCCCCAAACCTATATGTCTATTGTGGCAACAACCCGCTTATCCTCGTTGACCCCAGCGGCAAGGTGTTCATGCTGGCAACTGGTATTATAGGTGCAGTAGCTGGCGGTATAGGTGGAGCGATTTACTCTTACTCCACGCATGGAGAAGTCCGCTTGCAGAATGTGCTAGCTGGCGCTGCCATTGGTGGGGCCGTGGGATTGACTGGTGGGTTGGCGGCATCTTATGTAGCTACAGGCGGAACCACAGCACTAGCGACTTGGGGTACGTTCACAGGCGGAGTCACTGCCGCCGCTCAGCCTTACATGCAGCAGGTGTCCGATGCCGCGTATGCAGCAGCCGACAAAATTGCGGATTTCACTGTTAAGGCTAAGCATCTAATGAGTCATCAACAGGGTTTTTCGAAGTTCGCTACGGATTCCCAACAGCAGGTTCAAGCTTGGGTGCGGCAGGCCCTTCAATCATCAAACGCTATGTTCACGCCAGACCCAAATAATGCAGGGAGATTTCAGGCTTTTGTAGATATGGGGCAGGCAATTGGGACTAAAGGCCAGCAAATTATTAAGATAGTGCTTACGGAGGCAGGCAAAATTATAACGGCATATCCTGTAAGGAGCATCCGATGAAGATACAGATTAACTATACACTTCCAAGAAAAGTGATTGCCGAAGATGTCTTAGCAGCAAGAGGAATTGAGCTGCTGTGTGAAATCGAGGGTATCCTCACAATAAATAGTGAATCGCATGTCTTCTTTGAAGTCAGTGAAATCAACCTACTAGAATTAGCAGTGCACCTGCATAGATGGCGGTACGAACATTCTGCATCTCGTGACTTTGTCTACATCAGCATTGAACATGACGAGCCAATACTGGTGTTTTCTCATTTGAACGAGGAGCAATGGGTGATTGATTCAATCTGGAGGAAGTGTGAGGCGTTGCAGGTTGAACGGCACGAGCTTATATCAGCTGTGGAGGTATTCCTTGTGAGGCTTGATGCGGACTTAGAAAAACAATACAAACTAAAATCTTGGCCCGACTATGATTACGAATTGTAGGCTCATTAGGCATGACCAGACATATAGATGACAGCAATCATCAACTTGACGTAATAACGCATATTCAATGCGCGGGTAAACAGACAAGTGGTAGAAGCTCGGCGCAGTCTTGGTGGCGAAATGCTATTCATAATCGTTGTCAAAATTAAAAAGCATTCGCCACGAGAGTTAGAGGCTGAGAGTAAGCGTCAAATAGCCCCCACCTTGCACATCAGCAAAGTGGGGGCCTGTGTCTAAGTTCGGTTTGTCAGCAGAAACCTGTAGAACGCTGGCACTGCTAGACCTTTCCTTTTGGGGTTGCACAAATTGTCCTTACACCCGGTCTAATTACCTTGTTTAACCCGGATCTCTGCCGCCAAGGATGTCACCCACAGGCCGCGGTAGGTTTCGATGACCTCCGCGTCTGACATGTCGAGCTCACTAGTGACAATGGAATAGTAGCCATCATACTTTTCCTCTTCCGCGACCTTGCCTGAATCAAATTGCGGGCGCAGTTTCGCGTGATCTGCAACAGAAGAGTTATCCACAGGAGAGTGTCTTCCCCTGCTTTTTCATACCCGAAAACACAGGAGAAGCAAGAGCGATAGCCTTACCGTCTCCGTCGGGCTACTAGATAAGAGGGGCATGGCGCTCAACGTTTACGAAAAACGTTTTACGACACGCCCTCTTTTTTCATCTTACATCCCACATCTCACATCTCACATCTCACATCTCACTTAGCAGGTATATATCTACCCGCCCCGAAATATTTAAGTGGGGGTGGAGAGATGCTAGACGCATTACTAATTAAACTTAACTATAGAGAAGTTCTCTCAGGAGAGCGGGAATTTGATTTAGGTACAGCCTACTTAGCCGGTGCTTTGCGACAGGCTGGGTTTCAAGTGGAGATTATAGATGCGTCACTCGAAGAGCTCACCAAGGAGATGCTCCTCGAGCGCATCATTAGCTCTCCAGCTAGACTCATAGGGTTAAGCGTGTGGTTACATAGATTAGTGGGAGAGGCAGAGCAGCTAGTCCGCGAACTCAGACTTCGTGGAATTAAAGCTCATATCACCATGGGCAGCCATTCTCCGACCTTTTTGTATCGGGAGCTCTTGGAGAATAATCCTGGGCTTGATTCAGTAGTGTGCGGCGAAGGTGAACCTACTATAGTAGAGCTCCTCACCGCACTAGCGGCAGAGCGAGAGTGGCGAAATATACCGGGGGTAGCAAGTTATGATGCAGACCGCATCATATATAAGCCCCGGGCGGCGTGCTGCGCGCTAGATGAGTTGGCCCCGCCAGCTCTAGATTATGCCCCACTAGTGAAGGAGCGGGGGCAGTTTATGTCTCTGCTCACCAGTCGGGGCTGCTATGGGCGCTGTACATTTTGTAGCACTAGCCCCTTTTATCGGCTGGGCGGGGGCAAGGCTTGGCGGGCACATAGCCCGGAGCGCGTACTCGCGGAGTTTGTGCTCTTGCATCGCGAATACGGCTTTACGCACTTTGGCGTGCGCGACGATAACTTTGTGGGTCCGGGTGCTCAGGGTCGGGAACGGGCGCAAGCTATTGCCGAGGGCATCTTGCGCGAAGGTCTGGCTATCTCATTTAAAATTGCTTGCCGCGTTAATGATATTGATAGGGATCTCTTTGCGAGCCTCAAACAAGCGGGTTTAGCCAGAGTATTCTTAGGAGTAGAGTCTGGTTCCCAGAGGCGGTTAGATGGTTTTAAAAAGGGCGTGACAATAAAGCAAAATACGGAAGCCATGTTGTTGCTGACGGAGTTAGGCCTCCCCTACACAGTCGGCTATATCATGTTCGCGCCCGACACTTCATGGGCAGAATTTAGAGAGAGTAGCGCCTTTCTCAAACACGCTCTAGGCTCTGTAGAGGGCATTACAGAGGCAGTACACGACATGTTCAATCCAGTCGAAGTACTTCCGGGCACAGTTATTGCTGAGGAGTTGAGCCAGAAGGGATTGCTCCTAGGCGATTACAGAGGCTTTCGGTACCGATTTCAAGATTGGCGAGTAAGAGTGTTTTATCAGGGGCTAGTGGGGATACGGAGGCTTGTGGCCTTTATAATCAAAGTGCGGGGAGTCAACACGGGAGGGGATTAAATGCGAGAGCGGATTATAGCCGTTATTTTTGAGGGAGGGTATCCAGAACACTGGATCACCCGTGACTTGGCAACTTTGCGTGCCGCTGTTGTAATGGATAATATCGCTAAGCTAAACCTGCTGCCCGAACTAGATGAAGTAGTACTATTAACAAATTATCCGCACCTAGCGGCCCAAGCCAAGCTCCTCGGAGTGACGTTGGCTGAAGAGGACGGGGAACCGTTTCACTTTGGCAGGAATATCCAGCGTATAGTAGCGCAATTTAAGCCTGATGGAGTAATTTGTATGGGTGGCGCCGCGGCACCTTTTATGTCCGTAGAAGAGTTTCGACAACTTGCCCAAAATCTTCGTACCAACAAATCCGTGGTATACACCAATAATCCTCAGTCTGCCGACATAGTTGCCTTTACCCCGGCGGCAAGTGTTTTGACCGTTACCCCACCGGAGACAGACAACAGCTTGGCCACGGTATTGCGGGACCAAGCCGGCTTAGCCCGCGTACTCATACCTCACTCCGTAGGAGCGCACTTTGACCTCGATACCCCTACAGATGCTTTAGTCATGGCTCTATCTCCCCATACCGGGCCTAGGTCTCGTGCCTGCTTAGCGGGGTTAGGTTGGGACGTAGCCCGCGTACAGCGCGCTATTTCTCGAATGAGCCAGCCACACTGCGAGCTAGGCTTGATAGGTCGAGTTAATCCGGCGGTCATGACTCAGATTAACACCCATACTTTTAACCGACTGCGCGTTTTTTCCGAGGAGCGGGGCATGAAGGCCCTCGCGCGAGAAGAGCAGGGCAAGGTCATAAGCCTGCTAGGGTGCTTTTTGGAGCAGGTGGGAGCGGGACAATTTTTTACGTACCTAGCTAAGGTTTGTGATGTTTGCTTTATAGATACAAGAGTATTTTTTGCCCACTTCAAGCTGCAGCTTACCGAAGAGGAACGCTTTCTCTCAGACTTAGGCCAGTATGAGGATATAGCAAACCCCTGGGTGCGCGAGTTTACCAGAGCATCTGTGCAGTGCGAAATCCCGGTTATACTCGGCGGGCATTCCCTAGTCACTGGCGGTATGTGGGCCATTATTGATATTTTGAAGCGGGAGCAGGCCCTAAGCACGGTAGGTAGGGTAGTACATAAATTTCCTATCAGCAGCGGCAGCCCCTTAGCCGGGCTCAAGCTCAGCTCGCTGTCCCGCTTAGGTGTTCACGGCGTCACTGTGGTGGCAGTTGATGCCCCGCACGGTCCAGTGCTTGATCCTGCAGCGGATCATGTACTTCAGCCTTGCGATGTCTTGCATTGTGTCGGCAGTGAGGCCGGTATGCGCGCACTTGAAAAGCTTTTGGGAACCTAAGTGGAAAAATAATATAACACACAAGGAATTTGACTCCTCTTTGTGGAATAGTCCACCGTTAGGAAAGAGGAGGTTTTGCCATGGAGAAGGGATTGGCGCATGTTGTCGAAGAACTCGTCAATGAATTGCAGGGCGTGGCGTCAGCACGGGTTGTGCTGGATGACAAAAGTAATATTGTAGAGTTACATGTCTTAAGCGATGAGACCCGCAATCCTAGGCAGATAGTGCGCGACATCGAGACGGTTTTGCTGGTTAAAATGGGCCTTAATATTGATCACAAAAAAATAAGCGTGGTGCAGTTTGCCGATCGCCAAGAGGTGCAAGCCAAGCGAATCAGTCTGCGCGGGATAGGTTATAGGCTTAATTGCGGCATGGCCGAAGTTAGTGTTGCCCTTAGCTTAGGCGAGGTCAACGCTGAGGTCACGGTTCGAGGTCCTAGCAGCCTGCAGAATCAGACCCGTTTAGTGGCCAACGCTACAGTGGGGTCCCTCAAGGAGATTCTTGGCGGGGTTATTGACTTTGTAGTTGAGGATGTGAGTGTCCTTAATTTTTCACGCCGCGAGGTAGTCCTGGTAGGGGTATCGACAATATCCCCTAACGGCGAGGAAATGCTAGTGGGAGCAACTCTTGCTCGTGGTGATATCAAGGAAGCTGTGGTCAAGGCCACGTTAGATGCGGTTAATCGACGCGTACAGCGTCTGATTGGATAAATATTCGGGGGGGCAATAATTCTATTTTCCCTTGAGCGGAGCGGCATCCTGTTCCATTTAGCGGAGCGGAACAGAGACAGCGCGCGAGGGGGTTTTAGATGTGAAGTGGCTATTCAATTTCATGAGCCTATTTTTAGGTCGTGGTGGCAACTACAAGTGGTAGTACTAGGATACTAGACAAGCCCCCCCCCATTTCAAATTGGTGCAAGGGTGTGATAATCAGTGGCTAAGAGGCAGTTGTTAACTAATGCATACGTTGCCACTGTTATTCTGGCGGGTATTATCGTCCTGATTAATGCTGGTTTCCCCGCCACAGGTCAGGAGTGGATTGGACTAATTGCCTTTGGCGCTCTGAGCCTGATGAGTGAGGCCCTAGCTATTACCGTGGCCATGAGTAGCTTAACAGTTTCTGTAGCTTTTATTCCCGTCTTCTCTAGTATTCTCATGTTTAGTCCTCCTGTGGGAGTATGGGTCGCAGCTTTGGGAAGCCTAAACTGGGACGACCTTCGCGGCGGGAAGCCATGGTATCGCAACCTCTTTAACTTCTGCCAGCTAGGAATGTCCGCGGCTTTAGCCGCCTACGTGTATAGCGTCTTGGGCGGTCAAGCCGGGCAAGTGACTAAGCAGTCATTCCTCCCCATCTTGGCTTCGTTTACGGCCTACTACCTTACCAATGCCGCCATACCAACCTTGGTTATAGCCCTCATCTCGGGGACGAGCCCCTTTGCGGTTTATTCCCGCCTCATTGCCTGGTCTACCCCCGGGTTCATCGCCATGGCCCCCATGGCCGTGTTGGTAGCGGTAGTTTTTGAGCCGCTAGGGTATGTCGGAGTGGTCCTCTTTATCTTGCCGCTATTTTTTGCCCGCATGGCATTTAAACTTTACCGGGATATGCGGCAGAATTACGTGGAGACCATTCAGTCCTTAGCGCAGGCAATTGATGCCAAAGATCATTACACCATGGGTCACTCCGAGCGAGTTGCTTACTACGCCGTAGAGATTGCGCGCAAGCTTGGCTGGCGGCAGAGTCGACTTGAACAATTGTTCTTTACGGCTCTCTTGCACGATATTGGGAAAATCGGTATCAGCGAAGCCGTATTGAATAAGCCTGGCCGGCTTACCTCCGACGAGCGTTTTGCAATCAATAGTCATGCGGAGCTAGGGGCAGAGATTGTCAGTAAGGTTAGTTTCTTGCGGCAGGAAGCCGATTTTATCCGTCATCACCATGAGTACTACTCCGGCTCGGGATATCCCGCGGGGCTGGCGGGAGCAGCGATTCCCCTCGGGGCACGCATAATTGCTGTGGCAGACTCCTTCGATGCTATGACGTCTCTGCGCGTGTACCATTCGCCGCGTAGCGCCTACGAGGCCGTGGAAGAGCTTAAACGCTGTTCCGGCACACAGTTTGACCCGTTAGTGGTAAAGGCCTTTCTTCAGGTCATCACGGAGAAGTCCGATATCTTAGACTCTGCGCAAGAGGCGGCCGCGGCCGGGTTTGCCTCGCTTGCGGGCTTAAATGGGCAATGATACAATTAATAGAACGTTTGCAGCAGTGCTTTCATCGTGAAGGCCTGTTTTTTTAGGAGGAATAGTGCTAAATGTTAGGATTTTTAAAGAGTATCTTTGACACCAATACGCGCGAGCTCAAGCGCATGCAAAAAGTTGTAGAACAGATAAATCAGCTGGGAACCCCATACGTATCTTTATCCGATGAGGAGTTGCGCGCTAAGACGGCGGAGTTTAAAGAGCGCTACTCCCAAGGTGAGACCTTAGACGATATTTTACCCGAGGCCTTCGCCGCCGTGCGCGAGGCTACTAAGCGCATGATAGGTCAGCCGCATTTTGATGTGCAGTTACTCGGCGGCATGGTTTTACACCAAGGCCGCATTGCCGAGATGAAGACCGGCGAGGGCAAAACTCAGGTAGCAGTTTTGGCAGCCTATCTCAATGCTCTTACCGGTAAAGGCGTGCATGTTGTCACTGTCAATGATTATTTGGCGCGCTTTCATAGCGAATGGATGGGGCAGATTTACCGCTTTTTAGGCCTTTCAGTAGGCCTAATCGTCCATGGCAAGGATTTTGCTGACCGCAAGCGAGCTTATGCCGCGGACATCACCTATGGCACAAATAATGAGTTTGGCTTTGATTACCTGCGCGACAATATGGTGCTAGACCGCAGCCAAATGGTGCAGCGCAAGCTCCATTACGCTATCGTGGATGAAGTGGATAGCATCCTTATCGACGAAGCAAGGACCCCGCTTATCATCTCAGGTCAAGCCGAGGACTCCACAGACTTGTACTATAGATTTGCCAAGCTGGTGGTAGGCTTTTGCGAAGGCGATGATTACAACGTAGACGAAAAGCTCAAGACGGTAACACCTACAGAGGCGGCTGTGCACAAAACAGAGCGTGCTTTGGGGGTCGAAAACTTATTCGATAACACTAATATGACTTTGCAGCATCATTTAAATCAGGCGATTAGGGCTAAAGCCCTGATGAAGCTCGACCGGGACTACGTCGTTAAAGACGGAGAAATTATTATCGTCGATGAATTTACAGGCCGTATGATGTATGGCAGGCGTTACAGTGCCGGGCTGCATCAGGCTATAGAAGCCAAAGAAGGGGTCAAAATAGAGAAAGAAAGCCAAACCCTGGCTAGTATCACCTTCCAGAACTACTTCCGTATGTATGAAAAGCTTAGCGGCATGACTGGTACGGCAGTGACAGAGGAAGAGGAATTTAGGCATATATATAAAATGGACGTAGTTGTTCTGCCGACGCATCGCCCGATGATTCGTAAGGACATGGCTGATGTGGTCTACAAGGCCGAGCGCGCTAAATTTGCAGCGGTCGTTGAAGATATCATCAAGCGCTATGAGACCGGGCAACCTGTTCTCGTGGGTACCATCTCTATTGAGAAATCTGAGCACTTGAGTGGATTATTGAAAAAGAAAGGCATACCTCACCAGGTGCTAAACGCCAAGCACCATGAACGTGAAGCGGACATTGTGGCTCAAGCGGGTCGTTTTAAGGCTGTGACCATCGCCACCAACATGGCCGGTCGCGGCACAGATATTTTGCTGGGGGGCAACGCGGACTTCTTGACCCGCCATGCCATGCTAGATCATGGCCTGAGGCCCGAGGACTGGGCCGAGCTTCCTTTGCGTACAGATGACGAAGCAATTGCATTAAGGGCCCAATACGCAGCAGAGCTTAAACGGTGCAAAGCCGAGACAATAAAAGAGCATGAACAGGTTGTAGCTGTAGGCGGACTTCATATCATCGGTACCGAACGTCACGAGGCACGCCGCATAGATAACCAGTTGCGGGGCCGTGCCGGGCGTCAAGGGGATCCTGGTTCTACCCAGTTTTTCTTGTCCCTGGAGGATGATCTCATGCGCCTATTTGGCGGTGAGATGATGTACAGCTTAATGGATAAGCTGGGGGTAGAAGAGGATATGCCAATCGAGCATGGTCTGCTTAGCTCAGCTATTGAGCGAGCCCAGAAGCGAGTGGAAAACCGCAATTTCGATACACGTAAGCACGTATTAGAGTACGACGACGTCTCCAACCAGCAACGTGAGATTATTTACCGCCAACGCCGTGAGGCTTTGGCTGGCGAGTTGACGGGTGTCGTTGAGAACATGCTAGAAGAAATCATTTCGCATACAGTTGACGCCTATATTCCAGCCAAGACGTATCCGGAGGAGTGGGACGTCGCTGGGCTTAAGCAGGCTGCCGAAGAGTTCTTCCCGCTACCTGTGGTAGAAGCAGAGTCCTGGCGTGAATTCACACCGCAAGGTCTAAAGGAAGAGCTGCTTGGTTTAGCACAGCAGGCGCTAGATAAGCGGGCGCAGGAAGTTGGTCCCGAGATTATGCAGGACCTTAAACGCGTTGTTCTACTGCGCATGGTTGATTCCAAATGGATGGCACACTTAGATAACATGGATGAGCTGCGCCAAGGGATTGGGCTGCGGGCAGTTGGGCAGCGAGACCCCTTGATTGAATATAAGATGGACGCATTTGAAATGTTCCAGCAGATGATTGCTGAAATCAGACAAGATGTAGTCAGGTATATGTTTACCGTCCAAGTCGTGGCGGAGCCGCGAGTAGCCCCGACTGCTAGGGTCAAACAAACTACGGCGCCACAGCCTGCAGGACAACCTTCGTCTACTAAAGAAACTGGACGAAATGATCCTTGCCCTTGTGGTAGTGGTAAGAAATTCAAGAAGTGCTGTGGGCGAGATGCATAAGGAGGGAAACGAGTGCTAGATATTAGCGAATTGCGTACACGTGCCCAAAAACTCCAAAAATGGGCTGAAGAGTTGAGGGATTCCCTTTGACTTAGAGGCTAAGTCAAAGCGGATAGCCACATTAACGGAGGCCGTCTCGGCTGAAGACTTGTGGGCGGACACCAATGCGGCCCAGAAGATTTTTGGCGAGCTTAACCGTGTGCGCGCTGAAGTGGAGCGCTGGCAATCGTTAGAAAGAGAGTCAGTGGATGTACAAGAGCTAATTGAGCTCGCGGTCGAATTGGCGGACGATGAGGCTTTGTCAAATGTGCCGAAAAGACTAGGGTGCTTAGAGAAAGCCTTAGCACAAGTGGAGCTGGAGCTTCTTCTTTCCGGGCCTTATGACAGTCGTAACGCTATAGTGGAGCTCCACCCCGGGGCGGGTGGTGTGGACTCACAGGATTGGGCTGCCATGCTCATGCGCATGTATTCGCGGTGGGCAGAGAACAGCAATTACCAGGTAGAGATCTTGGACTACTTGCCGGGAGACGAGGCTGGACTTAAGAGTGTAGCGCTTCTTATCAAAGGAGAGCTAGCCTACGGGTATTTGCAGGCTGAAAGGGGAGTGCACCGTCTGGTGCGGTTGTCTCCTTTTGATGCTTCAGGCAGGCGACATACCTCTTTTGCCTCAGTTTCAGTCGTACCCGAAATTGATGAAGATACACTCGTAGAGGTTGACCCAGATGACTTGAGAATCGACACCTACCGCAGCAGCGGAGCTGGTGGCCAGAATGTTAATAAGACGGACTCAGCCGTGCGTATTACACATCTGCCCACAGGTACAGTCACGCAATGTCAGAACGAGCGATCCCAGCTTAGCAACAAGAATACGGCCATGCGCATGTTGCGCAGTAAACTGCTGGTGCTTAAGCTGCAGGAGCAACAGAAGGAGCTTGATCGCATTCGCGGCAGTGTGATGGAAATCGCCTGGGGGAACCAGATTCGCAGTTACGTTTTTCACCCTTACAATATGGTCAAGGATCATCGCACAGGGCAGGAGACCGGCAATGTTCAAGCTGTAATGGATGGGGACTTAGACCCATTTATGGATGCCTTCCTGCACTGGCAGGCCGAACACAAAAAAGGATAAAGCTAACAGGTGGAGCGTAGCAAAGCATAAAAAAGGTTTTTTCTTCCGCTATCGCGAATATGTATAGTAGCGGGAGGAATGCCAGTGAAAGCTATGCCGATTTTTTGCGGAGTTGCTTTTTGCCTCGGGGCACCCCTCGCAATTTCTAGTCTTTACTCAGGTACCATCTCGGTAGCTACTGCCTATGTAATTGTTTGGTCGGCAGTATTCTTCGGAGGTGCTTGGGGCGGGCGAGCCGTCGAAGTGGACCAGTTTATTCCCGCTTTAATTACGGGCTTATGGGCGGGAGGGCTTACCATACTCTTTTCCCCTGCTCAGGAAGACCTTTGGGGTGCGTTATCGACGTTAGCCGTGTTTGGTTTTGTGGCGGTACTAGGGGCTCGTGTGCTTAACCGGGAGAGGAGGTAAACCGTATGAAAAAGGTATGGGTGGTGCTATTAGTTATTATCGGGTTGGTAGTGGTAGCTGAGATTTCAGCGCCTTACCTAATTGCACGGGGATTAGAAGTGGGGCTCAATAAGACCTTGGGAGTAGATGTCCAACTGCGGCTTAAGTCTTACCCCTCTTTAAGAATGCTGCTGGGGCAGTTTGATCACATTTCTGTAGTGGCCAAAAATGTAAATCTGGGCGGACTATCCGTAAGTGAATACACTCTAATCGCCCAAGAAGTTGACGTAAATGTGCGTTCGCTTTTGGGAAGGCGGGAGTTGACGTTTAATAATCAAGGGAACATGGAAGTACAGGTTGTAGTGGCGGAGGGGGAGCTAAGTACCTACTTGTGGGAGAATATCCCCGAGTTAAAGGGGTGGAGGGTGCAAGTTAACCAGGGCAGTGTTACTGTGGTGGGACAAGCCCCTATTCTCAACGCTATGGTGGATATGCGTCTGCAAGGCAAGTTTGTGCCTCAAGGGGCGGATAAATTAGCCTTTATTCCCGAGCTACTGGAGTTACAGAACATCACCCTACCCCAAGGAGTTGTTGATGCGGTATTGCAGGGGGCGGAATTTTACATTGACCTCGCTGCTGCACCTATGCCGTTAGAACTACTAGATGTTAAAATGGAACCGGGACAACTAGTATTGCGGGCAAAAGTGCTGCAATAGGTATTAAGCCTCCCCTCGTGGGGAGGCTTTAAAGATTCAGACTGGGATGGTGTTTGAACATGCCACGCAAGGCTTATGCTATTATTATGCTTCTTGTTGTACTCGCGTCGGGAACTATACTTTGGCAAAGACATTTTGTTGAAAGCCGCAATAGACAGGTGGCTCTATTTATGGACGGTACAGATCTATTGTACCGTTCTAGGATGCTTAACCTCGATCTCCATGTGTATCTTGCGGAACTTAAGCAGGCAGGGCTTTATGGCGTTGCTAGCCATGTAACCCCATTGCTTGATCTTGAGGCTTTGGGTGATGTGCTGATGAAACCCGCCGGTAACGAAGCCTCCCAGTACGCCCGTTCGCTCGGGCTCCCCGCCCCTCTCCCCTCCCAGTCCATACTGGAAATTAAGGCGGAGAACTTGCGTGACTCACTAACTTCATTAGTAATTTCTCTGACTTCCGGACAGGTTACAGTATATGGTGAGTTTGTCTATACAGAGTTGCCGTACCAACGCTTGCGGCGCACCAGCCTAGGTTTTTCACCTGAGCTAATTGCCGCCATCGATGCCAGCGGCTTAGCCTTTTTACCAGTCTTTTCTCCGTATACGGGTAGTTCAGTGCGAGAGTTTACTGCGTACCTAAAAACGCGCGAATTTGCAGGTGTAATGTTTACGGGCAACCGCTTGGCAGAAGACTTAGGTGCCGTACAAGAACTTGCTGCGGTTGTTGCCGAGCGTCAGCTAACTATCTACTGGCTGCAGCGCTCTGACACTCTGCGTGGGTACGTTCCCTTAGAGGGCATAGAGCAGGTACTTAATCCGCAGAGCCGAATTGTACGGAGTTATCGCATATCTAGGGCCGAAACAGATAACCCTCAGGTGAACCCAGAAAATATGGTGTCACGTTGGCTAGGGTCAATCAAGGAGTACAATACGCGAGCAATCTACATGCGCCCGTTTTACCGTGAAAATGATATTAGCTTAAATGCTGAATATGTGGCGTTAATGGCAGACTCAGCCTTAAGGGCAGGATATACCTTAGGACCGGCCGAGCCATTTGCCCGTTATTACCCTTTCTGGGGTCTGTCAGTGCTGGTAGGTATCGGTATTGGGTTGTTAGCTCTAACCGTTGCCTTGCGATATGGTCTTTGGCGCCGGTTAGCCTGTGCCGGGTTCTTGGCAGTAGTACTGTCTCAAATCGCGCTATTCTCTCCATTAAGCGTGTGGTTGCGTTTGGCACTAGGTTTGTTCGGAGCGATTATAGCAAGCTTTGCTGGCATTTCTTTAGCGGCGGAAGGCAAGAATCCCTGGCTTTCCTTTGTAGGTATACAGACGGCCACAATCAGCTTTGCTTTGCTAACAGCATCTTATCTCAGTGACTACGCTTTCATTACGGAGTTCGAATTCTTTAGAGGCGTGAAGCTGCAGTATACATTACCATTGTTTATACTCGCTGCATTAGTGTGGCTACCGCGTTGGCGTACCTTGCCCCGCGAATTGTTTCAGGAGACTAAAAGAGTTGGCTTGTGGGTAACTCTGGTCTTAGGTGCCTTATCTGCGGCCGCGCTATTCTTTTATATCCGTAGGTCGGGACATGTCCATTCCGTAAGTCAGCTGGAACTCGGTTTGCGTTTCTGGCTCGATGAAGTACTGGTAGCCAGGCCGCGCTTTAAGGAACTAGTGGCTCACCCCCTGCTGTTGTTAGTGCTCTTCTATCGGCCGCGCCTATCTAAGCTGACCTATGAGATGGGACTGGTTGCAGCTGCAATTGGTCAAGTATCAATCGTAAATACATTTATGCATTTACGTACGCCTCTCGCATTATCCCTACTGCGTGTATTTCATGGTCTGTGGATTGGGACTATTATGGGTCTGCTAGGGATAGCAGTTGTAGAAATTGTGTTGCGTCTATCGCTAAAAATACGCGGAGGGAAAGCCAGCAGATGAAAATTGTACATGTAAATGGTGGTGGTGAAACTGGTGGCGGCAAGAGCCACCTGCTGGCCTTGCTCCCTCAGCTGCGCAGGCTAGGTGCTGATGCCAGTCTCCTGTGTTTTTCGGCTGGCTTGTTATCTCAAGAGGCGCAGGAGCAGGGCATTCCTACCCATACGCTACATGTGAGCAGTATGTTGTCGCCTCGCCTTATGGTAGGGCTGTATCAGTATTTCAAAACGCTAGGACCAGATATCGTCCACACTCACGGCGGCAGGGCCAACCTTTACGGGCGTTTGGCGGCCAAGCTAGCTGGGGTGCCATTGGTGATTACAACCGTCCATAGTCATACTGACCTAGATTACACCTCGCCCTGGCAGAACATGTGGTTTTCTACCGTTGACCGTGCCACCTGGGGCCTGGCGGACGGCCTAATTGCAGTTTCCTGTGAACTTCAGCGAGCTTTATTGCGTCGCGGATTGAAGCAAACTAAGGTACGGGTTGTGTACAATGGAATAGAGGATGTTCGTCCCAAATCTCTGGCACTGCACGAAGAGTTTAGTTTGCCCGCCGATAGCGACGTGCTTTGTGCAGTGGGGAGATTGGTTCCCGTTAAGCGTTTTGATCTCTTACTCACAGCCATGCGTAAGGTAGTAGAGACTAACCCTAACGCAATTCTATTGATAGTTGGAGATGGCCCCTTGGAGCAACAACTGCGTGAAACCTCAGTGCAAATAGGTCTAGGTGCGCACGTTAAGTTTGTTGGCTATCGCCGTGATGCTAAGTCCATCATGGAATCGTCTGTAGCCTTTGTCATGTCATCTGAAATGGAAGGGTTACCAATTGTACTCCTAGAGGCTCTAGCAGGTGAGGTGCCCATTGTGGCTACATCTGTAGGTGGCATACCAGAAGTAATAACTACAGAAGAGAATGGCCTGCTAGTTGCACCCCTTAACTCGGGAGCGTTGGCAGAAGCTATCGTGCGAGTGCTGGCTCGGCCTCTCGAAGCACAGGAGAGAGCAGTCAACGGTAGGAAGTGGTTTGAGGAGTATGCTACAGCAGAGGCAATGGCGAGAAAGACACTGTCAGTTTACATAGAGTGGGGGGACCGCCAATGAAAATTTTAGTGACGGGTGGCGCAGGTTTTATAGGTTCACATGTCGTTGAGAGTTTGGTTAAATGTGGTCACGAAGTGAGCGTAGTGGACAACCTTATTACAGGTAGGGTCAGCCATGTACCTCTAGGTGTCCGTTTGTACCAAGTAGATGTTGCGTCGCCGGAGCTTTTGTCAGCAGTTGTAGCAGAAAGGCCGGATGCTATTGTGCATTTAGCGGCGCAAATTAGCGTCAGTGCCTCTACCCGCGACCCAGAGGAAGATGCTCGGGTAAACATTGGGGGAGCACTTAATGTGCTACGAGCTGCACACGCTAGTGGCTGTGGCCGGATCGTCTATAGCTCAAGCGCAGCAGTATATGGCAATCCCTCCTCCCTGCCGCTACAAGAGGGTGCTTCCATGCGGCCACTTTCGCCTTATGGAGTTTCTAAGCGTGCTGCCGAGGACTATTTTTTAGCTGATGCAGCAGCCACGGATCTTACTATTGGTGTCTTGCGCTACGGCAACGCTTATGGGCCACGCCAAGCCGTGAGCGCAGAGTGTGGCGTGACAACTATATTTCTGCAAAAGATTCTCGAGGGGCAGAGCCCTACAATTTTCGGCGATGGCAGCGCTACTAGAGATTACGTTTATGTTGGCGATGTTGCCGAAGCTACGGTGACAGCGCTGTATAATGATAAGAATTTGATCGTTAATATTTCAAGCGGGCAGGAAACCTCTGTGCAAGCACTATGGGACCAGTTGATTGCTCTTGCGGGCAAGAATATAAAGCCTTGTTACGGGGCAGAGCGACTAGGGGATATTACCCGCAGCTGCCTCGACCCGAGCCTAGCCTGGCGGGAGCTGAGTTGGCGTTCCACAACATCGCTGCAGGAGGGCCTGAAAAAGACTCTGGAGTATTATACTGCACTAGGGCGTACAGAGGGGTGTTAACCGGGCAGACGATTGTTCTGCTGAGCGCCGTGCCTTGGTCAGGTCTGTATGCTAGACCACAACACCTTGCTACCCGTTTTGCCAGTCTAGGTGCACGAGTGATATTCGTAGAACCAGCGGGGAGTTTTCTTTCACCACTCAAACAGCGCGGCATACCCAAGTTCAGTAGCATGCGAAGAGAGGAACCAAATATAGCCGTATTGACTCCCCCTTTGCTATTGCCGGCGGGGTATGGATGGTCCCCTATTAACCGTCTCAACCAAGCCTTGCTGTGGCGGTCAATCTGTAGCGCGGCGCACAAGCTGGGATGGGAAGCAGATATGGTGTGGACTCATTTACCCGGTACAGCAGATTTGCCTACCGACCTGCCGCTAGTGTATGACTGTGTAGATGATCATGCTGCCTTTAGCCAGATATCCTACTTGTGGAGTTGCGAAGTCGTAAAACGCCTAGAGCACAAGTTACTACAGCGTGCTTGGCGTGTTTTTGCCTCTTCAGAGCTGTTATTATCTAAGTGCCGTCAGGTAAGAAAAGATGCTGCTTTAGTGGGCAATGGAGCCGACATGGATCATTTCGCGGCGGCGACTCAGGGATATTCGAACATCATCGATGTGAGCCACCCCATTGTAGGTTTTTACGGTGGCATAGGGACATGGATCGATCTCGAACTCGTTGCAGATGCGGCAGTGAGCAGACCAGATCTCAACTTTGTCATGATAGGTCCGGTGGATAGCGCAGTTAAATTGCCGGCGAGAGCGGCCAATCTACACTTTTTAGGTTTTGTTCCTTACCAAGCTTTACCCCAGTATTTAGCTGACTTCGATGTGGCCTTAGTACCGTTTAAAAATAGTGAAGTCACACAAAGTGTAAACCCTCTCAAACTATACGAGTATTTTGCTGCCGGCAAGCCGGTTATCGTTGCCGACATTCCCGAGCTGGCACGGTGGCAACCGTTAGTATATGTGGCTAACACCGCGGCAGGGCTGTTGAATGAAATAGACAAGGCTCTTAAAGAGTCTGAGATTTTTACAATAGCTCGGCAAAAGGTAGCGCAAGAGAACTCCTGGGATGCCAAGGTAGCAGATATCTTAAGATTATTAGGTGAGTAAGCATGCCAAACGTCTTTGTAATGGGTTTTATCGGGTGTGGTAATCTAGGCGATGAGGCCATCTTGGCCGGTACTTTGCAGAGCCTAAGAGAATGTGGAGTAGCTAGGCCAGTAGTATTCTCCTGGAGCCCTCAGCAAACTGCCCAAGCGCATAGTACCCAGTCACTGCCCGTCTTGGCGGGTATGAGAGGGCTGAGGGACTTTGCTACACATCTTCACAGGGGGGACTTGTTCATAATGGGGGGAGGCAGCCTTCTCCAGGATGGTCACCGGAGGATAGTTCCGTTCTGGCTGTCCCGCGCTTTAGTAGCAAAATTGCGGGGTTGCACTGTTGTTTACCATGCCCAAGGCGTCGGACCGTTGCACACTAGTCTGGCTCGCGCACTTATGCGTATCATAGTCCCTTGGACTGCTGACGCTTTTACTGTGCGTGATACGCTGTCTCGAGAGTTGCTGCTAGCCATTCCAAATGTTCACCTGGTTGCTGATCCAGCTCTGCTTCTGGCAGCGCTAGAGGTAGAAAAGTGTCCTGGGCGTGTGGTGGTAGCCCTGCGCAACACGAAGCACGACGCGGAATTAGCTAGGCTGGTTGACTGTTTAAAGCTGTTTTCTGCAGCAGCGGAAGTACAATATGTTTTTCTACCTATGCACATCCCGGATGATGTGGAAGTGTGCACGCAGGTAGCAGCCTTAACTGGAGGCACTGTGTATGAGGGGCCGTTTGAAGTCCAATATGTTCGCAAGCTATTGGCATCCGCTGAGTTAGTTGTTGCTATGCGCCTGCATGCTGCTATACTGGCAACCGGGGTCGCTACGCCGAGCGTGGGCCTCAGCTATGACCCCAAGGTCCTTTCGTTCTATGCGGAGTTAGGTTTGCCGGAATATGTACTGCCTTGGCATGGTGAGTTTGATGCCAATCTGTGTAGTGTGCTACTCACGAAAGCCTACCGTAGCCGCCTTGAGCTGGCCGAACAAACGAAGAAACAGGCTAGTTTGCTGCGCGACAGAGCTCAGAATAGCATTCCAATTGCAGTGGCAAAGTGGAGGAGCAGAGGCGATGAAAATAGTCAGGGTTAGTATATTGTCTTATCCCGTTGCTAAGCTGACGCTGCCACAAACTGTGGCAGCGGTTCTGGAGCTTATTAGCGCCCGCAGAGGGCACATCATCACTGCCAATGCGGAGATATTATACGCAGCCAAGTCTGATGCCGCACTCGACAGCGTAATTAGGGCGGCTGATTTGGTAACGGCAGATGGCATGGGGGTTGTCTGGGCTTCGCGCATTCTAGGTGATCCTCTGCCAGAACGTGTAAGCGGTTATGACCTCTTGCACGCAATTGCCCAACAAGCCTCGCAAACGGATCTAGGTTTATTTCTCCTAGGGGCCGCCCCCGGGGTGGCCGAAGCAGCAGCAGCCAAGCTACAAAGGCTGTATCCTGATCTTATTATTGCAGGCACATATCATGGCTTCTTCAAAGAGGAAGAGTCAGTTGAAGTAATGGAAAGAGTCAAGTCGAGTAACGCAGACTTCTTATTCGTCGCAATGGGCCTGGGGGGCGAGGCGTGGATTTACCGACATAAACAGGAGCTTAACTGCCCAGCGATGCAAGTGGGAGGTAGTTTCGATATTCTTGCTGGTATAGCGACCCGGGCGCCGAGATGGATGCAGAAGTCGGGCCTAGAATGGGCCCATCGCTTGTATAGGGAGCCTAAGAGATATAGGCGAATGCTTAGCCTACCCAAGTTTGTGATAGCAGTAATTGCAGAGCGTTTTCGTGAAAAGGGAGTGAAGAAATGAATACCGTTTTACTACGTAACAAGGCGCAGGAGATGCGTCGACTCATCATGGAAGGAATAGCGGAAGCTGGGTCAGGTCATCCGGGAGGGTCACTCTCTCTGGTGGAGATTATGTCCTACCTTTATTTCTATCAGGCCCAATTACATGAGACAGACCCCCTGTGGCCGGAACGCGACCGCATAATACTTAGCAAGGGCCACGCTGCACCGGCTCTTTACGCTGCTTTGGCAGCGAAGGGCTACATGCCACATGAGGAAATGTTGACGCTGCGCAAGCTTGGCTCACGCCTTCAGGGGCACCCAGATATGCGCAAGCTCCCCGGCGTAGAGATGTCCACAGGATCACTTGGCCAGGGGCTCTCCGTGGCTAATGGGCTGGCACTTGGTTTGAGGCTACAGAATAAGGCTAATAAAGTTTATGTCGTACTTGGTGACGGTGAGCTTCAAGAAGGCCAAGTGTGGGAGGCAGCAATGACAGCCGCACACCATAGGCTGACAAACCTTATGGCAGTGGTCGACTATAATGGACTTCAGATCGACGGGTTTACGGGCGAGGTCAAGCGCCTAGAACCATTAGCCGAGAAATGGCAAGCATTTGGCTGGCAAACAGTTACCGTAGACGGGCACTCCTTTGCGGATTTGTACAGGGGGTTTAACGTAGAGCGCGATGACCGCCCACTCGTGGTTATTGCCAAAACCATTAAGGGTAAAGGTGTTCAGTATATGGAGAACGTAGCTGATTGGCATGGCAAAGCGCCTTCCAAGGCCCAAGCCCAGGAGTATATTGAGGGGATAGGAGGAGATGTACGTGGTTAATAAGCCTGAAGCAACCCGTGATGCGTACGGCAGAGCCTTGCTAGCCTTAGGTCAACTGCGTTCAGAGGTTGTGGTGTTAGATGCAGACCTGTCTAAGTCAACCAAGACGGCCGGCTTTGCCGCCAAATATCCCGAGCGTTTCTTTAACGTGGGGATTGCCGAGGCAGATCTCATTGGAACAGCCTGTGGCTTGACGTTGTCCGGGCTCAAACCTTTTGCCAGTACGTTTGCCATTTTCGCTACGGGTAGAGCATACGATCAAATTCGCAATAGTGTTGCCTATCCGAGGCTGCCTGTGGTCATAGCTGCTACTCATGCCGGATTGACAGTTGGGCCAGACGGTGGCTCTCACCAGTCTTTAGAGGATATTGCGCTAATGAGGGTGTTGCCTAATATGCAAGTGTGGGTCCCTGCTGATGGAGAAGAAGCTTATCAAATGGTAATTGAGGCCGCGACGGAGACAGGTCCTGTATACATTAGGTTAGGGCGGCAGGTTGTGCCGCACGTTACTCCCGCAGATTACAAGTTTGAAAAAGGGCGGGCACAGGTATTTGGTCCTAGCGGCGACGTCACAATTATCGCCTGTGGTGTCATGGTAGCGGAAGCCCTTAGGGCCGCAGAGGAGCTACGGCAAGCGGGCCTTTCGGTGCAGGTGGTCAATATGAGCAGTATCAAACCACTTGATACTGAGGTCTTAGAGGCCGCGGCTAGCCACAGTCGTTTGATTGTTACAGTCGAAGAACACTTTGTGGCGGGAGGGCTAGGTAGCGCCTGTGTTGAATACCTATCTACCCTCCGCTCGAGGCCGCAGGTAGGCATGCTCGGAGTAGAAGATCGGTTCGGTCAATCAGGGCATCCGGATGAACTGTTAGACCTTTACGGTCTCAGAGCTAGCAACATTGTCGCAGCGGTAAAACGGAGTTTAGATAGTTAACGCGCAACATGACCCGATGTCAACGAGGGGGATTAAGAAACGTCTCTTACCCAACCCTCGTTCATATTGTCGGGAAATTTAGGGAGGCATATTATGCTAGAATTTAGATATTTAGAGCTAGAGGACAGAGCATGGCTCCAGCCTCTACTCATGAAGACCAGTACTATGGGAAGCGAAAATGCTTTTGGCACATTGATGATTTGGGGGGGCGACTATCGCGTAAATGTGTGTCAGCGTCAGGGAGAGGTTTTTTTGAGCTTCGGGGGGCAACCTCATACCTATTACTTCCCAATCGCCTACCATGACCTTAGGGATACTCTTTCGGTTATGATTGCGGATGCAGATAATAAAGGTTTTGACTTTAGAATGTGGGGCATGACCGCAGAACAAATCGCGCTCATGGATCAGGCCCTGCCAGGCACCTTTGTCTTTTCCATTGATAGGTCTGGCTCTGATTACATATACAGTACACAAGAGTTAGCAAGCCTCAAGGGTCGAAAATTTGAGAAAAAACGCCATCATCTAGCGAAATTTAAAAAAACTTATCGCTACACTTACGAAGGCGTCACGCTTCACAATATTGCTGATTGTGTTGCTATTGCAGACCTGTGGCGGAGTGATAACGCCGCACAGTTGGGTGATAGTGTTGATAAAGAATACTGCGCCCTAAGACGCGCTTCTGATAATTTCGAACAGTTAGGCTTGCTAGGAGGTCTCATTAGGGTGGGGGGTAAGCCTGTTGCCTTTACATTCGGTGAAGAAATCAACCCCGATGTCTTCTTAATACATTTTGAAAAAGCGCTAGACGGATATGATGGACTATATGCTGCCATTAACCAAGAATTTGCGGCACACAATTTGACGAAATATCAGTATGTAAATAGGGAGGAAGATATGGGAGTAGAGGGGTTGCGCAAATCTAAATTGTCTTACCATCCGGTTTTGTTGTTAGAGAAGTATAGTGCAGTAGTAAGGGAAGACATAATGCAGTGAGCCGAGAGAGAGTTGTCTTTGCCGAGCAGAGAATGCGCGAGGCACTTCTTGCCATATGGCAAGTCTGTTTTGAAGAGCAGCCTGCACCGGTGCGCTATTTCTTTGAGACCTATTTCGAGCCGCATAACTGTTTGGTGTATGAGGTGAATGACGAGGCTGTAGCCATGGTTCACCTGCTGCCTGCACAAATTGTACACAACAACTCGCTTATACAGGCGCACTATATCTACGCGGCTGCTACTTTGCCCGAACACCGCTCTAAAGGCTATATGAGCACCTTGCTTAACCATGCAGCGGAGGTAGGTGCAAAGCGTGGCGATGAATATTCCTTCCTCTTGCCATCGCAAAGCGACTTGTATCGATACTATGGCCGACTGGGCTATGTACCATATTTCCAGACCAGATTTGTGACCCTCTCTAACGGCGAGCTTCGTGCTCTAGCAGCTGGAGGGCGCAAGAGCGACCTTGTACTCAACTGCCAACAAGTAAAATCATTGCGTAACAGCCACATAGTCGCCTGCGACGGATCAGTCCTATGGGGTGAAAAGGCCATTTCCTATGCCGTTGGCATTAGCAAGCTCTATGGAGGTCAACTTATCTGCTCCCAAGCGGGTGAACAATTTGGCTACGCGCTGTGCAGCGCTACTCATAAGGAGAATTGTACGGTCGTTGAGATAGTGGCTGACGAAGACGCTAGCGCAGATCTGCTGGCAACAATTTTGCTCCAAGTTCCAGCGCAGACCTATAGGTTTCGGCTGCCCGGGTTCAGCAGCCTCTTTGCGCAGCAAGGAGAAGTCTCGACTCAGGGCATGATCAAGCCGCTACTGCATAACGACGGTCTCAGCACTACAAAATCCGGCCTGCCCTACCTAGGGTTAACCTTAGATTAACCTACATCGTGGGTGGCCATGGCGTTCTTTTGTAGGGGGCTGCCCAAGGCACCATAGATAGCACCCTTTGGGGACAGCCCCCTGGACTAGCGTGCGCTAGTCCTTATTTAGTTCGAGTATTACTGGAAGAATCACTGGTCTACGCCTTGTCTTTTCATAGAGAAAATTCGCTAGGGACTCACGCATCGCGCTGCGCAGGCTACTCCATTCGGTGGATTCTTGAATAGCCTTGGTCAGTGTCGCAGTCACCTGTTGAGTGGCCTCTTTAAGCAGACTCTCAGATTCGCGCACATATACGAAGCCGCGCGAAATTAGATCAGGTCCGGCCAAAATCTTTCTGTTAGCTCTGTCAATGGTCACTGCGGCTACCAAGACACCATCTGCAGCTAATTGCTGTCGATCCCTCAACACTACGTTGCCGACATCGCCGACTCCAATGCCATCTACTAGCACAGAACCAGATGTGACTTTAGATGTAACGCGTGCTGAGTCGGCAGTGAACTCGACAACGTCACCATTTTCCACGCAAAGAATCGCATTCTCTTCATATCCCATTTGTTCAGCGAGCTGCGCAAAGGCAGTCTGGTGTCTAAACTCCCCATGGAAAGGAATCATAAAGCGAGGTTTAACCATGTTAATCATAAGCTTCAGTTCTTCTCGACTAGCATGGCCAGAGACATGAACGTCAGCTATCCCCTGATAGATAACATTTGCGCCGGCCTTGGAAAGGCCATCAATGACCTTGCTTACAAGTTTTTCATTGCCCGGCACGGGAGTAGACGAAAAAATTACGGTGTCGCCAGGGACGATACTGATGCGGGGATGAGAACCACTGGCCATACGGGTCAGGCCGGAAAGCGGTTCGCCTTGGCTACCAGTAGTAATAATAACCACCTTATCAGCAGAAAGCCTATTGATTTCCTCGATCTCTACATAGGCGGTCTCGGGGTAGGTGAGGTAGCCGAGTTCAGTGGAGATCTTGACATTGTTGACCATGCTGCGCCCAACTACTGCTACCTTGCGCTTAAAACGTAAGGCTGTGTCGAAAACCTGTTGAATTCGGTGGATGTTGCTAGCGAAGGAGGCGAGTATAATGCGCCCCGTAGTACGAGCAAAAATTTCGTCAAAGGTTTTGCCAACCTCTCGCTCCGATTTTGTGTAACCGAGGCGATGGGCGTTAGTGGAGTCGGACAGAAAGGCCAGAACTCCATTGTTGCCGAGTTGTGTCAGAGCGTAGTAATCTGTTACACGACCATCTACGGGTGTCTGATCAATCTTAAAGTCGCCGGAATGATAGATAGTGCCGATAGGGCTCTTTATGGCGAACCCTACGCAATCGGGAATACTGTGGTTCACGTGAATCGCTTTGATAATAAAACCGCCGATATTCGTTTCGTCGCCGGCCCGAATTTCTTTCAAATTAGCCGCGATGTTAAATTCATCGAGTTTAACTTTGAGTAGCCCTAAGGTCAACCTTGTGCCATAGACAGGTACGTTAAGTTGTCTAAGGACGTAAGGCAAAGCACCGATGTGATCTTCGTGTCCATGAGTCAGGAAAATTGCCCTGACTTTTTTTTGATTTTCGACCAAGTAAGTAATGTTGGGAATTACATAGTCGATGCCGTACATCTCATCTTCCGGAAATTTGAGTCCGGCATCGACTACTATGATGTCATCCTTGTACTGGAAAACATACATGTTCTTGCCAATTTCCCCCATGCCTCCTAAGGGGATAAGCGTTAGTTTGTCAGTCATTTATCACTCAACCTTTCTACAGTTGTTATAATATCAAATTCAATAAATTAGTAGGGCGAAAAAACAGGACATTTGCAGAGTTTTGTCGAAACACTTAAAGTGCAAATCCTGAGAAAGGACTCAGAACGATGTTAGAACTCCGCAATGTCACCAAGATGTACCCTAGTGGGCCTGTTGCTCTAAAAGAAGTAAGTATCACTGTGACCGAGGGCGAATTCGTATTTGTCGTAGGCCCAAGTGGTGCGGGTAAAACAACCTTGACGAAGCTATTGATGTGTGAAGAACGCCCCACTTCTGGTTCTATTATTATTAACAACTTCGACGTAAACAAATTGCGGCCTAAAGAAGTACCCTTGCTGCGCAGGTCCATGGGTGTAGTCTTTCAGGACTTCCGCTTAATGCCTACTTGGACTGTGGAAGAGAATGTAGCTTTTGCGATGGTTGTTGTTGAGGTCGCACCTCGACATATTCGCCGGCGGGTGGCCGAGGTGCTAAGCCTAGTCGGGTTGACAAACAAGCGTAATCAGCTACCAGGTCAATTGTCGGGTGGAGAACAACAAAGGGTGGCTTTGGCCAGAGCTATCGTCAATCAGCCAAGTTTAGTGTTGGCTGATGAGCCTACCGGTAACCTAGACCCCGAGACTTCTTGGGGTATTGTTAAACTCCTGCTAGATATTAATGCTACAGGCACGACTATGCTTATGGTAACTCATGCCAACCAAATTGTCGACTCCCTGCGTAAGAGGGTTATAGCACTTGATGCAGGGCGCGTTGCTCGTGATGAAGAGGGCGGTGTGTACCATGGTTAAGCTACGGACTTGGGGGTACTTCGCCGATTCAGCAGGTAAGAGTATGTTGCGAAATAGTTGGATGACCCTAGCTTCAATCGGCACAGTGGCTGTTTCCCTGTTAGTCCTAGGTGTTTTTCTGCTCGTCGCAGTTAATGTTAACACAATTGCGGCCCAGGTGGAATCGCAAGTAGAGTTGACAGCATATTTAGGCAAGCTTAGTGTGACTGAGCGACAGGCTCTGGAAACCGAGATTAAGGCCTTGCCGGGCGTAACAGGCATAACCTTTGTTTCGAAGGATCAGGCCTGGGAACGCCTACTTGGATGGTATGGTAACGATCGGGCGTTTTTAGCAGGGTGGGAAGAAGAAAATCCGTTGCGGGAATCATTTGAAATTCGCACTGATTCATCCCATCGAGTCGCTGAAGTCGCTAATGAACTTACTGGTCTGAGCGGAGTTGAGGAGGTTCTCTACGGTCGTGAAATCGTGGACAAGCTCTTGGCTATTACCCGCATGATACGTCTGGTGGGGATAGTTCTAATGTGCGGCCTAGCCTTAGCCGCCATGTTTATCATAGCTAATACTATCCGCATAACAGTGTTCGCCCGCAGGCGAGAGATAGGTATCATGCGCTTTGTAGGTGCGACAGATTGGTTTATTCGCTGGCCCTTCGTTATGGAAGGACTAGCATTAGGGGTAGTGGGGGCCCTCGTTTCCGCATCGGTTTTGGCCTGGGGCTACTACTTGGCAGTAAGGTCCCTAGTTAGAGTGATGCCTTTCTGGCCGTTAGTGTCTCCGTGGCCCTTGCTGCAACATTTAGCACTGTTGTTATTGGCACTAGGCGCAGTTATTGGTATCGGAGGAAGTACCGTATCTCTAAGGCGCTATTTAGATGTGTAGGAGGTGTACATGATGAAGTTACGCAGGCTGTTGGCCCTATTCCTACTCTTGGTGGTGGTATTGCCTGCGCTAGTAGCTCATGCTAACACAATCAGCGATAAACAGAAGGAACTTGACGCTATAAAACAGCAGATGAAGGCGGCTGAGCAAAAAGCTGCTCAGGTGAACCAGCAACAAAAGAGTGTAATAACTGAACTGAATAAGCTGGAGAAAGATATTGACAGAACATCTAGTGATCTGCGCACCATAGAGACAAGGCTGCGTAATACAGAGAACGAGTTACAAATGCTTAATCGAGAACTAGCAGACACTGAGGCTAGGTTAGAGGAACGCAATAATCAGCTAGGGCATCGCTTGCGTGCACTATACGAGAGAGGTCCAATCAGTTACCTAGAAGTAATGTTTAATGCAACTACCTTTGCGGATTTTGTTAACAGGTTCTTGCTGCTAAAAACCGTTGTCAACCAGGATGTAATCATCTATCATTCGGTACAGGAAGAGAAGGCCTTAGTGGCAGAGAGCAAAGCGTCAGCCGAGGCAAAACAGCAAGAAATTACTAGTCTACGCAAACAAACTGCCATTCAGAAATCCAACTTGGAGAAACGCTCGGCCAGCAGAACGCAGGTACTGACTCAGCTAAACCAGGACAAGGCGCAAGCTCAAAAGGCTTATAATGAACTCAATGCCCTAGCACAGGAAGTCGATAAAATTATTAAAGACCTCCAGGCAAAGAATTCTACCGGTCAAGGCACAGGAACCTTTACTTGGCCGACGCCCGGTTTCACGAAGATCACCTCCGCCTTTGGTTGGAGAACGCACCCCATCTTCAGGACGCAGGAATTCCACAGCGGAATTGACATTGGTGGCTCAGGTATCGTTAATAGGAATATCGTCGCCGCAGATAGTGGCACTATTATTCTAGCAGACTTCCTGGGAGGCTATGGCAAGACTGTTATAATCGATCATGGCAAAGGCATGTCCACTCTCTATGCCCATAGTAATACTTTGCTTGTTAAGGAAGGTGACAAGGTTGTTAAGGGTCAAGCTGTTGCGAGGGTCGGGAGTACTGGTAATAGTACGGGGCCCCACTTGCATTTTGAAGTCCGAAAGAATGGCGACCGCGTAAGCCCAATTACCTATGTCAAACCTTAAAGGATTAGTCGCCTAACTTAGGCGACTTTTCTGTTGTGGTAATGTATCAAGAGGATATAATAGGCTAGACAGGGAGGGGTCGATACTATGCTGCCTATTCGCGCTCTAGGATCTTCTTATATTAAAGCAATCCCGGGTTTTCTCATCTATCCCCTATTCTATATAGTCTTGCTATTGATCATTATTCAATATGCACGTGCGGCTGGCGTGGAAAAACGTCTGTGGGGTCGCCCGCGGCACGCTATTCTTAAACAGGTACTGATTTCACTTTTTTTTGGCGTGCTGGGGGGGTTTGTAGGTAGCCTGTTACTTCTGGGCGTAGGTGTGGCCTTGTCGGGGAGTTGGATGCTCTATGTATGGGTGGTGGCGTTAGCCCTAGCATTTGTCTCAGCAAGGCTGATGTGCTTTGCCTATGCTGGCGGCATCGTGGCCCTGAGCTCGCTTCTTCTAGGCTGGCCTAAGCTTGATATCTCATCCTTGCTGGCTTTAGTGGCCCTCTTACATGCCGTGGAAAGCCTATTGATGTTCATGAGTGGTCATTTAGGAGCAATTCCAGTCAACGTCAAGAACTCTCATGGAGATATCGTGGGAGGGTTTAGCCTACAAAAGTTCTGGCCAGTACCCTTGCTAGCCCTAGCTATAATCCCCCAGTTGTTACCAGACGGCATCGGCTCCATACCTATGCCTGATTGGTGGCCGCTGATTAGTCCGCATACTTTAACGGAAAACTTCAGCTTCTGGATGATACCGGTGGTTGCGGGGCTTGGCTATGGGGAGCTGGCTATTTCTACAAATCCAAAGAAAAGAGCCCGAGAATCAGCAGCTAAACTAGCCGGGTACAGTCTAGTGCTATTCTTCTTGGCTTACTTGTCTACTAAATCTATCTTCTTTCTCTACCTCGGCGCCCTCTTTGCGCCTATCGGGCATGAACTATTAGTGTGGACTACTAGTCGCAAGGAAATGGCGGGGAGGCCGCTCTATGGGGGTAGTTCGGTGGGCCTCCAGTTGCTGGATATTATGCCACAGTCCCCAGCGGCCCGCTCCGGACTGGCACAAGGGGACATTATTCTCTCTGCTGATGGTTGGCCTATTTTAACAGCGGGGCAACTAGAGGCTGTGCTGTTACAGAGCCAAGGTCAAATTTGTCTGGTTACCAACCGCGGCCTTAGATACTTGTCGGCGCCTTTGACGCTTAGAGACAGTGGGGTCGTTCCTGTTCCCGACGAGGATACTAACATATATCTCGAAACAAGGTTCCATAGTCCTTTTGATTTTATAGCTAAGCTAATTGGCAGGTGATTATAGTTGTTTAAGCTGCGCTCTGAATTTCAACCTACGGGAGATCAGCCGGAGGCCATTGCACGCCTTAGTCAGGGCGTAACGCAAGGAATGCCACATCAAACCTTGCTGGGGGTTACTGGGTCAGGCAAAACCTTTACGATTGCTAATGTAGTTGCACAGACTAATCGCCCGACGTTAGTGCTAGCCCATAATAAGACTCTAGCCGCACAACTAGTTGGTGAGTTCAGGGAATTCTTTTCTGAAAATTCAGTGGAGTATTTTGTAAGCTATTATGATTACTATCAGCCCGAAGCCTATATACCCCGAACGGATACGTACATTGAGAAGGATGCCCAGATTAATGAAGAGATAGACAAGCTTCGCCATTCTGCCACCAGTGCTCTCTTGGAGCGCCGGGATGTAATTATTGTAGCGAGTGTATCGTGCATTTATGGTTTGGGCAATCCAACCGAGTACGCAGAGAATGCGTTGAGCCTACGTGTAGGTATGCGGCGTGAAAGGGATAAGGTGTTAAGGAGACTGGTCGAGATGCAGTACGCGCGGAATGACATAAGTTTTGAGCGCGGTACATTTCGCGTGCGCGGCGATAGCCTTGAAATCATCCCTGCGTCAGAATCAGACCGAGCGCTGCGGGTGGAGTTCTTTGGGGATGAGATTGAGCGTATCACGGAACTCGACACCCTCACAGGTGAAGTGCTGGGTAGGCGTAGCCACGTAGCCATCTTCCCAGCGTCCCATTTTGTTACAGGTGCAGAAAAGATGCAGGTAGCCGTAGCGCGAATTGAGCAAGAGCTCGAACAGGAGCTAGCTAAGCTCAGAGCCCGGGACAAGCTCCTCGAAGCGCAGCGGCTTGAGCAACGCTGTCGCTATGACTTAGAAATGATGCGTGAAGTAGGTTTTTGTTCAGGCATTGAGAATTACTCGCGTCATCTCGAAGGTAGAGAGGCAGGCACGCCTCCTTATACGCTATTAGATTATTTTCCTCCGGATTTCTTGTTAGTCATCGACGAATCCCATGTGACCATACCCCAAGTACGCGGGATGTACGCGGGAGATAAGTCACGGAAAGAAACGTTGGTTGAGCATGGTTTCCGCTTGCCATCCGCTATGGATAATCGCCCACTCATGTTTACGGAATTTACTACGCGCGTTAGTCAGATGATCTATGTTTCAGCTACACCCGCTCCATATGAGATTGGCTTGAGTGAGCAAGTAGTGGAACAAATCATTCGTCCAACGGGCCTGATAGATCCTGAGGTTATAATTCGCCCCACCTTGGGGCAGATTGACGACCTCTACGGCGAAATACGCAAGAGGGTAGAGGCCGATCAGAGGGTCTTGGTGACAACTCTCACCAAGCGCATGTCGGAAGATCTTACTGACTACTACAAGGAGATGGGCCTAAAAGTTCGCTATCTTCACTCGGATATAGAGACACTGGAACGTATGGCTATAATACGAGATTTACGTCTAGGTGAATTCGACATTCTAGTGGGCATAAACCTATTGAGAGAAGGGCTGGATCTACCAGAAGTGTCCTTAGTCGCCATACTTGACGCAGACAAAGAAGGGTTCTTGCGTTCGACTACGTCTTTGATTCAAACCATTGGTAGGGCCGCACGTAATGAACATGGGCAGGTTATTATGTATGCCGATCGCATAACTAACTCCATGCAGACGGCCTTACATGAAACCAATCGACGGCGTGAAAAGCAGGTCACATACAATGAAAAGCATAATATCACACCGCGTACGGTCAAAAAAAGAGTGCATGCTATTATTGAAGCCACCTTAGGTACGGGTGCTGATAAAGGCAAGCGTTTGACGTCGGAGACGTACAAGTCATTGAGTCAGCAAGAACGCTTAGACGTCATAGCAAGTATCGAGAAAGAAATGAAGCAGGCGGCCAAGGACTTACTCTTTGAGCACGCAGCGGAGCTGCGGGATCTCGTTATTGAGCTAAAAGCGAGTAAATAGTCTTTTTACGACGAATCTGATTACCCACAAGCGCCGGTAAATCGCCAGCTCACTCTGTCAAATAAACGGACTTGCCACGCCTTGAGGAGGCTAGCAAAGCATACTTGAGTGTGGGCTAGCCAGTCTGGCTTGGGGGAGTTTCATGCTTAGATATGGTCAAAAGGGCATGTTTACAGCGTGAGTATGTAGTGGTACACTCAAAAATAGTATTACTTAGTTAAAAAGGAGCTTGCTATAATGTGCGTTTGCAGTGAAATATTGCAGTCTCCTGCAGCCGAGAAGGAACTGCGCTTTGTGCGACCAGATAGACCCCGGGTTGTGTTAGGCAACGGTAAGCGGATACTGTTCGATGTAATCTTTATTACTGAGAGCAGCTTAGGTCGTGAGGTAACCCTGCGCTGCGACAGTTGCGGCGGTAAATGGCTGGCTAAGATTAACGGCAGATACAACTTAGAAGTAGTTAATTAAAAACATCAAGCCGCCCGCGGGCGGCTTGATGTTTTATCGAAGAGCGCTTAGATGCAACTAACTACAATAACTTTACCCAATATGGTAGAATACGAATGTGTGTTTGTGCGGGGCATAAAACGTGAAACATGAAAAATCCTCTCGATAGGAGTTGACCTCGGTTGCAAAAGTATATTTCTGTGCGTGGCGCTCGCCAGCACAACTTAAAAAATATCGATGTAGATATTCCCCGTGATAAACTAGTGGTGCTAACAGGGCTGAGTGGATCGGGTAAGTCGTCCCTCGCCTTTGATACCATTTACGCTGAAGGACAGCGCAGGTATGTCGAGTCTTTGTCTGCATATGCGAGGCAATTCCTCGGACAGATGGACAAGCCCGACGTCGATTATATCGAAGGGTTATCACCCGCGATCTCCATTGATCAAAAGACTACCAGTCGTAACCCTCGTTCCACAGTAGGAACAGTGACAGAGGTTTACGATTATTTGCGCTTGCTGTACGCACGCGTCGGGCAGCCCTCGTGCCCAAATTGTATGATCCCCATTGCTCAGCAGACTGTGGAACAGATCGTTGACCAAGTACTGCAGTGGCCTGAGGGAACGAGGTTGATGATTCTTTCTCCTGTCGTGCGGGGCAAAAAAGGAGAGCACGTCAAGGTTCTCGATGAGTTAAGGCGGGCTGGATACGTGCGCGCTCGCATCGATGGTGAACACAAGGAGTTATCGGAGACCATAGACCTAGAGAAGAACAAAAACCATACTATTGAAGTTGTGGTCGACCGCATTATCTTGCGCGGTGACGTGAGCTCGAGGTTAGCGGACTCTTTGGAAACCGCCACTTCACTTTCAGGCGGCATAGTTATTATCAGCAAGGTCGAGGGCGAGGATATCCTCTTTAGCCTTAGTCTGGGGTGTACTGAGTGCGGCTTTAGCTTTGGTGAAATTTCGCCGCGCCTGTTCTCCTTTAACTCTCCATATGGTGCTTGTCCGACTTGTGGCGGGCTGGGCTCGAATCTGGATGTAGATCCTTCGCTGGTTATACCAGATATGCGCAAACCACTTAGCGATGGAGCGGTATTGCCTTGGGCTAGTAGCAGTAGCAATTACTATCCGCAGCTCTATCAAGCTCTGCAAGAGAATTTTGGCATAGACGTAGATAAACCCTTAGATGAGCTAAGTGAATCACAACTAGAGACCTTGCTCTACGGAAACACAGAACAGAAGATCACACTCATCTACGATAACGGCAACGGCCGGAGTCACACTTACCAAACTCTCTTTAAGGGTGTTATACCTATTATCGAACGTAATTATAAAGAGACTACTTCTGACTATATTCGTGAAGAATTGGAAAATTACATGAGCTCCCGTGCTTGTCTCGATTGCGGCGGGGCACGACTCAAGCCCGAAGCCCTAGCTGTGAGGCTGGGAGGGCTTCATATATCGCAGGTAACGCAGCTCACGGTAAGAGAATGTCAGGATTTTTTCGTCACGCTAGAGTTATCGGAGAAACATCAGGTAATAGCTAAGCAGGTACTCAAGGAAATAACCGAACGTTTAGGGTTCCTAGTCAATGTGGGCCTAGATTATCTCTCCCTAGCGCGCAAAGCCGGTACATTATCAGGTGGCGAGGCTCAGCGCATTCGCTTGGCTACGCAGATAGGCTCAAGTCTAATGGGGGTTGTATATATTCTCGATGAGCCCAGCATTGGGCTGCATCAAAGGGATAATGAACGACTAATCCACACGCTGATGCGGCTGAGAGATCTAGGCAACACGGTGATTGTGGTAGAGCATGACGAAGATACCATGCGTCACGCCGACCATATTATTGATATCGGACCTGGTGCTGGCGTGCACGGAGGTCACATAATTGCTGAGGGCACCATGCAGCAAATCTGCGAAAACCAAGCATCCATCACCGGGCAGTATCTCAGCGGGAGAATGCAAATTGAAATTCCAGAGTGTAGACGTCCACCAAATGGTAAGTGGCTAGAAATAATAGGTGCTACAGAGAATAACCTCAGAGACATCACCGTGCGCTTCCCATTAGGAGTGTTTACTTGTGTTACGGGTGTCTCCGGTTCAGGTAAGAGTACCCTGGTAAACGAGATTTTGCACAAGCGATTGGCGCACGAATTAACAGGAGCACGGGCCAAGCCTGGCGCTCATAAGGCCCTACTGGGCTTAGGATATATCGATAAAGTTATAGATATAGATCAGTCTCCCATCGGACGCACGCCCCGGTCTAATGCAGCCACGTATACTGGTACGTTTGAACTTATTCGCCAGCTCTTTGCCCAAACTCAAGAGGCCAAAATGCGCGGCTATAAACCAGGCCGTTTTAGCTTCAATACTAAAGGGGGTCGGTGTGAGGCTTGCAAAGGTGATGGCATTATTCGCATTGAGATGCACTTCCTGCCCGATGTCTATGTTCCTTGCGATGTGTGCAAAGGTAAGCGGTATAATAGAGAAACCCAAGAGGTGCGCTTTAAGGGTAAAAGTATATCTGACGTCCTAGACTTGACTGCCGAGCAGGCCCTCGAATTCTTTGCCAATATACCGCGCATAGAACGCAAATTGCAGACCCTAGTTGATGTTGGTCTAAGTTATATACGTTTAGGGCAGCCCGCAACTACGCTTTCGGGAGGCGAAGCACAGCGCGTCAAGCTAGCGACAGAATTGTCCCGCCGTAGCACGGGGAAGACGCTGTACATCCTCGATGAGCCCACAACGGGGTTGCATATTGCGGATATTCATCGCTTAATGGGAGTGCTCTCACGCCTTGTTGACGCTGGCGATAGTGTACTCGTTATTGAACACAATCTGGATGTAATTAAGACCGCCGACCACATAATTGATTTGGGGCCTGAAGGTGGAGCTCAAGGTGGGCTGGTCATAGCGCAGGGTACGCCCGAAGAGGTTGTTAAAGTAGAGCAAAGCTATACCGGACGTTTTCTAGCTCGAGTGCTTAAGTAGGAATGCGCGGATACCGTGGCCCTCCTCGTCGTACCTTTCCACATAGGAGGTGAAGTATGAGGTTTAATGATAAGTTAAAACTTGTACCCGAGCTGCCTGGAGTTTACCAGATGATTAACGATAAGGATGCCGTCATATATGTCGGCAAGGCCCGCAGCTTGCGTAATCGCTTGCGCTCATACTTCCAGGCTGGTGCAGGTCATAATGCCAAGGTGCGCGCCATGGTTGAAAAGGTGGCAGACTTTGAGTATATAATTACTGACACAGAGCGTGAAGCGCTCGTGCTCGAAAGCAATCTTATTAAAGAGCTTAGACCGCATTATAATATAAGAATTAAGGACGATAAACATTATCCCTATCTGCGCCTATCAGTCCACGAAGTCTACCCCCGTCTGAGCATAGTGCGGAGGGTAGAGAAGGACAAGGCTCGGTATTTCGGGCCCTACCCTAACGCAGGTGCTGTAAGAGACTTGCTCAAGCTTTTGAAGCGGGTCTTCCCATTGCATGCATGCAGTCGAGAATTTTCCAATGGTAAGTCCGTTGGTCGCCCATGCCTAAACTACCACCTCAAACAGTGCCTAGGGCCTTGCACGGGTGAAGTTACAGAAGTGGACTACCGCACAGTTGTAAGGTCAGTAGAATTACTGCTAGAGGGTAAGCATGATGCTCTGCTTAAGAGCCTCCGTGAGCAAATGGAGGTCGCTTCCGACGCACTCGATTTTGAGAGGGCGGCGGTAGTTAGGGATCAAGTCCGGGCAGTTGAGAACGTGGTAGAAAGGCAGAAGTTTGATGCAGCTAAGCATCTAGAACGAGATGTAGTGGGGATGGCGCGGAGCCTTGAAGAAGCTTGTGTCGTCATCTTCCACATGCGCGAAGGCAAAGTTGTGGGGCG